>Ga0082212_10003510_pt1 | contig 22170 bp, 19 predicted proteins | sample TergutNt197P3_FD_71548 | JGI IMG/M metagenome (GOLD analysis project Ga0082212, IMG submission 71548) | Neocapritermes taracua P3 segment gut microbial communities from Petit-Saut dam, French Guiana - Nt197 P3 | ecosystem: Host-associated > Arthropoda: Insects > Digestive system > Gut ...
ACGGAACACATGAAACCAGAAGACTTGCGCGTGAGTTCTGATATTTCGCGGGGGCGTTGAAAGAAAGGGCGATGGCATCGCCGCACCAGAGCTGCGAACGTTAGAGGGCGGACAAGTTTTCGCCATTTTACAATTGCGGCTTGTTACAGTAATATGTTTATGAAGCCGAAAATTTTCGATTACCTAGAGAAATTTTGTCAAGAACACCTTCTGACCTTTTGGGATACATTGAGCGATTCTGAACGGCAAACGCTCGCCGCCCAAATTGAAAACATCGACTTCGCCCAGATTGCCGAATTGTATGTACGGCGTGATGAACCGGTCGAATCGCTGACGCTTGCCGAAAAAGCTAGTGATCCGTCTGGCTATAAATTTTCGACCGTTACCGATTCAACTCCGTGCAAAACGACGAAACCGATCAGCGTCAAGGAATCCGTCGATGCCGGTATGGATGCCCTCCACGATGGAAGAGTCGGTTTCGTTCTCGTTGCCGGCGGACAAGGCACCCGGCTCGGTTTTCCGCATCCAAAGGGAATGTATCCCATCGGTCCCGTGTCCAATGCGACGCTCTTTCAATTTCATTTTGAAAAAGTCTTGGCAATTTCCCGGCAGTATCTATGTTCCATGCCGTACTGCATTATGACGAGTCCAGCAACGCATACCGAAACGGTTGCGTTTCTGAAACAAAAAAAATACTTCGGACTTCCAAAAAAGGATGTGTTCATTTTCTGTCAAGGAACAATGCCGGCGGTGTCGATGGAAGACGGCAAAGTGTTGCTCGATACCAAGGGGAGCATTGCGTTGAGTCCCGACGGACATGGCGGAATGCTCGCAGCGATGACGAAAGGCTCACCGTCTGTATTGACCGCACTTTTGGATCGCGGCATTGAATATCTGTTTTACAATCAGGTGGATAATCCGCTGGTGCGCATCGGCTCGCCGGAGTTTTTGGGCTACCATCTATTGAGCGGTTCTGAACTGACGAGTCAAGTGATCCGCAAGAGGCACCCGAACGATAAAGTTGGCAACATCGTCGAAGTGGACGGTCGCCTTTACGTGATTGAATACAGCGATCTGCCGGAGTCAGTCGGCAAGCAAACGAATGCCGATGGTTCGCTCAAAATCTGGGCGGGCAGTATCGCGGTTCACGTTTTCAACACGGAACTACTCGCTCGCTGTTCGCAAACGGCATCGTCGTTGCCATTTCACTATGCTCGAAAGAAAGTACCGTTCGTCGAAGTCAAGAGCGGGAGGCATACGCCCCTCGGTGAACGGGTTTTACCGGATAAGGAAAACGCCATCAAATTTGAGCAGTTCATTTTCGATTTATTGCCTTCGGCGAAAAATGCAATGGTCGTTGAAGTTGATCCGTCGAATCATTATGCTCCGCTAAAAAATGCGCCGGGTTCGGCATTGGATTCGCCGGAGACGGTCAAGCGGGACATTTCGGCGATGCACTCGGCGTGGTTAAAGCAGACCGGTGCGGTGATTCAGGAAGGTATGCCGATAGAAATTTCGCCGCTCTTTGCCGATTCCTCGGAAGAGGTTGCCGAAAAAATCGAGCAGGGGCAAAAGTTTGACCAACCGACGTATTTGAAATGCTAGGGTGGGTTGGTACTAATTTTTCATAGTGAGGTATCCGCCGAAAGTCGCGGTATGGTTTTAAGTTGTTCTAAATTTTTGTAAAGTTTGCTTCAATATTGTACAATCGCGGTGTGCGGAGGGATGGGAAAGTCTCTCGTAATAATGTTTTGAGGAGCCGAGTGCGGAAATGCCGCACGCTCGGATATGTGAGAGTCCCAGAAAGGTAATTCTCGGGACCAACCGGTCAGCCTTCTGTACCACCGTACCATCATTTTACCTATCGGACAAAGCAAATTTTTTTATGTTAAAATAACTGTTGTAAATATGATTTATCGTGAAGGAGTTGCCTATCACTATGTTGAATGCTTTTTCCATAGACGTGGAGGATTATTTTCAAGTAGGTGCTTTTGCGAAAATTATTTCGCCAAAAGACTGGGATTTGTACGCACCACGAGTCATTGACAATACCAAGCGGATGCTCGATCTGCTCGCTTCCGCACCACAACCCGTCAAAACGACCTGTTTTGTGCTCGGCTGGGTGGCAGAGCGATTTCCAACACTCGTTCCCGAAATTGTCCGACAAGGACACGAAATTGCTTCGCACGGTTACGGACACCAACTCGTGTACACGCTGACCGAAGAGGAGTTTCGCAATGATGTCCGAACGACACGCAAAATGTTGCAGGATCAGTCGGGACAATCGGTCGTCGGCTACCGCGCTCCGAGTTTTTCGATTGTCAAGCGAACCCCTTGGGCGCACCGCATTCTCGTCGAAGAGGGTTACACTTACGACAGCAGCGTGTTTCCGATTTACCACGATTTGCACGGCAATCCCGATGCACCGCGGGAAATCCACACGATTCAAACGGAAGCCGGCGCGATTATCGAATTTCCTCCGGCAGTGATTACGCGGTTCGGCAAGAACATTCCGACGGGCGGCGGCGGATATTTTCGGTTTTTTCCTTATTGGCTCACTGCCCGATGGCTCAAAGAAGTCAACCGATTGGGCAAGCCGTTCGTCTTTTACGTACATCCCTGGGAGATTGACCCCGATCAACCGAGAATTCCCGGTGCGCCGCTCAAAAGCCGATTTCGGCATTACTTGAACCTGAAACGCACGGCGGGTCGCCTTCAAAAATTGTTCCAGGATTTTGCATTCTCGACCGTGCAGGAGATTGTGCATTGAGAGAATACGAACCGCACCAACAAGACAGATTTGCTCCGTTTTGCATCTTGTGTCATCAAAATATTATTACGGCACGGCACAAACATTTTTTCCAAAACGCTCTGGACGAATTTCGTAAAAATTGTTATCGTTTGCTCAATCAGGGTTCGATTTTCCTTTACGACGATGACGTTTGATAAATTGTTGATACTGTTTTCTTCCATCGTTTTTATGGCGGGCTGTAATTGTTCCAACAGCGGATCGCAACCATCGAATCCGTTTGCGAGTAATCTCCGCACGGTTCCTCCGCCAGCAACTTTTTCCAGTCAGGACTCGTATCTGGGGCAAACGCCCGGAACCTATATTCCCCAGACACCAGCAACGACCTATCCGGCAGGGTCGTTAGCCTCAGCGGACTCCGTGCTGCTCTCCAATGCTACGAACGGTGAAAAGGCAACATTGTTTGCGGCAACAGAACAGGATTCGGGTTGGACGGCGACAGAAACGGCGTTAACGAGTCAAACGGCATTTCAAGCAATGGAAACGAAAGTCAATTCGTCTCCTGTCAATTCGGCGGATGGAGAGTCATTGACAGTAAGCACAACTCCTGCTGTAACGACGATTAAGGACGATTCGCAATCGACAGCAACCGGCTCGTCGTCGGTCTATTCTGGCGGGTTTACCGAATGAGTTCGTAGAAAATAAAATCCACTGCATCGGGTGTGTCTAAATTCGCAATAGATTTGCGCGCACCTGTTCAACCACCGTGTAGTCATGCTCTCTTCGATTTGTTATAATAACTGGTATCATGAGTGTGCCGTCGAATCGTCCTTACCAATTACCACTGGACCCTCCCCCACCACGAGAAAAAACCTTCTCGTTGATGGAACGGATGGTGTTTATTTTCGGGTTTCTCCTGACCGTGGCGATTGCGTTCGCCTTCACCCCCCAAATCGCCAAACAGATCGCCTATTCTTGGACCATCGGAGTCGAGCGGGCGAAAGCCGAAACGGCAAGGCAATTTCTCAACGAAAATCCTCTGACAAACCAACGAATCGCCTGGGTTGCCAAAGCCGTCGCACCAAGCATCGTCAGCGTTCATGTCATCGCCACGAGACCATCGGAAGAATTCGGTATATGGCGCGGTGGTGACGGGATTGTTGAAACCGATCTCGGTAGCGGAATCATCGTGGATGCCAAAAAAGGTTACGTCGTCACCAACTGTCACGTCATTGAAAATGCACATACCATTTCGGTTCGGCTGAGTGATGGTCGTGAGATCGAAGCCATCGAAGTCGGTCGAGATCGAGTAGTCGATCTTGCCGTTCTGCAAATTGATTCGGATGATCTCGAATCTCTTGATTGGGGAGAAAGCCAGCGAGTGGTTGTCGGCGAACAAGTCGTCGCGATTGGCAGTCCCTACGGTTTGTCGCAAACGGTCACGTCGGGAGTCATCAGTGCGGTCGAAAGGCAGATCGGTATGTTGTCCACACAGAGATCGAGACGCAACACGAGAGCGATTCCCCCAGCATTACTGCAAACGGATGCGGCAATCAATACCGGCAATAGCGGCGGCGCACTCGTGGACATGGATGGTAAATTGATCGGTATCTGCACATCCATTTTTACAACGGAAAATGGCGGAAATAGCGGCATCGGCTTTGCGATTCCCAGTCATATTGCAAAACGTACGTATGAAGACATCGTTCTGCATGGTGCGGTGAAACATGGCTGGCTTGGCATCGAACTGATGGCGGTTACGGCATCGGAGTCTCGACAATTAAACCAGCGAAGTCCGAAAGGAGCGGTGATCCGAACGTTCACAAGGGGGTATTCACCGGCAAAAGATGCCGGATTTCGAAGCGGAGACATTATTCTACGATGGGGAGAATTGGAAATTGACAATCCGCTCCACCTCACGCACACGATCACGTTTACCAAGCCCGGCACGAAGGAGACGGTCGAAGTCTATCGCAAAGGAGAATTATTGACGATAGAAGTTACCGTCGGTACACGTCCTTCTGACTTGTAGAATCATCTACGGCAAAACCTTGATCCTAAAAGATTCGGCTTGCCATCCGTTCAAGGGCAATGTCCATCTTGTCCTGCGTGTCATACGTACCGGCAGCGATTTCCGCTTTGACTCGATTGACCAAGTCAAACCGAATGCGCGTGTGCTCCGTGTTCGTTTTGGCAACATCACTCAACCGCAGGGCTTCTTCCGAGAAAGAAACCGTGTCTTTCAAAGATACCGTCTGCCGAATAGTTTCGGTACCGTTGTGTCCGGCAGGAGTGCGATGCAAACCCTGAATGTTCTGTGCCGACTGAATGGAAGATAAATTAGCGATGTCCATGTCTCTCTCCTTCGTGTTGTAGTGTTGTCAAGTGGCGATCCTTCGCCTGTCGTGTTGTTCTACGTCTCTGACAATCACTTGTGGGGGGAAATTTTTCAAAATTGTCAAAAATTTTGCAATTATTTCCGTGATTATACCATGCAGTTGGTTCGCCACTCCGTTTTTTTGCGAATCCGACCGGCATTTTCGTTGTGCAAGGGTATCGGCACTGGCTTTTTCGGCAAAGCGACCGCAGTTTCCTTATCCTGCGCCAGCGCAAAACTCACCCGCACAACCGGAGTATCCCAAAAAATCGGAAACGTTGCAATACCAATTTGGGAAAATAATGGAAAAAGCCCCCCAAAAATGCCGATGTCGGCTATGAAACCGTAATTTACATGCTAAAATAGATAAAATAGATAATTTAATGTATTTTTAAGAAAGGAGATTATCATGGAACCTATTATTTCTGGAATTATGCAACAACAGCAGGCGGAGACGGCATTGAAGGTGCAAATGTCCGTGCTGCAAAAAAGTATGGATGTACAGCGTAACATCGGCGAAATGTTGGTCGGTCTGATCGAAACGGCAACGCCGCACACGGTGAAAACGCCCGGTCTGGGAGAAAATATCGACTTGTTCGCCTGATTCTTTGTCTGTTGCGACGACTGGACTTTGTGTGAGACATTTTGTCTCGTTTTTTTACGATTTATGCTACATTAGTTGACAGGATTGAATCGTCTTTTATCCTGAAAATCTTGTCAATCCTGTCTAAAATGACATTTCGTGTCCGTGTACGGTCTATCGCAGCAAGAACGCATCGACATCGTTGGCGGCAATCACACCGTAGTTGACGGCTCCGAGCCAGCCCGACATGATAATGCCCACACTGCCCGAATGAAAAAGTCCCGCTATCTGCTGCGGCAAACCACGACTCACTGCCAAACCTTCGTACTTTGTACCGAAACTGGAACCGCCCCAATGCTTCGTGTAACGCTCAAACGTCTTCGGCGTTGCCGCTTCCGTCCAGTCCAAATGTTGTCGGACTTCCGGGACGTACTTTTCCAAATGATCGAGCGTTTGCTCCACCAATGCCGACTTACGCCGGTTGTATTCCTCCGCATCGAGGTTGCTCCAATCGTCGTAATGAGCATTGGTACTCGATACGACATAGCAGCGATCCGTGCCCGGTCGAGTCTTCGGATAGTAAAACGAAAACGTCCGGCTCGTGATGTTTTTATCTAAAAGTTTTTCCGAATTGAACTCCGAAGCGGTCGAGGTGAAAAGCAGATCGCCGCATCGGTTTTCGTCGATCATATATCCCGGTTTCAAAGCGATGTAAACTTGCGTACTCGAATTGTTGAGGCGAACCTTTTGTGCTTCGTCGATGAAGTCGGCGGAAAAGTGTTCCTTGCCGACCATGTCGAAAATCGTCCCCTTCAAGTTGGCGTTGGACAGCACCGACTTGCACCGGATGGTTTTTTCCGTCATTGCGCTGCGCTCCATTCCGGCTTTGATTTGGTTTTTTGTTTCTATCACGACACCGCTGACCGCATTGTTTTCGATGATAATTTTTTTGACCAATGCACTTTTGGCAATGTCGATGCCGTTCTTTTGGAGTTCCGCCGTCATCATGTCGATTAGCACGTCGGTGCCGCCTTGGAATGTGTACACCCCTTTCGACATGAAGTTGGAAAACACGATACCGTAAGTCAATGCCGGATCGTCGAGCGTCGAACCGTTGGCATAGGTAATCGGCTCCATCAGAAGGCGAACGACATCCATTCTGCCGGGAAAGAACTCCTCGAAGAGTTGCCGAGCGGTCAGGTTCGCATTGTCGTAGTGGGACATGCTTCGTGCCTTGTCGAAGAAGCCGGTTACATTTTCCGCCGGGATTTGAAATTTCTCGATGAGCAGCCGGGTGAAATCTTCCCGGTCGAACGTCGTTTCGATTTGGAACTGCGGATTGTCGAATCGGATTTTCGGCAGTTGCACGATACGGTCGGCAATGTCGGCGTTCCAGTACCTGCGGCAACTTTTAATCATTCCGACGGGAAAGCCGTGTAATGACACGTCGAAGATGATACCGCCGGGGCGTTTGAATGTGGTTGCCAATCCGCCGAGTTGAAAGTGTTGTTCGAGAAGCAAAACTTTGTGTCCTGCGCGACCTAAAATGTTGGCGGCGGTCATTCCTGCCAAGCCGGAGCCGATGACGACGAGATCGTAACTTTCCTGAAGTGTCTGCATAGCGGGAATTATCCCCGATTCTGTGATTCTGTCAATGATTTACAATTCTCGTGTTTCGCCGCCACCCCCTTTCTTTCGGTTTATGGTATAGTGAAAACCATAGAGTTTCGTTTTTCTCTTTCTTTTATTTCAGGAGCCTTTCAATGAAACAACAACCGTCTCGTCGTGATTTTTTGAAGACCGCCGCCGTAACCAGCGTCGGATACTGGGCACTTGCCGGTCAAACACCCAAAGTGAGTGCCGCCGCTAACGAACGCCTCGCCTTCGCCGGTATCGGTATCGGCGGTAAAGGAGACAGCGACACCGCCAATGCCGCTCGATTTGCCGATATCGTCGCCGTCTGCGATGTCGATAAAGGTCGTCTCGCAAACGCCGTAAAACGATACCCCAACGCAAAACCATACACCGACTTCCGCAAGTTGCTCGAAGAACAGGAAAAGACGATTGATGCCGCCACGATCAGCACCGCCGACCACATGCACGCTCCCGCCGGTCTGATGGCAATGCGAATGAAGAAACACGTCTACGTCCAAAAGCCGCTCGCCCGAACAATGTACGAGTGCCGACTCATGGCAAAGGTTGCCAAAGAGATGGGCGTGTGTACCCAGATGGGCAATCAGGGGAGTGCATCCGACGGTCTCCGCCGCGAAGCCGCCGAAATGAAAGCCGGTGTCTATGGCGACATCAAAGAAATTCACGTCTGGACAGATCGACCGATCAACTGGTGGCCCCAGGGACCGGAAACTATCCGCACCATGAAGGCTTACGAAGAGAAAGTCCGAAAAGAAAAACCGGATGAAGCGGACAAACTGATTGCCGACATGAAGAAAAGAACGGAAGACCGACTCAACAACCTCGAATGGGATCTTTGGCTCGGCGTTGCGAAACCGCGTGAGTATTTCCCCGGTGAAACCAAGAGCATTTATCACGACTTCGGTTGGCGTGGTTGGTGGGATTTCGGTACCGGTGCTCTCGGCGACATTGCTTGCCACGCGCTCAACAAATTCATGAAGGCACTCGATTTGAGTGCGCCGATTTCCGTCGTTGCTCGAACGACCGGACACGACTTCGATATTTTCCCGACTTCGTCCGAAATTGTGTTCGAGTATCCCGACACACCGACTCGTAAGGGTTTCAAGTTCGTTTGGTACGATGGCGATTGGGCTCCGAGCCGCGAGTTCGTCAAAGAACATGGATTCGACTATCCCGAAACGATGCCGACTAGCGGCGAAATCATTATCGGCAGCGAAGGTGTACGGGGACGTGGACGCAATACCCGAAAGCAGGGAGTTACAGTGCCGGAAGTGCAGTATGCCCCAAAATATCCCGATGCGGAAGGCAATTTGACGGGAACCGACGATGACCCGCGTAACATGTTCGAGTTGATCACGGCGATTAAAGAGAACAAGCCAGAATTGTGTTTCTCGAACTTTCCGAATCAGGCGGGTCCGCTCACGGAAGCGATGCTCTTGGGCAACCTTGCGGTGTGGACAGCATCGAAGCCGAACGAGTGGGGGGAAAAGGTGCTTTGGGATCGCGAAAATATGAAGATTACGAATCTTGCCGACCTGAAAACGCCGGGCGTTGACGGTTTGATTAAGCCGGTCTATCGGGAAGGCTACACGTTGGATTAATATTTAGCCGGTACTCCGGCGCAAGAGATTTCGGCGCAAGAGCGGCACCCGCAAGGGTGCCGGTAAGTTAAGCAGAGCACCGGCTAAATATCAGTGCTGATGAATTGCCATGCCGATGTAAATCGAAGTCAAAAACGTGAAAATATACGCCTGCAAAAAAGCGACGAACAATTCGAGAAAACTAATTGCCACCGAAGCCCCAAACGACATGACGGTAACAGGAATGAACCAGACCGCCGAAGCGGCTGCCATCGGAATGAATGCAAGGAACACCGCTAACATCAAGTGTCCGCCGAACATATTCGCCATAAGACGAATACACAACGAACAGTGTTTCACGAAAAAACTGAACACTTCGAGTACGAACAAAACCGGACTCAACACGGTCGCAAGGTTAATTGGTCCTACTTTTCCTTCGACGTGCGGCACCATTCCGCTCCAAAAACCGACGGCACCATGTCGAATCACGCCGGTGGCAATGACGATGGTGAGTGTACAAAGTGCCAAAATAGCGGTAACGGTAATGGCACCCGTCGGCGAACCCATCCACGGTACCATTCCGCCGAGGTTGCAGAACAGTACGAAGAAGAAGAGTGTCCAAAGGTAGGGAATATAGGGTGCCGCATCTTTCGGACTACCGATGGCGGGTACGATGACTTGCTCTTTCAGAAAGACGAGGAAGACTTCGATCAGGTTCCAAAACCGCCCTTTTGCGGGTTGTCCCCCGCGCAACCGAATTGCCATCGGAATAAAAATGAGCAACATCAACGCCGCCGCCGCCATTTCGAGCATGACGAATTTGGTGATCCCCAAGCCGCCTTCTCCAAGGGGGGCAGAAAGGAACGCCGGAATCTCCATGTGTCCCCACGGAAAATGGAACGACGAGCCGTCTTTCACGTGTCCCGCCAGATGTTCGACCATATTGAATTCGCCAGCCATCGTCTTGATTTACGTTGTTAAAGTCCACTCAACTCTTCCATTATCCCCTGTATCGGACGGTTTGTCAACCCCGACATTGGGCAAAAAATGTCAGGATAAAAAACAATCTTATGGATTGCGTCTTGACAAAACAGGAAAAGTGATTACGATAATTGTTCCCGCCATGAGGTACAGCAATTTATCGGCTCGGACGGGCAGAGAGTCTTCCCTCCATGTCAAACGGAGTGTCATCGGTTCCTGCGAGAACAGCAAACAGGGAACGCTGGACAGGAACGATTTTTACGTTTCTGTCCACGCTCCTCTACGCCGTCTCCAACGTCGCCATGCGGTATCTGACCGAACAAGATGTCAATAACGACTGGATTCTCTTCTACAAGGAAACCATCGGCTTTTCCATCTTGATCCCCTGGTTGCTCCTTCGCTGGGGACAAGGGCGATTTCAATACGTATCCAAGCGGCTTATCCTCTACATCATTTTTGCGGCAGTGCTTTGCCAACTCATCGGGGCGCGTCTCCATGTACTGGGCTTTGCCGTCATCGGGTTGATTATTGCCGTACCGCTGATTCAGTCCTCGACATTGCTCGGCGTTGCCCTGATTGGACATTTTATTCTCGGCGATTCACTTTCCCGGCGGCGGAAACTTGCCATCACGATTCTGATCGTTGCCATTACGATTTTGAGTATCGGCAAAGCCCTGACCGGAACGGGGCAAACGACCGACGAAAATACCGTCGGTGCCGGCTTTTTTCTGCTCGTTGCCGCTGGAACTATCGTTGCCGGTATTTCCTATTCGGTCTATATCACGATGCTACGGCATGCGATTCGCCGGCATTGGGCAGACGAAAACAGCACTTGGCTTTCCTTCAAGTTTCGGCACTGGATTGGACACGACCACGTAAAGCAGCCGGGAGAACGATTTTATTCGCCGTTTCCGGTTACGCTCACGATGAGTCTCGTTTTTGCGATGGGGATGGTCATTTTCGGAACATTTCTCTACTGTAAGCAAGGAATCGCCGGTTTTTATAGCGTTCCTGATGTCGCTTGGCGGTGCATTTTGATTTCGGGCGTTGCCAACATGTCGGGTTTCTTTTTCCAGATACAGGGTTTGCGGATGACTTCGGCGGTGCAGGCTTCACTCATTGCGATCAGTCAGATGATATTGCTGTCGTTGATCGGTTGGTGGTTCTTTGACGAGGCGATCAACACGATTGTGATGTTCGGACTCGGACTGACCATTTATGGCGTATTCATGTCGGCAAAACCGGAAAAATAACGGTTGATTATAGTGCGACACGGCAATTATTGTCTTTTCTTCTTTGCGCCCTTTGCGGTTAAAAAGAAAAGAAAATTTAACCGCAAAGTGCGCAAGGATCGCAAAGGAAACACGATGAAAAACGTACATCTATTGGCGTTGCACAGTTTGTCTGCCTTGCACCGGAGCATTGACCTTTTGCCAATTCCTTTTTTAATACGGAAGTTACCTTTTCCGTATTGAAAATATCGGAGGATAACCGGAATTTCAATGGCTTTGTTGCTACACTCTCTGAAATTTTCACATTTTCTCCATTTTTCCTAATCGGCAAAGTCGATTTTGCCGATATAGCCGTTCCACAAGAGACTTTTTCCTCCCCCCAAAATGTCCTACGGTCTGTACATTTCCTCTGAAGGCGCGATGTCGCAGGAAAAGCGGATGCAAACGATTGCCAATAACATTGCGAACCTCGAAACGCCCGGCTTCAAGCGGGAAGTCGCCCTCCAAATGGCTCGGCACACCGAGTCCGTTTATCCTCTCGGCGAAGTCCCTTTCGACACGGGACTGATGACCGACATCGGCGGCGGTGTCCACACCATTGGTACGCACACCGAATTCAAGCAGGGTCCCATTATGCCGACGGAACTCGATAGCGACCTTGCCATCGAAGGAGACGGCTGGTTCCGTGTTCGAGACGTGGCAAACGGCGAAGAATTTCTTACCCGCGCAGGAAACTTTCGGATTGACCGAAACGGTACGTTCGTTACCGAATGGGGACGCAGTCGATTTCAACTTCTCGACACCGAAGGAGAAGTCATTGCGTTGCCGGTGCCGGATTCCAAAACGTGGAAAATCACCGATGATGGTGTGTTGCATGAAGTCGGAGTCGGTCGGCTCCAACAAATTGCACTGGTTCAACCAGATGACTTGAAAACGATGGTCAAAATCGGCGAAAATGTTTACCGTATGGACATTCCCGAAAACACGCTCGGCTATCAGGACATTCCCGATGCGGAGCGTCCTCGAATTCGGTATGGACATCTCGAAATGTCGTCAGTGAATCCTTCGACGGAGATGATCGAAATGATCGTTACTTCCCGCGCGGTGGAAACGAATGTGAAAATGATGCACACGCAGGATGAAGCGACCGGTGCGCTGCTCAGTCGAGTGTTGCGAGTGGCTTAATAAATTGATTTTTTGCACGGAATCCATTACAATACCGCACTATGCTGTCCAAGTCCTTTTTGTATCGGTTTCGTTTTCCTTGCGAATATGCCGCACTGGACATCGCCACCCTCGGCGAGTCCTATCGGTTGCCGAACGTGAATAGACTTGAAGAGACCGGATCGCAAAACACATTGCCTTACGATTTTCGCATCGGTTGGAATGAAACCGGTCTGCTCTTTTCGCTGATTATCACCGGCAAAAGACAACCGCTGTGGTGCCGAGCCACTCTGCCGGACGAAAGCGACGGTATTCAAATTTGTCTCGATACGAGAGACATCAAGGACATTCATCGGGCATCCCGATTTTGTCATCGGCTTTTGTTTATGCCCATCGGCAGTGGGCGTGACCATTCGCAACCTTCGGCGGTGTGGTTGCCGATTCACCGTGCCAAGGAGCATCCGAATCCGATTGATCTGGCGCAAATAAAGATGCAGAGTCACATTGCGACGGCGGGGTATCGGCTCAACGTGTTTTTGCCCGGCAAGATATTGACCGGTTTTGAACCGACGGAATATCCGAATCTCGGTTTTCATTTTGCCATTATGGATAGGGAATACGGCAACAGTTATTTTCTTGTTGCTCCGCCGCTTCCGCATGATCAAGACCCTAGTCTTTGGGGAACCCTGTCAATGGTCGCTCCATGACCTCACGCAAACGATTTACATGGATAACAGCACACTCACCGACATCATCAACGCTCCGCTCGACGACTTGCTCAACGAAGCAAGCCGGATTCGCACCGAAACTTTCGGAAATAAAATCGAACTCTGCGGTCTCGTAAACGTCAAGAATGGACGCTGTACAATGGATTGCCGATTCTGTGCGCAAAGCCAACACCACGATACGGCAATCGAAACGTTTCCTCTGCTTAATGCCAGTCAGTTAGCCGTCGAAACGCTCAAATTGAAAGACCAAAACGTTCGGCAAATCGGCTTGGTGTCCAGTGGTCTGGTACTGACGCGTGAAGAAATAAATGAAATCGTGGATGCGACGTTCTTGATTTTGCGTGTCTGGGATAAACTTCATCTTTGCGCATCGTTGGGACAGTTGCAAACGCCGGCACTGACACAACTGAAAGCCGCCGGTGTGCGCCGGTATCATCATAACTTGGAAACGTCGGAGCGGTTTTATCCGTCGATCTGCACCACACAACGTTGGCAAGACCGTCGGGCAACGGTCGAGCGGGCAAAAGACTTGGGACTCGAAGTATGCTGCGGAGGACTGTTCGGAATCGGCGAAACTTGGGAAGACCGATGGCAACTGGCGGGAACGCTCAAAGAATTGAACGTCGATTCCGTGCCGATCAATTTTTACAATGCGATTCCCGGCACGCCGCTTGCGGAGCAACCGCCGCTGTCCGTCGAAGAGGCATTGCGAATTGTCGTGTTGTTCCGATTGGCGTTACCGAAGGCGGCGATTCGGATTTGCGGCGGAAGACCGACGGTCTTTGCCAATCGGGAACAGGATGTACTTCTTTTCCGTGCTGGCGCGAATGCACTCATGACGGGGGATTATCTAACGACATCGGGTATTTCTCCAGAAGTGGATCGGGAAATGATCGAACGCGGCGGATTTTAGGAGTTGTCCAAAAAAACATTTCCAAAATGTTGCCCGTTATTGCGATAAACTTTCTTATTCTCCTCTCAGATCACGAAACTCGGCGGGAACGTTGTCCAAAGAGCGAAACCGATCATGTAAATCCCAGAGTTTTTTCTTCTTTGTTTCTATCTTCGGATCGTCAGGCACAAAAGAACCCCAACGAAATTCTGTACCGCCGTCTGTTTGCAATCGGCACTCGATACGTGTCCCGCCCGGTATCGCTTCCATCGCCGGTATAATGCGTGCCAAGTTCAAAGGTTTCGCAATGTCTGTCAGTGCTTCCGCCAGTTGCGCCGCCGTTTGTACCAGCGGGTCTCCCCACGGCGTTCCCTCAGAGCCGAGCGGCATGGTTTGAATGCCTTGAATGACTAAATGTTCACTTCGTCGGTCAGCGGCGGCATCTAATACATATTCCAGCGGCAGGACAATGCCGTTGCGATCCACCGGGAAAATCCCCTTTTGCGGTATTTCGACGAGAGCCGTCGGCACCCGATAAGAGAGTTGGACGTATGCACCGGAAGGATGACGCAAAACAACTTGTTCTACATTTTCGACCCACGGATGGGTGGCAAAGGCTTCTGCCAATCGCTGCGGTAACGTTTTGTCCAATAAGGAGGTTGTTGGTTCCATTCCTGAACGCCGCAAAACATCTTCCACGAAACGTTCGGGAATCCAATCGGGCGGTTGCGGCGAAACAACAATTTTGTCGGCGGAGAGTCGATAATTTTGCTGAAGTCGAACTCTCTCTTTGACGAAGTACCAGCCGAGTGCGCCGAGACCTGCGAAAATTGCCGCTACCAAAATGAGACCGATGAGCGTCCGTACCATGAAAGCATTATACCCTTGCTTTCATGTTTTGAAATACTCGTTTCAATACAACAATGCGTAAGCGAGGATATTGACGTTAATATCGACGGCATTGTCGAGTTCATCACCGCCGCAACAACAGCAATCTTGCATGTGTCGGGAATCATTCAAACCATCGGGAGAGTAAATCACGCCCAGCCGTCCTCCCAGACTGATTCCGGCAAGCGGACGCGGAGTACCGCCGTGAGTCGTCTTCAAAGCGTGAATGTCATAGACCGTATGAAAAATCGGATGACTCATCGCGATAGGAGCAAACGGTTGTTTCGTAAAAATCGCTGCCATTTCACGGCGAAAGGCGTGATCCCACTCGCTGGAAGAACATCCTGCCGAAGCGATCAGCAAGCCGCCGCGTTCCACGTAGCGTCGGAGATTTTCCCGCTCCTTATCGGAAAGATTGAAATCTCCTTCGCCAGTCATAATGACAAGCGGAAATTCAAACAGGTCATCGTCCACCAGTTTCACAGCATGAAAGCGTCGGCTTGTTGAAATGGCGGTCTCTTTTTCCGTTTTGATGAGAAAATGATCGGAGAAACAGCGGCTACTTTTGGTGCCTGCATAGACCAAGTTGGCGACTTGGATGATACCATCCGGTTCGCCTCCCGACTGTTTGGCATCCGGCACGGCTGACGATTTCGTTTGAGCGGCACCGGGAAGCGCAACTCCTACGGCGATCAACAATGTCGATACGAAAATGAGATATTTCATGTTCTTGTCCTCCGAGGCAACTGAACGGCTTCTTCAATATACCTTATTTTTGTTTCGATTGATATGGGGTGAAGATTTTCTTTCCAATGAAAACCTTCAAGACGGATCAGGCATCAGTTGTTTCAAGTTCGCATCACGCCGGTACAAAAACAATGCCGTATTGAGAATCAATGCCGGAGACATCGCCGAAAAACGCAAAAAAAGTTTGCCTAAACCGAGAGAAAAACGTTTACCCATCGGCAACGAAAACATGCTTTGTTCGTTATCGCACATTTTTTGAAACGCAAACGGATTGCCGAACGGATTGCCGTCGATCAACTTCATTTGACCCGATTCTGCCATCCAAGTGGTGCGACCGCTGTATTTGCGGTTGCATTTCAAGTGAGTTGGCCATTGCGGATGAATGCCATAAAACGGGGCACTGACAACGAAAAACCCGCCCGGTCGCAATAGTTTGGAAAGATCACGTACCATATCCGGCGGCGAAGGAACGTGTTCCAAAACGTCCAACGAGAAAATCGCATCGAACGACTCCGGTTCGAACGTTTCCAATGTTTCGGCAAGTTGAACATTCACTTTGTAATCGTCGAACAAACGCCGGGCGAGTTGTTGACCGTAATGCGAAACTTCGTAAAACACCGCATCATAACCTGCCTGGGCAAAGAAAAAACTGTCAAGACCGATTCCGTCGCCGCAAATGAGAATGCGTCCTTTCGGCATCCGATGACGTTGCAAAAAGTCGAGCATCCAACGCCGCATCGCACATTTGATTTGCGTTCGGTTCCAAGCCACGATACCGTAAATGAAACAATCGGTCTCCGCATAAAAATCGAGGAGTTCCTGCGTCCAGACGTAGGGTTCGAGTTTTTTGGCGTAAAACGCTTCGGGAACGCTCAACGGGCATTGCAAATGCTCCCGGCGCAGACGTTCCGAAACGGTGGAACGCTCAACACCGGTCACGTCGGCGATCAACGAAATCAGATACGCATTGTCCCGCAACGGGGGAATCAGCGGGTCAACTAAAGCAGAATTTATTTTGTTATTCATCTTCTTTTCAAAACCGTTTGGACAAAATTATAGAAAGAAATCCTAAAATTGCAATCAAAAGAGAGTTAGGACTGTCTTTGCGAGACAATTTCTGTAAAATAACATTCGTAACGTTAAAAGATTCGTTCGTCTCATGCCGCTCCGACTCCTTTTCGCCGCTCTTCTGATGTCGCCGCTCATTTCGGCAGAAGATCGACTCGCCGAGTATTACCAGCGAGCGGTACCGAGTGCCGAACAATTCGTTAGACGTTTCGACCAAGCCGACACCATCGGTAACTTCACTCCGCACACGCTCTTCGATAACATTGCCATACTCGTTTCGGCAAACGCTGATCTCCCGAAAGAACAATGTCCCGCTTTGGAATCGGTATCGACGTTACTCCGCATTGCTGAAACGATGCAGGACACCAATCCCGAAAGCAAAACCTTCGGCAACTTTCGCTGGTACTGGAATACGCTCGCTGTAACCGACCTCAACGCCGTTGAATTTACCGCCGCCCGAATGTTGAGTATCTATCTCGATACTCCCGACACGCTCTCCGAAGCAGACCGCAACTCGTTGCACCGAATGCTCGAATGTTCCATCAACGGTTGTCTGAACCGGAAGGTGCGTCCCGATTACACCAACATCGCTCTGTACAATGCCGTACATTTGCTCCTCTTGGGACAGATTTTTGAACGTTCCGATGTCTTGCAGGAAGGCAAACTCCGGCTGCAAAACATTGTCGCCAACATTTTGGATCATGGTGTTTTCGAGTACAACAGTCCATCCTATTACGTCATTGACGTGGAGGCGTTACAACTCGGTCTTCGGCACGTCAACGATGCGGAGACGAAACAGACGATTCAAGCACTGCTCGAATTGTTTTGGACGGACTTGGCACTACATTGGTACAAGTCCGGCTTGCGTTTGGCGGGAGCGCAGAGTCGAACGTATAATTATTTGGACGGCACGAATGTTCAGTTAACCCGGCTTTTTTCCTTTGCAGATTTGGCACCCTACGATCATCGTGCCAGATACAATGGCGTGTTGAATTCATTTCGGGCAAAATATCAACCGCCGCCGGAAATCGTGAAACTGAACGCTCAATATCCGCGCTGGATCACTCGAACGTGGGGAAGCGAACCGGAACAGTGGGCAGCGGCATACATGTTCGATGACATTGTACTAGGAACCGCTGGTGCAAAATACAATGCCATGCAAAACATGGTGCAACTGATTGACATTCCCGATTATTTAGCCAGTACTCCGGGAATGCACGGGGCACCAGCTAAATTAGCGGATTGGCAGTATAAGCCGCGTTCCTATTTTATTGCCGATGGGCGTGAAGACCCTTACGGCAAAAAGTTGTATCCGACGGGCAGTGCGGGACATCAAAAACCGCTACATCTCGATGCCCTCTGGTTTGGAGCGCAGCGAACCGTCGATTCGCTTGGCATCGCTCTTTATCCGCCAAAAGCGTTGGACGATCCGGTCGTGATTAACGTTCAATCGCATTTCGTCGTTCGCCAACCGGAGTCGATTTGGATTGCCGACAAACAAATTGCGCTTTCTGCCCGTTCGCCGCAACCGCCGATCAGCGTCGGCAATCAACCGGTTGTGTTTCGCTACAAAACTTGTGTTTTTGGAGTGCGTGCCGTTTGGACGCGGCATCAAAACGGTGAACCGGCGGACGTGTTTTTGGTCGATGACTGCGACGAACACGGCGTGTATCGTTTGACAGTAGAGCATGGCAAACCCGATGAGAGAGCCGCCGACTGTGTCGGCGGAGCCGCATTTTGGATACGCATCGGCTCGCACATCGAAAGCGACGAACAGTTTTCGGCGTGGCGGAAAGATTTCGTTTCGGCGACGGTCAATCGGCTTGACGTAAAACAAAATGACGTGGAGATAGCCGTTGCCGGTCAGGATGGAATCGTATCGGTAAAGCGAAGCGACACCGTTGTGCGAACCGAACCTACCGCACCGACCGGCATTTTAACGCTCAACGGCAAAGACTTGGGACGATCGATTCTGGAAAAGATTCCAACCGTCGCCAAGTTCGTGAAACAACGCAATGAAGCGAAACCGATTGCGGTCAAGCCGTCGGGTACATATTGGGAAGCGGCGACCGGCTATTCTTTTTTCGAGGGATTAGTCGAACCGGACGCATCGGCATCGGGAGGTGTTGCTGTTCGGGTCAATCATGATGTTTCGTGGCAGTTGCAGGTGGAGCAGCCGGGTGAATATGTTCTTTGGGGACGTGTGCAAACGCTTGACCCTGAACATGATTCATTTTGGGTGGAAACGGCAAAGCGTTTGCCGGATGGTGCGTTTATGCGCAGGGAGCCGGGAACGGTCTCTCCGGTCGATTGGCATTTGGGAACTCGTCCGGCTTGGACTTGGGTGCGTTTGCCGGTGCCGATTCGTTTGGAACAAGGCGTTTGGCAGTTAACGTTGAAACCGCGTGAGTATGAAGGACGGATCGACCGACTGTTTCTGACGAGCGATTCGGCAAAGAAACCGTAACGAGTGAGTAGAACCGGCACCCTTGCGGGTGCCGCTCTTATTTGCGGGTGCCGCTCTTGCGTCTTGCTTCCGCCGCTCATTTGCGCTCATGGGAGTCTCTCCAACGCTTCCTTGAACTCCGGCAAGTCTGGATTCCAATCGCGATTGTCAATCAATTCAATGTTTTCTTCGGGGGTCGAATTGTAACGGATCATCGGCACCCCTTCCTTGTTGGAAAGAATGTTATTCTGAACGATGTTCTTGTCCGCCCGATGAAACCGAAGCGACGACTGTTCCGTGTTATACACAATGTTGCACCGAATCGTGAAACCTTTCGTGCCTTCATCGAGAAACATTCCATTGCTCTCCGCTCTGCCAGATGCGCGTGGAATGCCGTAAATGGTATTCCACTCAATCACGCTGTCCGGCTGAAAACCGAGCGTGTAAATGCCGCCGCTGTCGGAAAGCACTTGCATGCAATCGTAAATTTTATTATTGGCAATACGGTTTTCCCTTGCCGGTGTCGGATCGGGATTCCATTGCCAACCGAGCGAAATACCGCCATAAGGCACCTGACGGATAACGTTTTTTTCAATGGTAACATTTTTCACAATCCCCGCCCAAATGCCGATGGCTCCGAAAAGTGTTTCGCCTGTCTTTTCGACGAGATTGTTACGGGCTCCACATCTTTCTACGGTATTTTCATGGTTGTGTGTGCCAATCATGATTCCGTTGGCTCCAATGTCCCGAAACAGTGAATAATTGACATAACAATTGGAACATCCTTTCGCAAACCAGAGTCCGTTTTCTCCCAAATGATCGAACCAGCAGTTAGAAATATGTGCGTGTGATACATGCTCGAAATGCACTGCTGCCGGTGAAGGGAGAAACTGCGACTGCTGTCCGCCGGGAGACATAAAAGCGGCGGCTTGCGTCTCCCAAACGGTGTTTTCCGGCTTCGGAAAATACGCCGCATGGGAAAAACGGATACCATGAATACCAATGTTCGTTTTTTGTTCCGGGGTTCCTTCAACAATCAGCAGTTGCGTGAGAACGGGAGCGATGACTTCCAACGTATCTGCCGATTCCCCTTCTTTCAGACGGTAAAACAGTTTTCCCTCTTTGATGTCGAGAAACCACTCGCCGGGAGCATCGAGAAACTCGATGGAGTTTTCGACAAAGTAACGCGGATGCGGTTCCCAGCCGTCGATTTTGAAAAAATCGAGATCGCAACCGATGCGAATCGGCACGGTCAGGCGGCGTTCCTTTTCGTCAATTTCCTTGATGGGACAACGAGTAATCGACCAATCGTGCAGGAAGACGAGTTCGACCCCACTAAATTCGGTACTGTCGAGGTCTTTCCACTTTTTCAGGTCGCCATCGTTGTAGATGAAATTGGTGCGGCGGTCTTCTCCCGACTTTTCGATGCGAAAATAGCCGGTGTTCGGATGCCGGGCACGGACTGCCCGCTGGTCATTGACGTAGAGATCGCAAAAATTCCATTTTCCGGCTTTGACATCGGGAATGTCGGTAACGACGAGTCCTTTTTCGACTTCTTTGAAGCCGGTGATTCTGCGTCCGCCGCTGATGGTAACTTTTGGTGTGCGTCCCTGCGAAGCATAGGGATCAATCTGGTCTGCTGATAGTGCTACCGACGAACTAATACGAATGGGTTCGGTCAGAAAGTAAATACCTTTTTGTAGGGATATCCATTTATATGTTGCCCCTGGTGGGAGCGGTGCGTCGAGTGCCTTTTGAATTGTTGCAAAGGGATGTTCTTGGGTTCCCGGATTATCATTGTTTCCTTGCGGGGAGACGTGATACCAGTGAATTTCCTGCGCCGGAACGTGTGCGAGCATTATGCAAGCGAGGAGCATTGCCGTCGCTATGAATGTCGTTGCTTTTTTCATCGTCGTTTGGAGGGTGAGAGCGAATGATGTACGTATTGTACGCGCAAGAGCGGCATACGCAAGTATGCCGGTACACCATGCTCTGCTACAAAATAGTACATGTGTTGTAAGATAACTCAAATTTTTTGCATCATTTTGCAACACTTTCTAAATGAAATGGTTTTTTAGCGGCGAATTTTCCCCAATTTTCGCATTTTTAATGGGATTTTTCTTAAAATAATGAAGTTTTTGTTATTGGCACGATAACTGCGTACAATATAAAATACTGACAACAAACCGAGAGGTGTGCCACTGGGAGTTGTCAGAATTGAGTGTGTGTGATTGTTCTGAAAACATTTTTCCGATTATCGGAAGGAAAGGTAATGGTGTGATTATGAAACAAAATATCGCTTTTGGACTTATTTTTGCAGTTATGTTTTTGTTTGCTACGAATACCAGAGCGGATGCCGTAAGTTGGTACTATGACAAAAACGCGTATATGAGCGAAATAGGAGCGATCGATTGGTCGTTCGGATCATTCAAGCAGATAAGTAACGACAAAAGCCCTCGTATGTGGGAGTTCACGATGTTGAATGATGGAATCTCTTCGATGGGAATGCTCACGATGTCAGATTTCAACGGAGCAGGTGGTCTTATGCAAAAACCGCAGGGGGGGGATGGTACGATGACGTTTTGGCACAACAGCGCAAATGAGTACAATATCTCCTTTGGCACTGCTGATTTTGTCGATACATTTTTTATGGATGTCGCTCCTCATTCCAGTTGGAGTGCGGCGATCAATTTTGGAGTTACTGCAAGTTATTGGTTCAATGGCACACTTTTCACTACCGATGTGCATACAGTTGATATGAATAATTCGTTTTTTGGAATTATGCTTGAAGAGGGAGCACACCTTGCGGAAATCACATTTTGGTCTACCGGTACTCCCAACAATGGATACAAGATTGAGGTGCAATTTGGAGGTGAGCCCGATCCATCTGTGGTTCCCGAACCCGCCACACTTGCGATGCTCGGTTTAGGCTTGGCGGGACTCGGTTTTGTACGAGTACGAGCAATGAGAAAGAAGTAAGAAGAAAGGAGTCAAGAAGAAAGGGGAAGAGAGTCGGCACCCTTGCGGGTGCCGCTCTTGAGTGTTTACACTATCCTGTGCATTTCACGACGTATCTCGGATC
>Ga0082212_10003511_pt1 | contig 22168 bp, 14 predicted proteins | sample TergutNt197P3_FD_71548 | JGI IMG/M metagenome (GOLD analysis project Ga0082212, IMG submission 71548) | Neocapritermes taracua P3 segment gut microbial communities from Petit-Saut dam, French Guiana - Nt197 P3 | ecosystem: Host-associated > Arthropoda: Insects > Digestive system > Gut ...
AAGTCCTCCTTAAATAATTTGCATAATATTAGTTTTTACTTTACTTTGTCATAAAATTGAATCGGCACTATTGATTATATTAGATATTTCCAATATTTTCAAGCCTTTTCTATTTATTTTGTTTGTAATACCTTCTCTTGAATGCTCTTTGGTACTTGCTCATACTTTTCAAAGAACATTGAGTAGTTTCCGCGCCCTTGAGTCTTGCTGCGCAAATCAGTCGCATAACCAAACATTTCTGATAAGGGCACGAAGCCTCTGACCATCTTTCCGCCACTGATATCATCCATGCCTTCAATGCGTCCGCGGCGGGAATTCATGTCGCCGATGACATCACCCATATACTCTTCCGGCATCGTTACTTCAACCTTCATAATCGGCTCTAACAAGACCGCCCCGGCTCTGCGCATTGCATCTTTGAAGGCAAGGGAGCCGGCAATATGGAAGGCAAGCTCAGATGAGTCTACGTCATGGTAGGTTCCGTCATATACATTGGCGTAAACGCCAACGACCGGATAACCGCCAAGGATACCGGCCTTGGTCGCCTCTTCAATACCACGCCCAACCGCAGGAATGTATTCCTTGGGAATCGCCCCGCCAACGACACTGGATTCGAACTTATAAAGCTCTTCACCATTGGCATCCATCGGAGCAAAGCGGACTTTACAGTGACCATATTGGCCACGGCCGCCGGATTGCTTGGCATATTTTGAGTCAACTTCGACTTCCTTGGTAAATGATTCTTTATAGGCAACTTGCGGTGCGCCAACATTGGCTTCAACCTTAAACTCGCGTAACAGCCGGTCAACGATAATCTCAAGATGGAGTTCACCCATCCCGGCGATGATTGTCTGTCCGGTTTCGGCATTGGTATGCGCCTTAAAAGTGGGGTCTTCTTCTGCCAATTTCGCCAAAGCTTCGCCCATTTTTTGCTGTCCGGCCTTCGTTTTTGGTTCGATTGCCAGCTCAATGACCGGCTCCGGAAATTCCATTGATTCTAAAATAACCGGGGAATTCTCATCACAGATGGTATCACCGGTAGTCGTTGATTTGAAACCAACTGCCGCGGCGATATCACCAGAATAAACTTTATCAATTTCTTCGCGTTTGTTGGCATGCATTTGAAGAATGCGGCCAACCCGCTCTTTTTTACCTCTTGACGCATTTAAGACATAAGAACCGGAGTTCATCGTCCCGGAATAAACGCGGATGAAGGCCAGCTTCCCGACAAAAGGATCGGTCATAATCTTGAAAGCCAAGGCGGAAAAGGGTTCGTCATCGGACGAATGTCTGTCGATGGGGTTGCCATCTAAATCCACTCCTTGAATGGACGCAATATCAGTCGGTGCCGGCATAAACTCAAGGATTGCATCCAAAAGCTTCTGCACGCCACGGTTACGATAAGCAGTTCCACAGCAAACCGGAATGCACTTACATTCGCAGGTTCCTTTTCTAAGCGCAGCTTTCATATCTTCTAAGCTGGGCTCTTGCTCTTCCAAATACATGGTCATTAAGTCATCATCAAGCTCACATATCTTTTCGATTAGCTCGGCACGATAGATTTCCGCTTCATCCATTAGTTCCGCCGGAATATCGGCAACACTCACGTCCTCACCCTTATCGTCATTGGTGATATAAGCTTTCATTTCAAACAAGTCAACAACACCCTTAAAACTGTCTTCTTTGCCAATTGGTATTTGCAAAATGATGGTGTTTTTGCCTAACTTGGTTTTAATTTGATCGACAGCACCATAAAAGTCGGCACCCAAAATGTCCATTTTGTTGATGAAAGCCATCCGTGGAACATTATAGGTATCGGCTTGACGCCATACATTTTCTGATTGTGGTTCTACTCCACCTTTTGCGCAAAATACGCCGACCGCACCGTCAAGCACACGCAACGATCGTTCTACTTCAACAGTAAAATCTACGTGTCCGGGAGTATCAATGATGTTAATTCGATGCTCCAGTGCGCCTGGTTTGGCTTTGGCATGTTCTTGCAAAGTCCAGTGGCATGTGGTTGCCGCCGATGTGATGGTAATTCCTCTTTCTTGTTCCTGTTCCATCCAGTCCATGGTAGCTGTGCCTTCATGGGTGTCACCGAGCTTGTAATTTACCCCGGTGTAAAACAGAATCCGTTCAGAAAGAGTCGTCTTACCGGCATCGATATGGGCCATAATACCAATGTTCCTGGTCCTCTCCAGTGGATATTCTCTTCCAGCCAAAATTTAATCCTCCTAAAAACTTTGTCTCGGGTATGAGGCTACCCATACCCGCTGTGCGAGGCGCGTTTGCCTTCGAAATTTCGGGATTCATTCCCGAAATTGAGTGTTAAGGCAATAATCTCATTACGCGACTCTGCACATTAAAAACGATAACACACTACCTAAAAACGGTAGTGGGCAAAAGCCTTGTTTGCTTCGGCCATTTTGTGCATATCTTCTTTACGCTTTACAGCGGCACCGGTATTATTGGACGCATCCAGAATCTCATTTGCCAAACGATCTTCCATCGTCTTTTCCCCACGTTTCCGTGAAAACATGGTCAACCACCTTAGTGCTAATGCCTGACGTCTGTCTGTCCGAACCTCAATCGGCACTTGATAGGTGGCACCGCCGATACGGCGTGCTTTTACCTCCAAGGCCGGCATGATATTGGTCATTGCCGTTTCAAATACTTCAACAGCCGGTTTCCCAGACTTGGCTTCAACTTTCGCGAATGCTCCGTATACAATCTTTTGGGCGACACCCTTTTTGCCATCTAACATAATGTTATTGATGAGTTTGGTGACAACCTTGTCATTGTACAAAGGATCCGCTAAGATATCCCTTTTGGGTATATGTCCTTTACGTGGCACGTTCTTCCCTCCTTATTTATGTTACAGTTCAGCCATGCAAAATTTGGGAGGTATGTGATTGCGGAAGCTCGCTTATGCAATCATTTACCGAGTAAATTTTATATGGCGCTCTGCCTTAGCGAGGTTTTGCATAGCAAAATCGAGCTATGGCTGAACTGTAAACTGTTAATAGATCATCGGTACTCACTTATTTCCTAATGTGTCTGTGCCGGTTTCAACAGAATCCAACACTCTATTAGTTCCAATAAAAGCAAGTATAGTCAAATAAATAATTACTATTCAGCAATTATTTCGCAGCTTTCGGCCTCTTCGATCCGTATTTGGAACGAGCCTGCCGCCTGTTAGCAACACCGGCGGTATCAAGGGTACCTCTGATGATGTGATACCTTGTACCGGGTAAGTCCCTAACCCTGCCGCCTCTGATTAGAACCACACTATGCTCTTGCAAGTTGTGGCCTTCACCGGGAATATAGCTCGTGACTTCGATTCCGTTGCTAAGACGGACCCTGGCGATTTTCCGCAGTGCCGAGTTCGGCTTCTTCGGGGTAGCTGTTTTAACTGCTGTGCAAACACCGCGTTTCTGCGGGGAAGAAGCATCAAATGTTTTCTTACGCAGAGAATTCGTGCTCTTTTGCAGTGCCGGCGCAGTTGACTTCTTGATTGAAGTCTGGCGACCATTTCTGACTAACTGATTAAATGTTGGCATTCTGTTTCACCTCCTTTTGTGATTTTATTTTTACTGCTTATGAGAAAGCCCGGAAGAATGACGCTTGCGGCATTCTTCCCATGCGAAGTTTTAGTTAATCTTTGATGTCGGACCACTGTCCGGCATCTTAGATTAACTCTTCGCATTGCTCATCATCAAAATTTTCATCCGTATAATCTTCGTTACCGAAATCCTCCATGATTTCTTCGCCGTCGAGATCATCTTCTTCCTCGAAATCCTCATCGGGAATATCGATCGGTGCCAAAACTTTCTTACGTGATTTGATTGTATTTTGCAGCATCATATCCGTATTTAAAGCCGTGCTACGGTAACGCTTCATTCCGGTTCCGGCCGGAATCAATTTACCAATAATAACGTTTTCTTTCAGTCCAATCAGCGGATCGACCTTTCCTTTAATGGCGGCTTCCGTAAGAACCTTTGTGGTTTCCTGGAAGGAGGCGGCCGAGAGGAAGGAGTTGGTTGCAAGGGCAGCTTTCGTAATCCCAAGCATGACTTGCTTTCCGTCCGCCGGTTCCAATCCATCGGCAACGAGTTTCGCATTGATGTCTTCATACTCCAGAACATCGACCAATGTGCCAGGCAGTAATTCCGAATCACCATTATCTTCAATGCGGACTTTTTTTAGCATTTGACGGACAATTACTTCAATATGCTTGTCAGCAATATCAACACCTTGCATACGATAAACGCGTTGTACTTCGCGGATCATATAATCCTGAACCGAACGAATTCCTTTGATTTTGAGTAAATCGTGAGGATTGACACTTCCTTCCGTAAGCTCATCGCCGGCTTCCATGATATCGCCGTCCATAATCGCGATCCGGGAACCATACGGAATCAAATAGCTCTTTGATTCACCGGTTTCATCATTTGTGATAATGACTTCACGCTTTTTCTTGGTATCCTTGATCGACGCTACACCACCAAATTCGGCAATAATCGCCAAGCCTTTTGGTTTACGGGCTTCAAATAATTCCTCAACACGGGGGAGACCCTGGGTGATATCATCACCGGCCACACCACCGGTATGGAACGTACGCATCGTAAGCTGAGTACCTGGCTCACCGATTGACTGTGCGGCAATAATACCGACTGCCTCACCGACTTGAACGGCTTCGCCGGTTGCCATATTCGCCCCATAACATTTCGCGCAAATACCGATCCGGGAACGGCAGGTCAAAATCGTCCTGATTTTTACTGAATCAATCGGCTTCCCTTTTTCATTTACGCCTTTATGAATAATCCGGCCAGCCCGGCTGGGAGTAATCATATGATTAGCTCTAACGATTAAATTCTTATCTTTATCGTAGATATCTTCACAACTACAACGTCCGGTAATCCGCGCCTGTAGCTCTTCAATGACTTCTTTGCCGTCCATATAAGCCTTAACACGGATGCCGCCAATTTCTTCTTCCGCACCGGAAGGGTTATTCATACAATCGACTTCACGGATAATCAAATCCTGTGATACGTCAACCATCCGGCGGGTCAAATAACCAGAGTCAGCAGTTCGAAGCGCGGTATCAGACAAACCTTTCCGTGCACCGTGGGCAGACATGAAGTATTCCAAAACGTCAAGCCCTTCGCGGAAATTCGATTTGATCGGAAGCTCAATTGTCCGACCGGTCGTATCAGACATCAGTCCACGCATTCCCGCAAGCTGTTTGATCTGCTGGTTGGAGCCACGGGCACCGGAGTCAGCCATCATGAAGATGGAGTTATATTCGTCCAACCCGTCGATCAAAAGTTCCGTAAGTTCCTCATCGGCTGCCCTCCAAGTCCTGACAACTGCTTCATAACGCTCTTCCTCAGTAATCAGTCCGCGGCGGAAGTTTTGGGAAATTTTATCAACTGTGGTTTGCGCTTCTTCAAGCAGTTTTTCTTTTTTCTCCGGCACAATCATATCCGAGACTGAAACCGTCATCGCTGCTTGGGTTGAGTATTTATAGCCCATTGCCTTGATTTGGTCAAGCACCTCAGCGGTCATTGATGCGCCGTGGGTATTAATGACTTGTTCAAGGATTTGTTTTAGCTGCTTACGGGTTACGTGGAAATCAATTTCCGGCAACAGCAGTTTATCAGGATCGCTGCGGTCAACAAATTCTAAATCTTGCGGTAGAATTTCATTGAACAAAAAACGTCCTAATGTTGATTCAACAATGCCGGATTTCATTTCGCCTTCCGCGTTGCGGCGGCTGATTTTCACTTTAATCCGGGCATGCAATGAACAATTGCCATTTTCGTATGCCAAAATTGCTTCGTTGATATTTTTATAACATTTTCCTTCACCCAGTGAGCCGGGGCGCTCCTGCGTCAGATAATAAATGCCAAGTACCATGTCCTGAGACGGAACGGCAACGGGTCCGCCGTCCGAAGGTTTTAGCAGATTGTTTGGTGACAATAACAGGAAGCGGCACTCAGCCTGCGCTTCTACTGAAAGCGGCAAATGAACTGCCATTTGGTCGCCGTCAAAGTCAGCATTAAATGCGGTACATACCAAGGGATGGAGTTTGATCGCTTTCCCCTCGACCAAGACCGGCTCAAACGCCTGGATACCGAGACGATGCAAGGTAGGGGCGCGGTTAAGCATAACCGGATGCTCCGTTATAACATCTTCTAATACGTCCCATACTTGATTATCAAGACGCTCGACTAATTTCTTGGCATTTTTGATATTTTGAGAAATACCGCGGCCGACCAATTCTTTCATGACGAAAGGCTTAAACAATTCAATCGCCATTTCTTTTGGCAGACCACATTGATAAATTTTTAGTTCCGGCCCGACCACGATAACTGATCGGCCAGAGTAGTCAACGCGCTTGCCAAGCAAGTTTTGGCGGAAACGCCCGGACTTACCCTTAAGCATATCGGACAATGATTTAAGCGCACGGTTTCCCGGACCGGTTACCGGACGGCCACGACGGCCATTATCAATCAGCGCATCAACCGCTTCTTGCAGCATCCGTTTTTCATTGCGGACAATGATATCCGGTGCACCAAGCTCAAGCAATCGCTTTAGGCGGTTATTACGGTTAATAATCCGGCGGTATAAGTCATTTAGGTCAGAGGTTGCAAAACGTCCGCCGTCTAATTGAACCATCGGGCGAAGATCGGGGGGAATAACCGGAATCGCATCCATGATCATCCACTCGGGCTGATTGCCGGACTCGCGGAATGCTTCGACTACTTCCATCCTTTTGATGATGCGCGCACGTTTTTGGCCGGTCGATTCTTTTAAGCCGATGCGTAATTCTTCTGCCTCGCCTTCCAAATCAATCGCTTGCAATAATTCTTTTACTGCTTCTGCACCCATTCCAACCCGGAATTTATTACCATATGCCTCGCGAGCCTCCTGATATTCTTTTTCTGACAAGACTTGCTTATAATCAAGGTTTGAATCTGCCTTATCCAAGACGATATAATTCGCAAAATAAAGAACTTTTTCCAGCACACGGGGTGACAAGTCAAGAATCAAGCCCATTCTGCTAGGGATTCCTTTAAAATACCAAATATGTGAGACCGAGGCGGCAAGTTCAATATGCCCCATCCGCTCACGGCGGACAGTTGCTTTGGTCACTTCAACACCACAACGGTCGCAAATTACCCCTTTATAGCGAATCTTTTTATATTTCCCACAATGACATTCCCAGTCTTTGCTGGGACCAAATATTTTTTCACAGAAAAGCCCTTCTTTTTCCGGCTTTAAGGTACGGTAATTGATTGTTTCTGGCTTTAATACTTCGCCACGAGACCATTCACGAATTTTCTCCGGAGCTGCCAACCCAATCCGAATCGCATCAAAGGTCATGGGTTGATATATTTCTTGCTTTGTTTCTGACATTTATATAACTCCTTTCATAACTAGATTTCAATGGTCAACTCCGATAAATCCATTTCGGCATCATCAAATTCTTCCTCTTCCTCAGCAGCGACTAACTCACCGCTATCATCATCAAATTCTTGTTTCTGATAACCCATCGAACCAAGGGATTCTTTTTCGTATTCGTAATTGGGGCCGTTTCCTTCGATTTCATAGCGGTAATCACTTTCACCATAATCAATCGCTTCCACAATCTCTACTTCACTATTGTCATCACGAAGGACCTTGACATCCAGTCCGAGTGATTGCAATTCTTTCAATAATACTTTGAAAGATTCAGGGACACCGGGTTCAGGAATATTATCACCTTTGATAATCGCTTCATAGGTTTTGACACGGCCAATTACGTCATCGGATTTTACCGTCAAAATCTCTTGCAATGTGTAGGAAGCACCATACGCTTCTAAGGCCCAAACTTCCATTTCCCCGAAGCGCTGGCCGCCGAACTGAGCTTTCCCGCCAAGTGGCTGCTGGGTGACCAGGGAATAAGGCCCGGTCGAACGGGCATGAATCTTATCATCAACCAGATGATGGAGTTTTAAATAATGCATATGTCCAATCGTGACATCACCATCAAAACATTCACCGGTCCGTCCGTCACGTAAACGAACTTTACCGTCGCGGGAAATTGGCACACCCTTCCACAACTCGCGATGATCGCGGTTTTTTGATAAAAATTCTAATACTTCCGGAAGCAGGGATGCTCCATGTTTTTTCTCAAATTCACTCCACTTAAGATTGACATAATCATTTGCCAAATCAAGCGTGTCCATAATATCATTTTCATTTGCACCGTCAAAAACCGGGGTAGCAACATTAAAACCAAGGGCTTTTGCCGCCAAAGATAAGTGAATTTCCAGTACCTGCCCAATATTCATCCGCGACGGCACACCCAAAGGATTTAAAACAATGTCAAGGGGACGGCCATTTGGCAGATAAGGCATATCTTCTACCGGAAGAACGCGGGAAACAACACCTTTGTTTCCGTGACGTCCAGCCATTTTATCACCAACCGAAATCTTTCTCTTCTGGGCAATATAAATCCGCACTGCCTGATTCACGCCAGGCGAAAGCTCATCACCATTTTCACGGGTGAAGACTTTGGCATCCACAACAATTCCGTATTCACCATGCGGTACTTTCAGGGAAGTATCGCGGACTTCGCGGGCTTTTTCGCCAAAGATGGCACGGAGCAGACGCTCTTCGGCGGTCAGCTCGGTTTCGCCTTTCGGGGTTACTTTGCCGACCAGAATATCACCGGCGCGGACTTCTGCCCCGATGCGGATGATACCGTCCTCATCCAAGTCTTTCAAAGCCTCATCACCGACACCGGGAACGTCACGGGTGATTTCTTCGGCACCTAATTTAGTATCGCGGGCTTCTGCCTCATATTCTTCGATATGAACAGAAGTATAAATATCGTCTTGCACCAAGCTTTCGCTTAATAAAACTGCATCTTCATAATTGAATCCTTCCCAAGTCATGAAGCCAATTAATGGATTTTTGCCCAATGCCAATTCACCATCAGATGTCGAAGGACCATCGGCAATCACATCTCCTGCATATATCTGGGCTCCCTTTGTAACAATTGGTTTTTGGTTATAACAGTTACTTTGGTTACTGCGATGAAATTTGTGCAGTTTGTAGACCATCTTTTCACCATCATCGCAAGTGACCTTGATTTCGTCGGCACTGACGTAGGTGACTTTCCCACCCTTATCTGCGATGATACAAACACCGGAGTCAACCGCCGCTTTTGGCTCCATTCCGGTACCAACCACCGGAGATTCGGTACGAAGGAGCGGAACTGCCTGACGCTGCATATTCGAACCCATCAAGGCACGGTTTGCATCGTCATTTTCCAGGAAGGGAATCAACGCGGTTGCAACTGAGAAGACCATTTTCGGCGAAACGTCCATATAATCAAACATTTGCCGCGGATATTCACTCGTTTCATCCATATAACGGCCGGCGACATTATTACGAATGAAATGTCCATTATCATCCAAAAGTTCATTCGCCTGCGCTACATGGTGGTTATCTTCTTCATCAGCAGTCATATATTCAACTTGATCCGTAACCATCGGGTTGTCCGGATCGGATTTATCGATTTTGCGATAAGGGGCTTCAATAAAGCCATATTCATTAATCCGGGCATAAGAAGCCAGGGAGTTAATCAAACCGATATTCGGGCCTTCCGGTGTTTCTATCGGGCACATCCGTCCATAATGAGAATAATGAACGTCGCGGACTTCGAATCCGGCACGGTCTCGGGACAAGCCGCCGGGACCAAGAGCCGATAAGCGACGCTTGTGGGTCAGTTCACCAAGTGGATTATTTTGATCCATGAACTGGGACAACTGGGATGAGCCAAAAAATTCTTTCACCGCCGCTTGAACCGGTTTGATGTTAATCAAAGCCTGTGGGGTAATCTCATCAGCATCATGGGTTGTCATTCGCTCGCGGACAACTCTTTCAAGCCTTGAAAGACCAATCCGGTACTGGTTCTGCAACAGCTCACCCACCGCACGAATCCGCCGATTGCCAAGGTGGTCAATATCGTCAGCACTTCCAATGCCATATTCTAAATGGATATTATAGTTAATCGAAGCAATGATATCTTCTTTGGTAATATGTTTCGGCATCAGCTCATGGATATTCTTCTTAAGTGCTTCCGCAAGAGCATCCGGATCATCGCCAAAATCTTCCAGGATTTGTGATAAAACCGGCCAATATACCGACTCATTAATACCAAAATCACGTGGGTTGCAATCTACATAATGTGCTAAATCAACCATCATATTGGAAAGGATACGGACATTTTTTTCCTCGGTCTGGACTAAAACGCCGGGAACAGCCGAATTCTGGATATTATCAGCCAATTCCGCCGTAATCGTTGTGCCTGCCGTTGCTAAAATTTCGCCGGTATTCATGTCCACTACATCCTCAGCCAAAGTCATCTTGCGAATCCGGTTACGGAATGCAAGCTTTTTATTGAATTTGTAACGCCCAACCCGCGCTAGGTCATAACGGCGGGGGTCAAAGAACATGGAATGAATCAAGCTCTCAGCGCTTTCTACGCTAAGTGGTTCACCGGGACGAATCTTTTTATATAATTCTAAAAGGCCTTCCTGATAATTCTCGGAGATATCTTTCACAAAACTTGCTTCAATCTTTGGCTCGTCACCAAAGAGTTCACGAATTTCGTCATTGGTGCCAAGTCCAATCGCACGTAATAAAACGGTAATCGGGACTTTTCTGGTGCGGTCAACACGAACATAAAAAATATCATTGGAATCGGTTTCATACTCTAACCATGCGCCACGGTTCGGGATTACTGTTGCGGAAAAGAGCTCTTTACCGATTTTATCATAACTGACTGAATAATAAATACCAGGGGAACGAACCAACTGGCTAACGATGACACGTTCCGCGCCATTGATTACAAAGGTACCTGTTTCGGTCATTAACGGAAGGTCGCCCATAAAGATATCGTATTCTTTGATTTCATCCTTTTCTTTATTATTAAGACGGACTTTCACTTTAAGCGGAGCCGCATAGGTCGCGTCTCTTTCTTTGCATTTCTCAATCGAATACTTCACATCTTTTCTGCACAATTCAAAATCGACAAATTCAAGACTAAGGTGTCCACTATAGTCAGCGATAGGCGAAATGTCATCAAAGACTTCCCGGAGGCCATCCGTTAGGAACCAATTATAGGAATCCTTTTGAACTTCAATAAGGTTCGGCATTTCCAAAACTTCTTTTTGTCGTGAATAACTCATCCGTGTGTTCTTGCCTGCGGCAATGGGACGTATTCGGTTTTTGACCATTTAGAGTTCACCCCGTTCTTTATGATTTTTTGTTGATTTTTGCGTATTTTTGCATACAAAATAGCATGTCAAAACATAAATAGCGCAATATCCATTCTACTACAAGTCCCAGATTGCTGTCAACTAATATTTTACTTATTTGGGAAAATTTTGTTACTGTTCACAGCCGACTATTCCGCGAAGTAAAATTGCTCTCTATGCAATTTTACGAGGGTCGCAAGCGCCAAAATGCGTTATAGCTTGCGAAGCAAGATATTGCGCATATTTGTGTGCTTTTAGTTACTGTTTGCGGCTTGCCGTGAACAGTAACTAAATTTTAATAATCACAAAAGCTCAGGTTAAACCCAAGCTTTTGTGAGAAGTATTGCGCTTTAATATCAATAATTATTTAAGGGTAACTTTCGCTCCTTCAGCTTCAAGTCTGCCTTTCATTTCTTCAGCCTCACCTTTCGAGACGGCTTCTTTGACCGTTTTAGGAGCTGTGTCAACCAAATCTTTTGCTTCTTTCAGACCAAGGCCGGTAATCTCGCGAACCACTTTAATGACCTTAACTTTATTCGGGCCAACTTCTGAAAGCTCAACGTCAAATTCAGTTTTTTCTTCTTCTTGAGTGCCGGCATCGGCAGCGGCAGCTACCACAACGCCGGCAGCGGCAGATACGCCAAACTCTTCTTCACATGCTTTTACCAAATCATTCAGTTCCAGCACGGTTAATTCTTTGATTGCATCAATTAGTTCTTGGGCTGTTAATTTATTAGCCATTATCATATCCTCCAATATACTATTCCGCTGCTTCGGCGGCGGGTGCTTCTTCGGTTACGGGTGCTTCTTTGGTTACGGGTACTTCTTCGGCTACGGGTGGTACTTCGGTTGTGGGTACTTCTTCGGCTTCTGCTGTCACAGGTGCTTCCGGGACGACAGCTTCTGCTGCCACGGGTGCTTCCGGGACGGCAGCTTCTGCTGCTACGGGTGCTTCCGGAGCTGCCACTTCGGCGGGAGCCGCTTCATTCGCTGCCTCGGCGGCGATGGGAGCCGCTTCGCAATTTCCGGCACCGCCTTTTTCGGCGATTTGGTTCATGACGCGCGCGAAATTGGTAATCGGGCTTTGAAGGCTGCCAAGCAACTTCGAAATCAATTCTTCGCGGGAAGGGATTTTGGCGATTTCGGTTACGCCAGCCGCATCATAGACAATTCCTTCAACAACTCCAGCTTTTAATTCAAGCTTTGGCGCATCTTTTGCTATCTTCACCAACAATCTGGCGGGAGCAGTTGCATCTTCTTTTGAGATGGCGATTGCACTTGGCCCTTCAAGGTAAGGTGCCAGAGCTTCAAAATCCGTTCCTTTGAAAGCAAAGTTCATCATTGTGTTCTTATAAACTTTGTAGGTAATCCCTGCTTCACGAAGCTGTCTGCGCAAATTCGTATCTTGTTCCACGGTAAGGCCGCGGTAATCAACGAGTACTGCTGATTGGGCATCTTTTATCTGGGCAGCGATTTCCGCAATGATAGGTTGTTTTTCTTCAACTTTTGCCACTTTTTTTCCTCCTGTTAGATTTTGTGTTACTGTTCACGGCAAGCCGCAAACAGTAACTAAATGCACACAAATATGCTCAATATCTTGCTTCGCAAGCTATAACGCATTTTGGCGCTTGCGACCATCGTAAAATTGCATAGAGAGCAATTTTACTTCGCGGAATAGTCGCCCATGAACAGTAACAGATTTTGTACCGAATAAAAAACTGTCTTCGCGCAAGCAAAGACAGTTAAAATAGGCAGTTTACAATAAATACACTTCGTAACTTCCTCGGCAAGGGACTTCATCTTCATGAACCCATTAACCCAGAAGAATGACACTTGTGTCATTCTTCTGCATAAAGAGCGCCCACGAAGTGGGACTAGCTATTGTTAGTCAGCGTTCTTTGCTGACTTAAAATAACTCTTTATGCTGGCCTTGCTGTCTTCGGCTTACTTAACTTAGCATACATTTATTCTCCTGTCAAGCTATAACTTGCAGGATTGATTGAAAAGTCGTAAAATAATTGCGCCAGCGGTGAATTTTTATCCAGCATCAAAATATTGCCGCGGTTATTCCGGTAAGCAACTTTCGCCGCTTCGAGGGCACGGACAAATTCATAGAAATCACTTTTCTCCCTCTCATTATAGGCCGTTGAGAGAATCTGCATGTACTCAGCCTCACCATCGGCGATAATCTTCGCCGCTTCCGCCCTTGCTTCCGAGAGCATGACACTGACATCTTTGTCTGCTTGGTTCCTGATCATCTGCGCTTCCGCTTCCCCTTCTGATTTGTACATCGTCGTTACTTTTTCACGCTCGGAAATCATCCGGTTATAAACAGCGTTCTTGTTTGATTCAGGAAGATCAAGGGCCTTCACTTCAACGGTAATGATTTCAATTCCTACCTCAGCAATATTTTCAACCAAATTCGAAGCAATTTCCCTTGTCAATGATTTGATTTCAATATCACCCGAAGGCACAAGCAGATTTTCATCTTCAAATAAAACGGTATCGATCTCAATTTCTAATTCAATGGCACTGACATTTACTCTTCCGTCACGCGATAAGATTACCTCTTCCTGCGTCATGCTGGAAATCGTGTTCTTAATTGCATTGTAAACAACGGCATCAATACGGCCTTCAGCTTGAACCTTAAGTCCGCTCAATCTTTGATAATATTTGATTGGATCGGTAATCCGCCACAGTACATAACTGTCAACAATCATCGCTTTCTTATCGGAAGTAATAACATCAGTACGAGGCAAATTATAAAAAAGAATTTTTTGCTCACGCCGTTCGACATTCTGAATGACCGGGATTTTGAAAGTAAGGCCCGGTTCATCAACAACACGTACGATTTTACCGAATTGAAGGATAATACTAAACTGATCCTGCCTGGTAACGACCGCTGATGATAAGAAGAGAATCAATGCAAGCACCATCACAATGAGAAGCCAGTCGGAAAAAATCAAACGGAATTTTTTCGGCGAGCTGTTATTATCATTGGTTACATCTTTATTTTTGACAAATCTTTCTTCCATATATAATCTTCTCCTAACTTAATCGTTTGCTGCTGCTTCATCATTGTTATCATGCCCGGAAGAACTTATGCCGGTGAATGAATCAAGAGGGAGGATTGTTTCCGTCACCCCTTCTTCATTCATAATCACTACTTTCATATGCGGCAAAATTTGTTCCATTGCTTCGTAAAACATTCTTTTTCTAGTCATTTCAGGGAATTTCTTATACTCTTCAAACATCGCGTTGAACTTCGCCACTTCAACATTCGCCTCGGCTACGCGCTGTGCCTTTGCCGACTCGGCTTCCCTGATTGTCCTATCGACATTGGCGCGGGCTTCCGGAATGATAGCATTCACATATTCATTCGCTTTATTAATGAACTCATCCATATTCTGGCGCGCATCCTCAACCCCTTTGAAAGCAGCGATAATTTCCTCAGTCGGCGGTTCAGCATCTTGGATGGTTACGTCGCGGATCGAGATCCCGATATCAAGAACCGCCAGTTTTTCACTCAGCATTTCTTTGATATTGGTCTGTATCTCGCCTTTTCCCACGGTTAAGACCGCATCAATCGGATAAGATGCAATAACTGAACGAATACAGTTCTGGGCAACATTTTTCATTACGAGCACCGGGTCTTCGGCGGCATAAGCAAATTTAAGCGGTTCCGCTGCTTGATATATGATAACAAAATCAACATTGATAAAATTATAGTCGGAAGTAATCATGACTGATTCCGTATCAATGCTCTGGCCGCTCAGCTCATTATAACCGATGCTGATTCCGATCGTGGTCGTATTTATTTTTTGAACCCTTTGCACCAAAGGAATCTTGAACTTAATCCCCGGCGTTGCAACAAGCGTTGGCTTGCCAAATGTTGTCACAACAGCGGCATGCTGCTCGTCAAGGGTATAAATACTATTGGTCGCAAATAAAAGGACGATTACCCCTAAGACAAACAACCAGATTGATGTTCTTGCTAATTTCATATGTAACCTCCCTACATGAATTACCATAAAATAGCGTCGCAAGCGACGCATTAAGAGAATTGCTAAGCAATTCTCCCGGAATGATTTACGCTGGCAGGAGCAATTTCGCTTTTGCTCCATGTTTATCATAACGGCGGCAGTACCTGATTGTCAAGCTCTATGCGCATTTATAAACATGAAATATTTATTAAAAATGGAAAGAAATTCTTAAAATAACACAAATCAAAAGGACAGCATGCGCTGTCCTTTGCCCCCTGCACAATTATCTGCTACACGCTATTATCCGGCAGCAACAATGCTTTTTCATAGCTTTCCAAAATAATCCGCTGAATTTTTTCACGCGTTTCTGAGTTAATCGGGTGTGCAATATCCCGATACTCACCGTCAGCCGACTGTTTACTCGGCATCGCAATGAACATTCCTTTTTCGCCCTCAATCACCTTAATGTCATGTATCACAAACACATCGTCAATGGTTATCGATACAATCGCCCTCATCTTGCCCTCTTTCGTGATTTTGCGCACGCGAACATCTGTAATTTGCATGCTAAACCTCCCTCTGCTATTTTGAAAGCTCACAATTAGCGGCTTTCCTTTAGATGAATAAATTTGTAGTTTCTATATTTAAATGACATATCTGTCATTTTTTTCAACTACTATTTTAATTCCATCTTCCCCTTTATGATATGAATTTGCCCGAATCGTATCGCGGCTTTCTACAATGCAATTTTCGATATGAGTATTATCCCCAATATAAACATCATTCAATATAATCGAATTCTTGATATAGCAATTATTACCAATAAAAGATTTCTTGAAGATGACCGAATCTTCCACCGTTCCATTAATGATACACCCACTGGAAATCAGACTGTTTTTGATATGGGCGCCCACGTTATATTTTGCCGGCGGCAGATCGTCCACTTTTGAATAAATATCCGGATACTGGCGGAAAAAGAAATCGCTGATTTCCGGCTTCAAAAAATCCATGTTCGTATTATAATAGTCTTCGACGGTCGCAACGTTGCTCCAATATTCTTTTAGCTTGTAGCCATAAATACGCTTCATGCCACGATAACGAATCAATATATCTTTGACAAAGTCGAAGCGGTCTTCTTCGGCACCTTTCTCAATCATTTCAATGAGCTGACGGCGGCGCACAACATAAATCCCGCAAGATACCGTATTCGTCCGCGCAACGACCGGTTTTTCTTCAAATTCTTCAATCCGGCTTTCTTCATTCATCCTTAGAATGCCATAACGTTCCGCATTATATTCCGCATCCAAATCTTTACAGACGACGGTAATATCCGCTTTGCGGTCAATGTGATATTTCAGCACCTTATTGTAATCCAATTTATAAACACAATCCCCTGATGATATGACTACATAAGGTTCATGGCTTTCTTTTAGGAAGTGAAGATTCTGGGCAATGGCATCTGCGGTCCCACGATACCAAAATTGGTGTTCGCTGGTCACCGCCGGAGTAAAGACATAAAGTCCTCCTTGCTTACGCCCAAAGTCCCACCATTTTGAGGAACTTAAATGTTCGTTTAAACTCCGCGCATTATATTGCGTAAAAACGGCTACCTTTTTGATATGGGAATTGGTCATATTCGACAATGCAAAGTCAATGCTGCGAAAACTGCCCGCAATCGGCATTGCGCAAACTGCCCGTTTCTGTGAAAGTTCCCTCATCCGATAATTATTACCACCCGCTAAAATAATCCCAATTGCTCTCATACTTCGCCACCTGCCTTAACCAAAGATTTTCCGCTGGGGAGTAAATTGTCCGGATAATCCGAATAATCTGTTAACCCAAAAATAACTGTATTCTTGCCAATGGTTACGTCATCAGGGACCGTACTCTTTTCTCCAATCGTTACGATTCCATTATTATAGATGTGGGGGTCGGTTTCATTCATCACATCTTCGCCGATGCCAAGCCTGACATTATTGCCAACTGCGACATTCTCCGCAATGATGGCTTTATAAAGCTCACAACCCGCCCCTATATCAACGTGGTTCATGATAATCGAATCACGAACAATGGTGTCTTTTCCAATCGTTACCCCACAACCAATTACCGAATTATAAACTTTACCGAAAATCCTCGTTCCTTCACCAATAATGCACTTTTCTACCCACGTGCTATCGGCAATATATTGAGGGGGCAGGATATTGGTTTTCGTATAAATCTTCCAATACTCTTCATACAAGTTAAACTCCGGCACGATATCAATCAGCTCCATGTTGGCTTCCCAATACGATTCCAGCGTTCCGACATCCTTCCAATAACCACTAAACTCATAAGCATAAAGTGGAGCTTCTTTTTTGTGACAATAAGGGATTACGTGTTTGCCAAAGTCAAGATTAGGCAAATCAGCATTACTAAGAAGGGCATCTTTTAGTACCGACCAGTTAAAGATGTAAATTCCCATCGAAGCCAAGTTGCTCCGGGGATTTTCCGGCTTTTCTTCGAAATCGGTAATCCGCCTTTCATTATCGGTAATCATGATCCCGAAACGTTTGGCTTCCTCAATCGGCACCGGCATGACGGCTATCGTCACATCGGCATCCTTTTCTTTGTGGCACTCCAACATCACTTCATAGTCCATCTTATAGATATGATCACCCGACAAAATCAAGATGTAATCCGGATTAAAGCTATCCATATAATCAATGTTCTGCAATATCGCATTCGCAGTACCGGTATACCATTCACTGTTCGTGCTCTTCTCATGAGGCGGCAGAACCGTCACCCCGCCGATATTGCGGTCGAGATCCCATGGAATGCCAATCCCAATATGCGTATTCAGCCGAAGGGGTTGGTACTGCGTCAAAACACCTACCGTATCTATACCCGAATTGATGCAATTGCTTAAAGGAAAATCAATAATCCGGTATTTCCCGCCAAACGCAACAGCCGGCTTTGCTACCTTTGATGTCAGCACACCCAACCGACTTCCTTGTCCGCCGGCTAATAACATGGCAATCATATCTTTCTTTATCATAACCTGCTCCCATCTGCCTGATTCATTGCCAAACGAAATGTAAACTTATTATGAATGTGGCATATTGTATATGTATGATAAGGTATTATATCATACTTGTTCAAAAAAATAAATGATTTTTACCAAAAATTTACTTGTTTTTCGCGTTTTTACTGATTAATTCAACAAAATATTTTTTTATTACAATCAATTCTGCAAGTTTTCCCAATATTTTGTATCAAAGCCCTTAAATTTATCTACATCTTGTTATGTTTGCCGAAAGAATATTGCACTGGTTTTTTTGCCAATTACTGGTTATAATAGTTCTCAGGAAAGGTTATTTATGTATCAAATCGACTTCAATCACCCTATTCACATTTACTTTATGGGCATCGGCGGCATCAGTATGAGCGGCCTAGCTTCGATCTTGCTGGATAAAGGTTTTATCATCTCCGGTTCTGATATGAAGGAATCCGATTTAACGACTGATCTTTTAAATAGGGGCGCCCATATTTTTTATGGGCAAAGGGCAGCAAATTTGGATAGCCGCCCGGATATTCCCGCCATTGAGTTAGTGGTTTATACAGCTGCGATTAAAAAAGATAATCCGGAGTTTATCGCCATGCAGCAAAAGAAGCTGAAATCGCTTACGCGGGCAGAGCTTTTGGGACAGATCATGAAAAATTATCAAATACCGATCGCCATTTCCGGTACCCATGGTAAAACGACCACCACCGGAATGGTTTCAGAGATATTGCTGGCCGCCGGCTTAGACCCAACCCTAAGCATCGGGGGCATCCTCAATACCATCAATGGAAATTTAAGAATCGGCAAATCAGAATATTTCGTAACCGAGGCTTGTGAATATACCAATAGCTTTTTAAGTTTTTTCCCAAAAATCGGAATCATATTAAATATAGAAGCAGACCATCTGGATTTTTTTAAAGATCTCAAGCAAATCCGCAAATCGTTTCATGATTTTGCCGCCCTGCTGCCGGAAGACGGCCTTTTGATTATCAATGGTAATATCGATGAAATCGGAGAAGTTATCAATGGCCTTCGTTGTGATATCATCACTTATGGATTCGGCCAAGCCTGTGATTATTGCGCATCTGACATTGTCTATGATCATGAAGCCCGGCCTACCTTTACCGTAATCAAAGCAAGGCAAAAAGAGGGGGCCGATGTCATGGCAGCGACGATGTCGGTATCCGCCGCCCATTACACCTTGGGTTCAAGAGGTAAGCATAATGTTTTAAATGCCCTCGCTTCTATTGCCCTTGCCGATCATCTTGGAATATGTGCCACCAAATTACGGGAAGCACTAGAGAAATTCACCGGAACAAAGCGGAGATTCGAAGAAAAAGGGACACATAAAGGCTTTACCATTATCGATGATTATGCACATCATCCAACCGAAGTTGAAGCTACCCTAACCACCGCCAGGAATTATCCCCACCGTGAGATCTGGTGCGTCTTCCAGCCCCATACCTATACCCGGACCAAAAAATTCATGGCCGGGTTTGCCGCCGCCCTTTCTTTGGCGGACCGGATCATTATCGTTGACATTTACGCCGCCAGGGAAAAAGACAATATCGGCGTCCACGCAAAAGACCTTGCCGCCGCCGTTTCGGCGCGGGGAAAAACCTGCAATTACATCGCTACCTCCGCCGGATTTTCCGACGCGGAAAAATTTATTTTAAAGCATTTGCAAAAAAATGATTTGTTGATAACGATGGGAGCCGGAGATGTTGTAAATATCGGAAATAATCTGCTTGAAAAATAGTTTTTCACCTTATCCACATTTTTGATGACCATTTTTCCCGTCAGAAATGTGGATATTTTAGTGCAAATAAAACGTCTGTTTTCGCCCGGCAAGCAAAAGCCATCCACATTTTCCACCCTGTCCACAGGGGGCGGAAAGCCAGTGTTTAAGCGCAATGCGGACGAATTTACTCTTTTCTTTTTTCATATAGTATGCTATAATGGCTTTGTGCAGAAGGAATGAATTAGGTTAGGTAAAACGATGAGGATTTTTAATGAGTGCAATGACACAACCACGAATGTGTCCAATCTTTTTATTGATAATTATATGAAGGATGCCAACGATGCCCAGATTAAGATTTACCTGTATTTGATCCGGATGGATTCTGCCCGCCAGTATCCGAGCATTTCTGACATTGCCGAAAAATTTAATTATACGGAGAAGGATATTATCCTCGCCCTGAAATATTGGGAAAAAAATAAATTGCTCCGCCTGGAGCTAGATGAACATAAATATCCGGTCGAAATCCATTTACGGCGGATACCGAACCATAATAAGCCGGCCGCGAATAACATTACCCCGCTGCCATTATTGGAAGCACCCAAGGATATTTTTGCAAAGCCGGAATATTCGCCAAGCGAATTAAAAGCATTTGAGGAAAATGAGGAAATTGCCCAGCTCCTTTTTATTGCCCATAAGTATCTGAAGAAACCATTAAGCCTTTCCGACATGCAAACGATTTACTTCTTTATTGATGTCCTTCATTTTTCCGGCGATTTAATTGACCACCTGATCCAGTATTGCGTCGGACGGGGCAGAAAAGAGTTCTCCTATATTGAAAAGGTTGCCATCAAATGGGCTGAGGAAGGCATCACCACGCCGAAACAGGCCGCGATTGCCTGCCTGAAATATGACCAAATCATCTACGATATCATGCGGGCGCTTGGCAAGCAATCCAATCCTGCGAAAGTCGAAGCCGACTTCATCATGCGCTGGGTCCATGAATTCGGGTTTAGTGCTGATGTTATTTATAAAGCGTGCGAGCGGACCGTCCTTGCTGTTGACAGGCACCGCTTTGAATATTGTGACCGGATTTTAGCGAAGTGGAAAGAATTGAATGTCAATAGCATCAACGACATCCAAAGGGCTGATGCCGCTTTTGCCCGTAAACCGGCAGCCGAACCCGGCCCGAAGGCTGCCGGGAAAGTAAATATGTTCCACCAATATAAACAGAATACCTATGATTTTGACGCACTTGAACGGGAAGTTTTTAACAAATAGCTGGAGGAACCGTGGGACTGAGCAACGCGCAATACGATGAAATAATGCGGCAATACGAAAAAAGGCAGGATGAAAACCGTCATCAGGAAAAGAAAAATCTTGATTATGTTTATCAGAATGTTGCCGGATTTAAGGAGCTTGATGCTGAGATTGCGGCACTCTCCGTCGAGCAAGCGAAAAAATACTTAAACGGCGACGAAGACGCGATCCATCTGCTAAAAACACTGATCAGCGACAAAGTCAAAGCAAAAGAAAAACGCCTGACTGATTCCGGGCTTTCCGCCCATTATCTGGATCCCCAATATGAATGTCTCCGCTGTCAGGATACCGGTTATGCCGAAAACCAGAAATGCCATTGCCTGAAGCAAAAAATCACCGGCTTTTTATACGAGCAGTCCGGCATCCGCGCAACGATTGAAAAAGAGAATTTTGCGCATCTCGATGATTCATATTATCAGGGCAAGGATCTGGAAAATTTTCATCTGGTGGTTGCAAAATGCAAGGCTTTCTGTGAAAATTTCAGCTACCAGAACCTTTGCTTTTATGGCACGGTAGGAACCGGCAAATCTTTTTTGTCCGGCTGCATCGCAAAAAGCATTATGGATCAAGGCTTTGTGGTTATCTATTATTCCGCAACCGATTTTTTTAAGGCCTTGTCCCGGCAGATTTTCGATCGCGGGCACCGGGATGACGATGAAATATACACCTGCGACTTATTAATCATTGATGATTTAGGGACGGAGACGAGTTCTGAATTTTTAAATTCACAGCTTTTTTCTTGCCTGAACGCCCGCCATCTGAACCGGAA
>Ga0082212_10003512_pt1 | contig 22164 bp, 16 predicted proteins | sample TergutNt197P3_FD_71548 | JGI IMG/M metagenome (GOLD analysis project Ga0082212, IMG submission 71548) | Neocapritermes taracua P3 segment gut microbial communities from Petit-Saut dam, French Guiana - Nt197 P3 | ecosystem: Host-associated > Arthropoda: Insects > Digestive system > Gut ...
CCGCAACGAACGGGGTCTCCGGATAGAGGTATATCTGTTCCGGCGTGCCGACCTGCTCGATGCCTGCGTTGTTCATCACGACGACGCGATCGGCCATTGTCAGCGCTTCCTCCTGGTCGTGCGTCACCATGACGGTCGTGATGCCAAGCCCGCGCTGGATGCGGCAGACTTCGCCTCTGAGCCTCACCCTCACCTTCGCGTCAAGCGCCGAAAGAGGCTCGTCAAGCAAAAGATATGACGGCGCCAGCGACAAGGCGCGGGCAAGCGCGGTGCGCTGCTGCTGGCCGCCCGATATCTGTCCCGGGTACTTCTTTCTCTGCGGGACAAGATCCACCATTTCAAGCACTTCGTCAGTCTTGTCCATGCGCTCCTGCTTTGTGAGCCCTTTGTTGCTTTTCAGCCCGAACAATATGTTTTGCTCGACCGTCATGTTCGGGAAGAGCGCGTAGGACTGGAACACTATGCCGAAGTTGCGTTCGGACGGCAGCAGACGGGTGCAGTCCCGGCCATCGATGTAAACGGCGCCGCTGTCAAGGCGCTCAAGCCCTGCCAGGATGCGCAGAAGCGTCGTCTTGCCGCATCCCGACGGCCCCAGTATACATACAAGCTCGCCTTTTTTCACGTTAAGCGAGATCCTGTCAAGCACGGTATGCCTGCCGAACCGCTTCGTGATCCCGGCAGCCCTTATAAAGTCCCTGCCGCAGCCCTGGGTATCCTGTATGCCATGGACGTTTTGGATATTTTTGACAATCTGTATGCTCTGCATTTTCTTCTCTCCCTTGCTTTTGTTAAACCCGGCCAGGATTGGCCCCGGCTCTTTTAAACACCTTAGCCGAGCCGAAGGTCAATGCCCCGGCCCGGCTGATATAAGGATTGTTCGCGCTTTATCCTGCGCGTAAGGAGGAGGAACCAGTTACTTGGGCTCAGACTTGCCGTCATACCTCTCCGTCCACTGGTCAAGGATGCTGTCGCGGTTGCCCGATACCCAGACAAAATCGTTGTCTATCAACTGGTCTACCGGGTCGCCGTCAAAGCCTTCGTACTTGCCGCCCTGGCCAGTCGCGATAATGGGATAGTTGGCCTTGTAAAGGTCCATGGCCTCATCTGAGATTGCCCAGTCAAGGAAAGTCTTGGATGCGGCTTTGACCCCGTCTTTTTTCATAAGCGCATTCGACTCAAGGTCCCAGCCCGAGCCTTCCGCCGGGAATATCACTTCCACCGGCGCGCCGTCCCTTATCTGCTTTATCCCCGCGTACCCGAAGCTGATGCCGATCGTAGTTTCACCGGCGCCCGCCATCTTCGCGGGCTTGGAACCCGAGTGTACATACATCGCGACGTTTTCGTCCAGTTGGTCGAGGAAATCCCAGCCCGCGTCAGTGTCCTTGCCTTTGAGCTGCAGGACGCCTGCCACAGTCAGAAGTCCGGTCCCCGATGAAGCAGGGTTTGACATGACTATGCAATCCTTGAGTTCCGGCTGAAGCAGGTCTTCATACGATGAGATCGGCCCCGCCCCGGTCTTGGCAAATTCCACGGTATTGACTACGATGGCCGTTTCCCATGCGTCGATACCGACCCAGGTAGGCTCCGCTTTGTCGGATTTGAATTGGGGCAGTATCCGGTCCACGCCGGCAGGCGCATAGCCCTCAAGCATGCCCTCGCTGTCAAGGACCATCATTGACGATGCGGCTGTGCCCCATACGAGGTCTGCCTGCGGGTTGTCTTTCTCCGCGAGCAGCTTTGCTGTAATTATTCCGGTCGAGTCGCGCACGATGTTCACTTTTATATCGGGGAAGTGTGAGTTGAACACATCAAGGTATTCGGTCACCTGCTCGTCTTCAAGCGCCGTGTAGACAATAATGTCCCCGCTGTCAGGCTCCCCGGCATCCCCGGATGGCTCTTCGGCCTTTGCGCTGGCCGGCGCCGCGGCGGGGGGCTGGCTTTCCGGCACAACCGTGCCCGCGTCCCCGCTGCCGCCATTGCCGCAAGCCGCCAGCGAGACTGCCATCAGCGCCACAATCGCCATAACGAAAACGCTGCGGGCTTTCCGCCTGACGCCGTTTGCTACGTCACGCAGCAGCTTCGCGGTCTTCGCGCCGACACTGCGGCTTTTCTTCCAGTTAAAATACTCCTTCACCATTACGCCTGACTCCTTTCATCACTTCCGGCCAGTCCAGCCCGGAACGCACACTCTTTCAAAATATTTGGCTGTTGCCTAAGTATTTTTTACCAATTGAACGTTAAGAAGAAAGGAAGGCTTTGTTATCCCTGTGTAAAGTTCATGTAAAACTATTTGCCCGGGCCGAATTAACAAATATCTAACGCGGAGTTAATGCCGCCTTCACCTGCCGCGCCTACACTCCATATATATGAAGAAAACCTCTTAAAAAAGGCGTCCGGAGGGGACAATGACCGCAGCAACAAAGAGGCGTCCGGAGAGGACAATGACCGTAGCAACAAAAAGGCAAACGGAGGGAACAATGACCGTAGCAACAAAAAGGCAAACGGAGGGAACAATACCGTAGCAACAAAAAGGCAACCAGAGGGGACAATGACCGCAGCAACAAAAAGGCAACCGGAGGGGACAATGACCGAAGCAATAAAGAGGCAAACGGAGGGGACAATGACCGTAGCAACAAAAAGGCAAACGGAGGGAATTATGGCCGCGGGCACAAAACAGCAAGCGGAGGCAAATATGGACAACAAAATAAAACGCAATGTACTGCTCAATCCCGGCCCGGCGACGACGACCGACAGCGTGAAGCTTGCGCAGCTCGTCCCTGACATATGCCCGCGCGAAAAGGAATTCGGGAACATCCTTCGCGCGATGAAAGGCGACGTCGTCCGCATCGTGCACGGCGATCCGGAAATATACACCGCCGTGTTCTTCTGCGGCTCAGGTACGATAAATATAGACGCGGCAATCAGCTCGCTGTTGCCGGAGGGCGGGAAGATGCTCATTGTTAACAACGGGGCGTACAGCGCGCGTGCGGCCGAGGTATGCCGCTACTACGGGTTGCCCCATATCGACCTGGAATCCAGCGTCACAGACATCCCGGACCTGAATGCCATCGAAAAGGTTTTGCACGCGAATCCGGATGTGTCCGCCGTTTACGCCTGCCACCACGAAACGGGCACAGGCCTGCTCAACCCGGTGCGGGAGATCGGCGCGCTCGCCCACGCCTTTCGCAAGGTTTTCATTGTTGACACGACTTCCACCTACGCAATGATCCCAATTGATATTGAAAAAGACAATATCGACTTCCTCATGTCATCCGCGCAAAAAGGCCTTATGGCCGTGACGGGGCTGTCATTCATCGTTGGCGACAGGAGCATTTTGGAGGAGTCGAAAGACTACCCAAAACGTTCCTACTACTGCAACCTCTATGCCCAGTACGATTTTTTCGAGCGGCAGGGCGAGATGCATTTCACGCCGCCCGTCCAGGCCGTGTACGCAGCCAGGCAGGCCATCGCCGAGTACTGGGGGGAAGGCGAGGAAGGGAAATGGGCGCGCCACCGGCGCGTGTGGAGGGCGCTGGTTGACGGCGTGACGGAGCTGGGTTTCCGCATGCTCATCCCCGAAGAAAAACAGTCCGGGCTCGGCGTGGCTGTCCTTTACCCGGCAGACCCCGCTTGGGACTTCACAAAGGTCCACGACTATTGCTACGCACGCGGTTTCACGATCTACCCGGGCAAGGTGGCAAATATGCCAACGTTCCGGCTCTGCTCGCTTGGCGCAATAGACACGCCCGACATCGAGGCCTTCTTCTGCACATTCAAGCGCGCCCTCGCGGCCTGCGGCGTGACGTCCTGCGCCCCGTAAAGACGAAGCCGCGGGGCTCTTTGCAAAAGCCAGCCTTTATTTATAGCGCCGGCTCTTTGCAAAAGCCAGCCTTTATTTATAACGTCGGCTCTTTGCAAAAGCCAGCCTTTATTTACAGCGTCGGCTCTTTGTAAAAGCCAGCCTTTATTTACAGCGTCGGCTCTTTGTAAAAGCCAGCCTTTATTTACAGCGTCGGCCTTTTCAGAATACTACTGTTATTTAGATAAGCGCTATCTCTTCCCCGGCGGCCATTATCATGCGGTTCTCGGCGTTAAACATCTCCGCGCGCTCCTGGCTGAAAAGCTCACCCGGCGCCATGTGGTAGGGGATGCTGTGCTTTGCCTTCACAAGCGCGGCGCATGCCGAGGCCTCGCCCACATCCATGTTGTACACCCCGTCGCAGCAGAAGAAGGCGTAGTCCAGGCCCCGCCCGGCCAGGGCCGCCATCTGATCCGTCGTGGATGTATCGCCGCTCACGTAGACGGTCTTGCCGCCGCTAAGCGTCAGGACAAAGCCGACGCATTTTTTGATATCGTGGTTCTTGTTATTCCCTGCCTCCACAGCCTCGACCGTAACATAGCCAAGCTCAAAGGTCTGGTGCGCACCGCCCGAAAGCGCCTCCTTGAATGTGATCGTCTGGCAGTCCGGGTTCTTGGTTTCAATAAGTTTCACCTGGTCATGGTCGGAATGCGAGTGCGTGACGAGGATCAGGTCCGCCGGCGCGTCATAGCCTCCCCCCGCGTAGGGGTCGATATAAATGACCTTGCCCTCCGCTGTCGTGATGCGCAGGCTCCCGTGCCCCTGGTATAGTAATGTCGCTGTTTCCATAGATGTGCCATCCCCTTTCACTTGTCCGCCTACATCTTGTCCGCCTGCGTCTTGCCCGTCCGCGTCTTGCCCGGCCCCTTCGCCCGAAGCCGCCCCATCCGCCAAAGCAGGCGCATCGCCAGACCCCGGGACATCGTCAGACCCCGGGACATCGTCAGGCCCCGGGACATCAGCATGCCCGGGCGCATCAGCAGACCCAGGCTCCGAACCATCGCCCGCGCCGCCGCCCTGCCCCCCACAGCCAGCCAGGGCCAGCAGAGCCAGCAAACCAATCATTATTATTACAAGCAGCCTTTTCATTTTAGACCCCCTCTTTTGCATTACGATAATACCACAATCCGAGCCGCACTGCCCCACCCTGATACCAGCCCTGCATAAGCTTATTAAAATGGGGTGCGATTACGGCGAAATATGGGAAATCAAGGTAAAATTATTGCATTAAACAGCTGGTCAAAGGCTTTACTAGATTTACATGGCAAGTTTTGCGTAAAATTTCCACTTGTGCACGATTAATTTGAGTATTTATTCCATTATTACAAAATATAGTTAGCAAATCTTCCTTATTGTGGTAAAATAGGCCTATTTCAGAGCCAATGCACGCGAAAAACCACGCACAAGTGGAAATTTTACGCAAAATGTAGGGGGAAAATCTAAAATCCCGTTTCCTCTACCGAAGACAGGGTTTTCGTATTTGCCACTGGTAGGTAGGTAGGTAGGTAGGTAGTAGAAAGAAAGAAAGAAAGAAACCGTGAACAGTAAAACTGTTCAGCAATTCAAATACTCTGTCCGGCCCATCCTTGTCACCGTCATTTCCGGCATGTTATGATGAAATCCATTAGCGGATGAAGGAGAAACCGTATGAAGTTGAGCGCTGGCATGTTGTCGGATTGCCTGCTGGAACGGTTCGAGCCGGTATGCGAGGTCATAAGGTCCGAGGAGCGTTTGTACGACCAAGTGATCCTGTGGTGCGAAGACACGCAGTTCCGCCAAGGCAAGGCATATATCGGGTTGGGGAGCGGTTTGCCTGGCAAGCCCTTTTTCGACGGGCACAGCGCAATCATCAGTATCGGCCCCGCGGAAAAACGTTACCAGAAATTCGACTGTGATTATTTCGAGTTGCCGGAAAGCGCCTCGGTCCCCGGCGTCCACAACTGCATCCAGGCAGCGTTTGAAAAATACCAAAGCTGGCATGAAAGCGTCCTTGGCATGGCCCTGGCAGGCAAGGGCCTCCAGGAAATCGTCGAAGCGTCCCTTCCCCTTTTCGAAAACCCGATCTACCTGCACGACTCCAACTACCGGTTTTTGGCCAGCGCGGAAGGCAGGGGCCTGCCCGGGCCCGCCGATGTCTACGGCATACAGGAAAACAGCGGCTGGCTTTCCAGGCAGGAGCTCTGCCTGCTCAGGTCAACACCCAGTTTCGAAAAGACGTTTGAGACGACAAAAGCGGCCTATCACGTCGACAACGGCGATTACAACATTATTTACAATAATATAAGGGCAGGCGGGCGCCTTCGCGGTCGGATTTTCGTGGCGGAGCGCGTAAGGCCGATCAAGAGGGGCGACTATGCGCTGCTTGACGAACTTACACACCTGATCGAAACGACCTGCTTTGACCGCTACTATATCTACTCGGGGCGTGTGCGGGCGCTTGAAAAGCAAATGATCAAGCTGCTCGAAGGCGAGCCCGCCGATCTCAACGCACTGTATGCCGGCATTGGTGAGCTTGACCTTGGTGAGCCGGACCATTACTGCTGCTTCCAGATACAGATGCAAAAGCTGGATATAACCATGAATACGGTAATAATCACGTGTGAGCATATCGAGGACGAGCTTAAGAATTGCTATACTTTCCCGTATAAAAACAGCATTGTCGGTATAGTCTTCATCCGCCCCGATGAGCAGGAGTACTATTCCGCGGTCGCGCGTATACTGCCGGTCCTTGAGCGGTTTTCACTGCATGCCGGCGTGAGCCTGCCGTTCCGCAATATACTAAGTTTCCCGAAATACCATGAGCAGACGAGCAGCGCTTTGAAATACGGAAGGTCCGGCAAAAGCGGCCGGTGGCTTCACTATTTTGAGGAGTATTCATTCACATACATGATGGACTGCTGCATCGAGAAGATGCCGCCGGAGATGCTGTGCCCGCCGGCCTTCCTGCGCCTGGTCCGCTACGACAAAGAGAACCAGACAGACTTCGCCGCTACCCTGCGCGCCTATCTGGAGAACTCATCAAGCCCCGCAAAGGCCATCAAGGCATTGTTCATCCACCGGAGCACGTTCATGTACCGCATGGAGCGGATCCGGGAGATTCTGGGCGTGGATCCTGACGACAAGCAGACGAGGCTTCATTTGCTTATGGCTTTTCAAATGTTCGACCGCTACAGCGAGGCCTATCACGAGAATCCGCTTGGTTGAGCGCCTTTTACGGCCTGCTGTAGTTATTATGGACGAATGAACGGGCCATACCGCGCAGGCTTCCCGCCTGTGTTCCTCCAAACCATACGAAAGGGGTAGCGAAAAGACCGGCAATCCGCTTCTATCCGGACAGAACCCTTCCTTGTTACGATTTTCATGGGAGCCGGTTTGCGGTTTTCACGTTTTTTGCATCTGCGAAAGGAGGGTTTTATCATGACTGGTGTATTGCGGGAAGGCGCTGAGAAGGGCTGGAAAAACTATGACGATCTTTCGCCGGGAATGGATACCAACAGGCTTCCAAACACGGACGATTGGTCAGGTAAAAAACTGAATGTAATACTCGAAAACGACGCAGTGCTATCGCTCTTTTTCGGGGGCGAAACGGTAAAGTGGTCATATTGCGGCGAGACAGGCGATGACCCCTACGAGGAGGTGTTCATAGCCAGGTGTGTTTACTTCATCGATATCTTCTTTTCCGGTAAGGGTAATGAAAGCCTCTCCCTTGTTTTCAATTCCAGTACAGGCCGCGTGATCGCCGTCCGCTCGACGATCCTTGACCATCTCCCCCCGGGGGATACCAGGGTCGCCCAGGAGTTTCTGGTCGGCGGGATCGAAGGCGTTGACCTGGCGGGCGAGATCCCCGCGCTTACGCGTGATTTGATCGGGTACCGTTCTATCAACATTTACAGCAGCAACCATACCTATGAGCATTTTTATGTCAATTCAAAACGTTATGCGTGGCAATGCCTGGAAGGCGTGCAGAAGGGCCAGGGCGACATGGACTACGCTACGTACTACAAACTTGAGGAAAACATGTATCTGTTCTGCTTCCGCGAGAAGATCATCCCGGTGGCTTCCGTGTTCTTCTTCGATTTCAACAAGGGCACCAACACCGGAAAATTCCTTGGGCTCACGTCCGAAGGGAAGGTTTGCAACGCGGGTACCGGCGCCTTTATCCAAAAGACGAGCTTCAACTGCTACCCCACCGGAATCAAGCCGGTCTGAGGAATAGCGGCACAGGCAGGAACGAAGAATCCGGTGACCGAAAGGACAAGAAAACGAAGACCAAGTGAACGAAGGACCAGGTGAACGAAGGATAAAGAAAACGAAGGACCAAGTGAACGAAGGATCTAAAAAAAGGAGGAGAACACTTATGGAAACAAACAAGATGCACATAAAGCCTACCGATTATATACAGACGCTGCGCGACCCCATCGCCGAGAATATATTATTCACACGCCCGGAGGGCCCGGACCTTATCAACGAGACCAGCGACTACATCGTGCAGGAAAACGGCCTTATGTACTACCATGAGCACCCGTTCGGCTATGAAGTCTTCATTATCGACAAAGGGTCGGTCGAATGCTACCTCTACGGGAAACGGGTCGTGGCGCACGAGGGCGATTTCATCCTTATCCCCCCGCACGTCCCCCACGGCTTTATCTACCTTGACGAAGGGACGATCTGGAGGGAGCTGTTCATGGGGATCGATATGTACCAGATAATGCTCGACCAGGACACGATCCGAAGGGGCTTCCCCGAGAAATACGAAGACGAGGCTTTCATGGACAAATGCAGGGCGCAAAGGGGCATCATCACCCTGAAATACCCCGACCCCGTGGAGGACATTGCAAAAGAGGATATGCCTTTGATCAAGCCCAGGGATAAGGCGATAAGTACATACCACTACGACGGGATCACCTTGAAGCTTCGGATCGGGCGCTGGGAGCTGAGCGGCATCAAGGAAATCTGGCAGTACGAGCTGGAGAAAGGTATGGTAATCGACTGGGCGGAGCCGCACGGGGCTACCGATCTGTTTGTCGTCAAGGAAGGACGCGTGAAAGTCGAAGCGGGCAAAAGATGCTTCACGGCAAAAGCGCGGGATATCATCAATATCCCGGTCTACACCCCGCATAAGTTTACAGCGCTTGACAACAAGACGGTGCTGCACGATTACAATTGCCAGGCGCGCCTCATGAGCCTGCTTACCGATATCGAAAAATACAAGAAGAACGAGCCCGAAAAACTCGACGACCCCGCGTTCATCGCGGAGCTGAAAGAAGAGTACGGGTGCGCGATTACCGGAGTATACAGGCAATAACAACACTGCAAAGAGAAGAGCCCGTCCGGAAAAGCAGACAGGCTCTTCTCTTCTATATAGACAGAAATGGAGGATAACAACATGTCAAACGATTCAAACGGCTCGGGTTCTTTGGGATACAAACAAGAACTCAAGCGCGCGCTCAAGACCAGGGACCTGGTGATCTACGGGATGATCCTGATGTCGCCCATGGCCGTGGTGCAGATGTTCGGGATCCTGACGACGGTCTCCCAGGGGCATGTGGTAATAGCATACCTGGTGGCCTTCGTCGCGATGCTGTTCACGGCGTTCAGCTATGGACGGATGGTCGAAGCCTTCCCGGTATCGGGTTCCACCTACAGTTTCACACAACGCTCGATCAGCCCGAAGCTTGGCTTCCTCGCGGGCTGGGCAATACTTTTGGACTACGTCTTTGTACCTATGCTTCTTTTTGTAATAAGCGCGAATTTCGCGAACGCACTCTTCCCGACGGTGCCGCTGTGGGTCTGGGTCCTTATCTATGTCGCGTTCACCACGATCATCAACTATCTAGGGATCGAACTTGCATCCCTTGCAAACCTGATCATCTACGCCATTATGATCCTTGCGGTCATCGCTTTCATCGTGCTGGCATTCAGGTACAGCTCGACCGGGGCCGTTGACATCATTACCCCGGAAGCGGTCTACAACAAGGACTCATTCCAATTCCCGCTCATGATGAACGCTTCGGCGATCGCAGTGCTGACGTATCTTGGCTTTGACGGCATCACAACACTGACGGAGGAAGCGAAGGTGCCGGCAAAGAAAATCGGGCGGGCCATCTTCCTGGCCTGCCTCATCCAAACGGTCATTTACATAGCCGTATCTTATTTCGCAACGACCTTGACACTCGACTACACACAGATCGGCAATGTCGAGACAGTGTTCTTCGACATCTCCTACACCGTCGGCGGCTCCTGGTTCCAGATCTTCATGACCCTGGTCAACATGCTTTCGGGCGCGTCAATCGCGCTTGCTGCGCAGATCGCCGCCAGCCGCGTCCTGTTCGGCATGGGCAGGGACAAGATGATACCCCCGAAATTCTTCGCGCATGTCCATACGAAGTTCAAGACCCCGACGTACAATATTTTCCTTATGGCAGCGATAAGCGTGGCCGGCGCGCTGACGATAAGCCTCGACGTGATCGGCGAAATCGTGACATTTGGCGCATTGTTCGGGTTCATCTGTGTAAACCTTTCCGTAATCTCACACTACTGGATCAGGGCGAAAGAGAAACTGGTGTTTCGTAATCTTATTTTCCCCGCAATAGGCTTCGTAGTTTGCGTGTATATCTGGCTCAGCCTGTCTTCGATCGGCAAGGCTGTCGGGTTCACCTGGCTTGCGATCGGGATCGTCTATCTTGTCGTCCGGTACGTCAGCTCCGACGACTTCAAGGCCCGGCTGGATGAAAACGCTTTCAAGAGCTGAGCCATCCGGCCAAAGACGCCTTCAAGGGCTAAGCCGTATTCAATGCCCGGCCAGCCAAATACACCTGCAAGGGCTAAATCATCACGCCCGTACCTACCTTAAAAAAGGCCCCTCCCGCGAGGGGCCTTTTTCCCGGAACACAAAGGGGACGGTTCTTTTTGTGTTCCCCGAACTATGATTTTCCCGCGCCCCATCTTTTGATTTTCCCGTACCCAGCATTTGATGATTTTCCCGCGCCCCATCTTTTGATTTTCCTGTACCCAGCATTTGATGATTTTCCCGCGCCCCATCTTTTGATTTTCCCGTACCCAACATTTGTATGGACATTCGCCCGGAACCATGCTAAAATTCGATAGTATCGGATAAAGGCAGTAAGGCAATACACGCGGAAGTGGCTCAGGGGTAGAGCATCGCCTTGCCAAGGCGAGGGTCGCGGGTCCGAATCCCGTCTTCCGCTCCAAGAAAACGCTGGAATTTCAACAGTTCCAGCGTTTTTTCATTGTATACATTCTTCTGTGACGACGTTTTTTGTTCCCCTGATGTTTCCGACACCCCCTTACCGCCTCTTTTTATTGAGACCCCGCTGGCGACGACGTGTCTTGCCTCTTTTGTGCCTCCTATCGGATTTTTTCGCCTCTTTTTTTATGGAGACCCCGCTGGCGACGAATGTTGTGCCGATAGTGTTTGTGTTCGGCGACAGCAGAAAAGGTGCTATACTAATTGAAGCATTAGGCGCTTTGTGCGGAAGGCAGGAAAGACCATGAAAAAACCACTTTGTATTCTAATTGTCATAATCCTGGCAATCTCATTGTCCGGATGCGGGCTGATCCAAAAAGAAATATCTTCGCTAAAAGAAAGGGCAATGCCTTTATTCCAGTCTGACGGCGGCGATGGGCAGGAATCGGGCCCGAAGCTGGCTGACGCCCCGGAATATGGGTTTGGGGGCGGGCAGTTTACAGTGTTCGACGGCAAACAAAGGGTTGATGAGCTAAGCAGCTTAATGTTTTTGGAATTCTACAGCCACTATATCAAGGATATAAACGAAAACACATATGACATCCACGATATGCGCGAGGCAATCGAAAACGCGTCAGGCGGCGAACTTTTCGGTTTGCTGTCCAGCCCCATAATCAATGCCAATGACTTTGATGTAGCACGCAGGGCGGTGTTGATTGACAGGAAGCAGTACCCCTGGACAGTGCTCTGGATCCGGCTTATTTACCCCGATACCGTTTTAGGGGGAGGCTATCAAGAAAACGCAATGAGTTACGAGGAAGATATCGTGACGATTTTCGCCAATTGCGACGCCTATTTCATCAAAGACGGGTACCAGGCAGTCGTCGTAACAGGGAATTGGGATGACACCATGAAAACCCTGACAGGCTATATACTTGAGGAAGGTGAAACCTCTTTCCTGGGAAACTTTGACTGACTATTGACTACGGACTCCGCTCTGTCATTTTTACCGTCTTTTACCGTCGTCGCTCGTCGCCATCATTTGCGTCATTTGCCGTCGTCACTGTCATTTTCCCGTTGACACACCTTTTTTTAATATGGTAAAATATCGGTTGGCTTGTGATTTGGATTGAAGCATCGATCCGAGGTAGCTCAATGGTGGAGCACTCGGCTGTTAACCGATAGGCTGTGGGTTCGAGTCCCACCCTCGGAGCCAAATGTCTGGGCGTATAGCTCAGCTGGGAGAGCACATGCCTTACAAGCATGGGGTCATCGGTTCGAGCCCGGTTACGCCCACCAGACACAATTGTGGCCCGGTAGTTCAGTTGGTTAGAATGCCAGCCTGTCACGCTGGAGGTCGACGGTTCGAGCCCGTTCCGGGTCGCCATAGTTGGGCTCTGCCGCTAACGGTATGCTGGCGTGGCTCAAAGGTAGAGCAGCTGATTTGTAATCAGCAGGTTGGGGGTTCAATTCCCTCCGCCAGCTCCAAAGTTAATATTGTGTGGATGGGTGCCCGAGTGGCCAAAGGGAGCGGGCTGTAAACCCGTCGGCTAAGCCTACGAAGGTTCGAATCCTTCCCCATCCACCATAATTAACGACCCGGGTCCTGGTACACAGGGGCCGGGTCCGGTTTTTTTTGGCCCTCTGCGTTGCGCTTTTGGGGCCGTCTATTTTATCTGCAAGCTATTCCTCGTCGGTTTCAGGCTCGTTAAAAGTTGGGAGCCCATCATCCGATGGCCGTTGGCTATCCGGAAGAGGCTGCCCATCCGGGTTTGGCGCCTGGCAAGGGTCTGGCTGCCCATCCGGCGGCAACTGGCCCTCCTGCTGCTGGCCGTACGGGGACGGAAGCGGCTGCCCATCCGGCGGCAACTGGCCCTCCTGCTGCTGGTCATTCGGCGCCGGCTGGCCGTACGGGGGCGGAAGCGGCTGCCCATCCGGCGGCAACTGGCCCTCCCGCTGCTGGTCATTCGGCGCCGGCTGGCCGTACGGGGGCGGAAGCGGCTGCATATACGGGTTCTGCCCATACGGCCCCTGCCCATACGGGTTCTGCCCATACGGCCCCTGCCCATACGGGTTCTGTCCGTACGGCCCCTGCGCCCCGTAAGGCGGCTGGCCGTAAGGGTTTGCCTGCCCATACGGCGCCTGCCCGTAGTAGTTCTGCTTGGCGTAAACCCCAAGCGCGTGCCATTCGGCTTCCGAAAGCCCGAATTCATATTCATATACAACGCCGCGCGCAATGGCGTCCCGCTTGATCTCTTCATAGAACCCCGCATTGGTGGTGTCGAAATAAGGCCCCAAAAACAAAACATAGTAGCAATAATAAGGCAGGGTGACCAAAATATACAACCCGGAATAGGCAGAGTAAGCCGACAAGGTATCCAGGTAGCCGAAAAAGGGATTCGCCCCATATGTCCCATATGTCCCATATGCCCCATATGCCCCATATGATACTTCATTCTGGATTTCCCCGGCTATGCCGACCGCGACCGCAATTATAGGCACAAACAATATCGCATAAGCCAGCACCCACCACCCCAGGAACGTGAGGTGCATCACAAAAACCTTGCCCTTGTTGCCGTCCATCATGCGCTTGGAAAGCTCAAGCGCCTGCGTGGCCTCCACGGTAGGGCTGTCCGCCAAAATGAACCCCGTGCAAAAATACGAATAGGATTTGACAATGCCGGGCACAACAAAAAGCAAAGACCACAGGATTGTCCACAGGATCCTCCAGAGCGAGCCGCCGAGCACCCTGCCGTAACGGCTGAATGGGCGGAACAGCATCCCGATGCCAGGCTGCTGCCTGCGGAAACGGTTCAGCAAATACCCCGCGAGGCCGACCTGTATGATAAGGCCTATTAAGATATTCCCGAATGGCACATAAGCAAGCACGGCCAGTATGGCCACCGCAACCAGGTATACACCTATCACGGCCTTATAGTTTTGCTTAACGGTCTGCCAGGCATGATACTTGATCTCAGCCCTTCCCATCATAATCTTTATTGTCCCCCGCCGGGCCAGTCCACTCTGATCCCTTCGTCAACCGTGTCGTTCCTGATCGTACCGAAATCCGACAGCACCCAGCTATACTGCCCGGTCGTCACGACCGCCCCGCAGTAGTCGCACTTCGTGGATGACGCCATATTGAGAGGCGCGCCGCAGTTGGGGCAGTTCACCCCGACCGTGCCTGCGGTTTCCTCTTTTGTGAGAACCCCGGCAGAGCGCATGAATTTCATCTTGTAACGCAGATCCCAGCGCGTGGTCTTGTCGCCGCGCAGGACCCTTCCTGTCTTCTCGTCCTCCTGCCAGTCTATCATCCGCGCGTTGAGGTAGACTGTGAGGTACTCGAATTGCTGGTCTTTTGCATAGCTTGTCATATAGGCGGTGTTGACGACCATGCTTTCATAATGGTAGACAACGCCCTGCTCGATCTTTGCCTGGACCTGCCTGACCGTCGCGTCATACAGGTTGTCGTGCAGGAGTGCTCGCACAGGCGTCATGTCGCGTTTGCACCACGCCATCTGTATGTCGATATACATCCTTTTGACAAAGGAGACAAAATCGCTTGCGGAGAAATTTGGGTCATGCCCCTTGATGATGCCTTCGATTTCTATAGTCCTGTCGGGAAGCTGTATGTGCAGGCCCTCGTTCGAGCTCGGCCTTACCGCCCCGGGCACGCCGGCCTGCCCGCCTTTGCGCTTGTTGGCGCCGTTAATTATTATTATTACCACAATAATGAAAAAAATCGCGAACCCGACAATCCCGCCGCCTTCCGAATCGCCATCCCAGCTGCTTCCGCTGTCCCAGCTGCTTCCGCTGTCCCAGCTGCTGCCGCCACCGCCACCGCCACTGTAGTCATTGCCGTCAAACGCGCTCACGGGCAATGCGGCAAAGGCCAAAACCAATACTGCGGCCGCTGAGATGACGATTATTCTCTTCTTCATGCCCTATCCTTTCTTCACAAAGCCCTTTCCGGGCCCCGCCCATCATCCAAACGGCGCCAGCCAGAAAACATGGTCCGTAATCGGCGTTCCGCGCCATCCGGTATCCGAGAGCGCCTTTCCGTCGAGCCGCTCAAGGTTCAGCGAACCGTCCGCTTCCCAGATCCGGTATACCCCGTCGATCTGCTGGCGTTCCTCCCAGTATGCGATATCAGCGTCATCAGCCCCGTCGAGCTCCGCTATCCACCAGTCGAGCGTAAGATCAAATTTTATCGTATCATAGCTTGTGCCGTTGATGCCGGCAAGAAAGACTTCGTAAGTGCCTTCGTAGACTTCATATGATTCAGCGGCGCCCGTGGCGATATCTTTGAACCCCGTATTGAAACCAACCGTCCCGTCCGCGTTGAAGCTCAGGCTCCTGAAGTACTGGCTGTCCTCATCGGCATCCCCCAATTCTTCCCATATGCCTTCAAAGACGGAAGGGATGATACGCGACAGTGCATCCCCGCCGGATGGGACCAAACGCAGAAGCGCGGTATTGTCCTTGCCGCTTATCACCATATCCTGGCTGCAGCCAAGGTCGATCAGGTAGCCATCATATACATACATGATATAGCCGCCAAAATACCATTCGTTGCCGTTGTTCCCATTGGCGTCATAAACGCCCTCTGCCCCGAAAAACCTGTCCAGGTCCGCGGCGTCCTGTTCGTCAGCAAGGCCCTCTATCAAATCGGTCGCCGGGCACGCAACAAAGCTCAAGGCCCCTGTGGGAATTTGCGAATCGCCGTCAAACGCAAACCAGAGGTCGCCATACCTGAAAATCATTCCCGTGAACCAGGTGGACTCCTCATAGTCCCCGAGCAAAGCGCTGATCTCCTCAGGCGTCTTGCCGATATACGAAAGCATTCCCTCGTTGACCGCGTACTTCGACGCCGGCCCGTCTACCGACCCGGAAGGATCTTCGGTCTTTGGGTCTGCGGGATCGTCCCCGCCACCGCCACCGCCTGCCACGATGTCACCCAAACCACCGCCCTTGCATGACGCAAGCATAAGTATTACCGCCACCACCAGGATAAGCACAAAAAGTCTTTTCATTGTTTTCCCTCCACAGGCTCAGCCTTTATATCCAGTCCACATCCTTATATGCCAAATAATATCACAGCAACAGGCCGGGCGGCAAAAAAAGTCCATACTTTCTACAAGCCTTCTACAAGCCAAGGATATCCTCTTTGACAATCTGCAAAATCCTTTGGGGCTCTTCCATATGTGGGCTGTGCGCGGAACCTTCAAATGTGTAGAATTCTTTTGCGGGCGCCCGCAACGCCTCAAAATACTCCCGGGACAAGTCATACGAGGCCACCCGGTCATATATGCCGTGGAATATATACACGGGCACATCGACCTCCGGGATTGTTTCCATGATATTGGTTTCAAACTGCGCATCGTTAAGCGGCGTTTTTAGCATAAACAGCGATCCCGCCAAATACCCGTACTTGTCGGAAAGCTTGTACTCCCTTGCTTTCATAAGCGGCATGATAGCATATTCGAACGTTGATTTTGAATTATGGAAGACGCCGGTCCCCTGCTTTTCCATTGTATTCGAACGAAGCATCAGATAGCCAGACGTTATTGTATCAGCGCCGCCAAGCTCATATTTCCCCAGCTTCCTTGCGCTTTTTTCGTCCCCCTCCGCCTGTGCGATGGACATCATGCTCTCATACCCCATTTTTTCCGATTCCAACTGGTTTGTCACCTGGCTGATTCCGATGTAAGCTTCATAAAGCTCAGGGCGCTGGGCCGCCGCGTGTATCCCAAGGAACGAACCAAACGACTGCCCCATCAAATAGATCTTGTCTTTCCCGAACCGTCCGCGCAAATAGTCGGTGACCTCGAAGACATCCGACAGCATCAGGTCGAGTGTAATGCTGCCGGGGTCGAGACCGGAGTTGTACGACATCCCGCTCCCGCGCTGGTCCCACCAGCAAACCGTAAAGTGGTCCTCCAGACCGATATCGTGGAAAAGGACATATTGCGGGTTACCCGGGCCGCCATGCAGGAAGAGCAGAACCGGGTTGTCCATATCCTTGCCTTTCACAATCATGCCTTGCTCCATCCCGCCGATCTCGACCTTCACGATTTCCGATACGCTTCCGGCCAACACGTTGCCATCGCTGTCGTAGTAGGGCTCGACCACGCCCGGGCTCCATGACCACACGATGCAAAACAGCACAGAGCAGAGCGCTGCCAGCACCCCGAGCACAACCCCGATTACCATCCCGGCCACCCTTCTTTTCCTTTTCGTATAAACCCGTCTTCTGTAATATCTATTCATTTCAAGCCTCCCGGCCCAAACCAGGTCTTATCAAAAGCCTGTTATAAGGCAAACCCGGATCCCTTATATGCCAACTCCGCTACCATCCCGTAATGACGTTTTATACCATTAAAAACCCGTTGGAAACCCAACGCATTCCGATAGTCTTTTCTGTTCGGGTAGCAGTATATCACTTTTTGAGGGTTCGTGACATAGCGCTTTGGCGGGCCGTGGCGTGTGGCACGTGCCACATCATAATGAAATATAATGGTATTTGATGAAGCATTTCAATGTGGAGGAAAAGATTCAAAATAGTCGAAAACCCGTTGATTTCAACGGATTTTCAAGGTGTTTCCTTTGGAGCGGAAGAAGGGAATCGAACCCTCGTAGTCTGCTTGGAAGGCAGATGCACTACCATTGTGCTACTTCCGCACGCCGTTTTTCAGTAATGTAAATAATGTATTGCTCCTGGCAGTAGTATACCACTTTTCAGCGGCCTGATAAACGGCGGCGCAAAAACAATGCCCCCGGGCGTAAGTCCATGCGTCCAAAAGTCCATACAGTCCATGCGCCGGGGGCATCCTAAATCGCTCCGGGGTAGGGACCCGGGGCAGTGTGAAGCTATCTAGTCGTCAGAGACTTCCTTCTCCTTCCTGACCACGACGCCGCGTTCAAGCGTGAACACCCCGTCCGGGGTCGTGACCGTAGTCCCGAAATCCACGACGAGGTCGCGGACGACAGGGGCCTTTAAGAAAGGCTCGACCAGCACATCCTCGCCCGGCTTGATCAATGTGCTGCAGGCCTTGGCCGGCGCGCCGTTGATATTCATCAGGCACTGCGTGCAGCCGCCTTTGAAGCACAGGTTCTCACGGAACGCCAGCGTCTGGTCTATCTCGCTGTAGATTTTTTTCAGGATGAACAAAACCGTCAGGTTTTCCTCCATGGGCACCTCATAGTCCTGGTAGTACGGCGCCGCGTCCACATCAGGATCAAAACGAAATACTTTTACTTTTGTCGTTGCCATAATCACTCACCATCCTTCGGGGGCATCCTCGTATAGATAATGTCCTTCAACGAGTACTCAAAGCCTTTGTCGGTCTTCTTCACAAGCGTATGTTTCCGCCAGTTCTTATTGTCGGTCTCGGGAAAATCCTCGCGGAAATGATGGCCGCGGGATTCCTTGCGGAACAGCGCCCCGTCAATAATAAGCTTGGCTGTATCCAGCATCATCTCAAGTTCCAGCGCCTCGCGCCACTCTGTATTGCGCTTCTTTATATGGCTGATCTGGACCTTTGCCAGATCCGCCTCGAAGTTCAGCATGTTTTCCTTCGCGGCCAAAAGCCCCTTCTCGCTCCTGTACGGCGATACATACTTCGTCATCGTCTCCTTGACTTCCTTGCGCAGATAGCTGGACTTCAGCGCGCCCTCCTTGTTCTCAAAGTACTTATTCGCCTCGCCGATAAACGCTTCCACCTGGGCATTGTCAAGGCCCGCAAAACCGCTGTCAGCCGCAAAGGCCGCAGCCGTTTCGCCCGCCTTGGCGCCTGTGGTCTGGGTGTCGCAAAGCGCGCTGCCGGCCAGTCGGTTGTCGCCCTGGAAGTTGCCTGCGACCTCGCCGCACGCAAAAAGCCCGGGGACCGACGACTCGCATCTCTCGTTGATATATACGCCTCCAAGTTGGTAATGGGAAGCCGGCGCCACTTCAAGCGGGGTATCGACCATGTTGTAGCCGGTCGCGTCCTCGATGAACCGGAGCTGCTTTGTGGTCATCTCGCCGTAGACCTTCTTTGCCCCCTCGATGCCGGCGGCGCACTTGGTCAGGTCGAAATACACGCCGCCGTGAGGCCCGCCGTTGCCGGCCTGAATCTCCTTGTAAATGACCTTGATGGCCTCGTCGCGGATGGGCAGCGGGTCGCCGAAGATCGCCTCCCCGTCCTTGTTGTAAATATTGCCGCCTGTCATGTCCTTGTGCAGGCATTCATACAAAAGCACTGTGCCGCGCGCGCTCTCCGGCCAGACCAGGTCGGTGCCGTAGTACTGGTTCATTTCAAGGTCGACCAGATCGGCGCCGACGCGCGAAGCAAGCGCCACCCCATCCCCTATCAGGGTGGGCGGATTGTCAGAGAAGCTCCAAAGCCCTGTATAGCCGCCGCAGGCGAGCACGGTCGAGACCGCCTCGATCACCACAGGCCCGCCTTCGTTCTGGTCCAGCGCAAGCCCGCCGACAGCCTGGCCGCCATTGGTCAGGAGCCGGAAAACCAGATGGTCCTTGAGCACGCGTATGTTCTCGCGCCGGGAAACCTCTTTTGCGAGGTGTGTGCTCATATTCGTGCCGTTGGCGATCATGAAGCAGGACCTGGGATAGGTCTGGCCCGGCATGGGCGTCTGCACAAACCGGCCGTCGTCAAGGAAGGCAAACTTGACGCCGTATTTCTTCATGTCGAATATGCGCTCCTTCGCCGTGAAAGCGACGAGCTCCGTTATATTCTGGTCACCGAAATAATGACCGCCGTTCACCATATCCTCAAAGAACTGTTCGGGCGTGTCCTCGGTGGACTGCCCGTCCTTGCCCATCGGCGCCTGTATGCTCCAAAAAGCACAGGGCGTGGCCCCGGATTTGCCCGGGATGTCCTTGTCGATCATGATGACGCTTCGGCCCCGGTTCGAGGCCTCGATGGCCGCCCGGCAGGCAGCGCCCCCGCCTCCGATGACCAGCACATCGGTTCTAATAGTTTTAAAGTTCTCCAATCTCATTCACCTCCAGTTTCGTCGCGTCCATTTCCGTACCTCACTATTCAAGCAGTTTGAGCAATTCGTTTGCGGCCGTCTCCCCGAAGGCCTTATCATTGATCCACGCGTTTATTTCCAAGTACTTAATACCGGCATTCAGTTCCGCTTTAAGCCTGCTGCGGAATGCGGCGTCGCTCTCAGGATCCCAAAACAAACCTCCTTCCCTGTTGGGATCGCTGAACCCCCGCAGAGGGGCCACTACGGTAGTTCGGCCCTTCCCCTTGTTGAGCTGCTCTGCGATTTTTTCGGCAACTGTCAACATTTCTTCCTTTGTCGCCCTCATAAGAGGGGTCTGCGGGTTGTGGTTGTAAATAATACGATGGGCGTACTGCCCACATTCATGCGGAAAAAGATTTATGAAGTCTATGGCGCCCGTCGTCACGACCTGCGGGATCCCGCAAAGGCCGGCAACGCTCAGCCGCCCAGGATCCGTCTTAGTGAACCCGCCGACATGGGTCCCCATCATCTCGGCCAAAGAGAATTCCAGCACTCCGGCAAGCGCGTTTTCCTGTACGAGCTTTTCCATGCTTGCCCCGCCAACCCCGCTTGCGTGGAAAATAACGCATCGGTAGCCGGCGTCTTCAAGAACGCGCACCGCGGCGGTAGCCCCCGCTGTAGTGGTTCCCATCATGGTGACGCCGATGTATTTTTCGTCGTCCCTGATATGGTCAAACCTTTCCTGGCCAAGCACCATCCCGCATACAGCCGCCGCCGCGTTGTCGTAGACCCTGCGCGAGATATCGTTCATTCCTGCGATATCGATGACCGAATGCATTACCATCACATCGCTGCTGCCAACGAACGGCGCAAACTGCCGCGGCCCGCTCGCGAGCGGCGAGACTATTACTTTAGGCACGCCCAGAGGCAGCGCCTGCATGGCGGGTGCGCCTATAAAAGCCCCCGCGCCCCCGACGCAAAGCACGCCGTCAAGCCTGCCCTCCTCGTACATGGCCGCGAGCGCCGGGACAAGCGCTTCGGCCATCTTGCCCACGGCCGCGCCTCTTGAACCCGCTCCCGCTATTTCGGAAAAGTCCATCCCGCCAAGCGCCGCAAGCCCTTCGCGGCTGATATCCGGTTCAATGCCGGGCGCGCCTTTCGTGCCGGTGTCCGCGATAACAGCACTTAGCCCCATCTGCCCGATGCGCTTCCTGAGATAAGCCGCCTCTTCCGGCTTCGTGTCGCAGGTTATCAACACGACTATGGTCTTCATTTTTGCGTCCTTATGCCTTTCATCGCTATACTCCGGCCGCTATACCCTGTTGACAAATTCCCTTTGGATGATCTTGTCCTTCCACGGGATGGGCTTAAGCAGCTCAAGCGCCTTCGCCATATGCTGCGCGTAGGCTTCGACGCACTTTTCGCCCTTCTCCTTTGTGGCGACCAGCGGGTCGCCCATGATGCCCTTCGGCGCAAATTCCTGGTGCTCCATGGCGAACGAAAAATATTCATAGCCGTCAAGGGCCACAGTTGGCAGCCCGTCGTTTTTCTTGAAGCCCTCCGGCAGCCACTCAGGCGCGTGCGCCTTGCACTTCTCCGCCCTGTCCATGCGGACCAATCCCTCGTCGTATGCCAGCATCTGCGAGGTCTCAAGCTCGCCGGCGTGCCAGCCGGGCGTGTCCTCGGGGCCGCCGTCCATGAACGGCTCAATGACGCCAAGGTAGCGTTCGGCCCATGGGCGCACCATGCCGACCATAGCGCCGGTCTCGTACCGGATACGGCGTATCAAAGGATCCGTCACCTTCATATTTGACGCGTGCCCACACACAAATATCAGCTTGTTGAACCCGTGGTGGATCACGGAACGCGCTATGTCATACAGCACCGCGTTGAGCGTTTCCGCGCGCAGGGTAATGGTGCCTATCCCGCTTTCCGGCTCACGGATGTGGTGGGGCGAGTACCCGTACATAAGGGCGTCCGTATAAGGCACATTTGCCAGCTCCGCTGCCCGCCTCGTGATAGCGATGCACTGATATGTGTCCGTGCCCAGCGGCAGGTGCCTCCCGTGCATCTCGCAGCTCCCGAAAGGAATCATTATCAGATCCGATTCCTCAAGGAATTC
>Ga0082212_10003513_pt1 | contig 22163 bp, 13 predicted proteins | sample TergutNt197P3_FD_71548 | JGI IMG/M metagenome (GOLD analysis project Ga0082212, IMG submission 71548) | Neocapritermes taracua P3 segment gut microbial communities from Petit-Saut dam, French Guiana - Nt197 P3 | ecosystem: Host-associated > Arthropoda: Insects > Digestive system > Gut ...
GAAAAATTTTTTATACCCTCAATTTCGTATGGGAAATTCGCCTCGATAAGATTTTTCTGTGTGTGCCGAACGAGCATGGTAACCGTGGAACGATCCACGAACATTTCCGTTTCTGCGTGCCGCCATTTCTCCTGCTACTCTACTGCTCCACGTCAACGATAATTGTATTTTTCTTTGCCCCGGCAGGGCAAGATGTCTATAACCGCCGGGGGTTATAGACATTACGTCCGTGCAGGACGAAAAAGGGGCATATAAAGACGTGGCACAGTGGCACAGTCTAGTTGAAAAGTGTTGCAAAATGATACAGCATGTGCAAAATGATACACCATGTGTAGCATTTTGTACACGTTTCTCAAGAGTATCGTTGCATTTCTCGTTTTTCCCCTTGCAACGGCTTGGGAAATTGGTTATATTCCCCAAGCGTGTTTTTACGTTTTTTTTTTTCACACCCTTTTGATTACAGGAGATTTTAATGTCCACTGAGTTCCTCAATCCCGTCAACGATCAGTCGCAACCCGCGCCTGCAGTGCCATTTAAGTTTGACGATAGCAAGGCGACGGCATCCTACGCCAACTTCTGCCGCGTTTCCGGTACGCCGGAAGAGGTCATCCTCGATTTCGGTCTCAATCCGCAGCCGGTGGGACTTCCGACGCAACCGATTGTCGTTACGGACCGCATTGTAACGAGTTTCTATACTGCCAAGCGGATGCTTCTCGCTCTTCAAGCGACGATTTCAAGGCACGAACAGGCGTTTGGCGACATCGAAACGGAAGTTCAAAAACGGTTAAAAAGCCAGTAGCAAAAGCTGATCAGTCCTCCGTGTCACTAGCGGGCTACATATCCTTATGCAGATGGATCAAACTTTTTTCGCTGATTTTCACATTTTCACGAAAATGGCACACTATTTGCTCGTACTTTTGTTATGTTCTGGTCGGCACATGGCAGGGTCAGTCCGTCCACAAGTTTGCCAAAACACCGTCATTCCCGCGAGGGCGGGAATCCAGATGAAAGACGTGAACCCTATTTTTCTAGACTCCCGCCTGCGCGGGAGTGACGGAAAAACAGAACGTGTCGACGGACTGAGGCAGGGTAGGAGTGCAACGTGTCATGGACTGTTGCCTTGTGTTTCGCCGTAGGGAACATGACCACGACACACCAACAACAGTTGCCGTTTTTTTCACGATTTGATGAAGCAAGGTCATCGCAAGTGATGAGGGACTTGAAACTGGTCCCTGCAAGAGTACAATTCCTGCGGTGACGTTTCCGAAATGAGGCGGGAACAACGAGGCATAAGGAGACAACATATCATGCTCAAATTTATTCCATTTACTAAACTCGGGGCAGTAGGTCAGAGTCATTGTAGAAGCAAGATGCTTAATAAACGTCGCTGCAGTATAGAAGAACTGGAGAATCGGGAGTTCATGTCCGTCACTCCGTGGGCGGCAGCAATGGGTTATATCGAACCGCCCGATTACACCGAACCGCTGGATGCCTACGTTTCAACTGAATTTACCGAACAGAAAGCCGAACTCTCCGTTGATTACGGCGGGCTGTTTGATCCCCTCGATAACATGGTTCAGGAAGCCATCACTCCTCAGGCGGCTCAGGGTGCGACGGGTTCCATCTCCGATCTTGCCGACCTCGGAACTAGCCTCCTTCCGTCGGATCAGACCTTTAAGTTACATAGCAATCCGGGGTCCAAGTTCACGATCTATCTCGATTTCACGGGTCATACTACGACGGGAACATCGTTCAATACGCAATTTACCAAGGGAGCAGCGATTGTATCATCGGCATTTTCGGTTGACGGTGATCCCAACAGTGAAGCGACTTTGCAACGTATCCAGTATATCTGGCAGCGGGTCGCCGAAAATTTCGCAGCATTTGACGTGGATGTTACCACGGAAGAACCCCCTGCACACATGCTCATGAAGTCCGGTGCCAAGGATGATTCATGGGGAATCCGCGTGGTGATCGACGGTGGGACATCGACCTCGTGGTATGGCAAGAGTGTTGGCGGGCTTTCATACGTGGGTTCATTCAATGCCAGTACGGACACACCGGCTTTTGTGTTTGCGAAAGCGATGAGTAATGATGAAAAGTTCATTGCCGAAGGGATTACGCATGAAGTTGGGCATGCACTCGGTTTGAACCACTCTGGGACTGCGACGAGTGAGTACTATGCAGGAGCCAACGGTTGGGCTCCTTTTATGGGAACATCCTATTACCAGGCGCTATCCCAATGGAGCAAAGGGGAATATGCGGGTGCGAACAACAAGCAAGATCAACTTGCTATTATTACCACCCAAAACGGGTTTGGTTACCGCGCCGACGACCATGCGAGTAGCATTGCTACAATCGGAGCATCCGATATTTTGGTTTTCAACGGCGGTACTCTTGATTTGATGACAGGCATTATTCAAACGAATACCGACGTTGACTTCTTCAAATTCGAACTGGGTTCGAGTGCCAATGTTTATTTCAACATTACCTCTGGCATGCGGGATGCAAGCCTCGATGTTCTTGCCAAGATTTACAATTCTTCGGGCACGGTGATTGCCATTGCGGACCCGCAGGACACGATGAACGCCTACTTTAGGGGACTCAGTTTGGATGCAGGCATCTACTACTTGAGCGTCGAAGGGACCGGTAAAGCGGGTGTTTACAGCGACTACGGGAGCATTGGAACATACAAAATCGCCGGTAGTATGCTTGCCGCTGGCGAAGTCCCTCTTCTTGCCACTCCGACAAATTTCCGAAGCGTTACCGCTACTGCAAGTATGGTTGCGCTTACTTGGAACGCCGTGGGTGACGCAACAGGCGGCTATGAAGTGCAATATCGCCAGGTCGGTACGACTACTTGGACGAGTGTTAATGTTAGCGCAACAGCAGCGGCTATTAGTGGACTTGTGAGCGGTACCGAGTATGAATTCCAAGTTTGCTCCAAGAACAGTAGCGGTTATTCCTTATGGTCGAGTACCATTGTCGCAAAGACGACCGGTACAGCCCCGGCTGGCACCACCCCAACCGTAACAGCCCCGACGGCTCCGGCAAACTTCAAGAGCACAGCGCAAACGGCGAATTCCGCCACGCTTTCGTGGTCTGCGCAGAGCGGTTTGACGGGTTATACGTTGCAGTATCGGGTGTCCGGCACTACGGCTTGGACAAATGCGGCGGCTCCTGCGACTGCGGCGACCAGTGCCACGATCAGTGGTCTTGCGGCAAACACGAAATATGATTTCCAGTTGACAGCAACCAACTCGAAGGGTTCGGCATCATCGACAGCGAGTGCAACGACACAGGTGGCGGCACCGACCGCACCGGCAAGTTTTACAAGCACGGCGCAAACGGCGAATTCCGCCACGCTTTCGTGGGCTACCCAGAGCGGCTTGACGGGCTATACGTTGCAGTACCGAGTTGCTGGCACCACGACCTGGACGAATGTGACCGCTCCTGCCGCGACGGCGACCAGTGCAACGATCACCGGTCTTGCGGCAAACACGAAATATGACTTCCAGTTGACGGCAACGAACTCGAAGGGTTCGGCATCATCGACGGCGAGTGCAACGACACAGGTGGCGGCACCGACCGCACCGGCAAGTTTTACAAGCACGGCGCAAACGGCGAATTCCGCCTCGCTTTCGTGGGCTGCCCAGAGCGGTTTGACGGGTTACGCGTTGCAGTATCGGGTGTCCGGCACTACGACTTGGACAAATGCGACCGCTCCTGCCGCGACGGCGACCAGTGCAACGGTCAGTGGTCTTGCGGCAAACACGAAATATGATTTCCAGTTGACGGCAACCAACTCGAAGGGTTCGGCATCATCGACAGCGAGTGCAACGACACAGGCGGCGGCACCGACCGCACCGGCAAGTTTTACAAGCACGGCGCAAACGGCGAATTCCGCTACGCTTTCGTGGGCTGCCCAGAGCGGTTTGACGGGTTACGCGTTGCAGTATCGGGTGTCCGGCACCACGACTTGGACAAATGCGACCGCTCCTGCGATTTCGGCGACCAGTGCAACGATCACCGGTCTTGCGGCGAACACGAAATATGACTTCCAGTTGACGGCAACGAACTCGAAGGGTTCGGCATCATCGACAGTGAGTGCAACGACGCAGGTGGCGGCACCGACGGCACCGGCAAGTTTTGCGAGTACGGCGCAAACGGCGAATTCCGCCACGCTTTCGTGGACTGCCCAGAGCGGTTTGACGGGTTATACGTTGCAGTATCGGGTGTCCGGCACTACGACTTGGACAAATGCGGCGGCTCCTGCGACTGCGGCGACCAGTGCAACGATCAGTGGTCTTGCGGCAAATACGAAATATGACTTCCAGTTGACGGCAACCAACTCGAAGGGTTCGGCATCATCAACGGCGAGTGCAACGACACAGGTGGCGGCACCGACCGCACCGGCAAGTTTTGCGAGTACGGCGCAAACGGCGAATTCCGCCACGCTTTCGTGGGCTGCCCAGAGCGGTTTGACGGGTTATACGTTGCAGTATCGGGTGTCCGGCACTACGGCTTGGACAAATGCGACCGCTCCTGCCGCGACTGCGACCAGTGCAACGATCAGTGGTCTTGCGGCGAACACGAAATATGATTTCCAGTTGACGGCAACCAACTCGAAGGGTTCGGCATCATCAACGGCGAGTGCAACGACACAGGTGGCGGCACCGACGGCACCGGCAAGTTTTACAAGCACGGCACAAACGGCGAATTCCGCCACGCTTTCGTGGGCTGCCCAGAGCGGTTTGACGGGTTATACGTTGCAGTATCGAGTTTCCGGCACAACATCTTGGACGAATGCGACGGCGCCTGCCGCGACGGCGACCAGTGCAACGATCAGTGGTCTTGCGGCGAACACGAAATATGACTTCCAGTTGACGGCAACGAACACGAAGGGTTCGTCATCATCAACGGCAAGTGCAACGACGCAGGAGGCGGCACCGATAGCACCGACGGCACCGGCAAACTTCAAGAGTTCGGCACAAACGGCGAATTCCGCCACGCTTTCGTGGACTGCCCAGAGCGGTTTGACGGGTTATACGTTGCAGTACCGAGTTTCCGGCACCACGTCTTGGACGAATGCGACCGCTCCTGCCGCGACGGCGACCGGTGCAACGATCAGTGGTCTTGCGGCAAATACGAAATATGACTTCCAGTTGACGGCGACGGACACGCAGGGTTCGGCATCATCAACGGCAAGTGTAACGACACAGGTGGCGGCACCGACCGCACCGGCGGCACCGGCGGCACCGGCGAACTTCAAGAGTTCGGCACAAACGGCGAATTCAGTTATGCTTTCGTGGTCTGCCCAGAGCGGCTTGACGGGCTATACGTTGCAGTACCGAGTGTCCGGCACAACAACTTGGACGAATGCGACGGCTCCTGCGACTTCGGCATCGGGTGCGATGATCACCGGTTTAACGGCAAACACAAAGTATGATTTCCAGTTGACCGCGACAACGGCAGTCGGTTCTGCCTCATCGACAACGAATGCAATAACGCAGGGGGCGGCATCAATAAAGACCGTGCCACTCACCGCTCCAACGGGCGTTACGGCTACCAGCAACAGCAGCACGACACTGACCGTTGGTTGGAAAGCCGTATCTAATGCTTCCGGTTATATTGTTCAATATGCTTCCAATAACGGCTTTAATCAAAATCTGAAAGAGATTGCTGTGTCCGATGGTGCGGCAACTTCTTTAGAGATTGCCGGGCTGACCGCTAATACCAAATACTACGTCCGCGTTGTAGCGACCGGGTCTGGTGCCTATACCAATTCGGGTAATTCAAGTTCTGTTAACGCCACCACTCAAATCTTGAAGGCACCGGCGGCACCTGCGAGTTTTACGAGCACGGCACAGACAACTGATTCTATCGTACTTTCGTGGAATGGTCAAGGTGAGTTGACGGGCTACACATTGCAGTATCGGGTTTCCGGTACATCGTCTTGGACAACGACAACCGCTCCTGCCGCGACCGCAACGAGTGCAACGATCGGTGGTCTTGCGGCAAATACGAAATATGATTTCCAGTTGACCGCAACGAATTCGAAGGGTTCTACGTCATCGACGGTGAATGCAACGACGCAGGCAGCGGTTGCGACAGCCCCAACCGCACCGGCGAACTTAAAGAGTTTGTCACAAACATCGGATTCTGTAACACTTTCATGGAATGCCCAGAGCGGTTTGACGGGTTATACGTTGCAGTATCGTGTTTCCGGTACATCGTCTTGGACGACGGCGACCGCTCCTGCCGCGACGGCGACGAGTGCGACGATCAGTGGTCTTGCGGCAAATACATCGTATGACTTCCAGTTGACGGCGACCAATTCGAAGAGTTCGGCATCATCGACGGTGAACGCAAAAACCCAGGCAGCGGTAGCACCAGCACCGACAACACCGGCACCGACAGCACCGGCAAACTTAAAAAGTTCGGCACAAACATCGGATTCCGTTACGTTATCGTGGAATGCACAAAGCAATCTGACGGGTTATACGTTGCAGTATCGTGTTTCTGGCACATCGGCTTGGATGACGGCGACCGCTCCTTCCGCGACCGCAACGGGGGCAACGATCAGTGGTCTTGTGGCGAACACGAAGTATGACTTCCAGTTAACCGCAATAAATGCAGCCGGTTCCACCTCTTCGACGGTAAATGCAACGACATCGAAGGCAGTGCAACTTAGTGCCCCGAAAGGTGTTCAGGCGACTAGTGATAGTAGCACGTCGTTGACCGTCTCGTGGAATGCCGTGCCTAATGCTTCTGGTTATATTATTCAATATGCCTCCAACAACGGCTTTAATCAAAACTTGAAAGAGATTACTGTGTCCGATGGTGCGGCAACTTCTATAGACATTACCGGATTGCCCGCTGGTACTCGGTTCTATGTCCGCGTGGTGGCTGTCGGAACCGGCGGCTATTCCAATTCGGGTAATTCGGGCAGTATCACCATATCCACCTTGACAGCGAAATAAGGGTGGCGACTCTATCATGAGTTGCCATATTTACCCGGTTATGGAAACTGTTGTAGTTGCGGCGTTGCGTGAGGGCTGACGGACTTTCCGAACGAATCTGGTGTCCAGACCAATTCTGGACATATTCAAAAAATTGCTCTTTCCTGTTTTTTCTATTTTTGCTATCATTCCCCGACACGAAATCGGTATAGAATTGGCAAATAAAAAATATGATGATTCAGACAAAAGCATTGCAGCGGAGCAAGACGGCATTCGAGAGCGATTCGGAAAGAATTAGGCTACTCTATCATGACGAACTTTCAGGAGGAGAATGTTGGGAGACATTGGAGGACATTCGGGAAATGACCCTCGACGACGAGGGACAATTTATTTCACTGGACTTAACCGAACTACAAACCGAGTCGTTACCCGCCGAGTTCTACGCCGCCCTGAAAAACGCACGTTGGGAACAGTCCTTGCCTTTCAGTTTGCCCAGCATTCTTCGGCAAAATTCTCATACGACCTCCCCGTTCATCAATCGGGCAATCCTCTGGCAGCGGCTCTGCGATCTGCTCATCATGGATGGCGAATCCGACCGCAGTACCGTATTGGTATTGGAAAATGTCGATCAGGCTTCGCCTGCAACCCAACATGAAATCGCCCGATTGATCCGGTTTCATGAAACATATTCCATTCGCCGAACGTTCATTTTTACATTAGATCATTACTCGCACGGTCGAATCATTCCCGAATTGCGAAACCTTTTTGAAATAGAATAACTTGCAAGAAACCATGAAATTATTTCAGATTGCCGTTCTATTGTGTTGCGGAGCCGCTTTGGTCGGGTGCAAAGGCACTCAGGCTCGGCTTATGCACAATAACGAACTCGACAAGGTCGGCAGTAATCGTGCCGGTGCCGAAGTCTATAATCCGATGGTGCGCAGTGCCACAGGAAAACTCCTTGCAAAAGCCGCCATGGAACCGATTCAACAGGTCGTTTACAACACGGGACCCCATACTCCGATGCCGAGACGGAAGGTCTGCTTCATCGGTTTGGAAAACGCCAGTATGGAAGAACTAGGTGACTTCAAGGAACACATCAAGACGGCAATTCTCGAAGAAATCTCTTCTTCCAATCAATTTGAAATTGTGAGTGACCGTGCCGTTACGGCGGGACTTCGGGCATTGAGCCTTCGTTCCGATGATCTTTTCATGAAAGAAAACATGCGAATGTTCACCGCTGCTATGGGACAGGGCGGAACGCCCGTCGATTATCTGCTCTTTGCAAAAATTACGTCAGGAACCACAGAAGACAATAGGGATATGCAACGCGATTACAAGTTGACGCTCGAATTGGTCAACACGCAAACGTTTGTGCCGATCCTTGAATCCACGCCGATGCGTAAAGAGTATAACAACTCGGTCAAAGGAAAAATCGGTAATTGGTTTAAGAAATAGAACAATGTCCATTTTTGTCATGGAAGAATTGCGGGCAAAACACCGTCCCACGGGAATGTCTTTTCAGACATGGTTCTACCCACATGTTCTTTTTCGTCCGAACTTACAGCGGATTCCACTGGAATAACTTCGAGGGAGCAAGACGGTTACGTGAGACGGGCGGTTGAGGAACCGCACTGTCCGGTTGAATTTGCTGCAATCCCTTCTGAATTTCCGGCAATGCCACTCGAGTCACATAGGGATCGGTAAACGATCCTGTGATTCTCAACTGCACCAGTTGGTCGCTCACTCCGCCAAGAACGTCACTGATGAGCGGTATCTGCATCCGACGACTGCCCAGCCGGGTTTTCATGGTCAAATCAATCTGACGATTGTCCAATCGTACCATTCCATCTCCATGCATGGAGACCAGTCCCCCCTCAAAAACCACTGAATTGTAGAACATTTCCCACCCGGAAAGGCGAAAATCAATATCGACCGAACTGAACATTCCCGCATTCGCATCGGATTCCTTGATTCGCAATTCCCGAAACAGCCGAACCATCACCGGTGCGCCGCCAATGTTTGCATCCCGAAGTTGGATTTTGCCCTCTCCGCTGACCGTTTCCCAGTTTGTTCCCATCCCCCGCAAATTGACGTTGCTGCAATTTAATGTGCCCGACGTATTTTTCGCCATCGGCTCGACAACCTGCGCAATTCTTGTCAAATCAGCATCGAATAGATCGGCATTGATGCTAAACGAGATACCATTGTCCAACACGACTAAACCATGGGCACGCATAACACCGCCGCAGAATTTTCCGAGCAACGGCTGGGGCACAATGTCCGGTCGCAAGGGATTCGCCTGCACTCCTAACCGAAGATGTTTATTGTCGAAGAAAAAGGGTCCACGAACATCAGTTACCTGAAAGCCGGATACCATGAACGAATCTAAATAGAGTTCGCCGTTCAACTGAAGTTGATCCGCAGCCGAATGTCCAGTCAACCGCACAATACCGCAAATGTTTTCCACAGACATACCCAGTTTGGCACCATTTTGGAACAGGATGCACTTCAAATCCCATCCGACGGCTTGTTCACCTAGTGCCGATTGTCGATATTCTATCCCGCCCGAAAGATTAAATGGATTCGTAATTTGCACCGATTCCAAGAAGTCCTGAAAATGTTTTGGCAACGCATCCAACAATTCCCGATCCGCTTGCAATAGATCAATCGCCAGCGGAGACAGGTGAAGAACCGACTGCCCCTCCCCATCGAATTGGCAATCGAGTCCGCTCTGCAACTTCGTGTTCCGATGCGTGCCTGTCAAGTTCTCGGCGAACACACGACCGTTTTCATACCGGACAGTGCCGACAATATCTTCAATTTTATAAGGAAATTTTTCAGGACAGATCGATAAACCGGGACGCGGCTCCGCCTGAAAATGGAGATTTAACTGTTTGTCGTCGGTTCGATACTGAATCTGCGCCTCTAGATTGATTTTTCCATTGACGTTCAAATTTTGTAACAGTTGTTGCTGTTCATGGCGCATCGCCTGGGTGATTTGGTCATCAATGAGTAACTCTTCCGCCGAAATGTGAAGTACGAATTCTTGTGCGGCATCATAGACTCCGCCGATAGGACGCAAATATCCAGTTCCGTTAACGACGGCGGTGCTGTTGGTGCCGGAAACATCGCGGAATTCCCAAACATCACCGTTGCAATGCAGGAAGCCCGTTACATCGCGAAGCGGATAGGGAAAATGTTCGTACCGCAAAGCCACATGATCGAGAGCGATGTCGAATTGTTTGTTGATCGGCACATCTCCCGGCGGCAATTCAAAAATAAGCCGGGCTTTGAGCGTACCGGACGGTTGCAAAGACTGGACAACCTGCTGCGTTGGCAGCGGCAATGCCCGGAACAGTTTGGAATCGATGGGAACATTTTCGCCAAAAATTTCAACCTTACCGGTGGCATCTTCAAAAATGTTATGGTAATGCCCGTCAATCACCGCTTTTAGCAGTGCATCCTGTTTAGAAGTGAAATTGAAATGGAGAGCGGCGGTCTCGTCAACCAGAAGATTGCCCGAAAGCCGGTCAAGCCGGTATGGAAAAGCACGGTGTACGAAGCCGATGTCAGAAATCTGCATTGAAAGATTTTTCGGGAACCACCTCGAATTTTGACAGGACAGTTCAGCGTATAGGTCGGTGGTTCCATCGTAATCGTACTGGGCAAGCAGTCGTTCGGTTTCATCATGGAGAAAAGGAGATAAGGCTTCGATCAGTTCGGCATCGAACTGGAGATTCCAAACGTTGATAGTGAGTTCCGCCTGCTGTTGTTCGTTGCCGAAAAAAGTTAATCCGTTCTGAACGTAGGAAGCGGTGAATCGGGCAGAGTCGCTAGTGCCGGTCAACTTGTCGATCACAACTCTTTCATTGGTGATCTCAAAGCGTGTTGCGAGTTCGGTCAGTGTCCGATTGACGTTGGGAAAGTCAATCCGACCGTGTGCGAGCGTCCCGTCAATGGAAAATCGGCTTCCCCATTCGGCGGCAGGATCGGAACCCGCCGAGATCGTGAAGTCAAAACGCCCTTGAAAGTGGGGTCGTTCATCGAAATACGGATGCGGCGGAAGATATTTCCAGAGGTTATCCGACCAATCGAATTGCTGGCAGTTGGCGGTGAATTGCCACTGATTCGACTCTGGCAAATAGAGGGCATCAATGTCAAGCCGACGGAAAAAGTCGCCGTCCGCTTTTCCTTTGATGGGGACATATTGTGTTTGTTTCCGCATCTCCGGCGTGATGGAAAGATTGATACTCGTCAAGCGAAGCGGCGGGGCGGATTGCCGGGCATCGTCGTAGAGTAGTGTACCGTTTTCAATATCCACCGGAACGTATTCGTGAGAATGTCCATTTGTGAGAAGTTGGAGTTCGGAAAATGTTCCGTCACCCCCTCGACTTACCCGAAGGATCGGATTTTTCACGGTGATTCGGCTGATTTTCGGATTCTTTTGGTAGAGCGATTGCAATGTAATGGGACACTCGATGAAAAGTTCGCCTATGTGGAGTAGTTTTCGGGGTTCCCCATGGAGCCGGTTCTCCGGCATACCGAAAAAATTGACATCTTTGATGGTGAGTCCTCGATTTTCAATGATCTGAGCGGAACCGACGCTGACATTGAGGTTTGGATAGCGTTGTTTGAGTTCGATGAGAACGTGTTTTTGGACTTCGTTGTCGAGTCGAGAATAGATGATGAATCCCCCCACCGCCGCTCCAATGATGAGTAGCAGTATTCCCCAGCAGAGTCCGGTTCCGACTAGGCGCAGAATTCCCACGCAGAATTGTAGAAAAATGCGAAAAAAGGGTCAAGAGCAAAGAGAATATACTGAAAACGGCATGATGATGGTCATTTTTGTCATTTCGGCGCAAGCCGGAATCCAGACGTGACGTTTCCTTCTGGATTCCGGCTTGCGCCGGAACGACGGGAAAAAAGTCCAATTTTTCCCCGTTTGCGGTATATTGCTGTCACATCGCCGCACGAGAAGAGCGATCATTCCAAGTTTCGCCTACGGCGTGGAACGTCCCATCGAACCCACGTGGTGGTGTTCTTCTTCCTCCAGAATGATGATCCTCGGCGTGACCATAATCATGACGCTCTGCGTATCACGCCCGATTGCCTGATTTGTGAACAGTCGGTTGATGTAGGGGATTTTATTCAACATCGGTACACCGGCTTCCATTCGTCCCTCGCTCAACCGCTTAATTCCGCCGAGCAAGACCGTCCCGCCGTCAGGACAACTTACCGTCGTCATGACGGAGAACGTTGCCATGATCGGTTGCTGAATCGTCACACCAGAGCGAGCCACCGTTGTCTTTCGGGCACTGCTTCGCGGGTCCGTCGACGTGGTCGCCGTGTCATCGCCTCGTGTGGTCTCGGTTTCCTCGGTTGTCGCATCATCACCAAAATACTTGAATGTATCGACCTTGACCAACGTACTGAACGTCGGGCTCAGAACCAAACTAACATGTTGACGATCTTTCGATACTGTTGCCTCTATTCGAAGGACATTTCCCTGATTTAACATCGTAACAATCGGTTGATAAGCCGTGGCAAAATCCGCAACTACAGGGGTCACACTGGTGACGAAGGGAATTTGTGTGATATCATTGATCATACCTTGTTGCCCGTTGTGGAGCATCACCTTGGGGGCTTCCATTACATTGTTTCGCTTGTCCGCCTGAGACGCACTGATGAAGAAAGATGTTTCGAGATTATTCATCAACAAACCGACCCCTGTGCTGATCCCCGCCGCCGGGTTATAACCTCCAAACGCCGGAACTGCTATTCCAAAACTATCCTGAGACACCGGAATTTCGGCACTCGCCGAGAAGACCTTCGGTGCCGACATGCCTACGACGACATTATTCCCCCTGGTTGTTGAAGTGGTCGTTTCCGCACCAGTGCTATCTGTAACAGTATTCTGTACTTGATGAAGCCGACCGAACGCACCGTCGTTGACGAAATTCACTGCAAAATCTGTTCCCATTTTCTCGTTGAAGGATTCTGACAATGTGATGTATCTCACCTCAACGGCAATTTGAAGATCATTCATTTTCCGAATCTGAGTGAGCAGGTCTTCGATTTGAGCGTGAACCTCTTCCGTTTGACGAATGACTAAACTCTGTGTTGCTGAATGAAAACTCATCGCACCCTCTCCACCTTGACCAAGGTCTTCCCACGATTCGGGTTCGATTACGTTTTGGATGATTTGGGTAATGCCCATGTAACCCATGCCACCGCCCATGCCGCCCATCATGCCGCCGCCCATACCTCCCATGCCGCCCATCATGCCGCCGCCCATGCCGCCGCCCATGCCGCCCATGCCGCCCATACCTCCCATCATGCCACCACCCATGCCGCCCATACCACCCATGCCGCCGCTCATGCCTCCCATACCGCCCATGCCGCCGCCATACTGAGCGAGAACGTTCGGATCGCCTTCTGTCGAATGGGGTACTCCGTTTTGGGAGAAGGGAGAACCATCCACCGAAGGTGCGCTCGGGTTGGGCATAGCGGGTTGCATGCTTCCATTCCCATTTTTGTTCATGTACTGATACGGATTCTGTCTGTCAAATGCCCGGTTAATCGCATCTTCCATCACGTTCCCTTCTGGAAGCGACAACCTCTCACGATTCAAAATGTCCGCTATGTAGTAGGGTTTCGAAACAAGTGTTCCCTTCGCCCTCTTGATGCTCGTAATGTAGAGCGTTTCGTTTTTCACATCGTATGCAAGTCCATGTTGCTCAAGAATCACTTTTAGGACACTCTTCATCTTAATCGCATGGGCAATAGGTATATTCACCATCGTACCCGTCGGAACGTCGGCTTCCTGAAGTGCCGCCCGGTCCAGATAAGGAGTCAATTCCACCTGTTCGCAAAGAATTTTCAGTGCTTGTTCAAGCGGGATGGGTTGTTCAATGTTCAACGTGACGGGTTTATCTAATTGTTGGATAATCCGTTTTTCACTGTCCGGTCTCTGGTATGCGAGACCTTTGTTTGACGCTTGCCGCCGTTGGGTCAATTCGCTCCAATTGTTGCTGTAAAGCAAGGGACCCTGCCCGAAATCGGGAATAATGGAGGCACGATCAACGTCTAACAGGGACTCAAGCACACCTTCTTGTTTCAGTCCCGCAATATCTTGGCTACGATGGTTATTATAGACGAGTTGCGACATCGTCAACAAAACCTGTACCGCCGGCTCGTCTGGGGCAAATTCCCGTGCCTTCTTGGCAACGCGCAAAGCCTCTTCATAGCGTTGCTCATCCGTGAATTTTTTATGTTCCTTGAACATTGCCGCCAGTTGTGCTTCCTTATTTCGGAAAGTCTCCTGTTCATGCCGGAGTTCTGCCCAGACGGCTTCATTGTTCCGGTCTTGCCTTTCTTGCGCTGTGTAACGGTTCCTGAAATTGATCGTTTTTTCTATCGCCCGGTCAATCGCCTGAACGTGGGCTCCCCTTGTGTCCGAATCGAGTTGTGTGGCTTGCTCGACACTTCGTTTAAGGTCGTACAACATATCGAGAGCGGCATCCGGTTTGCGTTGCACTTCACACATCCTGTCGGCATCCGAAAGTTTCTGGATGATATTTGACGAAAATTGCGAGTACACCGCATTGCGATTCTGGATCGTCCGGTCAATATACGGGGTGGTTTTTCCCGGTACGGGAATCTGTGGTGCCATCGCTGGCGGATTACCAGTAGAAGCCTGCATGACCCTAGATTGTTCTTGTCTTTGACTGTAAACGGCGGGTTGCGAGTCTGCGACCATGGGTCGGGGATTTGCGGGCATGCCTTGACGGCGGGCAGCGACTTCGGCGAGGAACCGATTCGGCGTATTACCCTGCGGGAACGCATATTCCGGCAAGTCGTAAGCGGCGGCGGCACGAGCGAAACGTTCCGCCTGATCAATTTGTCCCGCTTCGAGAGCCTCTCGGGCTTGCCGTAACCTTTGGATGGCTTGTCCCGCCTCCTCCTGGGCTTTTTGCGACAGCGGCTGCGGAGCCTGGGCTGTAGCAACGTGAGTGCTCAATCCTTGCGCACGCCGGGCATCGTCGATTCGCCGAGACATGATGATTGGCTCTAGCCCTTCGTCTCTGTCGCGTTGAGTGTACTGAACCTGTTGATTCGCCGCTTCTTGGGTGAGTTGTACTGCCAAATCCAATTCGTTGCGGCGAAGCATGGTATCCGCCTGTATCAAGTTAAACCGGGCATAAGACCGGTGAAATTGTTCCGTATTTCTCTGGGTTTTCTCTTGTTCTGCAAATTGCCGGGACTGCTGAATGAGGTTTTGCACGAGAGCAGGCTGATCCTCCTTTTCCTGATAGGACAACTGCATCGCTTTGACTTCATTAAGAAGTCGCTCGGCGGTGGCAATATCCCTGGCGGCAACTGCTTTTCGTGCAAGATGCAACTTCCGGGATGCCAGTTGCCGATCCTGTGGAGAAGCGACCTGTGCTGGAGCCGCCTTTTGGGGTGGCGGAACTGCCGCCTGCGGTGGTGCGACCTGTTGTAGCGCAACCTGTTGGGGCGGAACGGGCGACGGGGCAACGGGAATCTGGTCAAAAATAGAGGCATTTTGCGTCGGGGCAGTCTGCGCAAGAAGAACGTTATCGGAAAACACAACCAGGAGGGTCAGACTTGCCGTGAGCCCCAGAGTAGCGGCAACAAAGCCCCGATGAAGTTTCGATGTTGGTTTCAATGTAATTCTCCTTATCTATTTCGCCTATTTTCCCAAACCGACCTATCCTTGGAAGGAAAATAAGGTTCTATCTCTACGATTATCGTTATCCTTGAAGGAATTCATTAACAAAAACTGCGCATAACCGGCAAAAACTGACTATTGGGCACAATAAGAGAGAGCGTAACAAAAGTTCCCCTCCGTACGTTGCGCAGTTTGAACCTTTGTAATCCGCCGCAAGGGCAGTCCTGACACAGGAACAACTTTTGAAATACACGGAAATTTCTTTTCAAGCGGCAGGTGGTTTAGATTCCTATCTCCACTTGAACGACCAGTTGCTTGATGTTGTGAACTTGACCGATGCGCAGAAGGGTCAAATCCATAAACTCGCAACAGAACGAACTGCGGAATACTGGGCAGACGCGATTGAATATTTTTATCGCCTTGAAACTCTTCGACAATGGAATGAAAGTGTCGCCAAGGCATGTAATCCATGATCTGCGAAAAAACATACTGCCCCTCGTACATGAGTGAAAAACCTCTGAAAGAGTGAAAAAAAATTGAAGTCGATGCAAGTCGAAGGCTAACAAAAAAGCCGGTTTTTGCAAGGTATTTACACGTTTTCAATACAAATGTTGGGACACCAGTGATGGCATTTATTAAAAACGAGCCGGAACTTTTTAAGAGGTACTCGGAACAAATCAAAGCCGTTCTGACAGCAGAGCAGAGGGCGAAAGCGGAAAAACTGACTGCCGAAGCACCTGAACTGGTTGAAAAGTTTATGGGAAAGAAACAAGACGCATCGAAACAGAGCAGACGAACGCCTTATTTCTATGTTCCGCATGCCGGTTCTTGGCGACCGGGCGATCCGCTTCCTGAAGGAATTACGCCATCACAACCAAGTCCGCGTAGATTTCCGCGAACGGAACGTGAATGAAAACCTGTATTCTCTTGCCCTTACAGGGCGGCTGAATGTTGAGGGACACGTTACCCAGGGCGGCGGCGAATACGCCTTGCCCTGGGCTAAAATGCGATGCCCATACAGGGCATATTCGCAATCTTACGATTGCGGATCCGTGAACGTTTAACCTTGTCAATTTTCCTATTTATGCTATAATCTTTGCATGACCGAATCGACAGAACAGTTTGCCGTAGTGCCGGGGGTTTTGCCCGGTGCAAATGAAGATTATACCGCAAAAGACCTCGAACATCTCAGCGATCAAGAGCACGTCCGAAAGCGTCCCGCTATGTACATCGGCGATACCAGTAGCCGAGGTCTCCATCACCTCGTCAGCGAAGTCGTCGATAACTCCATCGACGAAGCCATGGCAGGTTTCGCCAGCACCATCGTCATTCAAATCAATAACGACGGCTCCGTGACCGTCGAAGACGACGGTCGCGGAATTCCCGTCGAAGAACATCCCGACCTCCAAAAGTCAACGCTCGAAGGAGTTATGACCGTCCTCAAATTCGGCGGAAAGTTTTCCAAAGGTGCGTACCAAACCTCCGGCGGTCTGCACGGCGTCGGCGTTACCGTCGTCAACTTTCTCTCCGAATGGTGCGAAGTGGACGTCTCCCGCGATGGTTTGATTTACCATCAGGAATACGCTCGCGGCATTCCCAGCGGTCCCGTCGAAAAAGTCGGAAAGTCCGAAAAACGAGGCACGAAAACCACGTTCATGCCCGACGAGGAAATCTTTCCCGACCGAAAGTTCGACCACAATATTCTCTTCCGTCGCTTGCAGGACTTGGCGTTTCTCAACAGCGGCGTGAAAATCATCTTCCGCGATGTGCGAACCGGAGCGGAAGACACCTTTGAATACAAAGACGGACTCGTCGATTTCGTGAAAAACATGAACCGCTCGACCGACCCTGCCCACGCCGAAGTCGTCCGCATGACCGGGCAAGCCGAAGGTGTTACCGTCGATGTCGCTCTGCAATACACGGTCGAATACACCGAAAATCTGCGTTCCTACGTCAACAACATTTACACGATTGAAGGGGGCACGCACATGTCCGGCTTTCGCACCGCTCTGACGCGAACGCTGAACAACTACGGCAAAAATTCGGGACTCTTCAAGGAGAAAACGCTCATTCCCTCCGGCGAAGATTTTCGGGAAGGCTTGACCGCCGTGATTTCGGTGCGTGTTCCTAATCCCCGATTTGAAGGGCAAACGAAAACGAAACTCGGCAACAGCGAAGTCGAGGGCATCGTCAATTCGCTCGTCGGCGAACAGTTGGCAAAGTTTTTGGAAGAAAACCCCAAGACGGCACAGATCATCGTCAAGAAGGGAATCGTCGCCGCCGAAGCGCGGGAAAGTGCACGAAAAGCACGAGCGTTGGTTCGTGAGCGGAAGGGAGCATTGTCTTACGGCGGCTTGCCGGGCAAACTCCGCGATTGTACCAGCAAGGAAGTCGATAAATGCGAACTCTATCTCGTCGAAGGGGACTCCGCTGGCGGTAGTGCCGAAGGGGGACGTATTCGGGAATATCAGGCAATTTTGCCGTTGCGGGGTAAAATTTTGAACGTCTATAAGGCGACCGATGCGAAAGTGTTTGAGAATAAAGAAGTGTTGAGCATGATTGCGGCAGTCGGTTGCGGCATCGGAGTGGACATCGACTTGGCAAAGCGGCGGTACGGAAAAGTCGTGATCATGACCGATGCCGACGTGGATGGTTCGCACATTCGGACGTTGCTGTTGACGTTTTTCTATCGTCAGATGTACGAGTTGGTGAAGGCGGGACATGTTTTCATTGCATGCCCGCCGCTCTATCGAATTCGCCGAAAAGGACATATAGACCGGTACATTTCGACTGATGATGAGATGCACCGGATTCTGCTCGATCTCGGTTTGAACAATGCGGTGTTCGATCCAGGTGACGGTCGGACATTTGAAGGGGAAACAATGGAGAAACTCTGCAAAACGCTTGCCGGTTTGGAGGATGCGACGCTGGCGTTGGAGCGGCGGGGCATCGGTCTTCGGGAACATTCCAAGCGGCAGGACAAGGAGTCGGGCAGGTTGCCGGTGTATCACGTTTTTTACGACAAGCAGGAGGAGTGGTTCACCGACAGGGAAAAGTTAAAAGCGTTTCAGGAAAAGATCGAAGCGGAGTCCGGCAAGGAGATTGCGCTCGGTGATTCTCCTAACGTCCCCTCCCCCGCTGGGGGAGGGCAAGGGTGGGGGGAGTCGCTCGGCGATTCCAATAGCCCTCACCCTGACCCTCTCCCTTCGGGAGAGGGGACAACAAACGCAGCACCTCGGTTACATATCATCGAATTGCACGAAGTCCGCACGCTGAACAAACATCTGTTGGAACTGCGTGAATTGGGTTTCGAGATTGAAGCCCTCTTGCCGCAGGAGCGCACGGGTACGGACACTTCTCGGTATCATTTACGGCGGGGTGATGACGCAAAGGGAATCGAGGACTTGCGGGAGTTGCTCTCGGAGGTTCGCAGTGGCGGTCAAAAGGGAATGCAGGTTACGCGGTTCAAGGGTTTGGGAGAAATGAATGCAGAGGAACTTCGAGACACAACCTTGAACCCGGAGAATCGGACGTTGATTCAGGTAACGATGGAAGATGCTGCAGCGGCGGATGATTTATTCCGAATTTTGATGGGCGACAAAGTCGAACCGCGTCGGGAATTCATCGAAAAGCATGCGCTCGAAGTGAAAAATTTGGATGTGTAAAGAGCCGCAAGACTGGGTGCCAATTGAGTCCATCAGAAATGGAGAATCCTAACGATGACAACATTTCAATTTCAAACATTTGTTTCGGACAGCGGAGCGATGATGCTACCGCCGCTCCCTGAAATGTTATTCGGTGAAAATGTTACCGTAAATATTGATGTGAATGAGCAACAAAAGCCCAAAAGTTCCTTTGAGGCACTGTGCGATGCATGGTGTGCCGATGAGCGTTCCACGGAGGAAATTATTAACGATATTTATGAAAGCCGAACTTTTGGTCGAGAAAGGGACCCGCTATGAATGGTTATCTCCTTGATACCGATACGTGCATTAGCCGTCTCCGCCGCCAGTTCAATATTGAGCGACGAATTGCTCAAATTGGCAGACAGGATCGTTATATTTCCGAAATCACGGTTGCCGAATTGCGTTTCGGTGCCGAACGCAGTAATCAATGTGAAGAGCAGATGCGGCTTATCGATGCACTGTACGAGGTGTTTACCGTATTGCCGATTACGGCTGCCATTCGTCATTTTGCCGCTGAAAAGGCACGGCTATGGAATATCGGTCAAAAAATTGCCGACTTCGATCTGTTAATCGGTGCAACGGCAATATATTATGAACTGATTCTCGTAACGAACAATACAAAGCATTTCGAACGTATGCAATCGCTACGATTGGAAAATTGGATGCACATTCTTGAAACAGGAGCGAAGTGAAAAATTGGACGTGTGATATTGAGTCAGTATTTCCCCGAATGTTTTTCGTGAACATGATATAATGGCAACCATGAGTACCCCCGAAAAGAAACCTCGGCGCAAGTGGCTTACCTGCTTTATCGTACTGGCAATCCTTGCCGGTTCGCCGTTCCTCCTCTTGTTCGGTTGGATCAAAATCATTCACAGCCTACCCGCCCCGCCGCTCATCATTTCCAAAGAGACGACCTATGTGACCGGTCCGCTGACCGCCGATGGACGAGTCGATTATTTCAAGGCACTCGAAGAGCGTGTCTATCCGCCGAATTTTGCAACCGACGAAAACGGCTTCCGTATCTTCGTTCGGCAATTCGGGAACGTGGGAGACATCGCTGGCAATGAGTTTTATCGTCTGCAAAAATATGAAAAACTCGGTCTCGATCCGAACATCCCGCCGACGTTGACGTTGCCCGATGAACCCAAGAGCATCTTTGAAAATTTCTATAAAACGGACGAAGAAGATGTAAGTACGTTTGACGCGGGCAGTCTTATAGATCGAACACTGACACGTACAGAGGTGGAGGAGTTGCTCAAGACATACGAAGCGCAAAAGAAATATCCCGATTGGGAGGAGACCGACATTGCGAAAGGTCGTCCGTGGACCCTCGAACAATATCCGATGTTTGCCGATTGGGTCAACGAAATGGACGAACCGCTCGATGCCCTTGCCGAAGCAATTCGTCAGCCGATTTTCTGTTTCCCGTTGTTGCAAGATGCGGCATCGGCGGAGTCGGGCAGTCCTATGTTGTTAATCGCTATGTCCATGTCGGATGTTCATTCGTGTCGAAGTTTTGCCCGCCTTTTTCAGGCAAGAGCAACGTATCGGATTGCACAGGGAGACATCGACGGTGCCATCGACGATAAAATTATCTTGCATCGGCTCGGACGACAGATTACACAAAGTGGACATGTTACGCTTGTCCAATACCTTATCGGTATTTCGGTCGAGTCAATGGCAAATGCGATTCCGGTCGGGGGGAATCCCGAACACCCTCTTACGGAGCAACAGATTCGGCGTTTGCTTGATGGTCTCGATGCGTTGCCGCCCCGTGCGCCGATTAACAATGCTTACGAAGGGGAACGGTTCAGTGGATTGAGTACGATACAATATACGATAGCCAATGCGGAACGAGGCGAGTCGCTTGCCGAATCGCTTGGCATTCCTATTCCCCAGTGGCTTGTCCGCAAGTCACGGTATGACTGGAACATCGTTTATCGCCGCATGAACGAGATGTACGATGCGATGCAAGAACCGCCGCCGCGAACGAAATATGGTCAACTTCTCGAAAAATACGAAACATACGACCAGAGACCTTTGGCACAATTTGTTCGGTTACTGACTCCCCGTGCGATTGAAAATGTCCTTGCCGACGTGTTCGTAGGACTTATGTGTCCGGCAATGGACGCAGTGGACAAGTCGGTACATCGTTTGGAATGTCAGGACAACATGCAGCGATTGACGCTGGCGATTCTGCTGTACGAACTCGAACATGGAAAATTGCCGGACGAAAATTGGACGGAACAGATTAGCCCCTATTTAGCCGGTACTCCGGCGGAGGAAACCGCTAAATGGTTTGCGTGTCCGTCGCAACCTGCGCCGGAAGGACAGGCAACGTATGCTTTGGTGCAGTATGGCGACACGGTCGTTGATGTTCTGGATGCAATGCTGTTGGTGGAACTGGCGGAAGCGATGCCGCTTGGCGAGGCAGTCATTTCGATTGAAGAAGTGCAAGAGTGGAAACGCAACAGTACCCGGCATAACGACTTGATGAACGTCGGCTATCGCAGCGGTGCCGTGCGTTCGGAACGGAAAGAATAATTGAGCCACCCGATCATCTCGTGTTGAGCCGGTACTCCGGCAATGTTTCCAGTGAAACGCATCCTGTGGAAAACACTGTCCGACAAGACGGGGGCAGGTTAGGATTCGAGTTTGAGTTCGACGATGCTATCAACTTGTTCGGGCTTGAACGGTTCTCGGAGATGTTGTTTATGTCCTTTTTGTGCACCGATTTTTTTCTTGCGCCTTCGATCTTTATCTTTGGTGGGTTTGACGATGTCGGAGGAGGGCGGTTTGGAGGAATTACTGGAGTTC
>Ga0082212_10003514_pt1 | contig 22160 bp, 19 predicted proteins | sample TergutNt197P3_FD_71548 | JGI IMG/M metagenome (GOLD analysis project Ga0082212, IMG submission 71548) | Neocapritermes taracua P3 segment gut microbial communities from Petit-Saut dam, French Guiana - Nt197 P3 | ecosystem: Host-associated > Arthropoda: Insects > Digestive system > Gut ...
AGTGCAGGATAGATTTTGCGATGTCACAGGTGTTGGTGCAAATATCTGCGATTGGCTATCAGACGTTTCTTCACACTATAAATTTACAGGAAAGCCGGCAAACAATCCGGCTGCAACCCTCTACGCACGAATTGCAAGAGATAATCGTGATGGACAACGGCTCGCGTTTGCAGGGCGAAAACGTGATGAACGTCGAAAAATTAAGCATAAAAAACGGCGCTGTTCAGGGTGTTTCGCTTGCCGATAAACTGACGTCCGTAGCAGGAATCAGCAATATGAGTACAGGTGGAGGTATCGGTAAACCGGTTATCCGCGGATTGAGCGGTAACAGGATAGCCGTTTTTTCACAGGGTGTGCGGCTCGAAAATCAGCAGTGGGGCGACGAACATGGACTGGGACTCGACGAACATGGATACGAACAGGTCGAAATTATCAAAGGCCCCGCTTCGCTGCTGTACGGAAACGATGCCTTGGGCGGCGTAATCTACTTTGTTGACGAGCGGTACGCAAAAAATAACAGCATCGAAGGCGCATTTAATTCGGAATTCGAAAGTAATACGCTCGGTTTCAGGAACAAAGGCGCATTCAAACTGTCAAAAAATCGGCTGCACTGGAATGTGTTTGGCGGATATACAACACACAGGGACTATAAAGACGGCAATAACGATTGGGTACCCAACAGCCGGTTCAACACCGGTAATCTGCAAACGAAAATAGGATATACCGGCAATAGTTATACAGCCTCTTTGAAATACAGTTTTCTGCACGAGAAATACGGTTTAACGGAAGCGGAAGCAAACGAACACGAAGAAGAGGAAATTTATGCCAACGGACGAAAACCATATCTGCCCTTTCAGGATTTGACGACGCATTTATTCAACTTCGAAAACACGCGATTCTTTGACGATGGCTCAAAACTGAAATTAGTGGCAGGCTATGTCTTCAATAACCGCAAAGAAATGGAGGACGAACACGCACATTCGGAAGAAACGGCGAACAAAAACGATGCAACAGTGGCTCACGAACACGAAGAAGCCGCGTTGAATATGAACCTGCACACTTTTTCCTACAATGCCCGGTGGAATTCCACACGTTGGAACGACCATTGGACATTGACTGCGGGAACTCAGGGTATGGCACAAATAAACGCCAATCATGGTGAAGAAATACTGATACCCGATGCAAACACGTATGATTTAGGCATTTATGCAATGACCGATTATTATTATGCGCAAAATGCCTGCTGGCAGTCGGGCTTGCGATTTGATTTACGGCATATCTCAAGCGATGCGCTTGACAATCAATACTATTCATTTAACTTTTCCACAGGCCTATTTCAACCCATCGACGAGCATTTATCATTTCGAATCAATCTGTCGTCTGGTTTTCGCGCACCGAATATGTACGAATTGCTTAGCGACGGCGTCCACCACGGAACGAACCGGTACGAAACAGGCAACCCCGATTTGAAAACCGAAAACAGTTATCAGATAGACGCTTCGCTCAATTACCACACCCATCATATTGAGTTCTATGTCAATCCGTATTTTAACTTTATCCGAAATTTCATCTACCTGAACCCGACAACCGACAGAATTGATGATATGCCCGTTTTCAACTACACCCAAAACGACGCCTTTTTATATGGCGGCGAAGCATTTATTCATTTCCACCCGCACCCGATGGACTGGTTGCACGTAGAAAGTTCGTACAGCAGCGTTTTCGGGCAGGACGTCCGGCACGATTATCTGGCGCTTATGCCTTCTCAAAAAATAAATACACTGCTCAGCGCAAGTTTTCCGTTCGCGAAAGCAGGCGGAAAATTTTCGGTTTACCTGCAAAATCAGTACTCGTTCGCACAACACCGCGTTGCCGCCAATGAAACATCAACGCCTGCCTACAACCTTCTGAATGCAGGATTCGTGTTTGAATTTGGGAAAAAACCTCAAAAAATGCAACTGAACATTGCCGCCAACAACCTGCTAAACGAAACCTATTACGACCATTTGTCGCGTTACAAGTTAAATGAAATCTATAATCAAGGCCGAAATTTCAGTGTTAAAATCACGATTCCGGTAGAGGCTGTTTTAAAATGACGCTAAAGATTTCTTTTTCCGTCGAAAACTGCTACTTTTATGAGTGAAAACAATAAATTTATGACAAACGAACTAAAAGATGAATTTTAGAAAAATACATTTAATTTTGACTGCATTAACGATACTTTCCGCGCCGCGTGTCCTGGCGGTGCGCCCATTTATCACAGATGATGCCGCTATCTCAGGATTCAGGCGGTCGGAACTGGCAAGCTGGATATTTGCAGGCAAATCGGGAACGGAAATTTGGCATTCTGCCAATATCGGATTGACCGATTGGGCTGAACTGACCATAGCCGGCGCTTGGGGAAAAAGTAAACACGAAATCAACGGCCAAACAATCAGGGAGTCTTCTTATACATTGCCGTTGATTCAAGGCAAATTTTTATTTCGCAGATACGAACCCAACGGTTTGCCCGGCATAGGCATAGCGGTTGGCGCAGATATGCCCTGGGGCAAAGGCGCTTTTGTGTCGGATGGTTATGCCGCTTTTGGTTGTTTGTTGCTTACCCAATGTTTTGGAAACGAAGAAAATGTGTTGATTCACGCTCAGGCAGGGGGAACCTATCTTAAAAACAAAAAAAGCAAGGAAAACCTCAAAGGTTTTGTTTTTGGATTCGGAACACAGGTTCAGGTTTACAAAGGATTTCATCTCATAGGCGAAATCGTGAATGGTGATCCGTATGAGCATGGAGCCGGTTCGATGTATCAATTGGGTATACGCCAGTTTGTCAGCGATAAATTACAGTTCGATTGTGCTTTCGGAAACGGAATTAGCAGTTCCGCCAACTCCTCTTCTTGGTTTACAGCCGGTTTTAGGTATGTAGTGTCATTTAACAGGAGTAACCATCAGTAAAAGTCAGTATTGGGATTTAAAAAGAGGTTAGACATTCCATCTAACCTCCTCTTTTTCAACTGTCGGGATGACAACCCTAAACCGTATATTGCATAGCGTTCCATGCTATTGTTTTATTAATTGTTTTTTAGATACTTAAAAAAATATTTTTGCGCCTTGTTATTTGTTGTTACGAATATTTTCACTATCTTTGGGGAAATTATGGGGAAAATATTTAATCAATAATATATGGCAACAGTAAAATATCGGATCAAAGATAGTAAAAAAAATCCAACGCCAGTATATATTCGTTTCAGACATGGCAAGGAACATGATTATGAAATGCCGATAGGGATTGAGGTGTTTAAAGAACATTGGAGTAAAGCGAAAGAGCAAATTAAATTATCCGATAAATCTACGGATGTTTTTGATATTGTAAACCCCAAATTAAGAGACTTTAAAAATTGTATCCTTGACCAGTTCAGTATTTCACAGGCTAACGGTGTGACCATTAATAAAGCATGGTTGGAAAATGTTCTTCAGACGTTTTTTAATAGAACCGTCAATAATAATTCTGAAAATAAAAGTATTTATTTTTCTGATTTTGCAGAATGGTACATAGACAAAGCTAAAGTGGAGCTAATCCCTAAAACAAGCAAGACGAGAAGTATCCGTACCATTCAGGACTATAATATTACCCTGAAAAAACTGAAACATTATGAAGAGGTAAAGAATATGAGGCTTAAGCATTCGGATGTGGATCGTAATTTTCACAGGGATTTTATAGCCTATTGTGAGGAATACCATAAAAACAACAAAAAAACAATTGGAGGAGAAATGGATAACATCAGGTTTTTTTTGCGACAGGCAGAATTGGAAGGTTATAAGGTGTCGAAAGATTTTGAAAAGGGTTTACTGTTTTCTCCCGATAATGAAACGCACGATATTGCATTTACAACTGATGATATACAGAAAATAACCAATCATGATTTTTCCATGAATGAAAGATTGGATAATGCCCGCGACTGGTTAGTAATAGGAATATGGACTGGGTTGCGTGTAAGTGATTTGTTAAACCTGTCAGAAAAGGATGTGAATGATGATTTTTTTGAATTGGAAAACAGAAAAACCGGCATATATGTTGTGATACCCATACATGCAGATGTTCAGAAAATATTGGATAAACGAAAAGGTTTTCCAAGAAAAATCAGTTGCCAAAAATTCAATGACTATATTAAAGAAGTAGCCGAAGTTGTCGGATTAGTCGAGATGGTAAAAGGTTCAAGAAAAGTTGAAACGGTAGTCAAAGGATATAAAGATAAACCGGTAACGGAATACAGAAAGAAAGTAGATATGTATTCTAAATATGAACTTGTATCATCCCATATTTGTCGCAGAACGTTCGCAACCTATCACTATGGTAAACTTGATACTCTAACAATCATGAAAATCACAGGCCATAAAACAGAGAAACAATTTTTGGAATATGTAAAAATCACGCCGCGCCAACATGCTGAAAAAATGAAGGAAGTGTGGCAAAATATGCACAAAAATGAGCGAACACAACAAAGAAGAAAAAGAATGCCTTGAAAAATATTATGCCGGATTTTCTTTGACATTTTTTGAAAAGGGAAATATGCCGATGCCTGAACCGAATGAAAAATATAATTTTCTACTAAATTCTAAAAACAGACATCCATATTCATTCCTTACAAGATATGTAATTAATATTGAAGCCGTTGATGATAAATATCATTTTTTATACCCTGAAACAGAGAATTGTAAAGAGTCATTTAAAAATCTTCCTCTTGATTATTGTTGTAAAGATGATCAAGGCAAAGGCAGTAAATATTTAGTTCAGACTGTTAATGGAGTATTATATGGGGTTGAAGTATATGATCATTATCGTGAATTTAAACAGAGCATGTCTAAATACAGGCAACTCGCAGACGATCAATTGTCTTGTGAATTTTATAGAGGTAAAAATTCCAGGAATTATATAAATAGTGTCTGTGAAGATATTATTCAAGAATATGGCCAATGCAAAAAACAGGTGTTAAAATCTCCATCGAAATACACTCCATTTTATCGCATGTTACTTAATCAGTACCGAAAAATCATGTTACATCTTATTGACGAATATACCCCCTATTTAAAACCTTCAATATATAATGACTTGATATATCTGACACGAACTAAAGAGGAAGTTAAATCCTTTAAACTTAAAGGGAAAAGAATAATTCAAAAAATCAATAAGCTCAATGTATATTTCGATGGACTAAAGAAGGATGGATTCATTGATAAGGAAACAAAAATATCAGAATTGTATGATTTATTTAGTGGAACAATCATGCGTGACAAGATTAACTGGATTGATGATATGGTAACACTTTATACTTTTATCCGATTATTAATTGACGAAAACAAAATTGAATTTCCTCCAAAGCAACAATGGGAAATTGCTGCTGCCTGTTTCACTTTAGAAGGTGAACGGTTAGATAAAAAAGATTTTCCCAAACAACATGAAACACAAAAACAAGACAAGGTAAGAAATTTAAAGTCTTTCGTTTCAATACTATAATCTAACAGTTGTTTTCTTGTGAATATTTTTTGATATTTCTACGTATTAAGATAATACCGTTATGGCCTCAAATGCAAAAAAGCGGAAAAACACAATCGCTTTTACATGTATAATAACACGTCAATGACTTCGGAGGTTTTTAGTGGATTTACTACATAATTCTCCAGTATATATTTGATATTCATTGTTTTTTATTTGTTGTGATTTCGGAGGTTAATATCCGAAATAGTGCATGGTTAAACAGAGTGACATACTTTTGTCCCGGAAAATGAATAATAAAAGTATAGGAATATCAATAATTTAAAAGAATATAATATGAAAGAAAGTATCGTACTTATGCCTTATTCTCCGGATGAGATTCGGGGATTTATCAAAGAAGTTATGCAGGAAACATTAAAGTCTAAAGGGAATGAAAGTACTGCCCAGGAACTATTTTATGAACGAATGAAACGAAAGGAAGCAATGGCCTTTTTGAAAGTCGGCAGTTCAAAATTCAACGAATTGCGAAGAAAAGGATTGGTTAAACCACAGAGGGCGGGAAATCGCACCTATTACAGCAAGACAGATTTAATAAGTTATTGTGAAGGATTACAATGAATCATACTGAAACAATCCGTTCAGACAAAAAAATTCAAAAAAATGTTTCGGTATGATATGTGGAGTAAAATTTCCGACTGACCCGGAAAGGGTATCGAAAAGTGATGTATTGGACTTTTTCCGCATTGATGAACACAGACAAAGGGCTAAATACAAAGGTTTGATTGTGGATTTATATGCGAATAGCTGTTGGGTACGTGGCTCTATCCACAAATATAAAAACGGTGGAATACACAATGCAGATGATTTTAGATTATCGGAGTTTACTCCTACACTAAATGACATGGCTGTTTCACTGAATTTCAATCCGGAAACAACGACATTTTGTAATGTGGAATTTGGCGTAAATATTTCGCTGCCTTACGATGCAATGCTATTTATCCGGTCGCTTGTATTTACAAAAGGAATACCTGTCTACAACAAAAAAGGCGTTACCGTACCATTCAGCGAATATAAGATAAAAATATACCAAAAAGAGGATTTTTTTTTAAGATATGAAATCAGTGTAAAAACAACCTCAAAGATTAAACAGATTGCAGGTCGTAATTATTGTTCTACGTTGTCAGACCTTGCAAACCCGGATATTTGGCGCACCTTTGGCGATGAATTGCTGAAAGTGTATGACCAACTGCTTATTGTTGCAGATAGAAACAGCATTGATATCAAGAATCTCAACGAAAAGGAATATGCGATGTTGCTTAACGGATACACTCCGGGATACTGGAAGAAAAAAAGGAATTACACAGAGACAAGGAGACGGGTACTTAATAGATTTAAGGAATTGATAAAAAAACACTCCCCATCGACAATGAAAGAAGATGTACGGGGTTTGATTGAAGAAAAAATAAATGCGTTGATCGATGTTCAGGATGTTACGTTTTCGCTGTTTGGGAACAATGCGGATATGTTACGATTTCCACATTTGGGAAATGAAAAAGCCACGCCCGAAAAAAATGAAAAATGTTGCGATTTCCAACCTTGGATAACGGACGAAAACGTAACAGGTCTCACCTGTCAAAATAGAGTTTGTGAGGTAACAGGATTACCTCTTATCGTAGGAATAAAACAGCGTTCTTATTTGAGCGCTCGTGATGTCGAATTTTACTACTATAACCACAGAGAAATTTACGATATTTTCTTGGCGGTTCGATTGTCAAAAAAATGGTTAGGTCAAGATTTAAAAACTCAGTTTCGTGAGATAGCACACTCTATACGGAATGAAAAATCCAACTTTAAGCGATATTTTAGACGTCTTGAATCGAAAGGGAAACATCTATTTGAAATTGACGAAGTGATACGGGAAGATAAGCGAAAGTATTTACAATGGGTTGAAAGGAGGCTCATATCTCACGTAACAATCTGAAAAGGCACACATTCTGTTTCAGTGGGGGAGTATATTTAAAAAGTCGATCAGCAGGGGGAAGGTAAGGGGAGCTGGTCTCATTCGTAATTACGATTGAATTTTTGAAAAAATAGTTACAAAAAACAAAAACACACTTTTCTTATTTTAAAATCTTTAATATCTTTGTCCTGAATTTTTGCGGGTAAAAAGAAGCGGTAGCTTTCTTATTCTTGTTCCAAGAAATCGCCAATTTCAAGACGCACAGGGATAGATGGACTATCGCCATGTTTGTTTCATTCATGGCGTGGGATTATCTTATTTGTGCGTTGGGCGTTTGGCGATGCCTTTGGAACGGGTAGGCTATAAATCCCTCGCTTTTTTATTTTAATAACTTCACTTTCGGGGGTTTGGTGGATAAATGAAGGATATGAAACATTATTATTACGCAGACGATGACCAACAACTCGGCCCTTTTACGCTCGACGAGTTAAAAACAAAACGACTGAAAAAATCCGTATTAGTTTGGACTGACGGTATGGATGAGTGGAGTATGGCAGATAGCGTTGACGAACTAAAAGACATTTTAGTTTCCGAACCACCACCATTACTTAAAAAAAATCATCCTCAACCTCCAATTGAAACCGTCCAAATAAAACACACTCCAACTTTTAGTTCAAAATATGATTTCAACTATAAAGAAAAATCTTCAGCCACAGGCTATAGAACCAAGTTGATAAGTGGCAGCATAGTGGCTGCAGTTGCTTTGATAGTCACAATATTTTTTTTTGCCAAAATGGCGAAAGCACCGGATGAGCATGTTGCAGGACTTGGAAGAAACTCGCAAGACCCTGATGTGTATGTTGCTGGGCTTGAAAGAAATTCGCAAGGAAGAATTTTTGCCATGTTGTGGAAAAACGGCATTGAGAAAAAACTCACAGATGGAAAATATCTCGCACATGCTAATTCAGTATTTGTATCTGAGTTTAATGTTTATGTAGCCGGATTCGAAAAAAACGCAAACGGAATTCAAATTGCCAAATTATGGAAAAACGGCATTGCACAAAACCTTACTGACGGAAAAAATTCAGCAAACGCATCATCAGTTTACATATCCGGTAATGATGTATATGTAGCTGGCTATGACGGAAGTGTTGCCAAATTATGGAAAAATGGTATTGAACAAAATCTTTCAGGTGCATTTAGTACTTCATGGGCTAATTCTGTATATGTATCTGATAATGATGTGTATGTAACGGGATATGTACAAGGATATGGAAATTATGGCAGAGCAGTGTTGTGGAAAAACGGCATTGAACAAAATCATTCAAACGGAGCAAATAGATATGTTACGTCTGTTTGTGTATTGGGAAATGATGTGTATGTTGTGGGGCGGGAAGACAGAGGACAACAAAATGAGAGACGCTCTGTTGCCACATTGTGGAAAAACGGAGTGACACAAAACCTTACAGATGGCGACAAATTTGAGCAAGCACATTCTGTATACGTAACGGAAAATGGAGTCTATGTTGCGGGAGAAGATGATGGTGTTGCCACATTGTGGAGAAACGGTATTGCACAAACCCTTTCTAATGATTATCAATCGGAAGCTCTTTCTGTTTGTGTTTTTGGAAATGATGTATATGTATCTGGCAGTGAAACAAATTCACAATTAATTACAGTTGCCAAGTTATGGAAAAATGGAGTTGAGCAAAATCTCACAAATAAGAAAAGCCATGCTAAAGCTAATTCTGTTTTTGTAAAAAAACCATAATTCAATAAAAACAAATATGGATAATAAATATTTTTATTTAGACGGAAAGGAACAAAAAGGGCCTTTTAGCATTGAACAGATAAAAAACGTTGGATTAAAACCTGACACGTTAGTATGGATTGATGGATTTGACAGCTGGAAACCCGCAAAAGAAACTGCAGAACTTAACGGTTTGATAATAAAAACGCCGCCTCCACTGCCAGTCGTTAAAATCATACCCGATTCAATGATTCAACCACCACAAAAGAACCATGAAATGAAAAATGTTTTTGTTGAAGATAGTAATGTGAAATTTTGGATTTCATTAAAAATATTTGGTGCATTTTTTTTAATCATTGGACTTGCTGTTTTTTCAGCATATCTCTTCTTAAATAACAAAAAACAGAAACTCAAAATGGAAATTAACGCTAAGATAGAAAATATTATGGGTGGAAAAACAGTTATTCTTGACGGCACAAATGTTCTAACCGAAGGAAAACTCGAAGAAGGCTATTCCGATCCATTATTAACATTTCCCAATCGACAAGAACAATGGTGGTGGAATAGAGCAAAGCTATATACCATATATTTAGCTTCGAGCGGTGGATTTACTGTTGAAGAACTTACAAGAATAGATGATGACGCATTTCATAGAATAGCCTATTATTCCGGAGATATGGGATATAAAACTCCTGTTCAAAGATATGTTGAGCCGGTATATATAGACAGTCCTATATTCGGACGTTACAAAATTAATGACGGCTACTATGCAAATAATTACAGATTGCCTGTCAGAGAGTGTTACAGAGAAGCTTTTGAGTATTTCACAAAAGACGATAGACACTCTCCAGGGGCCTATTCACCGGGAAAATATGTTGATATTTCAAATTTCTCATTCATTAGAAATGAATACTTCTATATGGACAATTATTTGTCAGGATTACGAGAGCGTGATGAACACAACACAAACATCAATACAGAGAATTGGGTTGTCTTTTATAACACACAACATAATTACTACAAACTTACAGAAAATGAACCTGCAATAAGAAAAGACTTTTTTACTTATTCAGGTATTTTTGTCTGTCCAATCTTTTTGTTTTTTTTAATTTTGTTTTTTTCTAAACCAAATTACTTTAAAAATCTTAGTTTGTATGGAAAGCGTTGGAAAAACACTTCATGTCAGGAACAAATATTCTTTTTTGAACATTCTTTTTTCGGCAAACATATTTTTGTTGAAATCATTAATGATAAGATTTTTAAAGGGGTTTTGAAGTTTACCGACAAAGGAAATACAATCAACCTTTCTTATCCAAACAAAGAACTTTTTTATAAAATCGAAAAAATCAACCAAGATGACTTGGATCTTATTTCAATAACAGATTATAACAACATCACTTTTAGAAGGGTAGGTGCAAAAGCAATTGATGAAACTCCAAAAGAATATTAATAAATATAGATAATAACGATGAAAACCCTGATTAAAATTATTTTAGCCGTTCTGTTTTTCCTGTGTCTGTTGGATATGCCTTATGGCTATTTCCAATTGGTACGGTTTGCCGCAATGGTGGGTTTTGCCATACTGGCTTATTTTGCAAGCAGCAAAGAGGATAAAACGGAAATGATTGTTTACATAGCCCTTACAATACTGTTTCAGCCGTTAATTAAGATTGCGCTTGGCAGAACGCTTTGGAATGTGGTTGATGTGATTGTGGGAATTGGACTTTTGGTTTCAATCTTTGCGGATAAACTAAAAACGGAAAAATAATATATTTGCAGTATGAAAGAAACAATGCAAGATCAAAAGAAAGAAGGAAAAGAACTTCAGGAAGGATATGGTTTTATTCCATACCAACGCGTTGATATTGCTGATTATAAACATTTGGCAACACCTGAAATAATTAGAAAGGTGATAGAGATAGAGCAGCCCATACATTCCGATGAGTTATATAAAAGAGTTGTTGCGTTATTTGGTACGCAGAAAAAAGTATCTGTAAAAATAAAGAAGCGCGTTTTGGCTGCAATCAGTACACCCAATCTCTTCAATCAGTGTCTTAACGATGATATTCAACACGACAGACGTTTTGTAAAAATGAAAAACTCTGACCGGCTGCAGGTTAGAGTACCTGATAAAAAGGATAAATATATTCGTTCCATTCAACATATCCATGATGACGAACTGGGCATGGCGATGATGATAATTGCAGAAAAAAGCGATGGTATCGTTCCGGGAGACCTCTTCAGGATAATCGCCCGTGAATTCGGATTTAAAAGGGCAGGAGAAAATATTATCGGCTCTTTCCGTAAAGTATACCGCAAATTAATAAAAGCGAAAAAGATTAAAGAAATTGACGGAAAGGTGCACGTAAGATGCTGAAATTAATTTGATGTGTAAATAATAAACAACCATGACAGGAGCAATAGCAGGCGATATAATAGGAAGACGGTATGAATATAACAATATTAAAACCACTGATTTTGATATTTTTAACAAACAAACATAAATATTTGATTTTGAGTGATTAAAATTAAATAAAGAAATAAACACAACAATGAAAAGCGTATTTTTTTCAATTTGGGTAACCTCATTATTGATGATAACCGCCTGCAATGATGCAAAAGTAATGACCATGACAACGGCAAAATCAGGCGAGGTGGTAATTAAGATGGCAGGTACAGGTACATTTGCCATTGATTGGAGAGATGGAACTGCAATTGAAACGCATACGCTTAGGGAATATAATTTAAATGATTGGAGGAGGAACAAATACGAATTTAGTCACAATTATTCCGTTCAGTTATCACACGTTATTACTATAACTGGAGAAAACATAAAACACTTCTACTGTAATGCGAATGATGTAACTGATTTGAATATTAACAATAACACTAAACTGACAAACCTGAATTGTTCCGATAATCAATTAAAAAGTTTAGATGTGAGTCGGAATACAGCATTGCAATGTTTGGATTGCAGTTATAATCAACTCGCGAGTTTAGACGTAAGCAATAATACGGCGTTGGGAATATTGTTTTGTAACAATATAAAATTAACCATTTTAGATATATCTCACAATAAAAGGTTGGAAGCGTTTACTTGCTACAATAATCAATTAACAAATTTGGATATGAGCCAAAATACAGAGTTGGCACTTATGAATTACAGCAATAATCAATTAACAAGTTTAGATGTTAGCCAAAATACAGAGATGATATTTTTGGATTGTTCCAATAATCAATTAATAAATCTGGATGTGAGTGGATGTCGTGCTTTATCCGATTTAAAGTGTAGCAAGAATGATTTAACAAGTTTGGATGTAAGCAATAACACTGAACTGCAAATCTTGGATTGTTGGAGAAATCAATTAACAACCTCTGCTCTTAATGCTTTATTTAGAACATTGCATAGTAAAAAGGTATCCCAAAGCATAGATATAAGAGAAAATCCGGGAAGTGAAACTTGCGATATAACCATTGCACAAGCTAAAGGATGGGCAGTGAATTAATGAAAAAAGTATATAAGGTAAACACATTTAACGGCAATAACAGGAAAGTTTTCATCTTAGAGGAACACATAGAAAAACCTCTTTTTCTATTCAAAAATACGATTTTCTCGCCTGTTTTTTGCCTGTTTTTGTCATTTTTTTGAGAAAAAACATCAGAAATCCATCGAAAAATTTTTACAAAAAAAATGCGGGATTTTTGTGTTTAAACGGGGGTTAATCCACCATAAAAAAACGGAAAATATGCCCTAAAATGCGGATGTTTGTTTGGTCGTGCGTTTTTTCGCTCGCGGCAGCCGGATCAAAACATTTTTTTGATAGTGATTTTAGTTTTGTTTTGGATAAAAATCTTTACCTTTGCGGTAAGTAGTATAAAACATTTTGTTATGGCACGTTTAAATAATATAGAAAGCATATACAACGAAATAGTACTGTTATCCAATGCCGACAGAGATAATTTGTTTAATCGGATGAAAAGGGAATTCTATCGAAATACTGAAATCGTTGCTTATACCACCGATGGCAAAGCGCTTACCCATGAACTATACCAAAAAAGAGTAAATGCCGGTATTGAACAATGTATGAGAGGCGAAAGCATAGGTTTGGAAGAATTGAGCAACGAATTAGGCTACAATTATGCCACCCTTTAAAGTAGTAATTTCGGATTTAGCAAAAGCCGATTTGAAAAACATTGTAAACTACATTTCAGAAGTTGAAAGCATTACGACAGCAAAGTATGTAGAACGTGGTATTTTATCGGAACTGAAAAGATTGGAACGCTTTCCAACCGCATACCCCAAAGAGGAATATGCAAGCACTAAGGAGAAGACAATACGTTTTCTTGTAAAATGGAGTTATAAAATATTGTTCTTTATCAATAATAATACTGTTCAAGTCGTGGGAATTTTCCATACGGCACAAAATCCTGAAAAGCTAACTAATTTACTATAAAAAGAAAATTATGGGGAAATGGCGGGGAAAGTAAAAATAAAAATCGCTGATAATAAGCATATTATCAGCGATAACTGTCGGGATGACAAGATTTGAACTTGCGGCCACACGCCCCCCAGACGCGTACTCTACCGGGCTGAGCTACATCCCGTTTTTGTTTCAGCGGCGCAAAGATACAAATTTAATTGAAACTTTACAATAGTATTAAAAATTAATGTTTGGCTTTCCGAAGGGAAGCAACTGAGAGTTGAGAATTGAAAATTATTTTACAAGCAATGGTTGTTCCGGTCGTCAAAAATCTTTTTCTATTTTTTTGTATAACCCTGATCAACCATTTTCTTTAACAAGAAAGACAACTCATCGGCTTTTTCTATATGTGTAAAGAATTTATTGGTTGACTCGGCAGGATCTTCTTTTAAATTGTATAATTGGCCGGTTGGCCCGTTATGAATGGGTTTTACCCGACCGGGTGTACTGAATCCTGCCGAACCAAGTGCGTCAATATACTTCCATTCGCCTGCAGTTATAGCCAGTTTGCCCGAAGAAGATATATTGATCAAGTGATCTCTTACCGGGCTACCTACATCTCCCTCAATAACGCGCCAAAAACTAAAACTGTCTTCTCCATCTCCGGAAGCTATGGTTTGATTGGTTAAATCTGCAAATGTTGCCATTAAGTCGATTAAGCCAATTGTATGCTTATATGTTTGTGTTTTTTTAATCCCGACAGGCCATTTGATAAACATAGGAATCCGATGTCCTCCTTCCCAGGCATCTCCTTTCTGTCCGCGCCATGGTGCATTGCTCCAATGACCATATCCCTGAATATCTTCCTCTTCCCAGGGAGAGCCATTGTCACTGGCAAAAATCAGCAGGGTGTTTTCATCTACTCCTAATTGTTTTAATAATTCATTTACCTGATACACAACATTGTCTATTTGAGAAATAAAATCGCCATACGTTCCCATATCTGAGGTATCTGTAAAATGGTCGTTTGGCATCCATGGGGTATGAGGCCCCGTCAAAGGAAGATATAACATAAACGGTTTATTAGTAGCACTTGCAACATGATTCTTTATAAATGAAAGACTTTCTTCAACAAGTATATCAAGGCAATTTTCTACTTCGAACGATCGGGACATTTCACCGTTTCTCCACCAAACGCCTCGATCCCAGTATATATCGTTTTCGTTAATATGCTTACTGTCCCAAGCATATTGTGTTTCTTCTCTCGAATGAGGGTAAATATCCGCAGTCAGAATAATGTCTGAATCTACCACTTCTCCATTCCGCACAAAAACATAAGGTGGCATATCAAGCGAAGCCGGCAGGATAAATGAATAATCAAAGCCTAACTCATTTGGGCTATTCTTTACAGGAGCGCTGAAATCGGTATTGGTATAACCAAGTGTACGGCGGTCGGGAATAAGCGGTTTCGTTTCATCTTTTCTTTCCCAGTCTAACCCTAAGTGCCATTTCCCGACACAAGCTGTTGTGTATCCGGCTTTTTGCATCAATGTGCCAATTGTTTCACGCTCTTTTTCGACAAGAGGCAGGAGATAACCCCAATAATTATCTCTGTTCTCGGCCCTGAATAAATACCTTCCTGTCATCAACCCGTATCTTGATGGGATACTGACAGCACCGGCAGCATGGGCATCCGTAAAACATATTCCGTTTTCTGCCAACAGGTCAATGTTTGGCGTTTTAGTTCTTGCATAAGGATTAAGGAATGAAACATCTCCATATCCCATATCATCCGCCAAAATAATGACGATATTCGGATTTTTGTGTTCTGTCTTTTCCTCCTGCAATTGACAACCTGTCAACATATACAAAGACGAGAATCCTAAAAAAGAAATCATCCCTTTCGTTGTAATAAGTTCGTCCATAATTATTAAGTTTTTAAATATTAATGATCAATAAAAACGGCATGGGGTTCTTGATTTTTTTACAGCCGCGAATTATTATTTCGATAACGTTTTGTCTTTGTCATTTATTACTCGAATAAAATAGAAAAACCTCCTCCAGCGACTGCATGAATGTTCAGAACATCCGATGATATGACCTGCTTAATCTCAATAACGTACCTTTCTCTATTTTCCATATAATCAGTATCTACAGCATCTTTCATTATAGTTGCATTATATGTTTTATTCTTATCTAGAAAATCGAGTTTAAGTTCTTGAATTCCACCTTCTTCATTGAATACTGAGCCTACGAACCATTTATTGCCGCTTCTACGTGCCATAGTCAAAAAACGAGGATATTCTCCATCCAATATCTTCGTATCGTCCCATCTTGCCGGCATCTTTACAATAAAATTAAACAGGTCTGCTTTTTTTTTATATTCTTCTGGTGTATCCGGAAGAACAGAAAAGTATCCGGTATGTGTTATCAGAAATCTTGCATTTTCGCAAGCAACAGTCGAGTTTAATGGATTTCTTGGTCCACGTTCTCTCTGCATGATATCTGTAAGACCATAAACGCAGTTTGTTTGGTCTATACTGCCGGCCAAAAGATTTATCATTGACATTTTGATGAACGATATTGGTTCGAATGCGGTTCTACCATCCATCTGTTGGTGGCAGTACTCTCGGTTCATATAGTTTGGGTATGTCCTTTCAATGCCACTAAAAGGGAGAGGCCAATCTTCGAAAATTATCATAAGGCGATATTTCGCTGCTATTTCTATCTTCTCTATGGTCTTTTGTGTTTTTGCAAGCCCTCTATATATTGGGCCTTTTTCTCCAAGAAATCCGTATTTTATACCCTTTGCACCCATTTCGGACAAAGTCCGAGCAACAGTATCAAAATCAATTTCATCATATCCTCTGTCAACATATACTGGATCATAATACAACCATATATCTACATTTTTTTCAACCGCATAGCTCATTACTTTTTTAATGTCAATATTATCATTTGCTTCCAAAGGATAACCTGTGTCATTTTTGCTCCAGAAAAAATCAAGCAGAAAATAAGGAATTTTCATGTTTGCGGCAAAATCTATTTGGCGTAACATACTTTCCGTATCAGGCCGATAAGTAAAATCACCGTATTTCGCTCCGTTCACACGCCAGTCCCAAACAGAAATGCCTGGCTTAACCCAACTGTAATCACCTTTTGCAGGTGGATTCAGTCCATACTGTATCTTCTTGCAATCGTATAGATTATGTATTTTATCTGCTATAAAAATCGTTCTCCATGGCATGTTTGCTTCTTTCTCTCTCAATACATCTTCGATAGATACTGCAAATGCTGAAAGTTTATCAATCTTTTTTATTAACATTGTCGGAAAATCGAAACCGGCAGCTTCATGTATGGCAAGAGCATAGCCGAAAGCCTGACAAACTAATGGAGTATAGAGCGTTTCATCATTAAAATCTTTTGATAGCTGAGGTCCTATTGGTTCAGCTTCCCCATTTGGTATTGAAAATTTTGCTTCGGGATCGGCAACAATGAATTCACTGATATCACTAAGAGTATATGGTTTTTCTGAAACAGTATTGAAATTAAGTTTATACGCCACTGCATTGTTATAAACCCTGATATAAAGTGATCCGGAATACTCATTTGAAAATATGTATAGCTTAGTTTCCTTGAATGGAATATTTATATGTGAATATTCACCGGCAGGTAAGGAAAAAACATCGTGACCGTCAGTAGTTTCCACTCCTTTTATCTCCCATTTCATTAATTCCCTGTCTATCTCAACTCCTATCAATGAAGGCTTCAGCACCTCCAACCCGTTATTTTTAATTGTAAGCATGAGATTACCGTTTTCTTGGGTAATAATGGCTTTTATTTTGCCATTGGGCGATAAAAACTCTTGGTTAAAACTACATGAAACCAAAGTTGACAGAATAAATCCCAATAAAAAAAACAATTTCATTACTCTATAAAAGAGTGAAATATTTAAATTATTCATATTTAATTATTAACGTGTTTTAGGCGTATTTTTTACTTTATTTATCAAGACTGAAAGCCTTTACACCTTGTCGGGATGTTCGGTTGCGATATTATTCCGTTCGCCAATGTCATCCTTCAGATTAAAAAGCTGCGGTTGATTACTGAGCCCTGCTTCGTTACCTGCAGCTATTAATTTTGGGTTAGGTTGTTTTGTAGGTTCAATATATTTCCAGTCATCCTCAATCACAGATACTGTTGAAGAATATTCCATCACATATTCACGACCTTTTGTGTCTTTTCCGAGCCATGCCCTGAGTTGGTCGAAACTGTCGGGAGCTGCATCATCGGAAAGTGTCTGTCCGGAAAGTGCAGCCATCGTTGCAAACATATCGAAGTGCGACACTAATGCATGGGAATCTTTACCTTTGGCTACGCCGCCTTTAGGCCAACTGACAATGAAAGGAACTCGCGTCCCAGCTTCGAAGATGCTGTTTTTACCACCACGAAGCGGGCCCCATGGTTGGTGGTTACCTAAAAGCTCTACAGCCATGTCTTTATATCCATCATCCAACACAGGTCCGTTGTCACTGGTGATGATCACAATCGTATTGTTTGTTAATCCATTGCGTTCCAAAGCTTCCAACACTTGCCCAACAGTCCAGTCGAAAGACAGGATCGCATCGCCACGCGGCCCCATGCCGGTCTTTCCGACAAATTGTGGATGCGGCCAGCGTGGCACATGAATATCATTGGTTCCAAAATACAAGAAAAACGGCTTGTCTTTACTACGTTCGATAAAAGCAACCGCTTTTGCAGTAATGCTGTCAGCAATATATTCATCAATCCACAACGCTTGTTTGCCGCCTCTCATATAACCGATGCGTCCAATGCCATTAACAATAGCCATATTGTGTCCGGCGCTGTGGTGTAGCTTAGTAAGTAACTCGGGATGGTCAATACCCAATGGTTCGTTTGGAAACGGCGTTGTGTAACTCACTTCCACCGGATCAGACGGATTGAGATTTACAATTCGTTGATTTTCAATGTATACACAAGGAACACGATCGCCGGTTGCCACAAAGATATAAGAATAGTCAAAGCCAAGCTCCTTAGGTCCGGGAGCAATATAATCGTTCCAGTTTTGGTTGGTATCAACACCCAGTCCGAGATGCCATTTACCTACAACCGCTGTGGTATATCCGGCATCCTGCAACATAGCTTGAATTGTCTTCTGATCCGATTTGATGATTGAGGGAGCATTTCCGGCAGCTACTCCCGTATCGGTGCGGCGGAATGCATACTGCCCTGTTAGTAATGTGTATCTCGAAGGGGTACTGGTGGATGCTGCGCAATGAGCGTTCAAAAACCTTACACCCGAAGCAGCTATTCGATCCACATTAGGCGTTTGAACCTTAGTTGCACCATAGCACGAAAGATCACCGTAGCCAATATCGTCGGCTAAAATAAAAACAATATTTGGTTGTTTGGAACTTTTGTGTGTATCGTTGCAAGAAACTAATGCCGTACTCAATATAGAAACACCGCAAATTATACTTGTTTTGTTCATTAGTTAATAAAAAATGATTTGACTGACTTAATAGAAAAAACGTTTACTTATCAGTGGTTCTCCCCAACTAAAAAACCCATTACTTTTTTAATTTGAATAACTTAATTGCATTTCCGTTATAAATTTTTTCTAACGCCTCATCGGGAAGGAATACGCCGTATATCATCCAACGACCCTGAACACCACCAGTGTCGATATATTCATCGTCGGTTTCCAGAAAACGATAATACATTCTAAACATTTCTACACCACCAGCTTCGCCACCCCAATCAGTTCCAAATAATATACGATCTTGATATTTGATGAGAAATCTTCGTGCGGTAAAAGGTTGACGCCCTAATTCTTTGATACGAGCGCTGATATCAGCATAATAATTTGGGAATTGTTCAAACCACATGGATACTTGCCCGAGATCTTCTGCCAAGTCAGCTACATGTGCACCGATGAAAATCGTATTAGGATGACGGGCGAACATATTATTTCGTTGCCGAATAAGCTCATCTCTTGTCGGATATTTGCTTTGATCGGCGAAGCTCCAATTAGGACGACGGAAAAGGTTTTCGTAGCGTTCGTTGTACTGATCAATCGGCGAGAAAAACGCCACTGGATCAGCTGTATGAATAAGAACCGGGATACCAAGTTCACCGCATTTTGCCCATATAGGATCTATCCGGGGATCGTCCACAGGAATCAGTTTTCCGCTTTTATCGCGGTGATTAAGCCCAAGCGCCTTGGATATTTTAAGCCCGCGACAACCAAATTTTACGGCTTCCTCTAATTTTGCAGCTTCCTTTTTTCCGAAATCAGGAACGTCGATATCTTCAAAATTTGGTGCAAAAAAAACGATAAATCTATCTTTCGATTCTTTTCTCAAATCCTCCAAATGTTTTTGGTAGAAATTATCTTTAGAACTTCCGTCTAAACTTATCGCTTGGACAACGCCTGCTTTATCCATTTCCTCAATAGTTATGGCAGCATTTGCAGCAGAACCTCGTAAATGGGTATGTATATCGATTACAGGGAATTTTGGTGTTAGTATTTCGGTTTGTTTCACGCGCAAATTGCTCACCGGATGAAAATCGACTAATTTCAGATCGGCTCCTTGTCCGAATATGGACAAATCCATAAAAATAAACAACACAAATAGGGATAATTTGATTTTTAACATGATTTTTTAATTTTTACACATTTGAGGTTTATTTTACACCCATTATCTCTTTTAAGCCCGGATATAATTTAATTGCATTCTTGTAATAAATCTTCTCCAGCACTTCCCTTGGAAGATTAAGGCCTTTTACATTGCCGACCATTTGGTCGGTTTCAAGTATAATAAAATTATTTGCAAATTGGTTGGCTGTACTCCGAATACCTTCTTCAGTAAAACTATGAAAGTCGGATCCATACAAAATCCTATCTTGGTACTCAATATAAAAACTACGGAGATTATCATAGTTTACAAGAGTCATGTATGAGTTTAATGAGGCCGATACATCAAGATACAAGTTAGGATAAGTTGAGAGCATGTACCTAAGATAATCGATTTGTGCATCCTGGCAAATGATCCAAGCCATATGGGCTGCAACAATGGTAAGCCTTGGATATTTAGCTATGATATTTTCAAAGGCTCGTATTTGTTCCCAATAAAAAACCGGATCCTTCATCCATTTCTGACGATCATGGAAAGGTCCATTCGGATCAGCTATATGGAGAGAAGTCATCAGTATATTTGCTTTTTCGAGATTCGAAAAGAATGGTGCAAATCTTGGATCGTCGATTCTGGTAATACCTGATTCGCCCGGTTGCAATCGGCGGGAAGGGTCTCCAAACCAGAACTTTACACCAACGAATCCGCCATTATGTACCTTTTCGATTATTTCATTGGAAACATCAATAAATCCTTTATGTGTGCGAATTCCACCAACTGCAAAGAGAAAACGGTTTTTGCTGGCATCTTTCATCTCAGCTAAAGGGGCATTTAGAGCGTTCAACCCAACAAAATAAGCGAGATTTGAACCATATTGTTGTTTGATAACATCACTCACTTTAAGGTAGTTGATGACGAGGGCAATATCAGAAGCATGGACGTGAACGTCAACAATAGGTATATCAGGATATTTCGACTTGTATTGAACCTGACTGAATGAGGCGGTCATAAAGAAAAAACTAATGACTGTAAAAATAAATATTCTTTTCATGATTTTCTAAATTTGATTTTATTAAATGTTTCACACCTCTTGATCAATAAATGATCAAGAGGTGTGAAAATAAGTTTTACAAAGGATTATTCACAAGATTTGGATTTACCTCTATTTCTTGTTCAGGAATAAAATGAACTACTCGCGGATGGTTTGCAGGAATAGTCAGATTAAAATTGTCCATACCATGATATCCCGGATATGCCCTAATCATAGGCCGGTCATTCCTGAACAAATCATAAGAACGTTCGGTTTCAAAAGCTAATTCCAACCTGCGTTCTTCCAATACGACATCTAGCACTGTGGCATGACCTTTCAGGTTGCCTGTCGAATATAAAGCATCTCCTGTTAATCCTGCGCGTTGGCGGATAATATTGACGTCGTCAATGGCTGCTTGGGCATTTCCAAGTTTTGCATTTGCCTCAGCTCTGGTCAGAAACATTTCTGCCAAACGCAGATAGACAGGCGAACTCAGATTGACAATACCTTCCTGATAATTATACTTATTCACATAATGTCTTGGACAACCATTCCGATCAAGAATGGTAACGCCATCTGCTGCGTATTGCGTCGCAATAAAACTATTACGCACATCTTCGGGATTTTTAGTTAATAAATCCACAAATGCCTGTGAAGCATAAACCTCTGCCCATCCCGATCCATCAGCATCGGAAAAATACATGGAACCGATAGCAGCTCGGTTCCGGTTTTCAGTTGAAGTATGACGGAAAGCAAAGATTGTTTCCGGGTTTTGTTCAGGCACCACTCTAAAATACGTTTTGTAGGGTTCAGTGTCCACTAACCGGTAACGTTCGGATGTAATGACCCTGTTAG
>Ga0082212_10003516_pt1 | contig 22134 bp, 16 predicted proteins | sample TergutNt197P3_FD_71548 | JGI IMG/M metagenome (GOLD analysis project Ga0082212, IMG submission 71548) | Neocapritermes taracua P3 segment gut microbial communities from Petit-Saut dam, French Guiana - Nt197 P3 | ecosystem: Host-associated > Arthropoda: Insects > Digestive system > Gut ...
TGTCGGGCGTGGCTTTGAGGGTCACGGACTTGCCCGCCGCCACCTGCACCGTCCCCACGGGGGACACCTTGCCGGGGCCGTCCACGACCACCGTCACCGTCACGGCATTCGCCGCGAAGGCCATCATCGCCGCGACTGCCGCGGCCGTCATCCATTGTATGCTCGTTCTCATCGTATGGTTCTCCTTTTTGAAGATTGTTTTAATGATAGCGCATTCGGCAGGGGAAGGCAAGGGGAATTAGGAATTGCCGGGAGCGCAAGGCTTCTGCCTTGCAATTAGGAATTAGGAATGAGGGATGGGGGACCGACCTTTTGGGGCATTGCATGACAACATAAGGTTAAATGACTATATGGCTACATTTCCCTGATTCCTTGCGCAAGCCCCCCATTCACAGCCCGAGCGGCACGGCGGCGTTGAGGGTGGGGGCGTCGGCGAGGGTCAGTGTTGCGCGGATGCGGTCGCCGCGTGTGGCGGGTTTGCCGTCGAAGGCGATGGGGAGGATGGTGCGCGCGCCGGGGGCGAGGTCGATGGCGGATTCCGTTTTCTCGAGCGTCACGCCTTTGGGCGCGGTGAGCGTGAGCTTGCCTTTCACGGCCTTGCCGAGGGGGGCCACGACGACGGCGCGGCAGACGTTGCCCATGATGGTGAGGTTGATGTTGGGGGCGAGGGCCTCGGGGACGTAGGAGAGGAGCGGCACTTGCATATACCCCATCGCGTTCATCATCGTGCGCGATCGGTACAGCGTGTCTTGCATGAGGCACACGCGGCGGTCCATTGCGGGGATCGTGGTGGTGTAGATGCGTAGCTCGCCGGGTACGGTGGTGACGATCTCTTCGCGCCAGTCGCCGAGGAGGTCGGCGACCAGCACGACGTTGCCCTCGATGCGCTCGCTGACCGCGCCGCCCTCGTGCTTCCACGCTTTCCCGCCTTGGATGATCTCGCGCTGGAGGTCGGCGTCCCACCACGCGCTCGGTCGCCCGAAGCTGAAGTCCACCTCCGCGCCGGATTTCAGGAGTGTGCCGTCGCAAGCGAAGAGCCAGCGGCTGGGGGTCAGCTGGTGGTCGCCCTCCGCGTTCGCCCCGTAGATTTGCAGGCCCGGCACGGTGGGGTCGATGTCGCTGCACATTCCGCAGCTGTGGACGTGCGTGGTGGGCTCGTCCAACTGCCAGATGAGCTTGCCCGTCGCGGGGTCGAGCAGGTGGATGCCGCCGCCCTGCTTCTGGCGCGCCTCCATAATGTAGGCCATCTCCATGCCGGGGCGCGAGGGGTCGATGTCGCCGTAATAGACCGCGTCGGGGTGTCCCCGACCGGTGCACCAGAGCGGTGTGCCGTCGTCGTCCAGAACGACCGAGCCGAGGATGATTTCGTCGCGCCCGTCGCCGTCCACGTCGGCGCAGATGCAGCTGTGCGCGCCCTGCCCCTGATAGAGGTCGGGGAGGTTTTCGTTGGAGTACGACCAGAGCTTCTCCAGCTTGCCGTCCTTCAACTGCCATGCGTCCACGAGCATCACGTCATACGTTCCGCGCAACGCCAGCAGGCACGGCGTTTTGCCGTCGAGGTACGCCACGGCGATCTGGTTGCGCGAGGCGGTGTTGTACGTGTCGAACGCCTCACGCGGCGGCCACGGCGCGCGCGCGATCTCCGCTCCCGTCAGGCCGTCCAGCACCGCCAGCCACTCGGGCCCGGCCTGCGCCTTGCCCTCCGCGTCGCGCAAGTCCTCGTCCGGCCCGACCTTGACCGCGACCTCCGCACGGCCGTTGCCGTTCAGGTCACACGCCAGCATCGGCGAGTACCACATCCCGCGCTCGATGTTCCAGCCCAGGTCTTTCATCCACAGCAGCGTGCCGTCCAGCTTCCGCGCCTCCAGCTTGAACGTCTCGGGCGACTTGTACCAATAGACGTGCCACGGGTCCACGTTGCCGCCCGGCTGCTTGATCACATAGTCATACACGCCGTCGCCGTCGAGGTCCGCCACCGCGACCTTCTGCGCCGTCGCGTTCGTCGAAGCCAGCGGGATGCGGACATACGGCGACCTGCGCCCCTCCAGCGGCAACGGGCGCGCCTCACCTGCGATGCCCTTGAACCCCTCCGCAGGCCGCACCTCATAACGCGCCGACGCATCGAACGGCGCGGCGTCCACAAAATCCGTCGTCTGCGTAATCGGCGCGATGTTGCGTTTGATGTGCCAGTTACTTTTTCCTACTGCGCGGAACACATCGAACGCGACATCCGGCGGGTCATCCTTCAGCAACCGCCAGCCCACATACGTCCCGCCCTCCGCCGTCTCGGCCGCCACCACGCCGCGCCCCATCGGCTCGCGAGGACGCTCGCCCTTCAAGAACGCCCAGCCCTCCACCTTCACACCCCTCACGGGTGCGGGCAGGGCCTCCTGCACGAGGCTCACGTCATCGACCCAGAAATCCGCGTCACCGCCGCCCACGACCCGCACATAGATGGTGTCCACGCCCTCCGGCACGGTGAACCACCCTTGGCACAGCACCCAGCCGTCCTCATTGCGGCGCGGCCCCCGCGCCTGACCGATCGACCACTCCACGACCTCCTTGCCCCTGCACCCCACCACGGAAATCGAACCCGTCCGCGCACCGCCGTTGCGCTTCATCCATCCCGAGACCTTGTACGGCTCGCCCGGCTTGACCGCGATGCGCGTGGCGCTCGACAAGTTCCAATCCCTCGCGCCCGTATGGACGATCCGCACCGCGCGCTCACCCCCGTGACGCTCCGCAGACACCTCCACGTGCCCCGTGTCCGGCTCCCGCGTCCACCACCGCCACTGCGCCGCGCCGCCGTTCCCGTCCAGTTCCTCAAACCCCGGGTTCGCCACCCTGTTCTGCGCGACGACCACAAGGTCCACAACGGCAACAACAACCACCAGCGCCCATCTCACTCGAATATTCATGCCGCCTCATTTGCGCTCTGCGATGCGTTTGCGGCAATCCTCCAGCCACAGGTCGTTCAGCTCGCTCAGGGTCTTGCCGGTCTTCGCCTTCCAGAAATCGTCCGTGTATTTGCCGTCGCGCAGGGTGGCGTTGAGCGTGAGGAGGAACTTGCCGTCGCGCCCGTAGGTGCGGATGACCCAGTCGAGGAAGTTCGCGGACACGCGGTAGCTGCCGTCGTAGCGGGCGCTGCCGATATTGCGGGCGGTGATCTCCGCGCCGCGGCTCTCGGGCTCGTAGAGGAACCAGCGGATGTAGTCCGCGATGCCCTCCACCAGCCAGCCGGGCGTGTTGCCCTTGCTGTACGCCTGCACGATATGCACCATCTCATGCACGGACGCGCCGAGCGCCTCCTTGGGCACATCCGAGGTCCACTTCGCGTTGAGGTTGATGTTGCCGCCGCCCGCCGACGCGGGCCCGTCCATGTCCGTGCGCAGACGGAACGTGACGAGGCTCGCGGGCGTGAAGCCCGGCGCCGCCAGCATCACGCGCAGCTTCGGGTACCACTCTTTGCAGACGGACAGAAGGTCCTTCGCGACCCAGTCCTCCAGGTTCGGCGCATCGGTGAAGTCGGCGATGAAGCGCATGGACTGCTCGGGCGCGTTGAGCTCGCGCAGACGCTGCTCGCGCAGCACGGTCTCGTCGTGCGACGGCGCGGGCGAGGTTTTGCTCATCACGTCGAACTCGCAGAAGAACGTGTTGTCGAACGGGCCCTTGCCGGGCGCGGTGCGGCGGATGTCGAACAGCAGGTAGCGGTAGTTGCCGAGCTCCCCGCGCGTGTCGGTGACGGAGGCGATTTGCTGCCCGCGCGTCGCGTCCTTCGTGCGCGTGTCCACGCGCGCGAGCAGCCTCCAGCCGCACGTCTGCGGGTCCTGCGGGCGCTTGGGCGACGGCGCGAACTTCGCCGCGCTCCCATCCGAAGCGTAGAGGTCATACACCTGCGGGCTGCGGTCACTGTTGTGCCACGAGTAGGTGTTGATTTGCGTGAGGCGGCGCGGTGCGCCCAAGTCCATCAGGACGCGCCCGCCGTCCGTGTCCGGCGCGAAGAAGAAACTCGCGCGCGGGTCATCGTCCGACCTCGGGATGCGCCCATTCGTCAACACGTTGAGCGGAGCGCTGTTGCCGTCCCGCGTCCCGTCAACCAGCGTGAGCGTGGCATCCGCCGCGTCATCATTATTCGCCGGGCGCGGCAGCGCCGAGAACCCGAAATTGTTCGCCGCCGGCGACGACGCCATCTTCACGCGCGGCTCCGCAAGAGCCGACACCGCACCGCAACAACAGACCAGCATAAGCATACAACGCATAAATAAACACCTTCCAGTAAGATAACAGTGAGGTTATTATCTTATAATACGGGTGTCATTGCAAGTGATCTTTACCCGTTGGCAGTATGATTTTTTAGCACAATAGCCGTAATGTTTTTCACAATAGGCACAATATAGCCATTTAAATTGATGTTGTCACATATATGGCGTGCAGCGGGTTTCCCCCCTTGGGCGGCACATACAGGCGCCGGTGACGCGCCTCGGTGTAACCCTGTCAAGTCTGCGACTTGACGGGGGTCGTTTTTACAGCGGGTAGTCAAGCGCCTCGGGGATCATGATCTGCGTGATGGCCTTGGCGGCGCGGTCTTTCGCGAGGCGCGACCCGGCGAGGGATGTGCCGACGGCGGTGTGCAGACGCTGGAACGCGGCTTGCGTCTCGCTGTCCGCGTCCGCGCTGTAGCCGTAGAAAATCTCGGCGCAGATGCGGGCGGCCTCCCCGGCGGCGCGGGCGGACTGCACGGCGCTCAGGTCGGTGAAGGTGTTGACGTAGCCGTCAAGCTCTTCGCCGATGACGGGATGCCCCGCGCCTTTGTCGGCAAGCTCGCGGATGTCGTCGAGGAACGCGCGCGCGGCGAGCAGCCACGAGATGGCGTCCGCCATCGGGAACAACACGCCGTGGCGGGTGTTCTGCGCGAGCGGGCGGCCGTTCGCATCCTTGGCGGCGGCGGCCCATGCGCGTGTCCAGCGCCAGAGCTCAAGGCCTGCGGCGAGCGCGGCGGCGCCAGTCTCGGGCTTGGCGGCGTTGAGTTCGGCGAGCCAAGTGTCGAGCTGCGCGAGGAACACCTCGTTGTGCATGGTGACGCTGATCTGGCGGCGCTGGACGGCCTCGGGACCTTCGTAGGTGGCCTCGAGCTGCGCGTCCGCCCATTTCTGGCAGAGGAAGCCGGGGCAGTCCTCGGTGATGCCGTAGCCGCCCATGAGGCTGACGGCCTCGCGGAGCATGGTCGCGCCGTGGCCGGTGTCCCAGAGCTTGCAGGCGGGGCAGAGGACGTTGCACACCGCGCTGAGCCAGACGTACTGCACGAGCGGGTCGGCGCGGAGGGCGTCGATGCGGGCGTTGTCGCGCGCGGCCTCGGGCTGTTTGAGCAGGCCGAGCAGTTCGATGGCGTCGGCCTGCGGCTGGCGGAGGGCTTTGAGGATGGCGCGCCCCTTGACACCCTGCGCCTCGAAGATGCGGTGCGCCTCGGTCTCGACAGGCGTGAGCAGGTCGAACCAGCGGGCGGTCTCGAAGCCGAGCGACGTGGCGGCCTCGCCCGTCGCCCACACGTCCGCGAGGCGGTGGAGCGCGTCCTCCTTCATCTGCAACCCGAGGTCGTAGCGCGGCGAGCCGGCCTCGATGCCGGACGCGCCACGGAAACGCTGGCGCTGGTAGCGGATGACGGGCTCGACGGCGGAGAGCAGCTTGGCGGCGGTCATCACGCCGACGGTCACGCGGGTGCGCGCGAACACGGCCTCGATGATCTCGCTGTGCGTGATGTTCGGGACGATCACGCCGTCCTTGACCGTGTAGCCGCCGATGATGCGGCTGGCGGGGATGCGGAGGTTGAAGATGGGGTCGTGCGTGTTGGACAGCTGATGCACCAGCTTCAACGTCGGCGCACCGCGGTCGTACACGCCCTCGTCGCCCTCCTCGAGGATGACCATGCAGGAGGACTTGATGCGCGGGTCGGCGGTGTCCACGGCGGCGGTGACGAAATCGGCCACGCCCATGTTGGTGATGAAGCGGCCGCGCTTCTCGACTTGCAGCATCGGCTCCTCGCCGTCCTTCCACTCCGCGACGGTCAGGCGGCCGCTCAGCACGCCCGTGTCCACGCCGACGTACGGCAGCGGCTCGGTGAGCGCGAACGCGCCGCGCCACGTCTTGCGCTCCTCGCCCGGCTGGGCGGGTGCGGACGCGCGCATATACTTCTCGCGCTGTTCGGGCGTACCCTTCTCGATGATGGGGCCGAGCGCGAGGTTGTTGACGAGGCTGGTGGTCGTCGCGCCGCCGTCCACCCACGCCAGCTCGAACGCGATGAGCGCGAGCGCGAGGTTGCGCGGCCCCTCGATGATGCCGCCGAACTCCATGTCCAGCCCCGCGGCCGTCACGCCGGACTCGTCAAAGGCCTTGTACATCTCGTTCTTCGCGTCAGTCCACTCGTGCGTGTTACGCTCGCCGTTGGCGACCAGCCGCGCGATTAGCCCCCGTGCAACCGAGCGCGCGCCCATGACCGCCATCTGCATATCGAAGCGGTCGGCATAGCGCCACATGATTTGGCGCACTTCATCCCCCGGCAGCATCTTCATCATCGCAACAGAATCATCCTTCGTCATGTCTCGTATCCTCATTAAATTCAAACACCCCTTTTGAGGCGTTTTTTTAGGCTCGTAACTATACAGGCACGGGCAGAGAAAAGCAAGCGCGTTTTTTTCAGCTTCCCTTTGCCGGGGCGGGTGGGTTATACTGGATGCTTTACGGAAAGGGGTATTATGCAAAGACAGGTTCTGTTGGGACTGTGCGCGATCGGCGCGGCGGCCGCGATGGCGGCGGATGAGGGGATTGTCGTTGGCGCGTGGGACTGCCCGGTGTTCACCACGGGCAGCGGGCGCGTCTGCCTGTTCGACAAGGAGGGCAACGTCGCGCGCACCGCGCCGACGGGCAACAACGCGGATGCGTGGCATCTGGCGAACGGGAACTTCCTGTTCGCGGACGGCGACGTGAAGGAGTACGACCCGCAGGGCAAGCTGGTGTGGACGTACAAGCCGGAGGTGCAGGATGGCGGCGGCGCGTATGCGTGCCAGCGCTTGGCGAACGGCAACACCGTCGTCGGCGAGAACGCCTCCGGGCGCGTCGTCGAGGTGGACCGCGACGGGAAGGTCGTGTTCGCGTTGGACACGAAGCCCGAGACGAAGAACGCGCACGACCACATGCGGATGTGCCGCAAGCTCGCGAACGGGAATTACCTCGTGTGCATGAAGGGCGACAAGAAGGTCAAGGAGTTCCGTCCCGACGGCTCTGTGGTGTGGGAGCACGCGTTCAAGAACATCACCTTCGCGGCGGTGCGCCTGCCGAACGGCAACACGCTCGTGTCGTCGCTCGATCAGGTGACGGAGGTCACGCCCGACGGCAAGGAGGTGTGGGTGTTCACGCCCGCCGACCTGCCCGAGCTCGGCATCCGCAACATGTGCGGCCTGCACGTGCTGAAGAACGGCAACATCGTCATCGGCAACTACGCGGCGTATGACAAGGACGGCAAGGGCGTCGGGATGTTCGAGATCACGCGCGGCAAGAAACTGGTCTGGGCCTACGTCTCGCCCGGTCGCAAGGACAAGAGCATGATGGCCGTGCAGAAGATCGACGGCGACTTCAACCCGTTGCGCTAGTGTCCTGTAAAACACAGATTCCACGATGGAGGGCGAGACAGGGGACCCCATTGGCGCGGCGTGTGGCCAATGGGGCAGGAAGCCGTTAGGCACATTGCGGCTTAAATGACGATATATATGCTTCTGCGGCTCGCGGGGACGCTCGCCCTCCATCCCCATTCCCCATTGGGGTTCCCTGTCTCGCTCTCCATATCACGCCATCCAAACAGGGTAATCGCCTACCGTCATCTGTATTTTACAGGACACTCGCCAGAAAGGGCTTGTGTCTTGCGCGAAAGCGGAGTATAGTTGTTCATATAACGGTGGGGGATGAACGTCGCCCGCTACACGAGAAGGAGGCTTATGAAAGCAAACAGGCGAGCGTTTTTGAGGACGGCGGGAAGCGCGGCAGGGTTCATGATCCTGCCGAGGCGGTTGATTGCGGCGAGCGGCGAGCAGCCGCCGAGCGAGACGGTGTATGCGGTCTGCGTGGGTCCCGGCGGACAGGGCCGCGCCGACATGGATGCGTTCGGGCGCTGCGGCAAGGTCATCGGCATGGCGGACGTGGATCCGCGTCAGCTGGGCCACGCAAAGAGCGTCGCGCCGGAGGCGAAGACGTTCGCGGATTACCGCGAGATGTATGACGCGATGGGCAAGGACTTCGATGCGGTCATCGTCGGCACGCCCGACCACTGGCACGCGCTGCCCGCGATGGAGGCGATGCAGCGCGGCAAGCACGTCTATGTCGAGAAGCCGCTCACGCGCACGATCTGGGAGACCCGCAAGCTGATGGAGGGCGCGGCGCGTTACAACGTCGTCACGCAGATGGGCAACCAAGGGCGCTCGTTCCAGAGCAATCTGGTCTTCGCCGCGTGGGTGCAGAAGGGCGTGCTGGGGCGCGTCACGGACGTGCACACATGGGTGACGATGCGCCTCATGGATTCCAAGGGGCGCCTGCCTGAGCTTGCGAACAAGCACGACATCCCCGCTGGCCTGGACTGGGACCGCTGGATCGGCCCGGCGCAGTTCCATCCCTATTACCACGGCTTCATGCCGGGTGCGTGGCGCGCGTGGACGCCCTTCGGCAGCGGCAGCCCCGGCGACTGGGGGTGCCACCTCGTGGATCCCATCTTCACCGCCCTCAAGCTCCGCCCCCCCAAGACGATCCACGCGGAGGTCACGCCCGGTTGGGACCCGAAGGCCGACGCGCTCGCCTTCCCCAACGCCAGCCGCGTGAAGTTCGAGTACGAGCTGTCCAACAAGAAGACCCTCAATGTGCTGTGGCACGACGGCGAGTTTTGCAACGAGGTGCCGCGCCCGCCCGCGCTCGAGGCCGACCGCGACCTCGGCAACAAGCTCGCGCCCAACTGGATGGCCGGGGCCGTCGTCTATGGCACGGAGAACACGCTGACCTACGGCTCGCACGGCGCGTCCGGCTGCCGCATCATCCCCGAGGAGAAGATGAAGGGGCTTCAGGAGACGAAGTCACTGGGCGACTATCACAACCTGGGCATGGGCGACCATGTGCGCGACTTCGTGAACGCCATCAAGACCGGGCGCAAGGCGGGCAGCGATTTCAGCGTGTCCGGCGTCGTGACCGAGGCCGCGCTGCTCGGCTCTATCGCCATCCGCAACCCCGGCATCAAGCTGGAGTGGGACGCGCAGGCCATGCGCATCACCAACTGCCCCGAGGCCAACGCGCTCGTCACCCCCGAATACCGCAAAGGCTATGAGCTGAAAGTGTAGGGGCGCATACAGCCCGCGCCACCTTTGATGATATGCAACGCCTGTAATGTTTTAGTATTGGTGTTGCCATATACCTGATGTACCCAAACCACCCCGTCAGCCTGCGGCTGCCACCCCTCCAAAGGAGGGGAATTCCGCGCCAAATTCCCCTCCTTTGGAGGGGTGGCAGCCGCAGGCTGACGGGGTGGTTCATGCAAACGTGATAACATCAATGCAAATTGACTATATTCCCGCTCCCGCTTCACCGCGCGCGGCGCGGAGGCAGATGGGGATGAGGCTGACGAGGGCGATGTAGTTCCAGATGTACAGCCACGGCAGGACGTCCCGCTTGTTTGCGAAGAGGTAGCCGACCCACCCTTTGATGAACTCGACCCCGCTCCCGCAAATCGCGGAGAGGGCGATCTGCGTCAGCACGATGACCAGCAGGGTCACCCACCACAGCGCCGAGGCCGGCACCTTGCGGCGAAGCAGGTGGTGCCAGACGGCAAACACCGTCAGCACGTAGGCACTGGCGTTCAGCAGCAACACGAGGGCGTGTTCCCTGTCGGTCATGCTGCACGGAAACACGTGCGGGGTTCTGCACACGAAGCAGTATTCCGTTACCTCCCACGTCGGGAAGGCAATGCAGTTAATGCCAAGCGCAATCGCGAAGAGCAGGAGCGACCAGCACACGGCGTTAAGCTGCCCCGTCCGGAAGGGGTAGCCCAGTATCCGCCATACGCGCGAGCGGGGCATCCGCTTGCGGAGGTAGAGCCCCGGCTCCGTGCGCTCGCTCATCCCGAAAATCATCGCGCCGATGGCAAAGAATGCCAGCACCACCACCCACGCCTCGAGCGCGCCCTCAGAGTCCTCGCGCCGCGAGAGGAGCGCGGTGACGGCGCCCCATCCCGCGAGCAGTGCCGTGGCGGAGATGCGGAACGGGCGCATCCGGTCTGAGCCGACTGGGCGAAACCCCGCCAGCGCGGCCGTGTAGAGCAGCACCGCGACGGACACGCCCAGCGTCACGCCCACCGCAAACCCGATGCAGCTGTTGACGTTCCCGAGGATGTTCATGTAGCCTGCCGAGCAGAGCCCTTCCGTCGCGCCAACCCACCCTTCCGCCGCCACGTAAAGGAACACGGCAAGCCCGAGCAGTGCCAGGCCGCGGATGATCTTGTGCATCGGCGCGATGGCCGCGAGGATGGCGCAGAGCGTCAGGATGGCGACGGCGCCCAGCGTCAGCGCGACGCTCATCACGATGTTCGGCACGTCGATGTTGCCGATGAAATACGACAGCCCGAAGAACGGCAGCGCCGCCCCGAGGAACAGCCCCGCGAGCGCCACGGCCGAGCGGAACTTGCCGATGAGCAGGGCCGAGGGCGGCATGGGCGTGGCGTGCATCAGGTCGATGTCCGCGCGCCACCGCTCATGGACGAGGCGGGCCGCGGTGTAGCCGGGGATGAACACCATGGCCACCCACGCGAAGATTTTGTGGACGGCGAGGAAGAGCGCCTTCCCTGCGGCGAAAAGCATCTGCGGGTGATCCGCCGAGACCTTCATGAAACCGGCCATCTCCACCCCGACGACAATCAGCAGCACCGCGATGAAAATCAGGTACGCGGCGAGGACGTAGCGGTTGCGGATGCCTTGGCGGAGCTCTTTGAGCAATACGGCGTTCATCAGTTCAGCCCTCCCGTGGTGACGTTCATGAAGACATCCTCGAGCGTGGACTTGCGCAGGCGGAAGTCCGTCACGCGGACCCCGCCCTCGACAAGCTTCCGCAACACGTCCGCCGCCGCCTCCTCGCCGCCTTGGAGCGTCACGATCCATTCGTCCCCGCCCGCCGCCTTCTGGAACGAGCGGATCGCGGGGATGGCGCCCAGCAGCGTCTGGAGCGCCGCGTCGTCCGGCGGAGGGCGCACGTCCTCGTGCGCCGTGGCTCGCGGGAACGCTCGCCCTCCAACCACGGAGATGGACACTTCGCACACCTTGGCGTCGGGACGCGTCCCCATGGCGACCGCCTCCAGCGTCCCTTGGCTCAGCAGCCGCCCCTGCTCCATGATGATCACGCCGCCGCACATCTCCGCGAGCTCGGCGAGGATGTGCGAGCTGATGAGGATGGTCTTGCCCATCGCGGCGAGCTGGCGCACCATGTCGCGCAGCTCGACGCGCGCGCGCGGGTCCAGGCCCGCGGCCGGCTCGTCGAGCAGGAGGACGGCGGGGTCGTGGATGATCGCGCGCGCGAGGCACACGCGCTGCTTCATGCCCTTGGAGAGCGCGGCGAGCGTCTTCTCGCGCAGGGGGCGCAGGCCCGTGAAGTCCTCGACCTCCTCGAGGCGGTACGCCAAGGCCACGCCGCGCAGGCCGTAGGCGCGGCCGAAGAAGTCAAGGTACTCGTGCGCGGTGATGTCGGCGATGCTCGGCAGGGCGTCGGGCATGAAGCCGATGCGCCTGCGGATCTCGCGCGGGTCGTCGTGGACGGACTGGCCGCAGAGCAGCACGTCGCCGCTGTCCGGCTCGTCGAGCGTGGCCATGATGCGCAGGGTGGTGGTCTTGCCCGCGCCGTTGGGGCCCACGAACCCGAAGACGCTCCCTGCGGGGACCGTGAACGAGATGCCGTCCACCGCCCGCGTCGCGCCGAACGTCTTGACCAGATGCGTGACCTCGATGGCTAACGGCGCGTTCATTGCAATTCTCCCATGACGAGCGTCCTCCCTTCGTGGCGGATTGTGCTGTTGCGGAGCGGGTGCTCCAGGAAGGGCGAGCCTTCCAGTTCGCAGATGAAGGCCTTCGGGGGCAGCACCGGGGGCGGCTTCAGGGGCCAGTCGAGGGGCGCCGCCCTGAAGAACACGTTTTTCAGAATCTCAGCCGCGGGCCGCCGCTTGGCATCGGCCGCGGCCGGGAGGGGGGCGAGGGCGGCGGACGCGCCCGCCGCCAGCGGGCCCTCATGGGCGAAGCACGCGCCCGCCGCGTCGCAATAAAGGAGGTTGCGGAGGGGGACGGTGTAGGGGTTGGTGGCCGTGACCGTCCCGCCTTGCGCCGCGAACGCCGGGCGCGGCGCGGTCAGCGCAGCCGCCTCGCGCAGCAGGAACGTGATGGGGACGCGCGGCGGGACCCATGTGCTGCTCAGGACAAGGTCGCCCGCGTTGCGCACGGTCGTCCTCCCCGAGGAGAATTCCCTACCCGACGGCGCGGGCGTGACCTCCACCGTCCCCGCGAAGCGCAGCGGCGAGCGCAGCCCGATGGGCGTCATCATGGAGAGCGTCGTGAGGTGGGCCTGCGTCTGCGCCGCCTCGTTGAGGTAGAGGGCGGACTGCGCGTAGGACTTTACGCGGATGCCCTCGCGGGCAAAGGCCAGCGCGAGGATGATGACGAATATCGCCCCGGCGATGGACGGCACGAGCCAATAGGCGTGGATGCGCTCGTCGCGCCGCGCCAAGACGATCAGCAGCACAGGCCCCAGGAGGGCCATGATGACGATCAGCGCCACATAGACAGGCACGATCGGCGGCTTGGCGAAGGACGCCTCCGTCGGGTAAGGGCAGCGAGAGTGCAAAATGGGCATCCACTGGAAGGACGCATTTGTCATGGCGGAGTGAAGCACCATAAAGTCGTTCGTGGTCCACGCCTTGACATCGGCGGCGGGCAGGGTGCCCGCCGCGCCCAGCCCGGCGGGGAAATCGATGTCCGCGTCATCGCCGCCCGCCAGCACCAGCTGCCCGCCCGCATGGAGGTATTTCAGCAAGGCGCTTCGGACGCCCTCCGGCGCGCCCGCCCACTCGTCCCGCGTCAGGATGACGGCATCGACGGGCGTGTAGGCGAGCCAGTCGGACGGCCACTCCGGCACCGGGACATTCCCCTCCGCCCAATGGCACTTCTTTTCAAACCAATCTCGGAAATCGGGTTGCGTGCGCTGCCCCTGTGTTTCAGTGTTCACGAACAGCCGCGAGACCTGATAAATAACCTCGGCTTTGGAGGTGAACGGTGAAAGCAGGAATTGGAGGGAATCAGTATCGCGGCTAAGGTAAAAACGCCCCCTGTCCGCACCGTCTATTTGAACATAGAAAAAGTGAGGGAGGGAAGTGCGCAGGATTTTGAAGTGCAGCGACTCGGACATACTTGGCGCGACGGTGCATTCCTGCTGGTACTCGCCACTTGAAAGCCTGACCGTGTGTGCGACGACCGATGTGTTCGAGACGCATATCGTAAGCGTCATCATCCCATGGCGATGAGAAATCATTGATGTCCCCATAAAGGGCGCCGTCGTGATGGCGATGTCGTTCGTCCACGACGACCTGTCCTCACGGCCGTAAGGCGAGGCAAAGGCCACGCCCGTCATGCCCCAGGCGAGCATCACGCACAGCGCGACCACAGCTTGAAAACGGTATCCGCCCATAAACAAAATCCCCATGAGATTGCTCAACAGCATACGCCCTTCCGCCATGGATTGCAACCCCATTTTCGGGGGAATCCCCCCATTTTCTCTTTTCCGTAAAAAAGGCTTGCCAAAAGCCGTGTTTTGCCCGATACTCTACGGTGTTTGTTTTTAACACTGAATAAGGAGTATTGAGATGAAAGTGTATCAGAGCCTGATGGCAGTCGCGGTCGCCTCGATGGCGGTCGTGGCGCCGGTCCATGCGCAGCAGGTGCGCGCGGGGTACTTGTCAACCGGAAGCAGTACGCCGATGTACAATGTGACGCGCCCGGGCAACCCCGATGCGCGCGCCCGCTACCACACGACGTCCCGCGTGGACACGGAAGAGATCTATGGCGTCGCCTACACGCCGTTCATGCTCAGCCTCGTGTCGCCGCTGCAAGTGCCGCCGCGCGACTTTGACGTCGGCGGTTTCCGCCTGAGCATCATCTACGGCGAGTGCGTCAACTTCGACGGCCTCGACGTGGGTCTCGTCGGCCGGGCGCTCGGCCACGGCAACGGCCTGTTCGTCAACGGGCTGGCCACGATCATTGACGGCGACAGCATCGGCCTGCAGTTCGGGCTCGTCAATTTCGTCAAGGGCAACTTCTCTGGCTTGCAGGCGGGGCTGGTCAACTACTGCACGGCAGGCGAGGCGCTCCAGTTCGGGTTCTATAACGCGGCGGACCACATCGAGGGCTTCCAGTGCGGCGTCATCAACATGACGCGCACGATGATCGGCCTGCAGATCGGCCTGATCAACGTCATCCAGAACAATGACGTGCCGTTCCTACCCATCATCAACTGCTATTTCTAAAACGGGTGGTCAGTGGCCTGCAAACACCCTCGACGGGACACGGTCTGCTGACCACTCATCACTGAACACTGAACACTCAGAAAGGAAACCCAATGAACAGCAAGCATCTTATCATGGCCGCGGTTGCGGCGCTGGCGGCCTGTGCGCAGGCGCAGGTGGTGACGGAAGGCGCGAAGGTCGAAGGCAACGACCCGGCCCTGCTCGATTTCAAGGCGCGGGTCGCGAAGGCGAACCCCGACCTCGAGGTGGTCGGCGTGCAGGCGGAGATCGTCAAGACCGCCATCCTCGCGCCGCGTCTGGAGCCGAGGCCCCAGCCGCTCGTCGCCATCTTCGTGAAGAACCAGACGACGGTGAAGCCCCTCGACGATCAGGTTGACGCGATCCGCGACAGCATCGCCGCCGCGCTCGCGGCCGTGGACATGGAGGTCATCGACCCGCACGAGTCCATGAGCAACTTCGACCGCTACAAGACCACCATCGCGGAGGAGCGCCTGGGTCTGATCGAGGGCGCGTACAGGGGCGGGTCGCCGCAGAACCAGGCGCGGATGCTGGGGGCGGACTTCGCCATCGTCGTCTCCATCACGGACGCGAAGTTCGACAAGGAGTTCAACACCTACAGCATACGGGTCAGCACCAAGGCCATGGACGTGCTCGGGGTCACGAAGAAGCTGGGGGCCAACACGGCCAACTGGCGCAAGATTGACCCGGTCGCGGGCGATTTCGCCGATGTGATCGACAAGTGGCTGCGGGAGGTGCCGAAGGATATTTCGGTGAACGCGCCGCAATGGAAGCGCCCGGACGTGAACGCGGTCGCGGTCGAGTTCAGCGTTTCGACGACGATCGACGCGTTCATCAACGGCCTCGAGAACGGCGTGCGCGCGCCCAATGAGCTGCTGGACGAGATGCGCCGCGTCATCGGCGGCGTGACGGTGTCGATCGACGGCGCGACGATCGGCTCCTCGCCCGGAACGTTCAAGGCCCTGCCCGGCCCGCACCAGCTGCGCATCGAGCGCCAGTGGATGGAGCCGTGGCAGAAACCCGTGTTCATCACGGAAGGCGCGAAGTTCAATGTCGGGCTGGAGCTCTCGACCGTGGGGCAGCAGAAATTCAAGGACCTCGAGGGGTTCCGCGCGGGGACCGCGGTGGCATACGCGGAGGCGATGTGGCGCAAGGGCATCCGCGTCAACTTCGACACCGCGCAGTGGCGCGACGTCGGCAACCGCACGGGCAACGAGATCATTAACGTCAACCAGAACCGCTGATGGGGAAGTTGCTAGTTCCTAGTTGCTAGTTTCTAGTAGTCCTGTAGTCCCGTAGTCCAAACTAGAAACTAGAAACTAGCAACTAGAAACTAACTAAAAAAATGCCAACGCACTGCACTACACTTCTTGCGTCCGCGCTCGCGCTCGTTGGCGCGTGCCTCACGGGGTGCGTGTCGTCTAACGTCGCGGTTGACCGCGCGCGTAACGACCTGCGCGGCGGGAACTATGTCGCCGCGCAGGCATGGGCGGACGAGATGAAGGCCAGCACGTTCAGCAAGGAGCTGGGCCTGCTGGAGTCAGGGCGCATCCACATGCTCGCGGGCGATTTCGAGGCCAGCCTCATTGACTTCGACCTCGCCATCGAGACGGTCATGACGAAGGACGAGACGGGGCCGGTCATCAACATCGCTGACGGTGCCGGCAACCTCGCGGCCGCCACCGTCACCGACGACCGCACGCGGGCGTACCGCATACCGCCTTACGAGTTCATCCAGGCGCTGACCTACCAGATGTGGAACTACCTCTTCCTCGGCCAGCCGGACGAGGCGCGGGTCGAGGCGCGGCGGGCCGTCTTCGCGCAGGACGCGATGGCCGAGCAATACGGCCCGACGGTGAAGGAGGGGCGTTCGGGCCTGTCCGGCAGCAACGCGAGCGCCATGGACACCATGGACTCGCGCATGGAGTCGATGGCGCCCGTGCTGGAGAAGACGCGATGCTCATACGAGAACGGCTTGGCGTGGTATTTCTCCGGCATCCTGTTCGAGCTGGACAACGACGCGTCGAACGCGCGCCTGTGCTACCAGAAGGCGGCGGAGCTCGCCCCCGGGAACCCTTACGTCGAGCGCGATATGCTGCGCCTCGTGCGCCGCGAGCTGCCCGAGGTGTTCAACGAGCTGATGGCGCGCTCGCGCTTGCCCGTCGAGAGCCTGAGCCGCTCCCCGGCGGAGATCGTGCTGGTGGTCGAGGAGAGCTTCATCTCACAGCGCTACTCCGTGAAGGTCCCCCTCCCGCTCATCGGCACGACCGCGACATCGGTTGACTTCCCGATGTACCACGAAGACTATTGCCTGCCCATGCCGCTCAACCTCGCGGACGGCGGCCAGGCGCTGGGGATGCTGGCGCCCTCGCTCTTCCTCCAGTCGCTCGCCTACCGCGACCTGAAAGAGAAGATGCCCGGCGTCGTCGTCCGCAACGTGACGCGCGTCTTGACCCGCATCGCCGCGCAGCAGGTTGCCAACCATTCCGGCAGCAGCAACGCGGCCGTCGTCGCGAAAGTCGGCGTCGGGGTGTTCAACGCCGTCTCGGCAATCATCAACAAGGCGGACACCCGCGCGTGGTACACCCTGCCGATGATCGCGCACGTTTATCGGGGCAACATCGAGCCGGGCGAGCATGACCTGACGCTGACGAACCAGGCGAACGGCCGCACGGTCACGTTCCCCCTCACCGTCGCGCTGGGCGAGACGCGCCTCATCTGGGTCGGCGACCTCGCCGGGCGCTCGCGCGTGGCCACCGCGTCCATGAACGGCAGGGGCGCCCCGACGACCTTTACGGCGATTGACAGCCTGATGAGCTATTAGGGATTTGAAATTAGGAACGATGAATTGAAAAGGAGAATGGAAATGAAGAAACTATTGGCAGTGGCATCGGCCGCGTTGGCGCTGGCCGCGCTCACGGGGTGCGTGGACACCGCCGGGACAGTCGTGACGACCGATCACGAGACCGGGCAGTCCATCATCGTGGAGGACAGCACGCGTGTGCGCGACCGCGTACAGCTCGTTGACCTGAAGTATGACGAGTTCAACGGGTTCAAGCGCGCGCACTTCTCAGTCGCGTCAACCAAGCTGAAACGCCTGTACATGGATTACCGCGTCGTCTGGTTCGACGCCAGCGGCCGCGAGCTCGACCCGCAGAGCCGCGCCTACCACACGGTGATTCTGGAGGGGCGCGACGTCACCACCATCACAAGCGTCGCCAACCGCCCCACGGCGGTCGCATCCAAACTGCGCATCCGCGAGACGCGCAGCATGCAATGATCGTAGGGGCGGTTCATGAACCGCCCGCATAAGAGTAGGGGCAGTTCATGAACTGCCCGCATAAAAGAGGAGGGGCGGTTCATGAACTGTCCGCATAAAAGAGGAGAATAGACAGATGAAGAACATGATATACATGCCGCTGCTCGCGTTTGCGGGCGCGCTGACGTTGATTACAGGTTGCGCCACCACGCCTGTCACGCGCGAGGTGACGCTCGACCGCCAGCCGAGGACCGCCTCCAAGCTGGAGGCCCAGGACACCCGCCGCGCGGTGGAGAAGATGGTTGAGGCCATGTTGCAGGACATTGACATCGACGAGCTGCGCGAAGATCACCCGCATCTCCCCGCACGGCCTGTGGTGGACTTCTTCGCGGTGAAGAACGCGACCTCCGGCCATGTCGATACGAAAAGCTTCACGGACTCCCTGCGCGTCGCCTTGCTGAAATCGCGCAAGTTCCGCTTCGTTGACCGCACGCGGGACACGGAGACCATCGACGAGATGAGAAGGCAGGCCCGCGGCGGTCTGGTTGACCCGGACAAGGCCATCGCCGCAGGCCAGCAGATCGCCGCGCAGATGCAGCTCATGGGCCGCGTGATGGACGATAAGACCAAGGTGGGTCGCACCACAGACGTTTACTACAAGTTCACGCTCGAGCTTTTAGACATGACGTCCGGCGAAATCGTCTGGGCCGATGAACACGAGCTTCGCAAAGAGACCACCCGCCCAATCTTCTAATGGCTAACGCTTTGGCGTCCCAGAACAGGTGCCGGGCGCGGCGGAGTCCAGAAATCCGCGGCCGTTGCCGGTGGTGACGGGGCGCACGGCCTTGAGCGCACGGCGAAGATATGGCGGGGTATGCGCTCGGTGAGGATGAGCAGGCCGCCCCCCCCCGTCCGGGGGGGGGGGTACTTTGGCCACCCCGCGCCCTTCCGGGGGTGGTTCATTTAATGTTGGAATTTCCGACGGTTTTTCCTTGCTTTATGGACGCGGAAATGTTATTGTATCTCCCGTTTCTTTAAGGAGAAGAGGGTTATGTCAAGAGTTTGTGAAATTTGCGGCAAGCATCCGCTGACGGGCAACAGGATTATCCGTCACGGTCTGGCCAAAGTGAAGGGTGGTATCGGTCTGCACACGACGGGTATTACGAAGCGTCGTTTCCTGCCGAACATCCGCAACGTGCGCGCGGTCACCGACAACGGCACGGTGACCCGCATGAAAGTCTGCGCGGCCTGCCTGAAGCACGGCAAGGTCACCAAGCCGAAGCTGTGAGTTTTGGAGCGGTCGGGGTGCCTTGTCCGCGCATCGTTCCGTTGAGGAAGAGGAGGGTTCCATGAACGTTGAGTCTAGAGACCATGAACGGCCGGATGACGCGGCCGGGACGGATGTTGATGCCCAGGTTGAGGTCGCCGACGATGCCGGTGATGAAATCAAGCCGACCGATATTGTTTTCGACTGCCCAAACTGTGGTCATAACCTTGCCATTGATTACCGGGGCGCAGGGTTGCAGATTAAGTGCGTCGAGTGCGGGATGCCGACGCTGGTGCCGATCCCGGACGGGATGAACGACAGTGACCTCGACCTCACAGAGGGCGAGCTTCTGTCGCAGCTTTTCCAGACGCGCGGCGTGCTGAACAAACGCGAGCAGCAGATTGCGGAGTTGAGCCAGGCGCTCGACAGCGTCAAGGCCCGCCGCAGCGAGCTCGAGCGCAGCCGTATGACGACCCTGCACCGCTACGCGGAGCTGGTCAACATGTGCCAGAACATCACGCGCGCGCAGAGCGAAATCACGGTCACGCTGAACCGCATGCTCACGCTCATCGCGGAAGAGCAACAGCGCTAGCGAAGTAAGGGCGGAAACCTGCCGCCCAATGGCTGGGAGCGCAAGGCTTCCGCCTTGCAATGCCGGGAGCGCAAGGCTTCCGCCTTGCCAATTAGAATAGACACAATAAATGCAGGGCGGAAGCCTTGCGCGTTCGGTGATCTCTAATTTCTAATTTTCCAACTATGCCCGAAACGCTTATTATCGGCGGCGGAGCCGCAGGGCTGATGGCGGCATGTTTCGCGCCTCGCAGGGCGGTCGTCATCGAACGTCTTGCCAGCCCTGGCCGCAAGCTGCTGGCCACGGGGGGCGGGCGGTGCAATCTGACCCACGCCACGGATGCCGGAGGCATTGCCGCCGCATTCGGTCTGGGCGCACGCTTCACGCTTCCCGCGCTCCATGCGTTCCCGCCGCAGGCCATCCGCGCTTTCTTTCGTGCGCAGGGCGTCGAAACGCGCGCGCAGGGCGACGGCTGTGTATTCCCCGTCTCGCAAAAGGCAACGGACGTGCTGGACGCGCTCCAACACGCCGCCCGCGCTAACGGTGCGGAGTTCCGTTGCGGCACCCGCGTCAAGCGCCTTGTGCTGGAGCATGACGCGCAACGCATCGCCGCCGTCGAGACCTCCGCCGGGACGCTCACGCCGCACCGTGTGATTCTCGCGGCAGGCGGGCAGAGCTACCCTGAGCTCGGATCGGACGGCTCCGGTTTCACGCTCGCGCGGCAGGCCGGGCTTGAGGTCGTCCGCCCTGTCCCCGCGCTCGCTGGGCTTGTCGTCGCCGAGGCGTGGGTGCCGGCCCTGACAGGCATCCTGTGCGAGCACGGGAGTGTCCGCCTCGAAGGCAAACCGATTGAAGGCCCCGTCCTCTTCACGCATAAAGGCATCAGCGGCCCGCCCGCGCTGGCATTGTCGGGCGAGGTCAGCGCGCGCCTGCAATCCGCGCCGGGCGTCACCGTCCGCGTCTCGTTCCGTGCAGGGCGCAGCCCCCAAGACTGGCTCGCGCAGTTTGCCGCATGGCGGCAGGCGCATGGCGGCCGCAGGATGCACAACCTGCTGTCTGGTGAGCTGCCGCGCGCGCTCGCGGTCGCGCTCTGCGCACAGGCCGGGCTGGCCGATGCGGCCGTTGCCGGTGCGGGGAAGAAGGCGCTCCAGACGCTGGCCGCGCTGTGCGGCGACTGCGCGTTGCAGGTCACCGGAACCGAAGGCTGGGGCCGCGCGATGCTCACGCGCGGCGGCGTCGCGCTTCACGAAATCGATTCCAAGACCCTCGTCTGCAAACGTATCCGCAACCTCCATTGCGCCGGAGAAGTCATCGACCTCGATGCCCCCTGCGGCGGCTTCAACCTCACCTGGGCCTTCGCCTCCGCCCGCCTCGCGGCTACCTCTGCGTGTTGAGTTTCCGTTAAACCCCAATTCCGCATTAGGAAAACACGCTGTTCGTCTCGACTGTATCCTTGCCTTATCGTACGGGTGCGGGTCGCGCCGCGCATCGGGCGCCGGGGGTGCGGCGACCCCATCAGGGCAAGGTGGGTGGCAACCAAAAACTTGCAACCATTGAAAAAACGTTACTCATCCTCATGATAACTCCTCTCCTTTTCTCCTTAGTGTTCGATTGACCTTCTCGTTTTGAGATTGATGAGCTGGATTTCACCGCTCCCTGCCGTGATGGCCTCAATACCGCTAGGCACAGGAAGATTACCTGTCATCAAATACACCGGCTGGTTGAAGTGGATGCCTCCAATCAGCAGATGCCCCAGTTCGTGCGCAATCGCCCAAACCAAACGCCCGATAAACTCCGTCTTGGTATAATGCCGCCGAAGCCCCGTCTTGTCCACGCCCTCCTCGGCGATGGCACAGACACAGGCCCATGAGCCTTGAAGCGTCGGCTCGCCGTTGATGATTGGTGTCACCGCATTGTCCGGGCGGACGTTGGCGAAGAAATTGGGCTGTCCAGCTGACGGCGATATTTCGACCTGCAAATCGCTACGCCGGTCAAGCAATACCAGCTTGACAAAATCCTTCAAGTCTGGGTCTCGTGATTCCTTGATGAATGCTGTTTCTTTACGTCCCAGAAGTTGTTTGTATAATGCAACGTTGACTTGTGTGTCAAACGGAGGCGTAATCAGGCGGTTGTCATACGGGATGAATGTGCTGGCAGAATAGAGGGTATTGGTGGTCCAAAATCGAGAAATTGGATCATCGGATGACCAATACTCATGCCTAAGTTCCCCCGCGAACCGCTCCTGATGCGTAACCGGCGGAAGAAGCTCTGGCGTGTAAGGTTCCCCGAACGCCGTGAAGTCCTTGCGCACCCAGTAGAGGTCTATCCCGCACCCCCGCGTGGGGTGGCTGAAGAAATACTCCACGTCAAACATGACGTCATCGAAGTTATAGGACGCGAGCGCATTGTTCGGGTTGAAGGACGGCTGGCTCGCCATGCCG
>Ga0082212_10003517_pt1 | contig 22127 bp, 24 predicted proteins | sample TergutNt197P3_FD_71548 | JGI IMG/M metagenome (GOLD analysis project Ga0082212, IMG submission 71548) | Neocapritermes taracua P3 segment gut microbial communities from Petit-Saut dam, French Guiana - Nt197 P3 | ecosystem: Host-associated > Arthropoda: Insects > Digestive system > Gut ...
GACCTCTCTCCAATCTGATTTTTGTGGGAAAATCAGACTGGAGCGGCGGGGAACGGCAGCGTGGGCGCATAGACGCCTCCCTTCCGCTTCAAAGCGAAAGCGGAGGGCATAGAGAAAGCCCGGCAAACAGCTTTGAAACTGTTTACCGGGCTTCCGCTTTTCAGGCGTTATGCCCTAAAAATAGTGTGAGGGGTGGTGCGGACGAGAGTCAATAGGAAAACGTAAAATTCACAAATTGAAAAAAGCGAGTAATATCAATGCTTTGCGGGAACGCGAAAAACCTTTTTTTCGCCGCAGGGGTATCGTCCGCACCATACCCCTCCCCAAAACGCCGTTTTTCTTGTAATCGCAAGCGTTTCATGGCGTTTTGATGATACACAACAATTTTGCTGAAGAAGTTTGTAAAAAAACGCGCACCTATGAAAAACCCTGTAACATCAATGCTTTCCCGTGTATTCTCACGCCACGGCAGGGGGTATCGTCCACACCACCCCCCTAAATTTGTGGTTTCTCAATACAGCTAAAGGCGAATAGGATTGCGTGACGGGACGCGCCGCGTTTCTCTCACCGACGCGGTAACTTGCAACAGATACTGCTCCGGGTCGGTGATGCTCATTTCATCGAACAGATAGAGATTGTACACAGGGCCGTTGAACATCAATCCGTTCTTTTTGGCGAACGACGCCATACGCTTCGGCAAATCGTTTGTCTGCCCGTAGTAGCCGCGTGTGTAGCCAGTCAGGTACAGGCCGGTTTCTCTTTTGTCATTCCCTTTTGGGTCAAGGGAGAAAAACCGCGTCGGCTGCGACGGTTCGTTCATAAACGCCTCCATGCTGTCAAAGAACCCGCCCACGGGATAGGAGAGGTTCAGTTTTGGTTCATGCTGTGCGTTGCAAAAGCGTATGTATTCCCTGTAAAAACTGGTATCACCGTAAAAATCGGTCTTATCGCCAAGAATTATCCGTCTTTCGGGTAATTTAGAAATAGTCATTTCATTTTCTGTGGCGCTTATGCCTTCGACCAGCAATTCTAAGAACGTGCCTATAATCGAATGTACATCTTGCAGAAAGCGCAGCCCATCCTCCGCCTTGCCCTTGTGTTTGCTAAACAGCTTCATCAGCTTTTCCGGCGTCCGATCTTGCGCTAATTCTCTAATCGTATCAAGCGGCACGCCCATATCAGTCAGAACGCGGATCATTTTTATCGTCGTGATCTGTGTCGGAGAATAGTACCGATAATTGTTTTCAAACTCCACGCCGATTTTGGCAGGCTGGAATACGCCCTTTTTATCGTAATGGCGCAGGGCGTCTATAGTCATTCCCACAATTTCCGAAAACTCTTTAATGGAAAGATAGTCCTTATCAAAATTCATGTCGCTCATACTCATGCGCCCCCCTTTCTTTGGGGGAAAAATGGCGGCAAAACGCCCGCGTAATCATTTACACGGGCGCTTACGATATTATTGTTCTTGTATACATGAGATGTGGCTGCGTATGACGGGGACACTTCACCGATTCTGTTGCCAGCGTTATACGCTCCCGCCCTGATGGGCGGCGATGTCGTTCGTATGAGCATGAAGTTCCTCCTGTCTATACGCAATAATTATTCGTATCTTAGCGAAAACACAGACCGTTCAAAGTCAATAATATGCGCTGTAAACTGTTATCGAGGTGAGTTTATAGTGCGTATCAATGAAAACAGTCTTGGCACAATCGTCAAAGCCGCCCGGCTGAAACGGGGACTGACACAGGAAACGCTTGCGGAAAAGGTGGGTGTTGGCCTGCGGCATATCATGGGGATAGAGAACGAGGGCAACTATCCCAGCTATGAAGTCTTGTATAAGCTGATTCGTGAGCTTCACATACCGGCTGACGATATTTTCTACCCGGAAAGGGCATCCGGCGATTCTCTGGCGGCTGACATTACCGCCATGCTCTATGACTGTGATGAGCGATCCCTGAACGTCATCCGGGCGACGGTACAGGCCGCGTTGGATAGTCAGCCGAGGGAATAGTCGCAGGGATTTAGTTCTCGTAAGCCTTGTTTTTCGCTTTCCTTGACAGGACGAAGGCAACAATCCCGCCGATGGCGGTCAGCACCGCTCCGATTCCAATAATCGCTTTCATGCGTGGCACTCCTTTCCTATAATTTTGGTTCCCATATTCAATTACGCCAAGTCGCGCTTTTTCAGGAACAGATTTGAAACCGCTCCGAACGCAATAGCCCCGGCTGCCCCAGCGATGAGCGCAACAAGAGGCGCGGTAATGTTTGAGTCAAGGGTCGTCCCGAAACTCGCAACCGGATAGAACATCATGCCGAGCAGGAATGTGAAAACAATCGTCATCCACAGCTTGCTTCTGAAAAACACGGCGATACTCAGGAACAGCGGGCAGAACACGCCCATCAACAGCATTTTGGAAATCAGGCAGAAAATCAAGCCGCCAATGCCGCTGACGCCCAATTCAAACGATTTGCCTGTGAGCGCCCCCGCAAGCACCGTCCCGCACACATAGGTGAGTATCATTCCCGCGCCGCTGAAAACCCCGATGGCGCTCTTTGAGATCACATAGTCTAACTTCTTGGAATGAACGGTGAAGATGTTTTTGACAAACCCCGAACTGTAATCGTGGGCGACGAAGATAGCCATGAGCAGCCCGGCGAAAATATACAGCATATTGATATTTGCGAACCCGGCAAGATCAAACCCGCCGCCTTCTTCGTCAGAATAGTTTTCCGATGTTTCGACCAACTGCCATGTATAGTCGAACGCGGGCATTTCCATTTGCGGGGTGTTGGCGGCATATTGTGAGGTTGATTGCGGCGTGTCCATTTCGGCTACCGATAAGCCGAGTACCATCGCGGGGATAATGGCGGCAATCGCCAGCATGATGTAGAAAAGCGGCGTGTTGAACAAACGGTAGAAGTCCAGCTTCAACATAGATTTTACCCGTACAGCCATTTTAGCGGCCTCCTTTTCTGTTGGACATGATTTTCAGGTAGTATTCCTCCAGCCCGATTTTCTGAAAGCTGATCTCGTTGACGGATAACCCATTCGCGTACAGCAAGCCGCCCACGTTGGCGCTTTCCGTTTCGTCGTAGACGCGGAGGCCCCCGTCCTTCTGCTCGATCTCTTTGTACTTCTGCGCCAAGACGGAAATGGCTTGCGCGTCGTTATTCGTTTTGGCAAACACGAAGTCGCGGCACTCCCCGCTCATTTCGCTTTCGCGCATTTCCTTTATCAGCGTACCGTTTCGGATGATGCCGTAATGGGTGGCGATTTTGGCCAGTTCACCGAGAATGTGAGAGCTTATCAGGATGGTCACGCCGTCCTCACGGGCCAGTTCGATCAGGGTTTCCCGGACAATCCGCATACCATCCGCGTCCAAGCCGTTGATCGGCTCGTCAAGAATAAGCATCCGGGGACGGCCAAGAAGCGATTGCGCGACGCCGAGCCGCTGTTTCATGCCGAGGGAACATTTGCCGAATTTCCGATCAGCCGCGCCCGCCATGCTGACGAGTTTCAGGACGCGCTCCACCTCCGCTTTCGGTTTCTTGACGTCAAGGTTCAACGCCTGCATCATCAGGTTTTGATAGACCGTGCTGTTTGGGAAGCATCCGGGGTTCTCAATCAGCACCCCCATCCGGGCGCGTACCCCCGCGTCGGTGTAGTGTTTGCCGTACAGCCTGATTTCGCCGCCGCTGGGGACGAGCAAGCCGCAGATTAGCTTTTCGGTGGTGGACTTGCCGGAGCCGTTTTCTCCGATAAACCCGTAAATGGACCCCTCCGGCACTTTCAGGTTCAGGTCTTGTACGGCGGCGACGCCCCGAAAGGATTTTGACAGGGCGCTCGTTTCTATCGCGTACATATCCGTTTTCCCCCTTTTCTTTTATTAGTTATCCGTGTATACTGATTTTGGCTCTACTGTAAACCCCGGGTGTTTGAAAGATGTTTGAGAATTGTTTGCAAAATGTTAAAATAAAAATCGATCGGAGGGCGCGGTTATGCGTGAAAAAGGCGTCGTCATCGTCAGCCATGGCTTCGGCGAGCATTCCGGCAGTTACGGCGAACTGGCCGGACGGCTGGAGCGGGCCGGATACGGATGCGTCGTGTTTAGCCAGCGCGGCCACGGGGAACTGCCGGCCAAGCGGCGGGGCGTTATACCGGGGTATTCTTCCTTTATAGAGGACATAAGCGCGCGGGTCGCCGAAGTCAAAGAGCAAAAGCCAAACGTTCCGGTCGCGCTATACGGCCACAGCATGGGCGGGAATATCGCCGCGAATTTTCTGCTCCGGCAGGGGCAAAGCGGCGTCGCCTGCGCGGTTTTGGAATCCCCGTGGCTGGGGCTATACAAAAAACCCGGGCCTGTGGCGTCGGGGCTGGCGAAATGCCTGGGGACCCTATCGCCCAAATTCGCCATTGTCAACCCGCTGGTACTCGGCGACGTCACAAGCGACGCGGAAAAGGCGGATTGGCTGAAAAACGATCCTCTGTATCACAACCGTATCTCCCTGCGGATGTTTACCGGGATCAAAGACGGATGTTCCTACGCCCTGCAAAACGCGCCGCGCCTGACGGCGCCCACCTACATAGCCTTTGCGCGGGACGAGCGGATCGTCAGCAATCCGGCGATTCTCGATTTTGCGAAAGCCGCTGGACAGACGGTTACTTTGAAGGAATATGAATCCTGCCACGCCATCCACAACGATGTGAAAAGAGAGGATTTTTTCAAAGACATGATCGCGTTTCTCGACACACACTGCCCCTCCGCCGCCTATGTTTGACGTCTGTATTATCGGCTGCGGGATCGTCGGCGCGGCCGCGGCCTATGAACTGTCGCGGTATGAACTCAACGTCGCCGTACTGGAACGTGAGAACGACGTCGCCATGGGCGCGACCAAAGCCAACAGCGCCGTCATCCACGCGGGCTACGACCCGGAGCCGGGCAGTCTGGCGGCGCGGCTCAACGCGGAGGGGTCCAAACTCGCGGGGGACCTTTGCGACAAGCTGGACGTGCCGCATAAGCATTGCGGGTCGCTGGTGCTGGCCTTTTCCGAAAGGGAGGCCGCCGTATTGGAGCGTTTGCGGCAAAACGGCGGGGCCAACGGCGTGCCGGGATTGACGATTTTATCGAAAGAGGAGGTTTTGGCGAAGGAGCCGGGCCTCAGCCGGGAGGTTTTCGCGGCGCTGTACGCGCCTTCCGCCATGGTCGTCGATCCGTGGGACTATACGCTGGCGCTGGCCGAAACGGCGGTGAAGAACGGCGTTGACGTCAGGCTGGAATGGGGGGTAACGGCGATCGAGCCGGTGGAGGGGGGCTACAGGCTCCGCGCCGCGCGGGGGGAGGTTGAGACAAAGGTTGTCTTGAACGCCGCCGGCCTTTACGCCGATGAAATCCACAATATGGTTTTCGAGCCGGCCTTTGCGATACGTCCGGCCAAGGGCGAATACTATCTGCTGGACAAAAGCGAGGGGGCGCGGGTCTCCCATGTGATCTTTCAGTGTCCGACCGAGGCGGGCAAAGGGGTGCTGATCGCGCCCACCGTACACGGGAACCTGATCGCCGGTCCCAACAACGAACGGCCGCGAAACCGCGAAGACCGTTCCACCACCGCGGAAGGGCTTGCGTTTGTCAAAACAGCCGCGCGCAAGTCGGCGCCGGGCCTTGATTTCGGCGCGAATATCCGCCATTTTGCCGGCAACCGCGCCCTTTCCGGCCGGGATGACTTCATCATTGAGGAGGCGGGGCCGGGATTTATCGACCTTGCCGGGATCAAATCCCCCGGACTTTCCGCCGCGCCGGCCGTCGCCAAGATGGCCGCCGGCCTCTGCGGCCTAGAACTAAAAAGGAAGTCGCATTTTTGCGATACGCGGAAGAGGATCCGGTTTGATCCGCTCCCGTCCGGCGAAAAGGCGGCGCTCGCCGCCCGCGACCCCGCCTACGGGCGGGTGGTCTGCCGCTGCGAAACGGTGACGGAGGGGGAGATACGCGACGCGCTGCGCTCGCCGGTCCCGCCCCGTTCAATCGACGGGGTCAAGCGCCGGTGCGGCGCCGGCATGGGACGCTGCCAGGGCGGCTTCTGCTCTCCGCATGTGTTGAAAATGATAGCGATTCATCATAAATGCGAAATGAACGGGGTCCTTCAGGACGGGGAGGGCAGCTATGTCCTTATATGACCTGATCGTCATAGGCGGGGGGCCGGCCGGACTCGCGGCGGCGCACAGCGCCTGGCAAAACGGCTTGCGGAAGATTCTCGTCGTCGAACGGGACAAAGAACTGGGCGGGATACTCAATCAGTGTATCCACACCGGTTTCGGCCTGGACTATTTCAAGGAAGAACTCACTGGGCCTGAATATGCCGGACGCTTCATAAAGCGGCTGCGCGGAACCGGGATTGAAACCGCCCTCGGTACGATGGCGCTCAAAATTACGCAAAATCGAGAAGTCCACGCTGTGGGAAAGAAACTGGGCTACGCCGTCCTCTCCGCCAAAAGCCTTGTGCTGGCCATGGGCTGCCGCGAACGGGCGCGCGGCGCGGTCGGCATCCCCGGCACAAGGCCGGCGGGGATCTTCACGGCCGGCACGGCGCAGCGCTATGTCAACATTGAGGGGCAAATGCCCGGTAGGCGTGTCGTCATTTTGGGCAGCGGCGACGTCGGGCTGATTATGGCGCGGCGGATGACGCTGGAGGGCGCGGCGGTCCTTGCCTGCGTGGAGATTCTGCCCAAACCCGGCGGCCTTGCCCGAAACGTCGTCCAATGCCTGCGCGATTACGATATTCCGCTCTATCTCTCGCACACCATAACCGAGATTCGCGGGGATAAGCGGGTGGAACAGGTGGCCGTTTCGAAGGTGGACAAAGACCGCCGCGTGATACCGGGCGCCGGGTTTACCGTTGACTGCGACGCCGTCCTGCTCTCGGTCGGCCTGATCCCGGAAAACGAACTGGCCAACGCGGCGGGCATTGTCATAAACGGGAAGAGCATTGCCACATCAGTGCCGGGGATATTCGCCTGCGGAAACACGCTCCATGTCCACGATCTGGTCGATCACGTGACGGCCGAAAGCGAACGGGCCGGGAAAGCCGCCGCCGCTTACGCGCTGCGGGGGGGAACGCCATGACCGAAATGATCTGCATCGTCTGCCCGAAGGGCTGTATCCTGAAAGCGGAAGAGAACGGCGCGGTCACAGGCCACTCTTGCCCGCGCGGCGAGGCGTACGGCCGGGAGGAGTCGCGAAACCCGGTCCGCGTCCTCACCTCCACCGTCAAAATCTCCGGCGCGCTCCACCCCCGCTGCCCGGTCAGGACAAGGTACGCTGTCCCCAAAGGGCAGATCTTCGATACCATGCGATTACTGGACGGCGTAACGCTTGCCGCGCCGGTCCGGGAAGGCGCTTCCGTCGCCGGTCCGTGGGCCGCGACCCGTGATATGGAGGAGGTGTGACCGTGGCAAGTTATGTCTTAGCGCTCGATCAGGGGACCACCAGTTCCCGCGCGGTTCTGTTTGACACGGAGCAGAAGATCGTGGGGATGGCGCAGAAGGAAATTGCGCAGATATACCCGCGGGAGGGCTGGGTCGAGCATGACCCGGCGGAGATTTACGCCTCCCAGACGGCCGTGATGGCGGAAGCGATCGCGCGAAGCGGCGTCGATCCGAATGAAATCGCGGCCATCGGCGTCGCCAACCAGCGCGAGACGACGGTCGTCTGGGACAGGGAGACCGGCCGGCCGGTCGCCAACGCCATTGTCTGGCAATGCCGCAGGACCGCCGGCGTCATCGAACGCCTGGTGGCGGACGGGTTGGCCGGGGCTATACGCGAATCCACCGGCCTGATCCCCGACGCCTATTTTTCCGGCTCCAAAATCGCGTGGATCCTCGGCCACGCGGAAGGCGCGAGGGAAAAGGCGCGGCGCGGCCAGTTGCTGTTCGGCACGGTGGACACATGGCTTTTGTGGAACCTGACCGGCGGTAAGGTACACGCCACAGACTATACAAACGCCTCGCGCACCATGCTTTTTGACATCCATAAATTGGATTGGGACGATACGCTGCTGGCCGCGCTGGACATACCCCGGGCGATGCTGCCGGAAGTCCGGAGTTCCTGCGAGGTATACGGTTACGCCGATATACAGGGCGTAAAGGTCCCGGTCGCGGGGATGGCGGGCGACCAGCAGGCGGCGCTGTTCGGGCAGTGCTGCTTTGAAAAGGGCGGCGCCAAAAACACCTACGGCACCGGATGCTTCCTGCTGATGAATACCGGCGGGGAAGCCGTGCGCAGTCAAAACAACCTGCTGACCACGCTGGCGGCGGCGGGGCCGGGGCAAAGGCCGCCCTATGCCCTGGAGGGGAGCGTCTTTATCGGCGCCGCGGTCATCCAGTGGCTGCGCGACGGCCTCCGCTTTTTCAGCGAGAGCCGGGACGCGGAATACTACGCGGGCAAGGTGGAGAACGCCGGCGGGGTTTACCTTGTCCCGGCCTTCACCGGCCTCGGCGCGCCCCACTGGGACATGTACGCCCGCGGCTGTATCGTCGGCATCACCCGCGGCACGACGCGGGAGCATATCATCCGGGCGGCCGAGGAGTCCATCGCGTATCAGAGCCGCGATCTGATCCGGGCGATGGAGAGGGACGCCGGGATAACCATCGCCGAACTCAAGGCCGACGGCGGGGCCTCCCGCGACCGGCTGCTGATGCAGTTCCAAGCCGATGTGGCCCGGAAGACGATCCGCCGCCCCGCCGTCCGGGAGACGACGGCGCTGGGCGCGGCCTGTCTCGCGGGGCTGGCCGCCGGCGTCTGGAGCGGGCTGGAGGAACTCAAACGGCTTTGGAAGTGTGAGGCGGCGTTTGAGCCGGAGATGGACGAAACGGAGCGGGCCGCGCTGCTAAACGGCTGGGACAAAGCGGTCGGCCGCAGTCTCCGCTGGGCCGAAATACCTTGAAAGGGGGGATTGCCCCATGTTCAAGATCCTCGTCGTGGAGGACGACCGCGAACTGAATAAGGTCGTCTGCGCCTACCTGACGCAAAACGGATACGAGGCGACGGGCTGCCCCGGCGCGAACGAAGCCTACGACGCCATGTACGGAAACCTCTTTGACCTGATCGTGTCCGATATTATGATGCCCGGTATCAACGGCTTTGCGTTTGCCAAAACCGTGCGGGAACTCAATGCCGAAATCCCCATCCTGTTCATGACGGCGCGTGATGATATAACGTCCAAGCAGCAGGGTTTTCAAGCGGGTATAGACGATTACATGGTCAAGCCCATCGAGCTTAGTGAGCTGGTCATGCGGATTGGGGCGCTTCTGCGGCGGGCCAAAATCGCAAGCAGCAAAAAACTGACGATGGGAAGCCTTACCTTGAACGCGGAGGAAACCACGGCGCACATCGGGGACGAGGAAATCCCCATGACCCCGCGAGAGTTTAATCTGCTGTTCAAACTGCTGTCGTACCCGAAAAAGACCTTTACCCGCTCGCAGCTTATGGACGAGTTTTGGGATATAGACTCCTCCTCCGGTTCCCGCGCCGTGGATGTATACATCACGAAACTCCGGGACAAGTTTTCCGGGTGCGGCGACTTTGAGATCGTCACGGTACACGGCCTCGGCTACAAGGCGGTGCTGAAATGAGGAAAAAACGGGTTGGCCGGAGCATCTTTTCGATTTGGAACTATCTGATCTTCTTTCTGACGGTTTCCTTTTTAGTGTCCTGCTCCTTTTGGATGTTCATCACGACAATGGACATAGAGTTTGGCGCGACCGAGATCACCAAAAGCGCAAGGCTCACCTTTCTGAACGTGCTGATTCTCAGCCTGATCTGCACCCTGATCGACGGGATACGCCGGAGATACACGGTGGAACGCCCGGTCAAGCGGATACTGGAGGCCACCCGCCGGCTGACGCGGGGGGATTTTACGGCGCGGATCGAGCCGTTCGGTTTGGAACGGAGGAACGAATTTGACGCCATTATAGAGGACTTTAACAAAATGGCTGAGGAACTGGGCGGCATCGAAACCCTGCGGACGGACTTCATCGCCAACGTGTCTCACGAACTCAAAACGCCGCTGGCCGTCATTCAAAACTACTCGACCATGCTCCAAGACCCCCGCCTGCCGGAGGATAAGCGGGTTGATTACGCCAAGACGATCACCGGCGCCACGGTTAGGCTCTCGGAACTGATGTCCAATATCTTAAAACTGAACAAGCTGGAGAACCAGCAGATTTACCCGGAAGCCCATGAGTATAACCTGGGCGAACAGCTGCGGGAATGCCTGCTGGGGTTTGAGGACGGATGGGAGAAGAAAAACCTCGGGATCGAAGCGGATATTGACGACGCCGTGACCGTCCGGGCCGACGAGGAACTGCTGACCCTTGTTTGGAACAACCTATTTTCCAACGCCGTGAAATTCACCGGGGACGGCGGAAAAATCACCGTCAGCCTGAAAAGCGAAAACGGCGCCGCCGTGACGCGGGTATCCGATACCGGACGGGGCATACCGCCGGAGATAGGATGCCGCATTTTTGAGAAATTCTTTCAGGGCGATAAATCCCACGCCGCTCGGGGCAACGGCCTGGGTCTGGCGCTGGTCAAGCGGGTCGTGGACGTCATGGGCGGCGATATTTCGGTGGAAAGCGCGGAGGGGAAAGGCAGCACGTTCACCGTGCGGCTGTCCGAATCGCCGCGCGGCAAGCCGGACGCGGGTGTTTTGTGAAAAAAGGGTTGCATTTTCCGCAAAATCTGATACAATAGGATATAGACGGGAAAAGTCCCGTAAAAATGAAAGGGGAAACGGGTTATGGCGTATAAGATCAACGAAAAGTGTATCAGTTGCGGCGCGTGCGAGGGAGAATGCCCGGTCAGCGCTATTTCCGCCGGGGATGGCTCCTACATCATCGATCCCGAAACCTGTGTGGATTGCGGCGCTTGCCCCGAGGTCTGTCCGGTCTCCGCGATAGAGCAATAAATAAGAATGACACTGCCGGAGGGACGTCTTGAGGGGCGTCCCTCCCCGTTACGGGAGAGACAGCCATGCCGCTATATATCGTCGGGACGCCGCTGGGCAATTTGGGCGACTTTTCGGCAAGGGCCGCCGAAACGCTGCGCGGCTGCGATTTCATCGCGGCGGAGGACACCCGCGTCACAGGGAAACTGCTGGCGCGGTTTGACGTCCGCACGCCGCTGGTCAGCTACCACCGGCACAACCGCGCGTCCGAAGGCCCCGCGCTGATCGAGCGGCTCGCGGCCGGAGAAAGCGGCGCGCTGGTGACCGACGCGGGGATGCCGGTCATCAGCGACCCGGGGCTGGAACTGGTCGCGGGCTGCGCCGGACGCGGCGTCGAGGTCCTGGCCGTACCCGGTCCCTGCGCCCTTTCGGCCGCGGTGGCGCTCAGCGGTTTGAACGCGGGGCGTTTCTGCTTCGAGGGATTCCTGTCAACGGCGTCTAAGAGCCGCCGGGAGCATTTGGCGTCGCTGAAAGACGAGCGCCGCGCGATGGTCTTCTACGAAGCGCCGCACAAACTGGTCCGCACGCTGAACGATATGCGGGAGGCCTGGGGCGAACGCCGCGCCTCCGTTTCGCGGGAGATGACGAAGCTGCACGAGGAAACGCGGCGCGGGACCCTCTCCGAACTCCTTCTCCATTTTGAGAAGACGCCGCCCCGGGGAGAGTTTACGTTGGTTATAGAGGGTGCGCCGCCGCCGCCCGCCGTGCCGCTCCGGGACGCGCTGGCGCTGGCCGGACGGTATCGGGACGGGGGGATGACGGCCGCCGCCGCCGCCCGCGCCGCCGCGGAGGAAACGGGGGCTTCCAGGCGGGAACTTTATCCGCTGCTGGTTAAGTCCGGAGGGGAAAGATACGATATACCATAACGATAAGGGAAAATCACGTTTATAATGATAAGGGAGGCTTGACGGAGATGAAAAAGACAGCCGGTTTGTTCCTTGTGTTTGCGCTGTTGTTTAGCTTGGCGCCCTCCGCCCTGGCGGAGTCCGGTCCCGCCTTTCCGGAGCCGTATGAAGAGGAAGCCGTCCCGCTTGCCGAAACGCCGCCGGAGGAAGCGCCTCCGGAAGAGCCGCCGCCGGCCGCCGGGCCGAAGGTGTTCTATTCGCTGGAGAAACTCGGCCCGCTCGCCGGCGGCGCCGGAGGTTCCCTATGGTATTTTTCCACCGGCGGGAAAAAATGGCAGGTCATAACCGTCGAGCCGGAGCAGGAAGCCTACATCGATTTATCCAAGGTGTTCGGGAAAAAGGACGCCGATTTCCAGCTGAGAAGGGCGGATTTGGCGGCCGGAGGGATTCCCCCGGCGCCGCCGGAGACGTCGTCTCTGGCGCTGGAGGGGACGCTGAAGGCGCGCCCCGTCTTTTCCAAAGAGATCACGCTGACGGCGTTTATCAGCGAGGAAAACCCCTTGAACTGGACGCTGACCGGCGCGGAAGAGGCGCTGGAGTTCACCTCCGGCGGCAAGGAATGGACGGCGTTTGACGCCGCCGCCGGGCTGCCGCTGCTGACGGCGGAGGAGCAGGCGTTAAAACTCAAGCCGGTCTCCTATCTGTTCCGCGTCGCCGCGTCGGAAGACGGCGGCGTCCCCCCGTCGGCCCCGAAAAAAATCAACCAGCCCAAACAGGTCAAAGCGCCTTCCGCCAAGCCCGATTATAAAAGGGAGACGCTGAAACTGAAAGCCGGCCTCCAATACGGTTTCGGGAAAGCGGACCGGCCGTTGGGCGAGATCGTTTTCACCGTGGCGGGGGGCGAACCCGTCTCGGTGGAGGACGCCATCAACCGTGGCGATACGGTTTACCTGTACGCCCCCGAAAACGGGAAGAAGTCCCGTTCCGCCGTCCAGACGATCCCGCTGGCCCCGAGGGGCGATTCGCCCGATCAGGGCGAAGGGCTGATCTTAAACAAGGGGTCGGTCAGCCTGCAAAAGAATTATGAGTATTACGGCGGCGGCGAAAAGTGGGGCCCGTTCACCAAAGGCGACGAAAAAGGGCTGGTGCGGCGGAAGGCCACGGCCAAATACAATCCCAAAACCAAAACCAACACCGGAAGCGCGGCCAGCGGCGCGGTCCGTTACACCGTCCGGTATGCGGAAGACGGCAAGGCGCTGTCGGTGGAGAGGGAACCGAAAGCGGCAATCCCGCTGCAAAGCTGGGGGCTGTCGCGGCTGGAAGGCGGCAGCGCGGACTACGGCTCGTTTAGCGGCAGCCAAAACGGCGCGCGGATCGCCCTCCATTCGCCAAACGGCGCCGTGTCCTTTGTCATCGCGCCGTCCCTTGCCCCCGAAGACGCCGCGCTGGCCGATTCGATAACGGTTTTCCACAAAGAGAAGGAGATCGCCCCGGAGTCCGGCTCGTACGCGCTCTCCTCGCTCAAGGCGGGCGACACGGTGACGCTGACGGTCGTGCCGAAGGATAAGAATACATACGACAGGACGTCCGCCGTCATCACCGTCGTCATGCCCCCCGAGAACCCCCCCGGAAGCGTCTCGTTCGGCCATACCGGCGCCCTCGGCGAGGTGACGGTCACGCTGTCCGAAGAAGTGCGGTTCGGGCAGACGCGGGCGTTGATTGTCGATTTGGTCCGGATGCCGGAGGGGAAGGTCCTCCATACGGCGCAGACCGCCGTATCCTATTCGCCCGCGTTCTACGACAGGGTGGATTTTGACCTTAGGAAGCCGCTGCTGGACGCGGGGCCGGGCAGCTATGAGCTGCGCGCCTATTTCAAAGGGACGGCGGAGAGTTCCGACAGCGTTCCGGCGACGGCGGAGATCACGCTGGACGCCGAGGACTTCGGCGTGAGGTTTATCGAGATCGCCGTGCCGGATACCATCTATGTCGGGAGCGAGATCACCGTCGCCTCGCTGAAAGACGGCCTCGGGAACGAAATCGAAAACCCCGCCTATCAGTGGTACCGCGTGTCGGGCAGCGCCCGCTCCGCCATTTCGCAGGACGGCGGCAAGGCGGCCTATACCCCCGTGCAGGCGGACGCCTGGTTCTTTTTAGAAGTCCTGATCTATCACAACAAAACCTATTTCAGCTATACGGTCAACCGGCAGGTCATGCCGTAGCCCCGCCGCCCGGGATAAATCAGGTTAAAGATGACGGGAAATGTTTCGATAAACAGTGTAGACAATATAAGGAGATGATTGGCAATGGCGACGGTCGCGAATACGATGCGGGTCACGGGCCTGTTTTCCGGAATGGATACGGACGCGCTGGTCAAGGCGATGTCGATGGCGCAGCAGAGCAAGGTTGACACGCTGAACGCGAAGAAGAAGCAAGCCGAATGGAAGAAGGATATTCTGACCGATTTCAACAATAAGATACGGGTTTTCCGCGATACATACGGCAGCGTTCTGGGCGAAAACACCCTGATGTCCAGAGGGGCGTATACGTCGTTTGCCGTCAAAATGGCCGAGAACACCGGCATAAGCGTCACCGCCTCGGCCACGGCCAGGGCGGGCGGCTACAATGTCCGGGTCGAACAGACCGCCGCGGCCGCCTCCATGCAGGGGGCCAAACTCACGGGCCGCGCGGCCGGCCTGACCGACGCCGAAATCAACGCGTCCGCGTTCAGCGACCTCACGGCGCTGACGAACGGCGGCTATACGCCCGGCGTCATCTCGTTTTCAATCAACGGCAAGGATTTTTCGTTTGACCCCGACGTCACGCTGCGGAAGATCATGGACGAGGTCAACAAAGCGGACGCGGGCGTGACAATGTCCTATTCGCAGGCGTCCGACCGCGTGACCATAGCCAGCGTCACGACGGGCGCGTATGATCCGGAAAACGCCGACCCGAATAAAATGATCTCCTTTGACGACACAAGCGGCTTCCTGCGGCACTTGGGGCTGACCGGGGAGGATACCGGGACGGTGGCCAACGGCCGGGATGCCATTGTATATCTCAACGGCGAGCCGGAAGCGCTCCGCCTGGACAGTAATTCGGTCACGCTGGACGGCGTGCATGTGACCTTTCTGCGCCCCACCGGCGAAAACGGCGTCGATTATACCCTGGTAGAGGATTACAAACCGGCGGTCGACAGGATCAAGTCGATGGTCGAGGCTTACAACGCTTTGATAAAAGAGTTGCATACCGCCTATAACCAGAAGGTCAGCCGCGAATACCGGCCTCTGACCGAGGAACAGCGCGCCGACATGACCGAAAAGGAAGCCGACGAGTGGGAAGCCAAGGCGCGCGAGGGGCTGCTGTACCGCGACAACACGCTCAACAGGCTGCTGGAGAATATGCGCGGCGTCCTGACCAAGACCTTCGGCGACCAAGGCAACCTTGCCTCGATCGGGATCACCACCGGCAAATATGCGATCGGCGAGCCGGTCCGGCTCGAGTTGGACGAGGCCAAGCTGATGGCGGCGCTGGAAGCCGGCCCCGACCGGGTCTACCAGCTGATGTCGGCGTCGGAGAAAGACGGCGGCGGCGGATTCATAACACGGCTGAACAAGATGATGGACGATTACGTCAACACCATCAAAGGCCGCGATCTCCAAAACCTCAGCAACAACATCCATGACTATACCAAGCGGGTCAAGGAGCAGGAGGATAAATTGACGGTAATGAGCGAAAAATACTATCTGCAATACGCGAAACTCGAAACCGCGCTCGGTCAGATGCAGTCCCAGCAGAACCAGATGGCTTCGCTCTTTGGCTGGAACAACGGCCAATAACAAAATAGAAACGGGGAGATCGGTATGGTGGCGTATTCGGCCGCGGGCAACCAATACAGACAGCAGAGCGCGATGACGGCCAGTCCCGGGGAGCTGACCCTGATGCTCTACGACGGCTGTATCAAGGATTTGAAACTGGGCAAGATGCACATCGGCGCGAAAGACTATCTGAAATCCAACGAAGTGCTGCAAAAGGCGCAGGCCATCATCAACGAACTGATGCGTTCGCTGGATATGCGCTATGAACTCTCCAATCAGCTGATGCAGCTGTATGATTATATCATCAACATCGTGGTCTGGGCCAATGTGAAGAAGGATATTGACAAAGTTGACGAAGCCCTCGGGCTGATTACCGACCTGCGCGACACATGGCAGCAGGCGGTCCGTCTCCACCGCCAGCAAACGAATTGAGCGCCCGGACGGCCCTGTCGGTCCTGAAAGAGATCGAACGGCTAACCAAAGAGCAGGGCGCCCTGCTCCGGCTGGAAGACAAAACCGCCTTGGAGCAAAATCTGGAGAGCAAGGAGCGCCTGATTGAGGCGCTGGCCGGTATGCCGGACGCCGCCGCGCCGGACGGCGAGGCGCGGGCGCTTCTGGAGAGCATCGCCCGCGCGGAGGAGGAGAATATCCGGGCGGCCCGGGAAGAGATGGAACGTTTGCAGTCTCTGATGAAGAAGGCGCAGGAAGGGATGATGACCGTGCGCGGGTATGATACGTTCAGCGCCGGCGTCGGCGCCACCTATATCGATAAGAAGAAATAATGAAAATATCGGAGTTCAACCGCGGGGTCCAGCGGCCCGCGCCGGCCGCGCCGGCCGGCGACCCTCACGTCAAAGCCCCGCAAAGGGGCGCGTTCCGCGAGGTGATGAACGGCCTGGACCATTCCAACGCCACCGAAAAGCTGGCCCAAATGAGCCGGGATATCGTCCGTCAGGGCGAGGTTTTGGCGCAGCGCTACGATATTGCCGAACTGAAGCGGTATAAACAGATGCTGGCCGAGTTTATGGCGGAAGCGGTGCGGTTCTCCTATGAGTTCAGCAAGCGCGCCACCCGGGACGGGCGCGGGCGGCACCATGTATACGCCGTCGTCAAGCGGATCAACGAAAAACTGGAAAAGATCACGCAGGACATTCTAAGCCAGCAGGCAGAGCAGATACAGCTGATGGCCGACATCAGCGACATCAACGGGATGCTGGTGGATTTACTGGCATAAAAGCCCGTTTTTGGAATCCGCGCTAAAATATGTATAATTCACAGCGCCTCCGTCGATACTAGCGGCGGAGGTGTTATCATTGAGTCATAAACAAGGAAAGACGCACAGACTGCTGGATTTTTTCGCCGGCAAGGGGTTTTACGTGGTTTTGATCCTTTGCGTGGCCGCCATCGGCGCATCCGGGTACATGCTGTTCTTCGGAGGTTCGGGCGAAACGCCCGATTCCCCCAGCCTGGCGCTGACGTCCCCCGGCCGCGTGTCGCCGGCGCCGCCCAGCATCTCGGCGCCGCCCAGGGCCGCGGAGCCTTCGGCGAATCCGTCCCCGGCGCCCGCCGTCCTGCCGCCGTCCACCCCGCCGCCGCTGATGGCCCCGTCCCCGCCGGCGGACCCGGCCCAGCCGCAGAGCGGGACCGACGACCGGTTCGGCTCGGCCAGCGTGAGCGGCCCGGACGAGCCGGACAGCGTGGAGGCGGCGGCGCCCGTGACGTCGATGCCGCCCGCGCCGCCCGAAACCCCGGAACCGCCGTCCGCCCCGGAGACCGCCGCCAACGTCATACCGGACTTCTATCCGCCGGTGAGCGGTGAGATGCTGGTCGGGTTCAGCGAAAGCGCCGACGTCTTCTACGAGGCCCTGCGCGAGTGGCGCTACCATCCGGGGATAGACATCGAAACCAACGCGGGCGCGCTGGTGCAGGCGGCCGCCGACGGCGTCGTCAAGGCGGTCATCGAGAACGCGCCGCGCCACATGGGGGCGACGATCGTCATCGAACACGCCGGCGGCTACGTCACCGTCTACTCCAACCTTTCCTCAACGCTCACGGCCTCGGTGGGCAAAACGGTGAAAGCCGGGGACGCCATCGGCTCGGTAGGGGAGACGTCGATCGCGGAGCAGGAACTGCCGCCCCATCTGCACTTCGAGATCCTCAAGGACGGCGAGCCGGTAGACCCGGCGGACTATCTGCCGTAAGGGCGTTGGCAAAAACCTTCAACAAACGCGCAAACCCCGCGAGGCCATAGCCTTGCGGGGTTTTTTATTTTGCGGAACGTATGCTTTACGCGGAGCGAGTGGTATAGTAACAGGAGTGAGTGGTATAGTAAATATAACCGTTGAAATACTTTGGCAAAAAAATGTTGCTTTTATATATATGTATGATATGATAGGTATGGTAAAAGCCTTGGGCCTTTATCAAACTATTCATTGGGAGTGGACAAAAAATGATAGAAATGATCGTAGGCAGCGGCCTTGCGGCGGCGGTTCCCGTCATTGCCAAATTGGTTTTGGCAAAGTCTGAAAAGGATATAGAGGATAAACTTGAGGAAATTGAGTGTATGGTGGAACTGGATGAGGAGGGCGGCGCGCCCGAGCCGAATGATCCGCGCGGGCCGTCCGGTTATTCCCTTGATATTGTAACTCTTGAGCCGTCCGGCGCGGCCCCTGAGGAGAAAAGAAGCGCCGACATGAAAATCGTGCCGTTGATTGAGAACTATCATAAACAAGCGCTTTCGCAGGCGTCGATCCTCTTTTGGTTTAGCCTGGGCGCTTCCATATTTGGCTTTATCTTCATTTTAATCATGCTTTTTTCGAATACAACGGAAATCTGGTATGAATACATAGTGAAGTCTACGCCCGGCATCGTTATGGAAACCATATCCGTGCTGTTTTTCAAGCAAGCCAGGGAGACCCGCGAACGGGCGACGGATTTTTTCGCGAAACTAAATTACGAGAAGCAAATCGACAAAAGCATAGCCATAGCCAATACGATTGAGGATATGAACGTCAAGTCAAACATCAAAGCGCAAATCGCCCTGCAAATCATAGGTTCAAGCCTATCGGCAAACAGTCCCGGCGCCGATGACAAGAATCAGGTTCCCTCCCCCGCGCCGTAGCCCCCCAGCGTCTCCGAAACCTCCGCATACCCCTCCGTCGCCCGCCAGCCGCCGTCCGCGCCGATCCACAGCGCGTCGGCCCCGGCGCTCTCCGCCAGCGCCAAGCCTTCGTCATACGGCAATATAAACAGCGCGGTGGACAGCAAATCCGCCACGCCGGGGTCGCCGTGGATCACCGCCACTTTTTGATAGCGGTTGGCCGGCGTCAGGGTGGCCGGGTCGATGATGTGGTGATACGTCTGCCCGTCCACCGTGTAATACCGCTGATACCCCCCGCTGCACGATATGGTCAGGCCGGTCATACGCACCACGTCGGCATAGCCTTGCGTCCCCGCCGCCGCCGCGTCCGGGTCCTGAACGCCGATCCGCCAGTATGCGCGGTCCGGCGGCGGTCCGGCGGCGGTGATGTTGCCGCCCGCGCTAATCAGCAGCGAACGCGCCCCCGCCTCCCGGGCCGCTTTGACGGCCAGTTCCACCGCGTACGCTTTGGCGACCGAGCCGACGTCCAGCGACATACCGGGCTTTGCGAGAAAGACCGTCCCCGCCGCCTCGTCGATTATCATGTCGTCAATGCCGCAAACCGCCGCCGCGGCGGTTAGATCCTCCATCGGCGGCAGACGTTCGCCCTCCGTCCGGTAGTCATGCCAGATCCGCAGCACCGGTCCCAGCGCCACGTTGACCGCCCCGCCGGACAGCTCATACCACTCCCGGGCCAGCAGCAGCATATCGATGACCGCCCTGTCCACCGCCACCGGCGCTATCCCCGCGTTTTGGTTGACCGTGCGGAGATTGTTTACGCCGTCATACTCATAGTAAATGTCATAGAGCCGGTGCAGCTCCTCCATCCGGTCCCGGATGACCGCCGCCCAGCCGTCAAACGCCTCCCGGCTCTCCGCGTAGCCGGTCACTTCGGTCACGGTGTCAAACAGGTCCATAAACGCCGTCTGATACCGCCGCAAACGCGCCTCCGGCCCCGCGCAGCCGCCCAAAACGGCGAGCAGGGCCAGTCCTATGGCGCAGAACCGCCGCATTACGGCAGCGCCGCCGGGTCGATGTTGTTAAAGGTCACAATCGCTTCCTGCCGCGTATAAATCCCCTTAGGGTTAAACCTGCCGTCCGAGCCGTTCATAATCCCGTTCGCCCGCACGAAGTTGATCCCAGTATGCGCCCACCCGTCGGCGAGGTGCATATCGGTAAACCCGGAGGGCGGGGGACTTTCCGTGTTGGCCCCAATCACCTTGCAGGTATTCAAAATCATCGCCGCCGCCTGTTGCCGGGTAAACTGCCCGCCCGGGTCGAAGCGGTTGTTCCCCACGCCGCTGGTAATGCCCAAGGCCGCCGCCGCCAGTATGTCGGAGTTGGTCACGTCGGTAAAAGCGTTCGGGTCGCGGGACTTGCCCTGCTCCGCCAACACCGCGTCTATCGTTTTGCCGGTGGCGACCTCCACCCACTTCACCGCCATCCGGCAGAACTCCGCCCGCGTGATGGTTTTTCCGTAATCGTTCTGTATGTTCTCCGGCACAAAGCCCTTCTCAACCGCGCTTTTGAGGCCCTCCTTTGCCCAATCGCCGGCGCTGTCGAAAGGGCCGGGGACTTTCATGCCGTCCAGCATCTTCTGCGGGTCGTCGCTGCCGGTATAGCTTTGGGAAATATTTCCCCAAACCCAAAGGCTGCCGTCTGTTTTGACAGCCATGGAGGTTTCCCTGTGCGAAGTGACTTGAACCACCCCGTCCATCACCTTGATGGGGACACTGCTGTAACGATTTTCTCCGGTGCCGACGCCGTACGGAAAAACAACGCCGTTGCCGAGGGCGTCACCAACATTGTTGCCCCACGCCCACAGGCTGCCGTCTGTTTTAACGGCCAGCGTATGGAGGCTGCCAGCCGCGACGTCGGCGACGCCGTCCAAGATTTTTACGGGATAAGGAACCATCAGCGTATCTAAGGTTTCGTCGTATCTGCCGTCGCCGACTCTGCCGTCATAATTGCTCCCCCATCCCCAAAGGCTGCCGTCTGTTTTGATCGCCATTGTATAGACGTTGCCCGCGGAGACCTTGACGACGCCGTCCATGATTTTAATAGGGGTAGGATAATACGCCGACGCTTGCAGCCGCTGCGATTCTTCTCCCAAGTACGGGCCAATGCCGAGCGCTTCCTTAAAATTCCCGCCCCATCCCCAAAGGCTGCCGTCTGTTTTGATGACCATCACGTGCGTTAACCCCATCGAAACGTCGGCGACGCCGTCCATGATTTTCACGGGGTCCGTTAGGTTATAATGATTTATGACTTCCTTTTTGCCGTTGCCGAATATAGAGTTATCAGGGATGCCGCCCGCCACCCAAAGGCTGCCGTCTGTTTTGAGGATCATCATTGTGGAGTCTGTGCGGCCGAGAAGGTCTTCTGTGTTCATCGAAACTTTGGCGACATTGTCCGTTATTTTTATTAAGCGCCATGCCCCCCCTTGCCGCCCGTCATAGCCGCACTTCCAAAGACTGCCGTCTCTTTTGACGATCGCTGTGGAATAATCCCCCGCCGAAACGGACGCCACATCATCCATGAGCTTAGTGGGAACCCTATAGGAATAATTACCGGTATCAGGATTAGGATCAAGCGTGCCGAACTGCCCATATTGGTTACTTCCCCATCCCCAAAGGCTGCCGTCCTCTTTGACCGCCATCACATAATGGAAACCCACCGCGATCGCGCTGCCTGTTTCGCCCGCCGCCAGCGCGGGCGGCGCAAACGCCGGAACGGACGCGAAGGCAAGAACAAGGGTAAGCGCAAGGGATACGATTCGCTTTTTCATGGGTACACGCTCCTCTTCCAAAAATATCTTGACAGAGACGGCCCGTATGTAGTATGCTAACGATAGAAAGGGCGCTGTGCCGACGGCCTTTGCCCGATGATAAGCGATTTCTAAAGAAGTAACCGCCATCGGTAAGAGGGAGGCGGTTACTTCGCTTTTATAACGCGGATGAGGGATGTCAAGGCCTGTAGTAGTTTGCGAACCTCGACAATGTACTGCATCGCGCCACCCCCTCTCGAGGGACAAAGACCGCCGGCACAGCGTCCTTTCATGTTCCTTATATAATTTTACCACGGAACACATGTTTTGTCAAGCGCTTCCCCCGCGCTTTGTAACTTGTAGGGGCGCGCATTGCGCGTCCGTTGCTGAAAACGCGTCCGTTGCTGAAAACGCGAATTTTTACAAGATACGGACGGCCAATGGCCGCCCCTACGCCACGATTTGCATCAAACGGTTACAAAACCCAATCCCCCTGCCGCGCCGCCGCTCACCGCAGCAAATCGGTCCAAAGCTTGTCGTAGAGGTCCCGCGTTTCCCTG
>Ga0082212_10003518_pt1 | contig 22125 bp, 22 predicted proteins | sample TergutNt197P3_FD_71548 | JGI IMG/M metagenome (GOLD analysis project Ga0082212, IMG submission 71548) | Neocapritermes taracua P3 segment gut microbial communities from Petit-Saut dam, French Guiana - Nt197 P3 | ecosystem: Host-associated > Arthropoda: Insects > Digestive system > Gut ...
AGCAAGCAGGATTACATTTAAAATAGATACTGCAATTTGCAATGCTATCGCTGCAATTATTAAAATAAGCCCCTGATTGGCATGATAGCGCGCAAAACGAGATTCTTTTGCGGCAAAAATGGGTATTAAGATCAAAATACCTAAATAAGCGAGGATTCCCATTACTTTGTTGTCCTGAGCATCCTTTGGGTCAACAGTTACATTCTCTTCCATAGTGTATTAATTTTTATTAGTAAAAAAATATTTAATAAATCTTTTATTTCAGTTGTCGAAATTGTGAGCAAAAATAGGTATTATATTTCTACCAGCAAAAAAAAATGAACATTTTATTCAAAATTTTTTTTTCGAACTGAATAATTAATAAAAAATGATTATATTTGTGGCTGAACAAACCAATCATTATGTTAAATAAAAGTTTAGTTTCTATTGATCAGTGTACCAAAGAAGATATTTTGCGGATTATCGGAAATGCGCAAAAGTTTGAAGTGCACCCGAACCGGAAGTTTTTAGAAGGGAAAGTTGTCGCCACCCTGTTTTTTGAACCTTCAACCCGTACGCGACTGAGCTTCGAAACGGCAGTAAACAGGCTGGGCGGTAGTGTCGTCGGATTTCAGGACGCCTCTACGACCAGTTCATCCAAAGGAGAGACTCTGAAGGATACCATCCTGATGGTTGCCAATTATGCGGATATCATCGTGATGCGACACCATCTGGAAGGCGCTGCCCGGTATGCTTCCGAAGTGACTGCCGTCCCGATCATCAATGCAGGCGATGGCGCCAACCAGCATCCGTCGCAAACCTTGCTCGATTTATTTTCTATCCAAAAGACGCAGGGAACGCTTGATGACCTGACCATCACGATGGTAGGCGACCTGAAATATGGTCGAACAGTTCATTCGCTTATCGTCGGCATGTCGCATTTCAATCCGACATTTCATTTTATTGCGCCCGACGAACTGAAAATGCCGGAAGAACAGCGTAATTTTTGTGTGACTCATCAAATTGAGTACCATGAACATACGGTATTTTCTGAACAGATAATCAATCAGACGGATATTCTGTATATGACCCGTGTGCAACGCGAACGTTTTACCGACCTTGTAGAGTACGAACGTGTGAAGAATGTGTATATCCTGCACAACAAAATGCTGGATAATTCACGTCCTAATCTTCGCGTGCTTCATCCGCTGCCCCGCGTCAACGAGATCGCATACGATGTGGACGATAACCCGAAAGCATATTTCATCCAGCAAGCGCAAAACGGATTGTTCACGCGTGAAGCGATTCTGTGCGATGTTTTAGGGATTAGCGTTTAGAGATTAGAGTTTAGAGATTAGAGATTAGAGTTTAAAATAATTATGGGAAAGAAAAAGGAATTACAGGTCGCGGCGTTAGAGAATGGTACGTCGATTGATCATATACCACCGGAACACTTATTTAAGGTAGCCCACCTGATTGGGCTGAGTACAATGGAAAACCGCATCACTTTCGGGAACAACCTGGAAAGTAAAAAGATGGGGCGTAAGGGAATGATCAAAATTGCCGATAAATTTTTTGAAGAGGACGAGATCAACCGGATCGCACTGGTGGCTCCCCATGTGATACTGAATATCATCCGCGATTATGAAGTGGTTGAGAAAAAGAATATCTCGCTGCCCGATGAATTGATCGGTATTGTCAAATGTAATAATCCCAAGTGCATCACCAATAATGAACCGATGGCAACGTGTTTCTATGTGACGGATAAGGAAAAGGGGATTATTCAATGTCGTTACTGCGAACGTAAAACCAACAAGGAAGACATCGTTATCAAGTGAAACTTATAATATATTAATGTACGCGTGAAAAGAGATTGGAAACCGGGTACGATGATTTACCCGCTACCGGCTGTAATGATCAGCTGCGGGAGTGCGCCTGCCGAGTATAATATATTAACCGTCAGTTGGGTAGGGACGATCTGCTCAAACCCTCCGATGTGTTATATCTCCGTACGTCCCGAACGTTATTCGCATCCGATACTGAAAAAAAATATGGAATATGTGATCAACCTGACCACGCGCGACATGGCTTTTGCTACGGACTGGTGTGGCGTGGCGTCGGGAAAAGACCATAACAAGTTTGAAGAGATGAAGTTAACGCCTGGCCGGTCGACGATCGTTTGCGCGCCGCTCGTCGACGAATCGCCGCTGTGTATCGAATGTCGCGTGAAGGAGGTGTTGGCGCTTGGGTCGCACGATATGTTTATCTCGGATGTTGTCAATGTGCGTGCAGATGATAAATTTATCCATCCGGAAACAGGCGTTTTCGACATGGAGAAAGCCGGCTTGCTTGTCTATGTACATGGCAATTATTACGGGATAGCGGAGCTGATCGGGCATTTCGGGTGGTCGGTCAGGAAAAAGTAGTCTGCGAACTACCTGACCGGAATCAAATAAGAAATTTTGGCAGTGATCGACTGCTCCGAAGATTTTGAAAAATAATCTTCGCGTTTGGCGCTGTATATGTCGCCAAGCGAATATAAATAACGTCCTTCCAATAAAAAATACCCGATACCGGTACGTATTTCCATACCGAGGCCGCCGCTGATACCCCATCCGAATTTCTTCTCAACCGGCATATTGTGCTGTGTGCTTTCTCTGCCGGGGGTTGCGCCGTGAAGGTTTTCTTTGGTCGATTCGCCAATCAGATATCCTATCTGTGGCCCGACCACAATAAATCCCTTTACATTATTGCCGGCAAGACTGTACTGTACGCGGGTGTAAAAAGGGAGTTGTAATTGATTGATAAGACGGCTGTAGTGAAATTCACGGATGGGCTTCCCGTTTTCATCCTCGTATTTCTCTTTCCATCCTTCCTGTACATAGTTCAGTTCGAGTTGTAATCCCACGTTTTTACCCATGGTCATCCGACCTGTAATGCCTATCGTTGCGCCCGGTCGCATATTTTGCAGGACGCGGGGCATAAACATGACTGACGAAAAAGTGCCCCCCCCTGATACACCATATGCAAATTCGTAAGGCGTCGTGATTACTATTTGAGACTTTACCGCAATAAAAGTTCCCCCAAATAAAAGCAGGATATAGAACCGTCGTTTCATCTGAAGTCGGAGCGAATAATTTGATAATTCCTGTTGAAATGAATAATATAGAGATTGGTATTGATAAAGCCACCCTCGCTGTTGACGCGAGCGAATTTGAAACCGGTTTGCAGGCTTTTATAGTTCATTTCAGGAAGACGTTCTTCGAAATCTACTCCGAACTGATGTATGGCTTTGAAAAAGAACATGCCGGTATCAAAACCTAACATGGAATACTTATAGGGCGTCACTCCAGGACTTTTACTAAACCACTTTTTGTAATCGTCATAAAACTGTTTCATCCCGGGGTGGGAGATGTCGGCATAAAAATAACTGTAGATATAGGTGTCCAGCACATGGAAATCTTCCAGACAATCCTCTAAATAGGTCTGCCACAAAGGGTAGCCATATAGCGAAAGGTTATATTCCGGACTCATTTCGGCTATCTTGCGCAATACAGGTTTCATCTTCTGTATAGCGGCTAACGATTGCGAAACAGGCATTATCATATTCGGTTTAGTAGTCGAAAGTTTTGACAGGAGGTCGTCTTCAAACTGTTCTGCATCGAAAACAATTTCTTTACAGGCGATGTTACGGTCGCTCAGTTCTTTCTTGAACGCTTTGATAAATTCGGTATGGTTTTCCGCATCCTTTGTATCTACTAAAATGATATTATGCTTACCGAACAGGTTGGCGCCTGCATAGGCCGCTGTTACATTTTGGTAGTCGGGCGGTGTGTTTGCTTGAAAGATAAACGGGTTCGCGTTTACTTCCCTGTCGTTTCTGTAAAAAGGATTGACATATTTTATTTTGTGCTGTTGCGCAAAATCACCGATGAGTTTGATTTGTTCGGGTGATTCGCCTCCAATGATCAAACTGGCTTTTCCCAATTCGTCGTTTTTTTCCCGTAGCAACTGCCTCGTCTTGGCCTCGTTCTTGTCGCCTATCTCATAGGTAAAAACTTCCGCCTTAAATCCTTGCTGGACCATGGAAGCAGCCGCTAAAAGGAATCCTTCGTAAAACTCCGTTATCAGCGTCCGATTTTCAGTAGGCTGTACGCCTGTAGCATCCACCGGTAACAGTAACGCTATTTTCGGTGCATTGGCGAGTCTTAACAGATTGGCTGTTTGAGTCGAAGCAGCAGATGGCTTCGTGACGTTCGGGAGTTCGCTTTCATTGACCCTTAATGGAATACGTATGGTGATACCTGCGCGTAATCCACCCTCCATCTCAGGATTAAGGTTTAATAATTCAGCTTCGGTCGTTTTGAATCGCCTGCAAATATTATAGATAGTTTCGTCGGTCGGAACCGTATAATACACTTCTTTCGCTCCGCTTATATCTACTATTTCCGAAACAGGCTGCTGCATGACGGCTTTCGGAATACGTATTCGTTTGCCGATTGTAAAAGTGGCGTTTGTCAAGCCGGGGTTCGCCCGAAGAATCTGATCTTCGGTTACACCGTATTGCCGCGATAAACGGAATATGTTTTCTCCTTCGCGGATGGTATGAATTGTATGATTATCATCAGCTTGTATATTTAAAATGCTTTTTTCCTCGAATCGTCTCTGCGGAATTTTCAACTGTTGGCCGGCTCGAATCACCTCTTCGCTGCCGGGGTTTAACCTGTGTATATCAATTACCATCACGTCATACAGTCTCGCAATCGAAAAAACTGTTTGGCCGGTTTCTACCGTATGATAAAATATTTCCATATCCTGAACGTTATTATTCGCAGGACGATTATTCTGAGCGTATATAGGGTTCGCAGTTAGAAAACATACCGATAATAATGCCGGTAGCATAATTTTCTTCATGATTATATATGTTTTTTGTTGGCGCAAAATTACGATTATTAATTGAAAATTGAAAATTGAAAATTGAAAATTATGATTATTGCGGAGAAGTTTGTGATTTTTCGATACTATTCGTAACTTTGAAGCCCGATTTTTGTATAATAACGAAATGAATAAAAGGCAAAAAAAAAGATTCAACCTGTTTATAGTCTTAGCGTTTGTATGGTGTTCGACTTTCGCGCAGAACTATCAGGTGATTGGCGGCAGTTCGCATCCTTCGCTGCTTGCCGAAAATAATGTCGGCGGGAGGATACAGGTTTTTCTTGTCTACGGCATGGAAGGCGTGCAACTTCATTATACTTCCTCATCGACGTCGCATCAGTGGTATCGTTACCAGATGCGTGCATTAGAGGATTCCGAACCGGTCGCCTCGACGCAAAACGGGACGTCATCGACAGTCATGAATCCTGCAGAAGGGTATGGATATTACGTAAAAGAAAGCGAAAATATCGGCATGAATAATTTCGTGTGGGTGATAGATTACCGTCGGTATGAGTTTTTTATCCGCGAGATGCATCTATCGCCGAATGTGGACGAATGTGTCGCCGTCAGTTTCGACGGCGATGCGGATGCGACGGATATGTTTTACACGTTGCCTTCAGGTGCGCAAGCGAAGTTGAATCGCACGTTTGAGTTGAGTTACGAAACGCTTCGCTGGCATGAAGACCGGAAACGGTTTGAACCGTTATCATTTACGAAAACGTTTAATACACACCCATTTGCAACGACTTTTCCGCTCCATTCGGACGATCCGATGCTGTTAGCCGATACGGAAATCACTTTGAGTGGCGACTTGTTTGCACGTCATTTTGGTGTGGAGAAGACTTTTGTTTTGTCCTATCAGGCCAAAGCCATTCAGGTATATGCCGATACGCTGATTGTGTCGGCAGGCTCAAGCAATACTGGCGGAGGCGCTGATGATGAACTGTGCGCGCCCGTTGAAGTTCAGTTTAATGCGTATGCTAACCTGCCGGTCGCCTCGCAGTTTTTATGGAAAATTTACAATCTCGAAGAGCCTGACAAGATGCTGATTCAGTACAATGGCCAGGAGCTCTTGTATACGTTTACCCGTGCCGGATCGTTTATTGCGCGCTTGAATGTCAGCGACCGGACTGGCGCCTGTTCGAATGAAGACGATGAAGACCATGAATTTCGAATCGACGTGACTGAAACGGAAATGATGATACCAAACGCATTTTCACCGGGTACGACGCCGGGTATCAATGATGTTTTTAAGGTCAGGTATAAATCGGTTATCCGGTTTCAGGGCTGGATTTTCAACCGCTGGGGGACAGAGTTGTTTCACTGGTCGGATCCCGCGCAAGGATGGGACGGTAAGTATAGGGACGCCTATGTGCCTGCCGGCGCGTATTATTACCTGATCGAATATACCGGAACAGACGGTAAGAATCGCGTGAAAACAGGAGATGTCAATGTTTTTCGGGGAAAAAACGTGGATGATGAAATTATTAATTATTAAATACGAAATATGAAACGTATTACATCTTTTATTTATCTGGCAACAGCTTGCGTGCTTTGTTTTACGGTTTATCTTTTTACCGGTTCTTGCGATGCGGCAGCCGTGCTGGACGAAGCGCCGGTAGTGGCCTCGTTCACTACATCACCCGTTCCGCCTTCCTCTGTTCTTTTTTGCGGAAAAGAAATCGACTTGATGCGCTATCAGATGCGGGAAGGGATGGACCGCGAACTGAGTAGTTTTACCTATTACCATTCGACCACGATGCTGCTTTTTAAACGGGCTAATAGGCTATTTCCAATTATCGAGCCGGTACTGAAAGCGAATGGTATCCCTGACGACTTCAAATACCTTGCGATCATCGAGAGTAGCCTCGACCCCAAAGCCACCTCTCCTGCCCGTGCGGCAGGCATATGGCAGCTTCTCGAAGGCACGGCAAAAAACTATGGGCTGAGAGTGACTGCCACAGTCGACGAACGGCGGCACGTGACCAAATCGACGGAAGCCGCCTGTAAATACTTGCGCGAGGCGTATGCGAAGTATGGCGATTGGGTGACTGTCGCTCTGTCTTATAACGCCGGTATGGCGCGTATCTCGGAACAGTTGGTAAAACAGCAGGAATCGTCGGCGCTAAACCTTTACTTAGTAGATGAGACGCTCAGGTATCCCTACCGGATATTTGCCGCCAAACTGATTTTTGAAAATCCATATAAATACGGTTTCATGCTACGCGCCGAAAATTTATACGCTCCGATTGATTGCACTGAAATAGACGTTAATCAGGATATTGCCGACTTGGCCGCTTTTGCAAAGGAAAAAGGAATTACCTATGCGGATTTAAAATATTTTAACCCCTGGCTGAAAGATGCCAAACTGATAACAGGCGGCGCCAAATACACCTTCCATATCCCGAATAAAAACAAACTCTATTATGCTACATCCAATGGGTATGTACATGACAAACGATGGGTGGTACAATAATGGAAAGTGGCAGTATAGAAATTCTGGGCGCCCGTGTCCACAACCTGAAAAATATAGACATCGCCATTCCTCGGAACAAATTCTCTGTGATAACCGGTATGAGCGGAAGCGGAAAATCATCGCTTGCTTTTGATACGATCTTTGCAGAAGGGCAACGGCGTTATATAGAAACTTTTTCGGCCTATGCCCGGAATTTTCTCGGTAACTTCGACCGCCCCGACGTGGACAGAATCAGTGGCCTCAGCCCGGTTATCTCCATCGAACAAAAAACAACCAACCGTAATCCGCGCTCTACCGTCGGCACGACCACCGAAGTATACGATTTCATGCGTCTTCTCTATGCGCGTGCCGGCGAATCGTATTCCTACCTGAGCGGTGAAAAGATGGTCAAGTACACAGAAGAACAGATACTCCAACTCATCCTGAAGGACTATCAAGAACGCAAAACATATGTCCTGGCGCCCGTCGTGCGTAACCGTAAAGGCCATTACCGCGAATTATTTGAACAGTTACAAAAAAAAGGATACCTTAACGTGCGCATCGACGGCGAGCTGCAGGAGATACGGCACGGCATGAAGCTTGACCGTTACCAAATGCACAACGTGGAGGTAGTGATCGACAAGCTGAACGTTTCGGCTTTCGACGGGCAACGCTTGAAAAGTAGCTTACGTATTGCCATGAAACAGGGAGAAGGCCTGATTATCCTGTTGGATGCCGATACCGGCGTGATCCGCTATTTCAGCCGTCGCTATATGTGCCCCGTTACCGGCCTTTCCTACAGCGAACCGGCCCCGCATCTATTCTCGTTTAACTCGCCGCAAGGCGCCTGCCCACGTTGTAAAGGGATCGGAACGGTGAACAACCTCGACTTAGACAAGATCATTCCCGACCCTTCGCTGAGCATCTATGCAGGGGGAATCATCGCACTCGGCAAATATAAAAACTCCTTGATCTTCCTGCAGATCGAAGCGCTTTGCAAGAAATACGGCGCTACGATCAGGACGCCTGTCCGCGACATGCCCGATGAGGCAATGGACGAGATCATGAACGGCACAGACGAACGCATACAGATAAACAACGAACTGCTCGGTAACTCCAGCTATTTTATGTCGTATGAGGGTGTTGTCAAATATATCCAGATGCAACAGGAGGACGATGCTTCGGCTATGGCGCAGAAGTGGGCAGAGCAGTTTATCAGTTCCGAGACATGCCCCGATTGTAAAGGCCAGCGACTGAACAGGGAGGCACTGCATTACCGGATCGGCGGTAAAAATATTGCCGAACTGTCGGAACTGGATATCTCCGAACTGTATGAATGGATCATGACAGTCGATGAACGGATGACGCCGCAACAGAAAACAATCGCTGCTGAAGTGTTGAAAGAAATACGCGCTCGACTGAAATTTCTGCTGGAGGTAGGGCTTGATTACCTGTCGCTGAACCGCGCTTCAGCGTCGCTGTCGGGAGGTGAAAGCCAGCGGATAAGGTTGGCTACCCAGATCGGCAGTCAGTTAGTCAATGTGTTATATATACTGGACGAACCGAGTATCGGTCTGCATCAGCGCGATAACGCCCGTCTGATACGATCGATAAAAGACTTGCGCGACGCCGGCAATACAATCATCGTGGTTGAACATGACAGAGAAACCATGCTGAACGCCGACTATGTAATTGACTTAGGTCCAAAAGCAGGACGGCTCGGCGGAGAGGTAGTGTTTGCCGGAACGCCACAGGAAATACTAAAAGCCGATACGCTTACTTCTGCCTACCTGAACGGGAGTCAATCGATAGAGATACCTCCATCCCGTCGCAAAGGAAACGGATTGTTTCTCAAACTGACAGGCGCCACCGGAAATAACCTGAAAAATGTAGATGCAACATTTCCGCTGGGGACGCTGATATGTATAACAGGAGTCTCTGGAAGCGGAAAGTCAACGCTGATCAGTTATACTTTGCAGCCCATCCTTAGCCAGCATTTCTATCGTTCAATAGAAACGCCCTTGCCCTACCGGACAATCGAAGGAATAGAAAATATTGATAAAATCGTCCATGTCGACCAGTCGCCCATCGGACGGACGCCCCGCAGTAATCCGGCTACGTATTCAGGCGTGTTTTCCGACATCAGAAGTCTGTTTGTAGAATTGCCCGAATCGAAAATTCGCGGATATAAGCCCGGACGTTTTTCATTCAATGTGGCAGGCGGACGATGCGAGACATGCAGAGGCAATGGTTATAAGACGATTGAGATGAACTTTTTGCCGGAAGTGTATGTAAACTGTGAGGACTGTCAGGGCAAACGGTATAATCGCGAAACACTTGAAGTACGCTATCGCGGTAAATCCATCGCCGACGTGCTGGATATGACCATCAATAGGGCGGTCGAATTTTTTGAAAATGTACCTTCTATACTGAAAAAAATCAAAGTCATACAGGATGTAGGACTGGGTTATATCAAACTCGGCCAACCTTCTACCACCCTGTCGGGCGGCGAGAGCCAGCGCGTCAAACTTGCTGCCGAACTGTCGAAACGCGATACAGGCAAAACCCTGTATGTGCTTGATGAACCGACAACCGGACTGCATTTTGAAGATATACGCGTGTTACTGGGCGTACTGAATAAATTAGTCGATAAAGGTAATACGATAATCATCATCGAACATAACATGGATATTATCAAATCGGCCGATTTTATCATCGATCTGGGACCTGAAGGCGGACGTAATGGCGGTAATATTGTATTCTCCGGAACGCCCGAAGCGTTTATTACCGCCAGTACAAAAAGCTATACGGCGCCATACCTTTGCGCTGCGATTAATTGCTAATTACTAATTACAACATACAACTATGAAGAATCCGATTCAAATGATCAAACAGTGCGTGGCCAATGAAGAGCCTTACTTTTTGCTTCGCGGTAAAGATATTTGCGCTATTCCCGCCATTGAGAAGTATTACGAAGCCGTCAAAGCTGTCGTAAATGACCCGTATTTCATCGAAGAGATAGAAGAAATAATGAAAGATTTTTGCGCGTTTCGCGACGAACAAGTGACACATGTGCCGGACTAAAAATAATTACGAATTGCGAATTACGACTTACGGGTTTTCAGGTACCTGATTATGTGTGATTCATATCGAACAATTAAGCGGCTTGCAGAAGGGCATTATTCCGAAAAACGGAGTAGGTTTTTGTCGTTTGCTTTGCCTGTAAGTACTGTCGGAGAAGTAAATAAATACCTGCAGGAATACAGGAAGAAGTATTTCGATGCACGCCATGTTTGTTGGGCTTTTATGCTGGGGGCTGCGCGTACCACCTTTCGCACAAATGATGACGGCGAACCGTCGTCGACAGCCGGAAGACCGATTCTCGGGCAAATTAACTCCCACGTGTTGACAGATATCCTGATCATTGTCGTTCGTTACTTTGGGGGCATCGAATTGGGAACGGGCGGACTGATTGTCGCTTATCGAAAAGCGGCAGCCGAAGCCATCGCCAAAGCAGAAATAGAAGAACGCACCATTGATGAGATTATCACCATTGTTTTCGAATACCCCTCCCTGAATACGGTCATGCGTACCATAAAAGAAGAACACGCTGAAATAGTATCGAAAACGATTGAAATGACATGCTTAATGACGCTTCGCATACAAAGAAAATTCTCGGAACGACTGAAAAACAGACTGAAAATTGAAAAAATACAAATAAAATGAGTTCATTTGCAGCAATATTTCCCAACTCAAAATGAATAAAATAAAAATAAACAAGTTTATTTTGTTTTTCGCGCGGCTTGCGTTATCTTTGCACCAACAGAATTGATTAGGATATGAAAAGTAAGACCAAATTTGTAATAATAATTTATAACTGATAAAAATGGGATTTATAAAAGAATTTAAGGAGTTTGCCATGCGCGGAAATGTGATGGACATGGCAGTAGGAGTTGTGATTGGCGGCGCTTTTGGGAAAATTGTGTCTTCGCTTGTAGCGGATGTATTGATGCCATTGATAAGCATTGTCACCGGCGGGGTTGACATAACACATTGGAAGTTTGTGCTGAAACAGGCTGTTTTGCAAGGCGAAACGGTTGTGTCGCCCGAAGTAGCGGTTAATTATGGAATATTTCTTCAGGTAGTAGTGGATTTTATCATTATTGCATTTTGTATTTTTCTGGCTATTAAAGCAATTAATAAGTTGAAGAAGAAAGAGGAGGAGCAACCTGCCGCCCCTGAAACGCCGTCGGAAGATATTATTCTGCTGACAGAAATAAGGGACTTGTTGAAAAAATAAATGCGAAAAGATATAAAAACGCCGCTCATTCTCTTGACAAATGACGACGGCGTAGAGGCTGAAGGACTTGTATTGCTGACCGAAGCGCTTTGCAGTTTGGGTACGCTTACTGTATTTGCGCCTGACAGACCACGATCAGGTATGTCGTGCGCTATCACTACAACTGAGCCGATATCTTATCGCAAAATAAGCGAAAAAGAGAATCTTACGGTTTACAGTTGTACAGGTACGCCGGTAGATTGTGTAAAACTGGCAGTAAACGAGGTGTTGCCGGTTAAGCCCGACCTTCTCGTTTCGGGAATTAATCATGGCGGTAATCAGGCTTTGTCGTTGCATTATTCCGGCACGATAGGGGCTGCTTTCGAAGGATGTGTTTTTGATATCCCGTCTTTCGGCCTATCACTTTGCAGGTACAAATCCGGTTACGATTTTGCTGAATCATGCAGACTGGGACGTATGCTTGCTGAAAAAATTTTGAAACACGGTTTACCTCGAGGCGTCTATCTGAACCTGAATGTGCCTGATATTCCGAAAGTAAAAGGGATCGCGGTCGGTCGTCAAACAGCCGGAAAATGGGTGCGCGAGTATAACCGCATAGCGCAGGATGGCGAAGTTAAGTTCTGGCTTACAGGTCATTACCAAACGTCAGGCCCGACGTATCCGGATAACGACGTAACCTTGTTGAACGAAGGCTTCGCTGCCCTCGTACCCTGCAAAGTGGACGTGACCGATTATGCGTTCATGGAAGAACTGAAAGTCAATTACGGATTTTAAGCTACGAATTTCAAGTAATTTTCAACTTTCTATTAAATGAAGTATTATTTAATTGCAGGTGAGGCCTCCGGCGATCTGCACGCATCAAACCTGATGGCATCATTGAAGTGTGAAGATACGGATGCTGAATTTCGTTTTTTTGGCGGCGACCTGATGCAGGCGGTTGGAGGGACGCTCGTAAAACATTATCGCAATACGGCCTTCATGCGCGTTATTCCGGTTTTACGCAATATCCGAAAGATTTTGCGCAATATGCAAACCTGTCGCAATGATATCCGCATCTATCAACCGGATGTGTTGATTCTAATCGATTATCCGGGTTTTAACCTTAAAATAGCGAAGTTTGTTAAGACACAACTGAAAATACCTGTATACTACTATATTTCACCGAAAATTTGGGCATGGAAAAAATACCGTATCCGGTCTTTGCGCCAATATGTGGATCGGATGTTTTGTATCCTGCCGTTTGAAGTTGATTTTTTCAAATCGCTCAATTATCCGGTCGACTATGTGGGTAATCCTTCCGTAGATTCGGTGGCAGACTTTCGGCTTGCGGAAGCAAATAACCCTGACGATTTCAGGAAAACGAATGGTTTATCCGGGAAACCCATCCTGGCGATCTTAGCGGGAAGCCGTAAAATGGAAATAAAACAAAACCTCCCTACCATGTTGGCGGTTGCTATGCAATTCCCTGAATTTCAGCCGGTGATAGCCGGTGCGCCAGGCTTGACGCCGGATGATTACACGCAAGTAATAACCGGCGCAACGAACGCGTCGCCGGATAGATGCCATTTGACGCCGGACGATATCCGTATCATTTTCGGACAAACCTATCCTATCCTTTCCGTAGCCTCATATGCGTTGGTCACTTCGGGAACAGCTACCCTTGAGACAGCCCTGTTTCGCGTGCCGCAAGTGGTTTGTTACTATTACGCCGGCGGTAAAATCATTAATTTTATTTTTAAACATTTCTTTCATGTTCCTTATATCTCGCTTGTCAATCTGATTGCAGGAAACGAAGTAGTGCAGGAACTGTTCGGTGCAAACTTTTCGTTTCAAAAGATACATGCCGCATTATCGAAGATAATCCATGACGACGCTTACAGAACCCGAATGTTAGAAGGATACGACCGCGTGATTGCCGCTGCCGGACAACCGGGCGCTGCAAATCGTACTGCACGGTTGATCAAAGACTATAAGGAGATCCATGAAGATATAGGGATTCAGCCTTAACTTGTTGTCTCACAAGGACTCGAACCTTGTCAAACAGAACCAAAACCTGTTGTGCTACCATTACACCATGAGACAATTTTGCATTTTTTTTTCAAAAAGCGGCACAAAGGTAGTTTCTTTTTCCGAATATGCAATGTTTTTTGAAAAAAACTATTTTGCGATCAATAAAAAGTAGTTCTTTTTGCCGCGTTGAACGAGTATAAATTTGCCGTTTAATAATGAATTATCGTGGATGAGGACATCCTGATTCGTCAGTTTTTCTTTGTTGATGCTTACTCCCCCGCTTTGCGTCATTTTACGCATTTCGCCTTTTGAAGGGAAGATAGGGGCTTTTTCAGTCAGCAGATCAAGCGCTTTGATACCGGTTGCCAGTTCGTCGCGCGCAATTTCATATTGTGGAACGCCTTCAAAAACTGACAGTAATGTCTCTTCGTCGATTCTCTTCAAGGTGTCGGAGGTGGCGTTGCCGAACAGGATTTGGGATGCTTCTACAGCGGCGTCGTAATCATCCTGCGTATGTACCATGACGGTTACTTCACGTGCGAGACGTTTCTGAAGCGGACGCAGATGCGGGGCTTCGACTTGTTCTTTTTCGAGCGTTATGATTTCCTCCTGACTTAATGCCGTAAATATCCTGATGTATTTTACTGCATCTTCATCGCTTACATTGAGCCAGAACTGGTAGAATTTATAGGGCGAAGTATAACGGCGGTCAAGCCATACATTACCCGCTTCGGTTTTGCCGAACTTGCCACCATCCGCTTTAGTAATGAGCGGACAGACGAGTGCGAAGGCTTCGGCTTCGGGTCCCATGACACGACGAATCAATTCTGTTCCGGTTGTGATATTTCCCCACTGGTCGGATCCGCCCATCTGTAGACAGCATCCTTCAGTCCGGTAGAGATGTAGAAAGTCGTATCCCTGTAATAATTGGTATGAAAATTCCGTAAACGACATGCCTTCGTTCGATTCCGAACTCAATCGTTTCCTGACAGAGTCTTTAGCCATCATATAATTGACTGTGAGATGTTTGCCGACATCGCGAATGAAATTCAAAAAGGTATATTCCTTCATCCAGTCGTAATTGTTTACCATCACTGCAGCGTTAGGCGCATCGGAATCGAAATCCAAAAACTTGGCGAATTGCTTTTTAATACATTCCTGATTATGACGTAATGTCGCTTCATCGAGCAAGTTGCGCTCAGCAGATTTCATGGAAGGATCGCCAATCATTCCGGTAGCGCCTCCAATCAGTGCAATCGGACGGTGGCCGGCGCGTTGAAAATGCTTTAGCATCATCACACTGACCAAATGTCCGATATGCAGCGAATCGGCAGTCGGGTCAAAGCCAATATAAGCTGACGTCATTTCTTTCAATAATTGTTCCTCCGTACCTGGCATCAAGTCATGGATCATGCCCCTCCATTTCAGTTCTTCAACAAAATTCATCGTATGTTCATTATTTATAAAAAAATCGTACAAAAGTAGTATATTTAATTGAGGTTTGCGAAAATTTTTCCGATTTCATCGGACAAAACTTGTTTGGAAATACCCAAATCGCCTGCGACTTGCTGATAGACGTCGCGGATAGAAATATTATTGTTGTCTGTTTCCAAAAATAGACGATGATTGTCCCACGCTGTTTTCAGGGAGTCTGTCTGATAATGTAGCCCAAAGGAAAGATATAATTCTTTTTTCAGCAACTGATTTGCAAGCGACGCTTTACCTCTGAAGCCATGAATGATCCAGGGTACGGACGGCTTGACGGCTTGATGGAAATCCAATAATTCTTTCCAGGCTTTCACGCAATGGATAATCAACGGTTTCTTAACTTCCTCCGACAAACGGACGTGCGACAAAAAAATTTCCTGTTGAAAAGTAAAATCATGGCTCGCATTTGCCGAATTTTTATCTAATCCGGTTTCGCCGATTGCTACTATTTCAGGGCAGCTTGCTAAAAGGCGCGTTTCGGCAAAAAGCCTGTTAGTCGCTTCCCGATCATTTATATCAATATACCATGGATGAACGCCTGTTGCATAATGTCGATTGTTTTTTGCTAAACATTCAAACGGTTTACGTATATCTATTGAGACTATCGCAATTTCATCATACGTCACTTCCTGTTTATGTGTATGTATATCGTGATAAAGCATATAACATTGAATAACTTGTTGTATTTGCGCAATTGGCAGAACTTTTAAGGCACCGGATCAAACCCGCTCCCCCCCCACGGATGGCAGCGCAAGAGGCGTTTCATCAAAAGGAAACTGCCTTTAAACGGGCCGTATTTCTTGAGCGCCTGTATAGCATATTCGGAGCAGGTTGGCGTAAATCGGCAACTGGCAGGCGTCAGCGGAGATATGCAATACCGATAGAAATAGACCGGTAATAAAATAAGGTTTGTCAGAAACTTCATGTCATTTGAAAGTTGAAAATTATTTTTTCCCGTGATGCATTTCTCGTGAACGTAAGCGAGCCTTTATCGTTTCCAGCGCGGACTGCATAGCTGTTTGCATGTCGTAATATTTTTTTACGTCATTGCCTAAATATAAAAAGGCCAAATGAAGAGGCTCTCCATTTTGTTTGCAAGCCGATGAAACATCATTTTTATTGAGCCTGTATGATTCACGAATAAGCCGTTTGATGCGGTTGCGTGCAACAGCCTGCCGGATGCGTTTTTTAGGGACGCTGACTAAAACGGAGATGCCTGATTCCGAAGCATTATTTTCAGGCGCCGACAAGTAGATGATACGTAAAGGATAGGAAATAAAAGATTTGCCGGTGGCAAACAGTCGGTCAATATTTTTTTGTAAACACAGACGTTCGTTTTTAGGAAACAAATTCCTTTCAACGGTTTTCATTACACCATCTTCCCGTTATTCGTTTCATTTTTCAAATAGCGTTCAAGCGCGGCAGTCATTGAGGGTGTTTCGGGCGTAGGCGCTTCAATGTCCAAACGAAGTCCTGCATCTACGGCGGCTTTTGCAGTCATAGGGCCGAAGCATCCGATACGAATATCGTTTTGATTAAATGCCGGAAAATTCTTTAGCAGTGAAGAGATGCCTGAAGGGCTGAAAAACAACAGTAAGTCATAGTCGAACTTCTCTTCTTCTGTGAAATTGTTGCTGACAGTGCGATACATGATAGCTGTCCTGTAATGGATTTTTTTAGTGTTCATGCCGCGCATCAGATCGTCTTTATGTACATCGGATACTGGAATCAGGTATCTTTCTTTTGCATGTTTGCTTACTAACTTCACTAAATCTTCCTGATGTCCGTTCACGCTGTAAAAAACTTTACGCTTACGATATATGATATATTTTTGCAGGTAAACAGCGATAGACTCGGTCATACAGAAATATTTCATTGATTCTGGAATGGCTATACGTAGCTCTTCACACAAGTTAAAAAAATGGTCGATCGCCGTTCGTGCCGTAAAGATAACGGCGGTGAAGTCAAGGATTGAAACTTTCTGCTGCCTGAACTCTTTTGCTGATAAAGGTTCAATTTTTATGAACGGCCTGAAATCAATTTCAACGTCATACCGCTTTGCAATTTCAAAATAGGGAGACTTGCCCGCTTCGGGTTGTGGTTGGGAAACCAACATTTTTTTAATAGTCACTGCCATGCATTACTTCTTTCGATAATATTATATATATATGTCAAGCCCTGATATAAAAAAACCAATGGCGCTATTTCTTGGGCGCAAAGATACGAACTTAAAAATAAAAATCCCGTATTTTTTTTTAAAAAAATGTCAATAAATCTAAATGCAAGGACGATTTTGAATAATATATAACTGATTATAAGTATGATAAAAGAAACAAATGGAGTAGCGTCGAAAAGTAATATCCATAAAACCGGAAAATATAATGCAATACCCCAAGTATTTAACAACGCTTGAAAATTGGTAATCAACATTTTATTCGTTGATTTTTCAAGAAAAACCATTCCGGATAATGCGTATAAAAAGCGTTTAAACAAGTAATAGACAAACAACAGTACAAGGAGTAATCCGATTGAATGAAGCATCGTTTTTATGTCGGCATTGAGAATGTAGTTGAACTTGACAGCCGACGTAAAGGTATAAATGCTGAACAAAAGAATCGTCTGAAAGGTCATGAAACTATTATACAATAAGAAGTTTTGCTCGGTTATTTCAAAAATACTTTGTCTTTGTTCGCCTGCGTTGATATTATTGATCATGGTACGGAATAAAGAGAAATTCATCAGAAATATCCAGGCAAATACCGCCAGTAGGATAAGAACAATAACCAGCATGACGTCATTTGAAAACGAAATGGTTTGGGTGTCAATTCCTGTATATTCCTCAAAATCAACATTTTCCATAATATGAACGTTTTTTTCGGGAGCAAAGGTAGTGCAAGCCGAGAGATGTACAAAATAAACTTGCTTATTTTGTACATCTCTCGGCTTGCACTACAAGTACGTAAGCACAAAATCATCAAAAAGATGATAGTGCATGTGGTAAGACATTTGTATAGGCGTTTTTGTTTCTTTCAGGCAAATAATTCCTTTATCGGAGGCTGTGAAAGGCGCAATATGAAGATGTTCAATAAAATCCACTTCTTTTGACTGAAGGGCTTTATATGCTGTTTCTTTGGCGCACCAATAAATAGTGGCAAGCGTCGCCTGTCGGGCAATTATTTCCTTATCGGGCGGGGCTTTGGCGAATAAAAGAGCAAATTGTTTCAATTCTTTTTCGTTCATGAATTTTTCTCGCAGTTTCCATGCACGTTCCGATTGGCGCTCGATATCTATACCCGGATCAGGATTTTCGCTAAGAATCAATGCCGCATAATCCTTTGTATGAGAAATACTGATGTGATAGCGACTGTTTATTAGAAACGGCGATCCGTTGTCCCTGTAGCCGACAATCATTTCCGTACCTGTAAGGTGTTTCAGCAATAACCGAATGGCCAGCCATTCGCATTTCCTTTTATCTGACTTCATTTTCAGCGCTTCTTCGGCATACAGGGTCTTGTTTTGAAACATTTCCAGCATAGCCTGCCAAGTCTCCGCGATTTTCCAAATACCAATTACCGGCGATTGATGTAGGTGATAGAGAGGCATAATTCAATTACGAATTACGAATTACGAATGTGCAACTGCGTTTAGAACGGCAGATCGCCGGCTTTTTCGGTCGGCGCCGGAATATCTGAAGAACTAACGGAAGCCGTATGGGTCGATGTTGTTGCATCGGTTTCATTGTCTACACCCTTGCGCGTACCGCTGCCCAAAGAATAAAATTCTACACGGTCGGCATAAATTTCGGTGAGATAATGTTTGACTCCCTCTTTGTCGTCATAATTCCGCGATCGTATTTTGCCCTCAACATAAAGCAATGAGCCTTTCCTGACATATTTTTCCACGAATTGCGCACGCTCGCGCCATGTAACAATCGAGTGCCACTCGGTACGCTCGGGGACTTCGGTTCCATTGGCAAGTTTATAGCCGCTTTCGGATGTGGCCAACGGAAATTCGGCTTTGGAATTATTTTTATCGAAATAATGTATGGCAGGGTCTTTCCCTACGTTGCCGATTAAAATGACTTTGTTTAGTGACATAATAATGAAAGTTTATAAGTGAATAATCCTTACAAATGTACGAACAATTTTTTTGCCGAACAAATTTTTTTTCGTTTTTTTCGGAAAAGATGGGTGATTCATACGAACAAAAACATGCAAAAAATTGAAAAACAGGCGTTTTTTTAATGGAATTATGTTAAAAAATGATTTTTTGAAAAAAAAGTATTTACTTTGCAAAAATAAAAAAAATAATATGTTCAAACTAAATGCACACATACATACCCCGTATTCGTTCAGTTCGTTTTCGAGCATGGCGCAAATATTCGACATGGCAGAACAGGAAGATATAAGAATATTGGGGATAAACGATTTCTACGAAACAGATGGTTATGAAGAGTTTTCAAACTTTGCCGCTCGAAAAAAGATTTTTCCATTGTTTAATTTTGAAGCTATCGCTTTGTCCAAATCTATGCAAAGCTCCGGTATTCGGGTAAATGACCCTGCTAATCCGGGTAGGACTTATCTATGCGGTAAAGGACTTGATTATCCTTCTAACATTGAAGGGAGTAACTTTGAGGCATTAGAAATGGTAAAGTCCGAAAGTCAGCGACAAATAATAGAAATGATAGCAAAACTTAACCGGTGGTTAGCGGAAATCAGTTTGGATCTTGTGTTTAGTTACGAAGAAGTACGCAGTCGTTTTGCGCGTAAGATAGTGCGTGAACGTCACATAGCGCAAGCTTTGCGTGTCGCTATTTTTGAAAAATACCACGACGAATCTATCCGAAAAAATATTTTGCAGAAAATTTACGGGGGAACAACTGTAAGCGTTGACATCAATGATGCTGCCGCCGTAGAAAATGAAATTCGAAATAATATGCTCAAAGCCGGAAAAAAAGCTTTCGTTCCCGAAGATGACAGAGCCTTCCTGTCAATAGAGCAAATATGCGCCATTATTATCGAAGCCGGAGGTATCCCATGCTATCCTGTGTTGCTTGACGATGCAGCCGGAAAGTTCACCGACTTTGAAGCCGACAAGGAACGATTATACAAAAGTTTGACGGAACTTGATATTTATTGTATTGAACTTATCCCGCAACGTAATAAATTAGAAATATTAGAACCTTTTGTGCGTTTTTTTCACGAGAGAGGGTTTAATATTACCTTTGGAACAGAGCATAATACGCCTGGGTTATTGCCTCTTACGCCGTTTTGTAGCGGAAATGTCCCGCTAACCGACTTTCTTATGCAGGTTAATTATCAAGGCGCATGTTTGATTGCAGCTCATCAGTATCTTCGCAAACAAGGAAAACAGGGTTATATTGACGCAAATGGAAAAGCGTCAATCGAAAAGCAAAACGATATGATACAGCTGGGCGACAAAGTGATTAGAGATACAATTTTATAACAGTAATATTTTGAAAAGCTCATCATTAGAATATTTGCTATCGCAGGCAGATAATAAAATATATGTTATCGGTCGAAAGATATTGAAAGGCGAGCGGCTTTCGGACGAAGATGGATTAACGCTGTACCAAAGCAATGATTTGGGGCTGTTAGGAGCATTAGCCTGTTGGGTGAAGCGCCAAAAAAGCGGAAACGAAGTCTTTTTCAACAAGAACATACATGTTGAGCCCACAAATATTTGTATTCATCGTTGTAAGTTTTGTTCATTTTGCAAAACAGAGAAAAACGAGGGTTGGGAAAAAAATATCAGCGATGTAGAAGACGAGGCGAAACGATATAAAGATAGCGGTATTACCGAAATCCATATCGTTGGCGGGGTTCATCCCGACCGCGACCTGTATTATTATGTTTCAATGCTGCAGGCAGTGCGCAGCGTTCTTCCTGATTATGTTCATATCAAAGCGTTCACGGCGGTAGAATTAGATTACATGTTTAAAAAATCGGCTGTGACCGATGACGAGGGAATGAGAATATTGAAGGACGCCGGCTTGCTGTCGATTCCTGGCGGCGGCGCGGAAATTTTCGACGAAAAGATACGGGAAATCATTTGTCCAAACAAGACCGGCTCGCAACGATGGCTCGAAATACATCACGCAGCGCATAAGCGGGGTATTCTTTCGAATGCCACTATGCTTTACGGACATATAGAACAATATTCGCACCGAATTGACCATTTGAAGCGATTACGCGATTTACAGGACCGGACTGCCGGATTTAACGCTTTCATACCGCTAAAATATCGTATGGCTAATAATGAAATGGCGCAACAAGGCGAAGTTACCGCTATCGAAGATATGAAGAATTACGCCGTATCGCGGATATTTCTAGATAACATCCCGCATATAAAAGCCTACTGGCCCATGTTAGGAAAAGACATGGCACAATTGGCGCTCTCCTTTGGCGCCGACGATATGGACGGCACTATTGACGATACGACAAAAATATATTCGATGGCGGGCGCCGCAGACCAAAAACCGTGCATGTCGACTGCCGAAATGGTTGAGATTATTCGCTCCGCCGGATACCAGCCTGTTGAGCGAGATAGCCTGTACAGAGCCATAAACTATCTGTAATTCCAAAATATAATGACAGTATGCGGTCATTTCAAACTTTGTTATGCTTCATTTCAATAATTTTTATGCTATCCGCTATTCCTGCCATAGGGATTGAATATAGAACGGGAGCCGTATTGGGTATCACTGTAAATCTGGGGAATAAAATCGACAATGCGGGCATATCTGTCGGTGGATGGATATGCAACGATTTCATGCAAATTAATACAGGGATACGAATTACTAAAAATATTTTGAATTTGGGACCGCCAGGCAAATACTGGGAATTTAACGGCTACGGAGGTTTCTTATTTGCCTGCGGAAAAGAGGAAAGCGTTGTAAATCCTTTTGTAAATAATGATTCTAACCAGACACGACGAC
>Ga0082212_10003519_pt1 | contig 22123 bp, 19 predicted proteins | sample TergutNt197P3_FD_71548 | JGI IMG/M metagenome (GOLD analysis project Ga0082212, IMG submission 71548) | Neocapritermes taracua P3 segment gut microbial communities from Petit-Saut dam, French Guiana - Nt197 P3 | ecosystem: Host-associated > Arthropoda: Insects > Digestive system > Gut ...
TCCGGCGCTTTCGACATACACCTTTCAATGTGATAATCCATTGGTATATAAAACATTGATAACGCAAGAAATGCTTAAAAAAGGATTTCTGGCAAGTACAAATTTTTATGCTTCTACCGCCCATACCGAAACAGACATGAATATATATTTTGACGCATTAAATGAAGTATATCAGGCGATTGCCAAAAGCAATAAAGACGGATTGGACGTAGCAAACCTGTTGGAAGGCCCGGTCTGTCATTCGGGGTTTGCAAGATTGAACTGATAAAAAACAGAAAAAATGCAAAGAAAAAAAATCTTTATCAGTAGCGTTCAATCGGAATTTGCGGAGGAGAGGCAATTGTTGTTTGATTATCTGACAACCGATGCGTTATTGGGGAAATTTTTTAAGCCTTTTATTTTCGAAAATGTGCCGGCATTAGCGATAAAACCCTCAACTGTATTTCTGCAAGAAGTAGAAAACTGTGATATTTACATCGGACTTTTCGGTGAGAAATACGGATTTGAAGACATAGATGGCGTTTCGCCGACCGAAAGAGAATATGATTATGCAACACAATTAGCTAAAACACGTTTCGTTTTTTTGAAAAATATTTTGGGAAAACGGCATCCGAAGGAACAGGCGTTGATAAAAAAAGCAGAACAGTCGGTTGTTCGTAAAAGTTTCGATATTCCGGAACAGCTAAAAGCAGCTGTTTATGCCTCTCTTGTAAGGTATTTGGAAGAAAACGAAATTATTCGTACTACGCCGTTTGACGCTACATTTCACCCGCAGGCTACGATTGCCGATCTAAGCGAAGCAAAAATCCGCGATTTTACAGGTATTGCTCATCGGAAACGGGCATTTCCGTTTACCGAAGAATCGAAAATTGAATCAGTATTGACCCATTTAAACTTAATAGATGGTCATCGGATTACGAATGCGGCTATTTTATTGTTCGGGAAAAGCCCTCAACGATTTTTTATTACCTCCGAAATTCGTTGCGCTCATTTTCATGGATTAGATAAAGTCAAACCTATACCGTCGTATCAGGTTTACAAAGGAGATGTTTTCGAAATGATTGATCAAGCCGTTGATTTTGTGTTATCAAAAATAAATCTTTATGTGGGCGATAGAAGCAAAAGCGTAACTGTCGATGTAGTATATGAAATACCCAAACAGGTTGTTACAGAAGCAATTGTAAACGCTGTTGCACATCGCGACTATACAAGCAATGGCAGCGTACAGGTAATGTTGTTTGCCGACAGATTTGAAGTGTCAAATCCGGGAAATTTTCCTCATGAATTAACTGTTGAACAACTGTACACCTCTCATCGTTCGATGCCGGCTAATCCGTTGATTGCAGAAACAATGTATTTGCGTGGCGCCATTGAGCGAATGGGAACAGGTACCGAAGAAATGACTAAGCAGTGTTTAGCCAAAGGGCTTGGAAAACCGGAATTTATATCATATTATGGATTTCAGACAATTATAAGAAGAACTTCAATTCCCCTTCAAACTACAGGACAAGTTACAGGACAAGTTACAGGACAAGTTACAGGACAAGTTACAGGAAAAATGATAAGATTAATAAACATCTTTGACAATCAGTCGTTATCTATAAAAGAGATGTTACGGCATTTGTCATTATCCGGAAGAGATAATTTTTTGAAAGAATACCTTATTCCTGCAATGGATCAGGGTTTTGTTGCAATGAAATATCCTCAAAGTCCAAATCATCCCAAACAAAGTTATTACTTAACGGAAAAAGGCATCCAAATAAAAACTGAAATATTGAAATCGTGATCAAACCAAAAGTATACATACGGGCGGACGGTAATGCGGAGATCGGTTTAGGGCATGTTATCCGTAGTCTTGCTTTGGCAGAAATGTTGAAAGAGGATTTTGATTGCGTTTTTGCTACCCGGTTCTTAACGGATTATATCCATACGGAGGTGATGAAGGTATGTATTGACGTTATCACACTACCCGAATCGGACGGCCATTTTGATGCTTTTTTATCCTGTCTCTCCGGCGAAGAAGTCGTTGTATTGGATAATTATTTCTTCACGACCGACTATCAGCGAGCCATAAAAAGTAAAGGGTGTAAATTGGTTTGCATAGACGATATGCAAGACAAACATTATGTAGCAGATATTGTCATTAATCATGCGGAAGGTTTAACCGAAAAAGCGTTTTCGACAGAACTATATACCAAATGCCTGACAGGAACGAAATACGCATTGCTCAGAAAGCCGTTTCTTGATTTAGCCAAACAACCTAAAAAATTCATGCAAGCAAATCGTGCATTCGTATGTTTTGGCGGCAGCGATTACAACAATATCACGTTGCGCGCAGTTGAGCGCTTACTTTCATTTGAGTTTGTTAACCGGGTATTTGCCGTCACAGGAAACGCTTATCTGTACAAAGATGAACTGAAGCAATTGTCCGAAAAAAATCAGGAACGATTAGTATCCTTTTCAAATATTGACGCAGCACAAACTGCAAAAATTATGTCGAACAGCGATTTTGCCATTGTGCCGTGCAGCAGTATCCTTTGGGAATGTATGGCGGCAAAGTTGCCTGTCATAACAGGATATTATGTTGAAAACCAAAAACAAATTTCCGATTATTTCCTTGATAAAAATATTGGTTATGTGGTTGGCGATTTCAACATTCATTTGTTTACCGAACAGGATATTTCGGGATTGTCGCAAATACATGTTAATGCAGTGTCCGGCTACATTGATGGCGATTCGGGAAATCGGTTGAATAATGCAATCAAATCGCTTTGCCATGTATAAATTGAGAAATGCAACCATAAACGACGCACGATTGTTGTATGATTGGGCAAACGACGAAGAAGTCAGGGCAATGGCAATCGTAAAAAAAACGATAGTATGGGACGAACATATTAACTGGCTAACCAACAAATTACAGAGCGATCAATCTCATATTTTTATTCTAACCGACTATCAGAACGAACATATCGGCGTAGTACGGTTCGACAAGGACGGTGAAGAATTTGTGATCAGTTATTCTATTGACCGACTGCATAGAAACAAAGGAATGGGGATTTTGATACTGCAATTGGGTATTGAAAAAATGAAAACGATCGCTTCTCAATGCAAATATAAGGCTATGGTTCAAATAGATAACATTGCGTCCAATAAAATATTTGAAAAATTGGGATTCTTGTTAGCGCAGCATATAAATGTTAATGAGAATATTTTTAATGTTTTTATAAAAAGTTGTGAAAAGTAAATGAAATATTCACAGTCCATTTGGATTTACAATCCAAATATTTTGATTATGAGGATTTTCAATCCGTAAGACTAAATGCCTGAATAGGCGATTACAATAATATTTCGCATTACAAATGCGCATACTCACAATCGCCGAATTGAAAATTCGGCGGGACGGATCATTAAAATTAGAGCGGACAACAACGATGAAAGAAGACCTTTTAAATATATAATAAAGATGGAAACAAATAAACCTTTCATCGTTGCCGAGATGTCGGGCAACCACAATCAAAATTTGGAAAGAGCGCTGTCCATTGTGGATGCCGCAGCGAAAAGCGGCGTAGACGCCATCAAATTGCAGACCTACACTGCCGATACCATCACCATGCGTGATGTTTATACGATTAATGATCCGAAATCGTTGTGGCATGGACGTGATTTATACGATTTGTATCAGGAAGCGCATACCCCTTGGGAGTGGCACAAAGCATTATTCGACCGTGCAAAGGAAAGGGGAATCATCTGTTTTTCAACTCCCTTTGACGAAACGGCGGTCGATTTTTTAGAAAAGTTGGACAACCCGATCTATAAAGTCGCCTCTTTTGAAATAAACCATATTCCGTTGTTAAAATACATTGCTCAAACCGGTAAACCGGTAATTATGTCAATAGGGGCGACCTCCTTGTCTGAGATAGACGAAGCGGTAAATACTTTGCGGGGCAACGGTTGTACGGATTTGACCATGCTGAAATGCACCAGTACATACCCCGCTACGCCTGAAAATACCAATCTTTTAACAATTCCGCATTTAAAACAACTTTTTGATTGCAAGGTTGGTCTTTCTGACCACACGTTGGGCATTGGGGTTGCCATCGCATCGGTTGCACTGGGTGCAACGGTTATTGAAAAGCATTTTTGCCTCAGCCGTTTAGACGGTGGCGTTGATAGCGCTTTTTCAATGGAGCCTCAAGAAATGAAAATGCTTGTTGAAGAGGTAAACCGGGCTTGCTTGGCTTTGGGCAAAGTCTTATATGGAGTTTTTGACGCGGAAAAAAACAGCAGGATATTCAAACGCTCTATTTATACTTCGAAAGATATTAAAGCCGAAGATATTTTCACGAATGATAATATAAAAGTGATAAGACCGGGAGACGGATTGCATACGAGGTATTATGAACAGCTATTAGGCCGAAAATCTGACCATGACATTAAAGCAGGTTCTCCATTGACTCCCAAGTATCTTACGTAAAACTCAAAAATTTTCATTTATAAAAATGAGAAAAAATTGATCATCCGCATAGCGTCCTACAATAAGATTCAGAAAATCAGGTGAAAAAGCTGGAGAAAAATATTAAAAAAAAGTTGTTCGGAGATTTGCATATATCATTGATTATTAACATATTTGCAACATAAACTAACATAAGTTTTACAATTATTACTATTTTTAATTTCATGCAAGATTTCCCCGATGAAAATGCCTGTATTGCGCATTATAAAGGCTCAGAGAGAATAAAACGGCGTAGTGTGTTGCAAATGTGGCGGAAAAGAACATTACTGGCTCAGGAATGAGTTGAGTTATGATTGTAAGCGCTGTCACAGCCGTCAATCGTTACGTACGTGAACATTAATGGAACATACAAAATGAAAGTGTGCTGTCAGTAAGAAGTGAAAACATTAACACGTACAACGATAGACAAGGCAAGACCTGCAAAGCCATAAGAGCAGGATAATTATTAAAAGTTGCGCCCGGCACGTATTAGGGATTTAAAATGTTGGATTTAAGTAATTTTAGGACCGAAGCAATAGCTGCCAATCATAGTGAGTTAATGGGAGCAGACAGCATTTCAAAAAAAAGGCGGAGTCTGAAAAGTCGATTGAGTATGTGCGAACTTTCAATCGTAATCGTTGCAAGTATTATTCTATTAACCGGGTGTGTTTCAATGAAGTTACGGGCATATGATAGCGACTTGCCCCAAGAACAACAATGTAAAATGATAATTGAAGGCACATTAACCGTTACTTCTTTTAATGACAAGAAGGTAAAATGGCGTAATTCCGGCTTTTTCTCCGGAAGTCGATGGTCATCTTCTACAATCAATATTCCTGCTGGCACGAATTCATTTATTGTTAATTATAAAGAACATATAGGTGGTGCAGGGTATTATTATAAAGATAATATGCGCATTACTTTTCGTTTTGAGGCAGGACAGACTTATAAAATGAAAACCGATCGCCAAACAGGAATTGCCTATATTATAAGAGAATAAAGACTATTGTGGCACATAGAACAGAGCATATATGAAAATCCAGCGTACAACAAGCAGTTTTTATAATAAACCATTCCCGCAAGGGGTATAAAATAAAAAAATGGAACTGAAAAATTGCATTGCGCCCCTTTTGTCTGCCGAGATTTTTACGATTCCTTTGGATGGGGAGCGTTATTTGATATATGCCCCGCTTCGACGCGCAGCGTTTATCGGTAATGCACAGACTGTTAATTTTTTAGCCAACATAAAAGACGGTTTCTATGACGTAGTAGCCGACCCCGATGGTTCGTTGGTTGAATTTTTGAGGCGGCTCGAAATCCTTGACGCAGGCCATGAAACGCTTCCGGTTGAGCGTAATACCGGCCTGCCCGAGCCTTGCTCACTTACGCTTTTTCTCACCACAGCCTGCAATATGCGTTGTTCCTACTGTTATGCTTCAGCAGGCGATACGCCGAAAAAAAATATGCCGCTTCACGTTGCAAAACACGGAATTGATTTTATCATAACCAATGCTGTACGTAACCATAAAACGACCATCGGACTCGATTTTCATGGAGGCGGAGAGCCAACAATGAATTGGCGCACCTTGACCGGATCGCTGGCTTATGCGCGTGAAAAATGCTCCGAAGTGGGCTTGAAAGTGGTTTCTCATTGCGCGACCAATGGACTCCTAAGCGACCGGCAGGTGGAATGGATAATCTCCAATTTGCAAGGCGCCAGCGTATCTTTCGACGGACTACCCGAAGTACACGATGCTTTTCGCAAAACGGCTATGGGCAAGGGAACGAGCGCACGCGTAATACGTACACTTAAAAAGTTTGATGATGCCGGATTTGAGTATGGTATCCGTCTTACCGTCACTGCCGCGCAGATTCCTACAATGGCTGATTCAATCAAATTTGTCTGTGAAAACTTTCGCGCGAAAAGGATTCAAATTGAACCTGCCTACCAGATGGGTCGCTGGAAAGATGCGCCTTCCGCCGAAACACAGGGGTTCGTTACAGGATTTCGCGCCTCCCAAAAACATGCGAGAGAACACAGTCGTACCGTTTTTTTTTCTGCAGCACGCGCAGGCACATTAACGAACCACTTCTGCGCTGCCAGTCGCGATTCGTTTACACTTTCTACCGATGGCGCCGTATCTTCCTGTTTTGAAGCGTTTTCCGAACAATTGCCGCTAGCAGACATCTTCTTTTACGGCAAACCCTCTGACGACCCATCAGGCGGCTATTTGTTCGATATGGAAAGATTGGAAAACCTGCGGAATATGTCGGTCGACCGTCGCGCTTTTTGCAAGGGATGCTTTGCAAAATGGAGTTGTGCAGGCGATTGTCACTACAAAACCTACATCTTAAATGGAAGCGGAGCATTTGCCGGTACCGACCGTTGTCACATCACGCGCGAACTGACAATTGACCAACTATTAATGTTTATCACCGATGCAGGCGGCCTATTTTGGCATGAAATACCGCCCGGAATAGAAGTGAAACCAGAAAATATTAAAAATAATATTATTAAATATTCATTATGAACCAAGAAAATAGTAAGTTCGATCAGCCTCATTTTGAGTTATGCAGCGTTTATAGCGACGGGACACAAACGACGCCGCTTATTGTACCCATTAAAGAAGTACTGAAAGAATCTACTGCGATGAGCCGACGAGGATTTTTTGGTGTCGGCCTGACGGCTGTGTCCGTACTCGGTTTGATTCAGAGTGGGTGCATCCAAGCCGAGTTGGACGAACCGTACTCGACCAAGTTACCATACGAACCGGACAAACCACCCATCACTTACTCTTGTACGGACGCAAAGGCACATCTCAATACTGTTTATTCAGTAGCCTTCAGCCCTGTTGACAAACTGCTTGTTTCGGGCGCTGAAAATATCAAACTATGGAGAACGGATGACGGTGCCTTGCTCAAAACTTTGACCAATAATTCTTCTATAATTCAATCGATAGCAATCAGTCCCGACGGCAAACTGCTCGTTGTAAGGACAGAGCGTAATATCGAAATACGGTCTTTACCGGATGGCGTTTTATTGAAATTATTACCAGACATCAATTATACCACCAATGCGGTTGCAATTAGCCATGATGGGAAACTGTTGGTTTCGGGTTCTACTGACTACTCAATCAAACTGTGGGATTTGCCTGATGGCATTTTTCGTCATTCGTTAATGGGACATAAAGATTCTGTTACAGCTTTAGCGATCAGCGCTGACGGCAAACGATTGGCGTCTGGGTCTAATGATGGAGACATCAAACTTTGGCATTTACCGGATGGGGAATTGCATAGTACATTATCAGGCCATAGCGCTACTATCACATCCTTAGCGATCAGTCCTGATTGCAAGCTGCTTATTTCGGGTTCTTTAGATAGAACGATCAGACTGTGGAGTTTTTCGGATGGCAAAGCGCTTAAAACTTTAAAAGACGATATGAAGGATGTTCGTGCTATAGCCATCAGTCCAGATAGAAAAATATTAGTTTCAGGGTCTGATGACAATAAAATCAGATTATGGTCATTACCCGAAGGAAGGCTACTCAATACCATTGAGGGTCACACAAATAGCGTTCATGCTTTGTCTATCAGCTCGGGAGGCAAACTGCTGGTTTCGGGTTCGGCTGACCATACGATAAAACTGTGGACGTTACCGGATGGCATGCATATTGCCTGCTTGATGGATTTGGCCGTTTCACCGTCGACGGCTCAAGGCGCTAAGGTTGAATTGAAAAATGAGTACGGTCAAACCGTCACCTACACGCTACCTTGTGGATCGCCTATTCCTGCCGGTGCAATATGCACTTGCAATTGCGTACCGGGTTCGCATAATACCTGTCCTTGCGTATCAAACACATGTAGTTGCGTATCAAACACATGTAGTTGCGTGAATCATAGCATTTGCACTTGCGACTTGATTTGTGTCTGCGTACCTACCTGACAAATATCATATAACCAACAAGGAAACAGAATAAAAATTTTAAATGTACGTATGAGAAGGATAATAATGATTTTAATTATTCTATATGGAGGATGTTGTATGTATGGGCAACAGAAACAGAAAGTGTATGTCGGGCCTGGAGTAGGATTGGATTATGGCGGCGTCGGTGGAAAAATTGGATTTTTTTTCTCAAAGCAATTGGGACTAATTGGCGGAGTGGGGTATAACTTCCTATCGGTAGGCTGGAATGTGGGAGCGACCTATAAAATTTCGCCTGAAACGCCCTTTTCAGGAAATTTATTGTACTTTTGGGGATACAATGCTGTTACTAGAGCAGAAAAGTCTAAATACGAAATGACCTCTATGGGAATAACGTATGGAGGAAATGTTGAATATAAACTGGGGAAAAAGGGTAACACGCTCAGTTTGGGCGTTTTAACACCAATAAGGTCGGAAAAATTTAAAGACAACTATGAAGATATGAAAGGAAACGTTGATGTAAAGTTGAAAAACAAATTATGGCCTGTATCATTCAGTTTTGGATATAACCTATTGATAAACAAGTAAAATATAGTATCATGAAACGAGCATGTACCTTAATACACCCAAGTAAATGAACATGCGAGTTCCATACGACCGAAATATAAAAAATAAAAAAATGTACGTATGAAAAGAGAAATTTTTGTTATTGAAAAGGTCGCGCGAATAGTGCTTTTAGCGTTGTTCTGTATTAATGTTATCAACATTGAGGCGGCAGATCCGAAAATTGTCGTATTAGACTATCCCGCACTTGGAGAGTTCGGTTATGTGCAAGGCTATGTAGTTTTGGACGGCCTCTCAGCTGCAAATGTGGAGAAATACGCCGTTATTGCCATGCTTTATGCAACGTGGGACGGTGGCAGCGGATATTATGTGAAACCATACGCGAATGATTACAAGAATGCTATTGACGCCAATGGCTATTTTTCCATCCGGATAACAACGGGAGGTAACGACGAAAACGTCCCGGACGTTTATTTCTTTTTGGTGGAAAAATCATTGATTAGTGACGCAGATGTTGCAAATCTGGAAACTATGAACGGCAAATATCTGGCAATGGAATACGTAGACCGCCGAAAACCGCCGAATCCACTAATAATTACGCCTAACAGAAGGCCGGGAATAGTTGCGTCAGGTACAAAGATTACGTTGTCGTACCCCAATAACGCCTCCATTCGTTATACGACAGATGGTAGTAATCCGTCCACGTCTTCTACTGCGAGGACCTACAACAACGAAGAGTTCAGTGTGCCTGTAGATGGGTCGCTACTTGTCAAGGCTACATTCATTACGTCAGAATCATACAATCCTGTCTTTTCATTTTTATGGTTACCGGAAGAAAAGATTAGTACGTCCTTGTGGGGTCTGGGGGTCTCACTCGCATTGAACGGCGAGCCTTTTGGTATGCCCTTATCCGAAGCAATCACGATTGAAAGGATGCAGCTCGTTCCAAAACTCACAAAATGGGTCAGAACCTTCGGGACAGTCAATAACGGCAACGAATATATCAATAAAATTGCAAAAGGAAAGGGGTTAAGGACGATGATCGGGCTTCATATCACAGATGACATACCAAAAAATAATGAGCAAGTGGAAGGGTTGAGGAGGATTTTACAGATGGGACCCGCCGCCCCCGACCTGATTTGCGTTGGCAATGAAGTCAATTTTTCCGGATACAGCAGTACAACGCTTGAGACCTATATTGACAAGGTTCGCGATTTGATATTAAGTCAGGGGTTGAAAATTCCCATTGGAAGCGTCGATGTTGTAAATAATTCATGGAATCTTTCTGTTTTAGGCAAGATCGATTTTGTAGGAGTCAATATATATTGCGGGACATGGGATAATGTACCCGAAAGTCAGATGCTTAGCGCACTAAAACAAACGTATGCTGCTACACTTTCGTCATTTCCTTCTAAATGCGTAATAATCACAGAGTGTGGAACTCCTTATAGCGGCGGCTCTTATTCGGTTGTCAACGGGACGCAAACGGCTTCTATTCAAAAAGCAGTCAATTTTATAAAGGGCTATTGCGATTGGATCAAGTACGATGCTACCATTCCTTCATTCTATTTTGAGGCGTACGACGAACCGACAAAATCTCAAAATGGCGGACACCCCATTGAGCAGTATTTCGGGATAATGAACGGCGATCTGGAAATACATTCCTTTTACAAAGACATTTTTGATGTTATTGATGGAACAGGCAGGTTGCCAGAATCCGGACTAAAACTCTATCCTGGCCTCTTCACCGATGTGATTAACGTAGTTGGCGCGGAAGGCGCTACCTTGAAAATCATTTCAGAAAATGGCGTCTTATTAAAAACGCAAAAGATAACGAACTCGTACGAATCTGTTTGGGTAGCGGACTTGCCTGTTGGCATGTATTTTTTTATTTTCGAGAAGGAAGGAAGCATAAAAACGTTAAAAGCAGTCAAGATGTGAACATTTTCGCTATGTGGTTTCAATCCGAAAAAAACTTAAAACAGATTGTGAAATCGCACGATGCGCAGGTTCTCCATTGACTCCCAAGTTTCTTACGAAAACGCAATAATTTTTATAAAATGAGAAAAAAAATAATCGATTTTTTTATAAAATCAGTATATACATTAAACGGAGCATTAAAAATAATAAGGCGCACGAAATTCAACGCTAAAAGATCGTTGCCCAAAACAGACCGTGGATCATGTTATATTTTGGGGAATGGCCCTTCCTTAACTACAGATATAAATGCCTGTTTGAAAAATCCATCGAACGATTTATTCGCCGTTAATCATTTTGGCCTTTCGGAATTGTACCATACCTTAAAGCCTAAATATTATATTATTGCAGATCCCGGTTTTTATGGTGGTTACACTTTAGATGCGGAAGAACAAGAGCGGGTGAATAATTTATTGATTGCTTTGAAAGAGACTACGTCCTGGTCACTCACTTTTTTTACGCCTTTTGCAGCCCAACAGATGTTCAAGGAAATATTGAAGGAGAATAAAAATATTAAAGTGATCGGCTATAATAAAGTGAACACATGGAAAGGGTTCAAGTGGTTCGACCGTTGGGTATATAATCATCAATGGGCAATTACAAGTGGTCAAAATGTTATTATGCTGGCGTTATTCATTGCCATACAAATAGGATATAAAAAAATAAACTTGTTAGGTGTTGATCATTCTTGGCATAAAGAAATTGTTGTTGGCGATGACAATAGGTGTTATATTCATGACACTCATTTTTATGAAAATAGGGTAAATCCTGTCCCAATATATGTAGAGGAAAATAAAAAAATACGATACTTAAAGTTGCACGAACAGTTTGAAGCAATCAAAAAAACATTTGAAGCGTATCATTATATACAGGATTACGCACAGTACAAAAAAGTAATAATATATAATTGCACAAATAATAGTTATATAGACGCGTTCGAACGCATAAAATTAAATTAATAAAAAATGAACGATTTAGAAAAATTTGCCAGGATTACTCAAAGCAAACGTGTCCTGCGAAAAATGGCGCATTATTTCGAGATCTACGATAGACACTTCTCGCGTTATCGAAATCATGAAGTCGTTATACTTGAAATAGGCGTATCCTACGGTGGAAGTCTGCAGATGTGGAAAGATTATTTCGGAGAAAAGGCTAAAATATACGGCATTGATATTGAACCGAAATGTAAAGCATTTGAGGAAGAAAATATTCAAATTTTCATCGGTTCGCAATCCGACAAGAAATTCTTAAATGAGATTAAACGTAAAATACCTCCCATTGATATTTTAATTGATGATGGCGGACATACGATGAGACAGCAAATCATTTCTTTTGAGATGCTCTTTGACCACATAAAGGAAGATGGCGTTTATTTATGCGAGGACTTGCATACATCCTATTGGGTGAATTACGGGGGAGGATATAAAAGAAGGGGTACTTATATTGAGTATAGTAAGCGGTTCATTGACTTTTTAAATGCCTGGCACTCCCGACAACCCCTGTCGCTGAAAGTTAATGATTTTACACGCTCAGTAAATTCCCTGCATTACTACGATAGCGTATTAGTCATTGAAAAACAGAAAAGGGAACACCCCTTTACCGAAACTTTCGGAACGCCTACTTTGGAATTACTCGTCCCAAAAACCAAATTCCAAAAATTCAAATGGAAAATCATCAAATTAATCAACATTATCCTGCGGTTCTTTGGGTTAAAGAATATAAAAGATGTTTAATTTTTTAACCGTTGAAAATGTTTAACATAATTAATAATCAGTGCATTGTAATTTTCCCGGTTTATAAAAAAATAGATGAACAGGAAAAGAAAGCTATTCGACAGGGGATACGCATGACAGCAGGTTTTAATCATGTTTTTATTGCACCTGAATCATTCGTTTTTGATTTTTCATTTGATGAATTTACATCTGTAGCTATCATTCGTTTTGACAATAGCTATTTTAAAGGAATTAAAGGCTATAACAGGCTGATGTTATCAAAAGAATTTTATGAACGGTTTCAAAATTTTGAGTACGTCCTAATACACCAGACAGATGCTTATCTCTTTAAATCGGAATTGGATTATTGGTGTAATTCCGGATACGATTATATCGGAGCGCCCTGGTTAGAACCCGAAAAAAAGTTTAAAAGCAAATGGCGAAAAATATTTTTTGAAACAATTCAACAGCTATTTTATGAAAAAACCGAGAACTGCATACATTATCTGAAAGTCGGGAATGGAGGTTTGTCGCTACGGAAAACTTCTTCTTTTATGGAAGTGTTGGAAAAAGTCCCTAAGATTCCATTTTATATCTATATAAAATTTTTGATAAATTCTTTTAATGAAGACCTCTTTTGGGGGATCATGGCAAGTAAAGTGAAGCATGATTTTTTAATTCCGGATTGGCATGAGGCGTTACATTTTGCAATAGAGACTAAACCCTCTTATGCTTATCAATTGAATGGAAATCAACTTCCTTTTGCCTGTCATGCAACAGACAAAAACGAGCCGGATTTTTGGAAGATATTTATTAATTAAATTAACTGCTTGTTTCCACAAAGCAAGTTGGGCTTATTCTGATTTTCTGCGTATATTTGCAGCATGGTTACAGAAGAAAAATATCCGAGACGCTTCCAAAAATTTCGTGCACTATTTCCTGACGAAAAGTCTTGTTGGCAATATACGATATAAAATCATATAAAAAGTTGAAAAATCGACTTTTAAATAGGATTTATTTGCAAATTGAGATTATTACCTTATAATACGCTGTGTGCTGTTATTTTTAAGGAAAAGCCTCCGCAAGAGTTGCTAAATGATTTATGGCGAAATAAATATAAAGTAATAGAACTTCCAACAAACACATATTTATAGAAAATGAAACTACCTGTTTTTTCGATTATAACGGTGGCGTATAATGCGGCAAAGCAATTGGAAAAAACACTGCTAAGCGTTATAAATCAGACATATCAAGATATTGAATATATCATTATTGACGGGGCTTCCAATGACGGAACGATTGAGATAATCAGACGGCATGAATCTAGTATATATTATTGGGTTAGCGAACCCGATAAGGGTCTTTATCATGCCATGAATAAGGGATTGCAAATTGCGACCGGTGACTATGTCTGGTTTCTGAATGCAGGCGATATGTTAAAACACAATGGCATAGTGATGAAATTATCCCAAATTGCATTGCAAAACAGGCTGCCGGACATCTTATACGGTGAAACCGACTTGATGGATGGAAAAGGTATTATTTTCGCCGAACGTAGATTGAAAACGCCTCAAAATCTTGCATGGAAAAGTTTTAGGATGGGGATGCTAGTTTGCCATCAGGCGTTTATCGTAAAACTGGAAATAGCGCCCGAATATGATTTACAATACCGATTTTCAGCCGATTTCGACTGGTGCATCCGTTGTATGAAAAAGGTGGATGAGGCAAGGGGATTAATTCCTTTGTCTGAACAAAAAAGGGAAATTGTTAATACGCAAATGAGGATTGTTAATTATCAATATGAAGGAATGTCGACAGCCAATCGAAAAACATCGTTAAGGGAGCGGTATGACATTATGTGTAAATACTATGGAACAGTACTCACGCAAATTCTACATTTATGGTTTGCCGTCAGGTTTTACCATGCTAAACTTTTCAAGAAAAACAGTTGATATATACAAAATTTAAATAATTATGAACGAAAAAACTAAAAAAATCTTGCCGCATATAATGGCAATAAGCATTTTCTTTGGATTAACATTGATTTATTTTTATCCGATTGTATTTGAAAACAAAGAACTTTATCAGGCAGATTTGAGGAACATTGTTGGGTGGGGAAAAGACCTAATCGATTATTATCAAAATAATCCCGGCGCCGATCCTGTTTTTTGGTCGAACACCATGTTTAGCGGGATGCCTGCAAATTACACATTAATGCCCCCGATGTTTAATTTGTTTCGAGTTGTTGATTTGCTTAGGCATCATGTATTTCCGCCAAATACGATGTTATTATTCCTTTATCTGATTGGTTTTTATATTTTTATGATTTCGTTAGGATGTAAACCTTCCTTAAGTATCATTGGCGCTATAGCCTATTCGTTTACCTCATACAACTTCATTATCATAGATGTAGGTCATGTGAATAAGGCGTTGGTTATGTCGACAATGGCGCCTGTGATAGGCGGTATTCTTTTGTGTTACCGAAAAAAGTTTTTATGGGGAAGCATTGTGACGCTTGTATTTACGGGAATAAACGTATTATGGTCGCATCAGCAGGTAAGTTACTATCTGTTACTCACGATCTTGATCATTGCCATTGTTTATTTGATTTATGCCATTAAAGAAAAGACATTAAAAGATTATTTTATATCGTCGGCTTTGTTGCTCGTGATAGCTGCTTGCGCTATTGCGCCGGAATTGGGAAAGTTGCTATCGACAGCCGAGTATTCAAAGGAAACCATGCGTGGAGGGTCGGTATTAACAAATAAGACGGAAGGACAAAAAGAAAGTTCAGGTCTTGACATTGATTATGCTTTTGCTTGGAGTTATGGAAAAGGCGAAACAATGACGCTCCTCATTCCGAATTTTTACGGGGCCAGTTCACATTACAATGTAGGCGAAAAGTCTGCGGTTTACGAATTATATAAAAAGGCCGGATATAGCGCTAAGCAGGCCGCGCAGGGTAGTAGTATGGTTTATACATTTTGGGGCGATAAGCCGGGCACGGCAGGACCGGCGTATGCAGGAGCCATTGTCTGTTTTCTTTTTGTGTTGGGTCTGATGATTTTAAAAGGCAAAGAAAAATGGTGGTTGTTGGCCGCTACAGTGTTGTCGTTTGTGCTGGCGTGGGGTAAAAACTTCGCAGTTGTCAACAATTTTCTCTTTTATCACCTCCCATTATTAAGTAAATTTCGAGCGGTGGAAACAGCGTTGGTGATAGCTGAAGTAACCATGGCGGCTATGGCCATTCTGGCGCTAAAAGAAATAATTGAAAATAAAGGAGATAGAAAAATGTATCTGAAACCGGTTTACATCTCGGCGGGAATTACCGGCGGGTTATGCCTGATATATGCACTGTTCGGGAGCGCCTTGATGAGTTTTTCGGGAATTACGGATACTGCTATTGAAAGTCAACAAGGTCCGGAAATGCTTGCCGCTATTGTGTCTGACAGGAAAAGCATGCTTGCCTCTGATTCATGGCGTTCTTTTATATTTATCGCGTTAGCTACAGGGACTCTTTGGTATTATTTTCAAAAGAAAATCAAAAGTTCATTTGTTATTCCGTTCATTGGCGTTCTTATACTTATCGACTTATGGACGGTCGATAAACGGTTTTTGAATGATAGCAGTTTCGTACCTAAACAAAAACCGCCCACTGAGACGGCTATCGACAGTCAAATTCGGAAGGACAAAGATATTTATCGTGTGTTGGATATTACAACAAGTACATTTAATGAATCCCGAACAGCCTATTTTCATAAATCTATAGGCGGGTACAGCCCTGCAAAAATGCGTCGCTATCAGGATATTATTGAGCATCACATTGCCCCTTACATTGAAGAAAATTATTTTGTCGATAATTTCAATAGTAATGTGCTTAATATGTTAAATATGAGATATGTGATAAGGCAAACGCAACAACGTCAGGCATATCTTGAAAAAAATAAGGAGGCGCTGGGTAATGCTTGGTTTGTTAATGAGTTGAAATGGGTAAATTCGCCGGATGAAGAAATAATCGCCCTGAAAAATATTAATCCTGCACAAACTGCGGTTATTGATAAAGAATGGCAAAGCTCATTGAAAGACTGGGAATTATTGCAACAAGAAAAAGATAGCGCTTCTTTCATTGGGCTGAAAGATTACGCAAATCCTGGTAATCTGTTCTATGAAAGCGTTAGTTCTACACCTCAATTAGCCGTGTTTTCAGAAGTATATTATAAAACATGGCGCGCTTATATTGATGGGGTAGAAGCGCCCGTTATACAAGTCAATTATATCTTACGCGGCTTACAAGTTCCTGCGGGTAATCACATTATAGAGTTCAGATGCGTGGACGAAACTTTTCTTAAAGGGGCGAAGATTTCGAGGATAACATCAATTTTTGTGGGCATTATTTTATTCGGTTTGTTTGGCTATGCAGTCTGGGAATCGCGAAAATCGTTTATGAAAACCGGCGGATGAATTTGAGGTAGATCATAAATTTCCGATATGCCGGAATTTTTTATAAAAAAAACGCTGCTTCGGGACCCATGTTGAAGAGCAGGTCTATGATGCTTAGGTTAGGGAGAAAGCCGTGTTTGTTGCGAAATACCTGATAGTATGGGCGAGGTGTGAAATGGTCGTCGAGATTGGGATGTCGAGGGTCTATCGCCTGACGGAAATCGTTTTCAGGAGAAAGGGCGTATGTTGTCGTGAAGCGTATTGTCGGGTGGATGTCGAGTAAACGGCAAACCATTGTTCGGAGCGCTTCGTTGAAATCGAACAGGAAGACGTATTGCTTTTCGTAATACGAGTGGAAATCGTCGGCATAGTATTCAAAAAAAGGACTTAGGTTGTAAGCTGAGACGAGAGCATTCCAATGGGTGTGACGCCAATTGCCGTGGTTTGAGATACGGATGTCGCGTATAAGCGCTTTAAGTGTTGGAGGCTTATCAACAGGAACGGTTAAGGCCTGGAGGCCGTTGGCTGAGGCGATATGGCAACGGTTGCGGTAGGTTTGCTTAGGGTAGTTTTCGTTCGTTTCCAAATGTATTTCATCAAAAACGGTCAGTATGGAATAATACTGTACCGGCGCCAGGTAGGCTGTCGACATGTAGGCGGCCTGCATTTTAATTGATAATTAAAAATTAAAAATTGAACATTCGGGGAAAGGGGTGCATTTATATTATCTTTTTGAAACGGTTCGTAGGGTCTTTGCTATACAAGCAATAGCGGATAGAGCCGATGATATGGCTTTTAGGTATCAGTCCTAAATGACGGGAATCAATGCCTTCAGCTTCATTTTCGGAAAGTATCCAGTAATAGTCGTTTGGAATCGAAAATTCATTAGTCATGACGAAGTCGTCGATTTGTTCGATGGTCATTATTTTCGATAGATTTTCGGTCAGCAATGCTTTTTCGCGAAGGCTCAATCGCAGGATGATACTAATCGAATCTTCTGTCATTCGACGGAGCGGTATTTGTAACGAATCAAGCGTTTGTAGAAGCGGCTCTTTAATGTCTCGATGGATACGGAAGGATGGATAGTTATGAGGCAGGATACGCCCATTGACGCGGAACCCATTGACGCCCATTTGAATCACATCGCCTGGAACTCCGATACATCGCCCAATGAAAAGTGGCGGATGAGATGCATCTTGTTGAAGCGGGCTTTTGTAAAGTAGCAATTTAAAATAGTCGAAAGATGTAGCTGATTTTATTTTATTTACTATTACATAATCACCTGTTTTTAACGTTTGACCCATTGTGGACCCTGTAATGCGGTACGAGCCGACAAAAAAGAGCCGAATCATTATTACCGCTATGGCGACAATAGCGAGGATGCAACTATTTCTTACTATCGGCTTCATTTACAGATAATAACGTAATTGAAGAGGGACTTTCAATTGAATGAATCAACCATTCGAAACATGCGTTTCCAACGGATACCGCCATTGAAAAGTCCGTGGTCCTTGTCTAATGATAACCATACTAATATCGGTTTTCCGACAATATGGTCTTCCGGCACAAAGCCCCATGAACGGCTGTCGGCGCTGTTGTGGCGGTTGTCGCCCATCATCCAGTAATAATCATACTTGAAGGTATATTCAGTTGTAAGTTCTCCATTTATTTTGACTCGATCCTGGCTGATTTCGAGCGTGTTATTTTCATAATTACGAATGCAACGATGATAGAGCGCGAGGTTTTTCCTGTCTAAGTTGATGGTAGCGCCTTTTTTTGGAATCCAAATAGGCCCGTAGTTATCACGTCGCCACCCCAGGTCATAATCAAGCGGATAGGTGTCGCCACCAATGAAATCAGGTTCAATGATAATAGTTGGTTTCAATGGACTGTTTTGTAACTTTTCAACCGCGTCGGCGGTAAGTGGCAGGAGGTAGATATAGTTAAAACGGCCATCATCCTTAGGCGTAAATCCAATAAATTCAAAAAAGCGTTTGCTATCCCTGTCCACATCCACGTCATCCGATACAAGTATGCGATCTTCTTTGCTAATCTGATATTTTTGAAAAAAATCTTCCGAAAAACGCGTATTAGTTTGCACATAATAACGATGCTGCACAAACTGCATATCTTTCTGATATTCACCGTTAATATGTATCTTATTGTTAATGATTTGAAGCGAATCGCCGGGCATCCCCACACACCTTTTGACATAGTTGTCCCGTTTGTCCACCGGACGATAGACTATATCTCCAAATCTATTTTTATTGAAGTTTACCTGCTCGCGTCCATACTTTTTTAATGAAGTATAATAATCGGGGTTTGGTTCTTTTAAAGCTACCGTATCCCCGGCAGGGAAATTAAACACAACAATATCGTTGCGTTTAACCTGCCCATACCCTTTGACCCGTTTATAGCCCCAATTCGGCCATTCGAAATACGACTTGCAGTTGAATATCGGCAGCATATTCTGTACGAGCGGGAACGAGATCGGCGTGTTGGGTACGCGCGGGCCGTAACTAAGTTTGCTGACAAACAAATAATCGCCTACTAGCAATGTTTTTTCAAGCGAAGACGACGGTATCTGATAATTCTGAAAGATAAAGAGATTGATGATATATACGGCTATCAAGGCAAAAAGGATGTCGTCGATCCAGTTGAGGATGTTTTTTATCTTCGGGTTTTTTGACTCCTTCCAGGCGCTCCAAGGGATGTACTTGGTGAGATAGATGTCGATGATCACAAGGAGGCCAAAAAGCAACCATAGATTACCCATCCATAGCATGAAAAGAATATACAACACAGCCCAGATGCTGAAATTAATCCATTGACGTTTACTTATTTTCATATTTTTCTTTAATTTTTAATTTTCATACGTACATTTATTATTATTTATATTTCGGTCGTATGGAACTCGCATGTTCATTTACTTGGGTGTATTAAGGTACATGCTCGTTTCATAAGGTCTTTCATGGTAAAAAATCCCTTTTTGCCGCATGTGAATTCTGCGGCAAGGACGGCGCCTAAAGCAAAACCGTGACGGTTTTTAGCTTCGTGACGAATCGTTATCGAATCGACTGCCGAATCATAAACTATTTCGTGAGTACCCGGTACTTCGCCTTCTCGTATGGCATGAATCAGCAACTCGTCAGGGTTGACTTTTTCGGTTTCATGCGATGAATGTGGCGTTTTTGCATCAGCTAATCGCCATTCATTTAAACGGTTCATTTCTTGCAGGATACCTTCGGCAAGCGTCAGCGCCGTACCACTGGGCGCATCTAATTTATGGATATGATGTATTTCTGTCATGCGGGCATCATATTCAGGACATGGGTTCATCAGCTGGGCAAGGTATCTATTAATAGCGAAGAAAATGTTGACGCCGATGCTGAAATTCGATGCGTAAAAAAAGGTTTTACCTTCCGTTTCGCATTGTGTAATGACGTCTCCAAGCAGGTGCGTACATCCTGTTGTGCCTGATACTACGGGGATACCGGCATCAAAACATCGCCTGTAATTGTCTAATGCTGTGGACGGTGTAGTAAATTCAATGGCTACATCCGCTGACAGGAAATCTGCCGACAGGAAATCCGCCTGATTATGAATGTCGATGGTGGACACAATCGTATGTTCGCGTTGCAAAGCGACTTGTTCAATGATATGCCCCATCTTCCCATATCCGATAATTGCTATTCTCATACTCTTTTATTAAAGCGGCAAAGATACCATTTTCCATTGGAAAAAAGAAAAAAACGCCTGTTTTTTTTGTTTTCTAACTATTCTTATTACCTTTGATTCACTAATTAACGCTTTATGGAAAGAATGTTACAATATGTGTGGAAACACCGCTTATTTTCAGAGGCCGAATTTTGCACTACCGATGGGAAGCCGGTTTTCGTCATTGATCCCGGCATCTCAAATAACGATGCAGGCCCCGACTTTTTTAACGCAAAAATAAGAATTGGCGAAACAGTCTGGGCAGGCAATGTGGAAATCCATGAGCGCTCATCCGACTGGTATAATCATCGTCATCAGTTTGATAAACTGTATGATACGGTGATCCTGCATGTCGTCCGTCATCACGATACCGCCATTTATCGTACAAACGGGGATACAATCCTGCAAGCTGTATTAATTGTCCCCGATACGATTGAGCGAAATATCGAATGGTTGCTTTCGCGAGACACGCCGGTATCTTGTGCCGAGCGTATCGCTTCGGTTTCGTCACTGCACTTGTCGGCTTGGTTAAGCGCTTTACTTATGGAGCGGTTAGAGCGTAAAACGGATGATATGTTTGTCCGCCTAAAAAATAATTTCAATGATTGGAACGAAATATTTTATTTAACATTGACGCGTAATTTTGGATTTAACGTTAATGGCGATGCTTTTGAGCGCCTCGCAGCAAGCCTGCCTTACAAGCACATACTCAAACACCGTACTAATCCGGTACAGATTGAGGCGTTATTTTTCGGGCAGGCAGGATTACTGCAAGCAGATGGAGATGATTCATATCTACAGCTACTACGGCGTGAATACGATTTTCTCCGAAAGAAATACAACCTTCATCCGGTGGATTCGTTCCTGTTTAAAATGCTGCGTATCAGGCCGGTAAACTTTCCGCACGTCCGGTTAGCCCAGTTGGCGGCGGTGTGGATAAAACATGATGTCCTTTTTTCAAAAATACTTGAATCAGAAAATATGAAAGAGGTACGTGCATTTTTCGACGTTGAACCATCCGACTATTGGTTGACGCATTATCGTTTCACGATTACTTCGGAAAGGAAAAGCAAGTCTGTCGGGGGCTATGCAGCGGATATCATATTGGTTAATACGGCAATACCAACGCTTTTTGCATACGGGAAATATACGAACAGGCAGGAGTATTGCGAAAGAGCTTTACGATGGTTGGAAGAGATAGCGCCAGAAAAAAACAGTATTGTAACGCTTTTTCGGCAGTTAGGAATGCCTGTCAAAAATGCAGGCGACACGCAGGCGCTTATCCAATTAAGACGCGAA
>Ga0082212_10003520_pt1 | contig 22119 bp, 22 predicted proteins | sample TergutNt197P3_FD_71548 | JGI IMG/M metagenome (GOLD analysis project Ga0082212, IMG submission 71548) | Neocapritermes taracua P3 segment gut microbial communities from Petit-Saut dam, French Guiana - Nt197 P3 | ecosystem: Host-associated > Arthropoda: Insects > Digestive system > Gut ...
GGCCCTGGCCGCCGCCTGACATCCCAGACCTAACGCTTCCTTTGAAGGTTGGAGGTATTAAGGAAATGAACGAGGGTAAAATCATCCAGGTCATCGGCCCGGTCATAGACGTGGCCTTTCCCGAGGGACAGCTGCCGAAAATTTTAAGCGCCCTTCTGGTCACCAACCCGGCCATTGACGATCAGCCCGACAACCTGATTCTGGAAGTGGCCCAGCATTTGGGCGACAACGTGGTCCGGGCCATCGCCATGGACATCACCGACGGCCTGGTACGGGGCATGACAGCCAAAGACACCGGCCAGCCCATCGCCATGCCCGTGGGCAAGGAAGCCTTGGGCCGGGTGCTCAACGTGGTCGGCCGCCCGGTGGACGGCAAGGGCCCCGTGAACGCGACCAAACATTACCCCATTCACCGTCCGGCCCCAGAATTCAAGGATCAGGATACCTCGGTTCGGGTCTTGGAAACCGGCATCAAGGTCATCGACCTTCTGGTGCCTTTCCCCCGGGGCGGCAAGATGGGCCTCTTCGGCGGCGCCGGCGTGGGCAAGACCGTCATCATGATGGAAATGATCCACAATATCGCCATGCACCACGGCGGCATTTCCGTGTTTGCCGGGGTAGGCGAGCGCACTCGGGAAGGGACCGACCTTTACAATGAAATGAAAGAGAGCGGGGTTCTCGATAAGGCCGCTCTGGTTTACGGCCAGATGACCGAACCACCGGGTGCCCGGGCCCGGGTGGCCCTCTCGGGCCTGACCGCCGCCGAATACTTCCGTGACGAAGAGGGCCAGGACGTGCTCCTGTTCGTGGACAATATCTTCCGCTTCACCCAGGCCGGCAGCGAGGTTTCGGCCCTTCTAGGCCGCATGCCCTCGGCCGTGGGTTATCAGCCCACCCTGGCCACAGACCTCGGCGAACTCCAGGAGCGCATCACTTCCACCAATCGCGGCTCCATAACCTCGGTCCAGTGCGTTTACGTCCCGGCCGACGACCTGACCGACCCGGCTCCGGCCACCACCTTCGCCCACCTCAACGGCACAGTGGTTCTCTCCCGGCAGATTGCGGAACTGGGCATCTATCCGGCGGTGGACCCCCTGGATTCCACCAGTACCATCCTGGACGCCAACTTCATCGGCGAAGCCCACTATCGGACTTCCCGCCGCGTCCAGCAGGTCTTGCAGAAATACAAGGATCTCCAGGACATCATAGCCATCCTGGGCCTGGAGGAACTCTCTGAGGACGACAAACTCACCGTGGCCCGGGCCCGCAAGCTCCAGCGTTTCCTCTCCCAGCCCTTCTTTTCAGCCGAAGTCTTCACCGGCTCCCCCGGCAAGTTCGTCAAGGTGGAAGACACGGTGCGCGGCTTCGCTGAAATTCTGGACGGCAAACATGATGAAATCCCCGAAAATGCCTTCCATATGGTCGGCGGCATCGAGGAAGTGCTGGAAAAGGCCGAGCGGCTGGCCAAGGACGCGGCATGAAAAAAATACACCTCCGCATCGTCACCCCGGACCGCACCGTGGTGGACACGCCGGTGGACATGGTCGGTGCTGTGGGCTCCGAAGGGGCTTTCACGATCCTCCCCGGTCATATCGATTTCCTGACCGATCTGCGTTCGGATGCCCTGTGGTATCGCCATGAAGGGCAGACCAGGGAAATGGCCGTTTCCGGCGGCTTCATCGAAGTCAAACCTGACCATGTCCGCGTCCTGGCCGACAGCGCCGAGTATTTGGAAGAAATTGATGTGGAGCGGGCTCAACTGGCCTTCAAGCGCACTCAGGATCTTCTGGCCCAGGCGGCCAAGTCGGCCGGACAGAGCGGCACAGAACATCTCAGCCAACTCAACGCCAGCCTGAACCGGGCCTCTGTCCGCCTGAAGCTGGCCACCAAAAAGGTCAGACGGTAAAACCAAAAGAGGCCAGACCGATTTGTGAAAAACCGGCTGCGCCCGGTTTTTCGCGTTTGGAGATTTTATGAAAAAGCCGCGGCTGCTCCTGGCCGGGGCCCACAGCGGGGCGGGCAAGACTTCCGTGGCCGCCGGGCTCATGGCCGCTCTGGTCCGGCGCGGGCTGATTGTCCAGCCTTACAAGGTCGGCCCGGACTATATTGACCCGGCCTTCCATACCTTCGTCACCGGCCGCCAATCACGCAACCTGGATTCCTGGATGTTGGACCAGGCCACTGTTCTGGCCCTCTTCGGCCACAACGCCCCGGGGCCCGGGGAGGGCCTGTCAGTCATTGAAGGGGTCATGGGCCTTTTTGACGGCCACAGCCGGGAACCGGCCGGCAGCAGCGCCCACCTGGCCCGGATCCTGACCGCGCCGGTAGTCATGGTCATAAACGGGGCGGGCCTGGCCCGCAGCGCGGCGGCCCTGGTGCGGGGGTTTGACCAATTTGACCCCGGCCTGCGCCTGGCCGGGGTCATCATAAACCAAACATCTTCCCCGGCCCACTACGAAATGTTGAAAACTTTCGTGGAAAACGAAGCCGGAGTGCCCTGTTTCGGCCATTTATTGAAAAATCCGCGCCTAGCCCTGGAGAGCCGCCACCTGGGCCTGGTGCCGGCGGCCGAAGTGACCGACTTGTCCGCCAGGTTGGCAAACCTGGCCGAAGCCGCGGGTGAAACCCTGGACCTGGACGGGCTGGTAAGGCTGGCCGAAACCGCTCCGGAAATCTCCCCTCCCCCCTGCCCGCTGGCTGTCATTCCAAAGGGGGCTCCGGGCCCTCCGGTCCGCCTGGGTCTGGCCCGGGACGCTGCTTTCAGTTTTTACTACCAGGACGGGCTGGACATCCTGACCAGGCTGGGGGCGGAACTTAGGCCCTTCAGCCCCCTGGCTGATACCGCCCTGCCCCCGGACTTGGATGGCCTCTATCTGGGCGGAGGTTTTCCCGAGGTCTTCGCCGCAAAACTGGCCGCCAACCAGAGGCTTAAAAGTGAAATCCGAGAAGCCCTTGAAGAGGGACTGCCGGCTTATGCCGAATGCGGCGGTCTTATGTATCTAGCCCAAGCCCTGGTGGACCACGCCGGCCGAGCCCACGAAATGACGGGTTTTTTCCCCCTGACCACTATTATGGGCTCCGGCCTCAGAAATTTCGGTTACGCCACAGTCACTTTTGAAGCCGACACAGTGCTGGGACCGGCCGGGACCAGGGTGCGGGTCCACGAATTCCACCACTCCCGAATCGAGGACGAAAAACCGGAAGACTATGTGCTAAAAATAGAAAAAAGCCCTGACCGGGCCTGGCGCGGGGGGCTGGCCCGCAAAAACGTCCTAGCTGCTTATCCTCATATTCATTTTGCCGCCAACCCTGACCTGGCCGTCAATTTTTTGGAATACTGCCGAAGGGGAAGAGTATGTATCTGACCACCAGCGCGGAAATGAGAGCCTTGGATCACTTGGCCATTGAACGGTTCGGCCTGCCGGAGGTGGTTCTGATGGAAAATGCGGCCCAGGGTCTGGCTCGGGCCGCGCTGGAACACTGGCCCCTTCGGCCGGGAAGCAAAATCATCATTCTGGCCGGCCCGGGCCAGAACGGCGGCGACGGCTTGGCCCTGGCCCGTATATTTTCCGGGCGCGGTTTCAACCCCATGGTATTTCTGGTCAAAGCGCCGGGCCGGAATCCGGGCGGGGCGGCGGCCGTCAACCTGGACGTGGTCCTCAACCTGGGCCTGCCTCTGACGCGCATCGAAAACGAAACCGGGGCTCTGCCGCCTTGGGCCGAGGCCGACTTGGTGGTGGACGCCCTTTTCGGCACTGGCTTGGACCGCCCTTTAACCGACCCTGCCGCCCGAATTCTGGCCGCCTTGAGCCAGGCCAAAAAGGACCTGAAAGACCGGCTGCGGATCTTGGCCGTGGATCTGCCCTCCGGCCTGTCGGGCGACAGCGGCCATTGGTGGGGGCCGCCCTGCCCGGCCGATTTGACCATCACTTTGGGCTTCCCCAAGGTGGGGCTTTACCTGGGCCAGGGGCCGGAGGCGGCCGGGAAAATCATGGTGGGCGATATCGGCCTGACTCCGGCCATGCTGGAACCGGCCTTGCCCAAAGGCCGATTGTCCGACCTGGAAGAGATGCGCGGCCTCAGACCCGCCCGGCCTTTGGCCGGGCATAAGGGCAGCTTCGGTCATGTTCTCCTGGCTGGCGGGGCCCAAGGCCGGACCGGAGCCCTGGTTCTGGCTGCCGAAGGGGCTCTCCGTAGCGGCGTGGGTCTGGTGACAGTCCTCCATCCGGCCTCCTTGGGGGCCGTTTATGAGGCCAAGCTGACCGAAGCCATGACTCTGGAACTACCGGAAGAACGGCCAGGGGAATTGGCCGCTGAGGCCGGGGAGGTCATTTTAGGTTATGCCCGAAGCCGCCAGGCCCTCCTCTTGGGCCCGGGACTGGGCCTGGGGAGCGAGGCGAAGGCGGCAGTCCGCCGGGTGGCCGAAGCGGTGGAGTCGCCCTTGGTGCTGGACGCCGATGCCTTGACCGCCCTGGAGGGTCGGCCGGAACTGGTCAGGGGTCGCCCTGCGGTTCTGACCCCCCATCCAGGCGAGGCGGCCCGGCTTTTAGGGTCCAGCCCAGCTGAAATCCAGGCTGACCGTCTGGGTGCGGCCCGTTCTCTGGCTGAAAGGAGCGGCGCCGTGGTGATCTTGAAAGGTCATCACAGCCTCGTCTGTGAACCGGAAGGACATTTCTATCTCAATCCCACCGGCGGACATCACCTGGCCGTGGGCGGCAGCGGCGACCTCCTGGCCGGGCTGACTGCGGGCCTTTTGGCTCAAGGGCTGGCGGAATTCCCGGCAGCGGCCCTGGCGACCTGGGCCCACGGCCGGGCCGGAGACCTGACCAGAATCGAACAAGGGCCCTGGGGGTTGACCCCCACGGAATTCGGTGCCCGTCTGCCCCTGGTCTGGGCTGAATTGGCCGAGTAAGATTTTTAAAGTTAAATTTTAAATTTTTAAAATTATTACTTGATAATAGCTAAAGGAGGATTAATATGGGGTTAGGCGAAGAAATCACGGAACTTATTAAAACTAAGACTGAAGAGGCCAACCAGTCTGAGTTCTACCGCATTCCTCTGGTCGGATTTTCTTCAGCCTCCGACCCTTTATACGCAAAAATCAAAGAATTGATCGGTCCCTACCATCTGCGGCCCACCGATATTCTGCCGGAGGTCAAAACCATCGTTTCCTTTTTTCTGCCCTTTTCCAAAAAGGTGGTTGAAGCCAATCGACGGGAGCCTGATGTTCCAGCCCGGGAATGGGTGGACTCATATATCCACGCCAATGATTTGATCGACCAGATAAGCCTGGATCTGGTGGCCCTGATGACCGCGAGAAACCTCAAGGCCGTCATGGTCAATGCATCTAAAAACTACGATCAAAAAGCCCTTAAAGCGACTTGGTCCCACCGAAGCGCGGCCTTTGTGGCTGGTCTGGGCCGGTTCGGTTTGAACCGTATGCTTATAACCCCGGTCGGCGGTGCGGGGAGATACGGCACAGTGTTGATTTCTGAAGAGCTTACGCCCTCGGTCCGCCCGGAAGAAGAGCTATGCCTGTTTTGGAAAAACGGAAGTTGTCAATATTGCCTTGAACACTGTCCGGTCAAGGCTCTGGGCGACGGCCCGGACGAGTTCGACCGCCAGGCCTGCCATCGGAAACTCCTGGCTATAACTCCTTATGCCAGCATTAACCGGTCGCAGCATGTCTGCGGCAAATGCGATGTAGGTCCCTGCGCCATTTTTTAAGGGGAAAATATACTGCCCCCTTCATCCAAACCGTGATTTTATTAGGTTCCAAATTTTTCTGGCAGGCCATGGAAGAATTTTTAATTCTTTCTCAATCTTCAACTGCTTTATTTGAAAATTTAAAATGTTTTCCCATTTTTGGGCGCGCTCATCACCGTAATATTTGCTTAGAAATGGTGATATTTCTCGCAATGCATCTTCATCTTGAATTCTATAGGACCATGGAAGCGAAAGAATTGAAAAAACATCGTCTATGTTTTCATCTGTTGCATCATGCAGTCTTATTGCGGCAATATTAGGGAAATATGGATGCTCTGTATATGGAGGATAAATTTTCTGACCTTTTAATACGGACAATAACAACTGGCACACATTTTGGGTTCTATGCTTCCTGAATGATTTTAATTTATTTATTGTAAACAGTAACTGGGAATATCCAACATCATGAATCACTAATAGCGCGTTTTTATCGAGAAATGGATGAAACATAAGATAATCCAAGGCTTCTCCAGGCAAATGATGCAAAGTATCCAAAACAACAAAATCAAAATTCATTCCAAGCTGCTCAAGAAAAGTATAGCAAAATCCACCCGTATAAAGATGCCAACGGTTCAATAATTCCGGGATTGTTTCTTCTACGAGGTATCCTGTACGTTTGGAACGATTCAGATAATAATTATTTGCCAGATCCATGGAATATACCAAAGCTTCCGGGTCATCTCGTACCGCTTGAAGCAGAAGAACCGAACCAGATCCAGCCGAAACACCTAATTCAAGGATTTTACGAGGCCTGTGTTTTTTGACCAGGTCGTAAATAAACTCTCTTTCAGATGCCGACATATCTGATTTAGAAGATACTTTATCTTCAATCATGGACAATTGAATACGGTCAGCTTCTCTCATAACATAGCACCTAATCTTTACTGCCGCCCTGCTAAAAAAATACACAGCCCATATTGGTTGCAAAATTTGAAAGTTTTATTTTTAATATTTTAAATTTTAAGCCAATAATAGCGCAAATAAGCCAAAAAATATGCGCTTACCAAGTTCAAAGTCAAAGTTCAAAAATCCTGGTGGCCTCATTTGGGCCGGCCACCACTGGCTCCAAGGTTTCCCCCACGACCTTCCGGGCGGCTGCCAGGGCCAGATTGGGGCGGTTATTGGTTTCGGAGAGGTGGGCCAGGACCAGATGCCTTAAGCCGACGTGATTCAATTCCGCAACCAAAGCGGCGGCGTCTTCATTGGCCAAGTGGCCGGTGCGGCCGCGGATGCGTTGTTTCAAAGGCCAGGGGTAAGGTCCGTCCATCAGGAGACGGTAATCGTGGTTGAATTCCAAAACCAGGGCGTTGAGGCCCAGGAATCTCCGCCGCAAGAGTTCTGTGGCCGCGCCTAAATCCGTGACCAGCCCCAGCCGGCCGGCCGGGCTTTCGACTAAAAAGGCCACCGGGTCGGCGGCATCGTGGGAAATGGGCAGGGTGCGGATTTTCAAGGCTCCGAAAGCCAAGGTGTCGCCGGTGGTGAATATCTCCCAATTGAGCGGACCGGTCACCGCCTCGGCCAGATCGCGGGTGGCCTGATTGGCCAGCACCGGCAGTTTCAGACGGCGGGCCAGGGGCCCCACTCCGCTTAAGTGGTCGCGATGCTCATGGCTGATCACCAGGGCTGCCAGCCGGCCAGGGTCCAGCCCGGCCGACTCGGCCCGGCGCAAAAATTCCCGTGCCGGCAGACCGCAGTCCAAAACCACAGCCACCTCAGACTCTTCCAGCCACAGGCAGTTGCCGCGGCTGCCGCTGGCCAACAGGCAGAATTTCACGGTAGCCTCACAGGCTTCAGCCGGTCGAACCGAAACCGCCCGTCCCCCGGTCGGTGGAGGTCAGGGCCTCCACCACTTCAAGGTCAGGGCGCTCGACCTTGGCCACCACCAGTTGGGCCAGGCGGTCCCCCCGCCGGATGGTCACCGGCTCCGGTCCCAGGTTGATCATGGGCAGTTGTATTTCCCCCCGGTAGTCCCAATCAATGGTTCCAGGGCTGTTGACCAGGGTCAGGCCTTTTTTCAGGGCCAGGCCGCTGCGGGGACGGACCTGTCCTTCATAGCCCTCCGGCAGGCCCACGGCCCAGCCCGTGGGCACCAGGGCTATCCTGCCCGGGGCCAGGATCAGGGGTTCCCGGACCCCGGCGGCCAAGTCCAAGCCGGCCGCCCCGGCCGTCTGCCAAGCCGGTACCGGCAAATCCGCATCTTCCAAGGGGCGGACTCTTTTAAACTCCAGGCGCATAGAGAGAACTTTTAGTTCCCTTCAAGCACCGCGCGGCGGGAAAGACGGATCTTGCCCTGCTTGTCGATGCCTAGGACTTTGACATCGATCATATCCCCTTCCCTGACCACATCGGTTACCCGCTGCACCCGCTCCGGAGCCAGTTGGGAGATGTGGACCAGGCCATCGGTCCCGGGCAGGATTTCGACAAAGGCGCCGAAATCCATGATTTTGACCACCCGGCCGTGATATATCTTATCCACTTCCGGTTCCTGGGTGTAGCGCCGGACCAGGGCTATGGCCGCCTCGGCCTTTTCAGCCGTGGGCGCGTAGATGGTGACTTTGCCGCTGTCTTCCACTTCCAGGCGGGTGTCGGTTTCGGTCTGGATCGACTTGATTATTTTACCCCCGGGGCCGATGACATCCTTGATCTTTTCAGGATTGATCTCAATGAAGGTCATCTTGGGGGCGTAAGGGGATATTTCGGCTTTGGGCTCGGCCAAGGCTTCCTTCATTTTTTCCAGGATATAAAGGCGCCCGGCCCTGGCTTGGTCCAGGGCCCGGGTCATTATTTCCCGGGTCACACCGCTGATCTTGATGTCCATCTGGACAGCGGTGATGCCCTCGGCGGTGCCGGCCACCTTGAAATCCATATCGCCCAGGTGGTCTTCATCACCCAGAATGTCAGTGAGAATTATGACCTTCTCGCCTTCCACCACCAGGCCCATAGCCACCCCGGCCACCGGCGCCTTGATGGGCACGCCCGCATCCATCAGGGCCAGGGTTCCGGAACAGACCGAGGCCATGGATGAGGAACCGTTGGATTCCATTATTTCGGAAACCACCCGAAGGGTGTAGGGAAATTTTTCATGGGGCGGAAGGACGGCCCGGAGAGCCCGTTCAGCCAGGGCGCCGTGGCCTATCTCCCGGCGGCCGGGGGCGCCTAAGCGTTTGACTTCACCCGTGCAATAAGGCGGGAAATTATAGTGCAGCATAAAAGACTTGGAAGTGTCGCCGATGAGGGTATCCAGCCGTTGGTCGTCATAACTCGTGCCTAAAGTGGCCACCCCCAGGCTCTGGGTCTCGCCCCGAGTGAAAAGGGCTGAACCGTGGGCACGGGGCAGATAGCTTATCTCACAGGTGATGGGGCGGACTTCATCCAGGGCCCGCCCGTCGATGCGCCGGCCCTCCTCGACGATCAGGCCTCGCAAGAGGCCCGCCTCCAGGTGATGGAGGGCATGACCGATATCGCCTTGGCCTGATGGATAGTCCTGGGTCAGGGCGGCCGTGGCCTCGGCCTTGAGGCGGGCGATATTTTTCTGGCGGGCCTGTTTTTCCCTGGTAGTCAAGGCTTCCATCATGGGGCCGCGGTAGTCGGCGGCGACCTTCTGGATCAATTGTTCGTCCCGGACGATTTCCGCCGGCACGCGTTTCTCTTTGCCGCAGGCTTTTTGCAGTTCCAACTGCAGGTCCAGAAGGGGCTGGATGGCTTTATGGGCCAGAAAGACAGCGTCCAGGATGTCGGCCTCGCCGGCTTCCCGGGCTCCACCCTCCACCATAACCACGGCTTCCCGGCTGCCGGCCACGATGAGGGTCAGGTCAGCGGCTTCCAATTGGGCCTGGGTGGGATTGACCACCAGGTTGCCGTCCACCCGAACCACCCGGGCTCCGGCGATGGGGCCGCCGAAGGGGATATCCGAAATGGTCAGGGCTGCGGAAGCGCCCAGCATGGCCGGCAGGTCCGGGTCGTATTTGTCATCCACGCTGATGGCCTGGACAATGACCTGGGTTTCATAATTCCAGTTCTTGTTGAACAGGGGTCGGCAAGGCCGGTCGATGAAGCGGGAGGTCAGGGTTTCCTTCTCCGAGGGCCGCCCTATTTCCCGGCGAAAAAAATTACCGGGGATGCGGCCCACGGCGTAAAAGCGTTCCAAGTAATCGACCGTGAGGGGCACGAAATCCAGCCCTTCGCGTTTATCGTTCGAAGCAACGGCCGTGGCCAGAATCATGGTTTCGCCCAGGCGGACAATGACAGAACCGCCGGCTTGGCGCGCCACCTTACCGGTTTCAATGCTGACCACGGCATCGCCGAATTTGGTTTCGACTTTCATCAATTTCTCCATTTCTTATTTAGAAAGCGAAAGGCCAGCCCCTTGGGACCCGTCACTTGCGCAGTCCCAGGCGGCCGATAAGCTCACGATAGCGGTTGATGTCCTGATTTTTTAAATAGTTCAGGAGGCGACGGCGCTGGCCGACCAGTTTCAAAAGGCCCCGGCGGGAGGTATGGTCCTTGTGGTGGGTTTTGAAGTGTTCGGTGAGGTTGGCGATGCGCTCGGTCAAGAGGGCCACCTGGACTTCCGGGCTGCCGGTGTCGCTGTCGTGGGTGCGGTAGGCTTCGATCAATTCGCGGGTTTTCTCAATGGTGATGGACATGCTGGCTCCTTGCCTTTGATCTGATGTCTGGTTTAAGTCTCTGGAAAAACCCTCAGGGGCCGCAAGAAAGGCTCCCGGGGCGGGGCAACGCCGCCCTCGCTGGCGGCGGCGGTCTCTATCTGGCCAAGGCCGAGAAAACGTCCCTGGTCATCCATTATTTTATAGGACCCGGCCGCGGCCGAGCCGAGGGCCGGTAGCCGGCGGCCCTGGACGAAATGGCTGGCCGATTCGGGCTCGGCCAGCACCAGGGCTGGCCAGTGGGGCAGAGCCTCGGCCGGAGGCCTGAGGCGAGCCCGCCATTGGTCGTAAGTCCAGCCGGCCGTCTCCTCCAAAGTCCAGGCCTGGTCCAAGGTCCAGGGGCCTAAGCTAGTCCGTTTAAGCTCTGTCAGAGCCCCGCCGCCCAAGCCCAAGGCCCGGCCCAGATCCCGAGCCAGAGCCCGAATATAATAGCCGGTGGACACGGTGGCGGTGAAATACAGCACAGGCGGCTCGTAGCCTGTCAACTCCAGCCGGAAAGCGGTCACCCGCCGGGGTGAAAGACTTAACGGGGCGCCGGCCCGGGCCGCCTTATAAGCCCGTCGGCCGGCCACCCGGACCGCGGAAAAGGCCGGGGGTACCTGCTCGCGCTCCCCTTCTCCATCCCGAAGCGTCTGCCGGACTTCGTCTTCCGTTGGCCAGGGACCCGGATGGCGGGTCAAAATACGGCCGACAGCGTCATCGGTATCGGTGACCAGGCCCAGTTCTATCCTCCCCAGATAAGTCTTGCTCATCTTGGTCAAATAGGGCGCCAGTCTGGTGGCCGGCCCCAACAGAACCGCCAACAGGCCCGTGGCTAGAGGGTCCAGGGTACCGGTGTGGCCGATTTTTTTTTGCCCGGTCAGGCGGCGTAAACGGGCCACCACATCGTGGCTGGTCATATCCCGGGACTTGTCGATCAAAATAAGTCCCTGGAGTTCGCCCGCGGACCAGCCACTCATAAAAAACTTTCCGCCCTGGCCAAGAGATTGGTCACCGCTTCTTCAGCCGTGGCGGCCTGGGAGTCGTTGTAAGCCGCAGCCCGGCGGTGACCGCCGCCGCCGAAAAGGCCGGCCAGGGCGGAAGCGTTCACCGGGTCCCGGCTGCGCAGGCTGACCCTGGGGCGACCTTGCCCATCATCTTTGACCAGGGCCGAGAGAGTCACGCCGGCCAGATGGCGCCCCAATTCCACTAAATCCTCAGTGTCTGCCATGACTGCCCCGGCCGTGCGCAAAACGTCCCGGGTCACGACCATGACGGCCAGGCGCCCGTCAAAATGGACACTCAGGGAGTCCAGGGCCTGGCCCATGAGTTTAAGACGTCTTAAGGGCAGGTCTTCGCGGAGATGGCGATGAACCGTAGCCAGGCGGCCGCCCCGCTCCACTAGGTCGGCCGCGGCTCTGAGGGTGGCGGCGGTGGTGTTGCTCTGACTGAAAAAACCGGTATCCGAAGCTATGGCCAAAAGGAGAGCTTCCAGGGCTTCAGGCGGCGGGATAAGGTTCAGGGCCGACAAGAGCCGCCAGACCAGTTCGCCGGCGGAGGAGGCTGTCGGCTCCAGAAGCCAACCAGCCTCGGCCTTGTTCTCTCCGCCTAAGGGATGGTGGTCGATCACCACCATTGGAGGACCGGCGGCGGCCAGGATCGGGAGACCGGTCCGCTCCAGGCGGCTGAGGCAGTGGCAATCCAACAGCGCCACAAGGTCAAAGGTAGAAAAATCATCGGGAAAATCAATGACCGAAAGGCCTTCCAGCAGAAAGGACAGATGCTGGGCCCAGGTTCCGGTCAGGGCCAGGTCCGCCTGCTTGCCGGCTGCGCCCAAGGTCAGGGCCAGGGCCCGGGCAGATCCCAAGGCATCGCCGTCGGGGTTATGATGGGTCAGAATCAGAATATGCCTGGATCGGCCTATCAGGTCCAAAACCAGGGGCGGAACCTCCATAGTCGGAACCGCCGCAGCCAGCGAGGGCTTACCGGTCATGATCTTCGGCTCCGGCCCGGTCCAAGCCGAGGTTGCTTAAGAGTTCCGATATATGCTGGGCGTATTCCAGGTTGCGGTCAAATTCAAATTTGATCTCCGGAGTATATTTGAGCCCCAAGGTCTCGCCCACCGAGGTCCGGACAAAACCCGCAGCCCGGTCCAAGGCCTTCCGGGCGGCCGCTTTTTCCTCTTCTCCGCCCAGGAGACTGTAGAAAACCATAGCCTGCTTGAGGTCGGCCGTCATCTTGACCGCAGTGACATTGACCTGCCGGAGCCGGGGATCCTTGCTTTTCTGGAGCAGAAGGACGGCTACGGCCTCTTTCATCAACTCGTTCATTTTTTCCAGGCGGCGCTGAGTCATTATTGGCGTCCCTCAGCCGAAGAAAAAATCGAATTCCATCCTGGAATCGGCCACCTCGGCTTCGGCGTTATCTTCCACAAAGTCGAGGATATTGTCCAGCACGGTGTTCAACACCCTCTGGTCCGGGCCGCAGACGGCGAAACCCAAGACTGCGGTTTCATGGAGATCCTGGCCGCCGGTTTCGGCCACAGCGGTGTTGAAACGGGCCTTGACCCGTCCCAGGAGGCTTTTGACCACTTTGCGCTTGCCCTTGAGGCTGGAGTTGCCTTCCAGCCGCAGGATCACTTCCAAGAGTCCTACATGCACCGGCCGGGCTCAGTTTTCGTCCTCTTCGGTCGCCCTGGCTCTTTCCCGGGCCGCCCGGGCCACGGCCTCGTCAATGAGGTCCACCGTGGCCGCAGTCTCTTCAATCTGATAGGCTTCAATTTGGTCGCCCACTTTGACATCGTTGTAGTTTTCAAAACCTATGCCGCACTCGAAATTGCTGAGTACTTCCCGGACATCTTCTTTCACCCTCTTAAGGGAAGCCAGACGGCCGTCGTGGACCACCACTCCGTCGCGCAGAAGGCGGGCCCGGGCTCCGCGCACCACCTTACCGTCGGTGATGAAGGAGCCGGCGATGGTGCCCACCCGGCTGACCTGGAAGGTGGCCCGCACTTCGGCCCGCCCAAGTATTTTTTCGCTCTTTACAGGGTCAAGGAGGCCGGCCATGGCTTCCTTGATGTCGTCAATGAGCTTATAAATGACATCGTAGTAGCGGATCTGGATGTGTTCGGCTTCAGCCAATTCCTGCACCTTGGCCGGCGGGCGGACGCCGAAACAGATGACCAGGGCGTTGGAAGCCGAAGCCAGCATGACGTCGGTTTCGGCCACCGCGCCGGTGGACTGGTGGATGATGTTGATTTTCATCTCCGGCGTGGAAAGCTTCATAACCGCTTCTATTATGGCTTCCAGGGAGCCTTGGACATCGGTTTTGACGATCAGGTTCAGGCCCTTGACCGCCCCGGCCTTGATGTTGTCGAACAGGTTTTCCAGGGTGAGCTTGGAGGTCTTGGTCAGTTCGCTTTCCCTCTGGCGCAGGAGCCGGTGCTGGCTGACCTGGCGGGCCTGTTTTTCATCCACCAGGACGATGAATTCATCGCCGGCCTGGGGTACTCCGCTGATGCCCTGGACCTCAACGGGAATGGCCGGGCCGGCCTCGGCCACCCGCCCCCCCTGGTCATCCAGCATGGCCCGGATACGGCCGTGGAAAACGCCGCAGACATAGGCATCGCCCTGCTTGAGCAAACCTTCCTGGACCAGGACCGTGGCCACAGGTCCCCGGCCCTTGTCCAGCCTGGCCTCTATGATGCGGCCCTTGGCCGGACCGTTCGGGCGGGCCTGGAGTTCCAAGATGTCGGCTTGGAGCAGGATCATGTCCAAAAGTTCATCCACGCCCTGGCCGGTCTTGGCTGAAATCTCCACGAAGACCGTATCTCCGCCCCAGGCTTCGGAGAGGAGGCCGATCTCCATCATTTCCCGGCGCACTTTTTCCGGGTTGGCTCCTGGCTTGTCGATTTTATTTATGGCCACCACGATGGGCACGCCCGCAGCCTTGGCGTGGTCGGCGGCTTCCCGGGTCTGGGGCATGAGACCGTCATCGGCGGCCACGATGAGAACGACGATATCCGTGACCTGGGCGCCCCGGGAACGCATGGCTGTGAAGGCTTCATGGCCGGGCGTGTCCAGAAAGGTGATGTTGCGGCCTCCGGCCCGAACATGATAGGCCCCGATGTGCTGGGTGATACCACCGGCCTCGCCGCTTTGAATGTTGGTTTTGCGGATATAATCCAACAAGGAGGTTTTGCCGTGGTCCACATGGCCCATGATGGTCACCACCGGCGGCCTGACCTCGGGTGCGTCGGCCTGTTCATATTCCACCTGGAGTATGTTGACCTCGTCAAAGGCCGACTTTTCCACCTCGTAACCGAATTCGGAAGCCACCAGGGTGGCGGTGTCAAAATCCAGGGCCTGGTTCAGGCCGGCCATGACACCCATGCTCAAAAGCTTTTTAATAATGTCGCCGGCTTTGATGGACAGGCGATGGGCCAGTTCGGAAACTGTAATCACTTCATCCACCTTTATGCGGCGCTTGATGGCCTTGGGTACCGTGATTTCCGTCTTGGCTTTGACCTTCTTGACGGCCTTGCCCCGGCGCCGGACTCTCTCCCAATCCCCTTCGGAATAGAGGTCGGTCCGTTCCACCACATCCCGGCGGCGGGCCGCCGGTTTGGAGCCCGGGCTCTCTTCACCGTCGAAGCGACCGTGGCTCTTCTTTTTTTTATCCCGACGGCGCCCGCTGTCCTGTTCCGGCGCCGGCGACGGGGTGGTCGAAGTCCGCCGGAAATCAACGCCGGTTCGAGGTGGTAGTGGCCGACCCGGCTCAATTCCGGTCAGGCGCCGGGGGCCCCCCGGCGCCGGGCTCGGCCGGGGCGGTCCGCCGGGTGCGTCTTTCCAATTGGGCCGGCTGCCGACCACCTTGGCCGCATCATAGGCGCCTCTGGCCGCTCCGATTATGCGGGCCGGAGCCTCACCACTCAGTTCCCGGGTGATTTTTCGACCGGCCGGACGACCAGACAAAGCCTGGGTTGCCTCAACCGGGACATCCGCGGCCGGCCGGGACGCGGAGACAGGCGGGGCAACACCCGCCGGGAACGGCGCGACCGGGGAAGCCTGGTCCGGCCCGGACGAGACCGGAAGCGATTCGTCCGCCATCGGCTCAGCCGCAACGATCGGCGCGGTCGCCAACTCCTCTGACAGGCCGGCGGAATCTTCCGCTTCGGCCGGGACAGACGGAGATTCTTCGAACATGGGCTCGGCCGATTCTTCCGTGGCCGCCTCGGTTTTGACCTCGGACGGCTCGCTCTTTTTCCGACGCCGAATCACCGGGGCGGACGAAGACGGACCGCTGTCGGGAGACCTTAAGCGACGCACTATGTTTTCAGCCAAGTAATCTTCCAGGCCGCTGGAAGCCACCAGCTTGACCCCTGGCAAGAGCTTCCATTCCACTATTTTTTGAATAAGTTCGGCGCTGGTCAGGGACAGCTCCTTGGCTAATTCATGAATCCTCTTTTTGCCCATCCCGCTACCTTTATAAATTTATCCCGTCATTATAGCTTAAAAAGCCAGGAGTTGCCAAGGGTTTTAGTCCCCGCTTCCGCCGGAGGTCAGGGCTGAGGCATCGGCTTCAATCTCCAGGCGGAAGGCTCTGGACAGAACTTTTTTCCGCAGGGCTTTTTCCAGGCAGTCAGCCTCGTTCAAGCACAACCAGGCGCCGCGTCCCCCCCGGGTCCTGTTTTCGTCCCAAACCACCCGGGAGCCCTCCGGCCCCCGGATCAGGGCCAGACGCCGCAACCGGGCCTGACTTTTCCGGGCCCGGCAACCCAGGCAGGTGCGCACCGGACCAAGCTGGCCTTTCAAGCCGGCCAATCCCGGGCCGTCTCTTCCTCCGGCACCTGATCCTCCGTGGATTCCGCTTCGGTCGCGGAAACCGAAGGCATGGCTCTCAGTCCCTTGGCCAACTGTTCCTGGGCCTCGGTGGCCGCATCTTCCCGGGCCAGGTTTTCCAGGTAAAAACGGGCCGCGGCCTGGACCTGGGCGGCTTTGGCCTCGTTCCCTACCACATCGGTCAGGTCCTCAGGCTGGGCTTCCAGAACCTCCCGGGCCGAACCGTAGCCGGCCTCAAAGAGGGCATCGGCGGTGGCTTCGCTCACTCCAGGCAGGCGGATCAGGGACTGATAACCCTCTTTGAGTGACCGCTGATACTTGGATTCGCTCTTGGCGTCTATGCGCCAGCCCACCAAGCGGGAAGCCAGGCGCACGTTCTGGCCCTTGCGCCCAATGGCCAGGGACAGTTGCTCATCAGGCACCACCACTTCCAGGGACCGGTTTTCTTCATCCACCACCACCCGGATAACCCCGGCCGGAGCCAGGGCGCTGGCCACATAATGGGCTATATCGTAATTATAGGGAATGATGTCTATCTTTTCCCCTTTCAGTTCCTGCACCACCCCCTGGACCCGAGAACCTCTCATGCCGACGCAGGCGCCCACCGGGTCTATGTCGGAGTCTTCGGTGGTTACGGCTATTTTGGCCCGGCTGCCAGGTTCCCGGGCCACTCCGACGATTTTGACTATGCCTTCAGCGATTTCAGGCACTTCCGCCGCGAACAGGGCGGACAAAAAATCAGGGTGGGTGCGGGAGAGGACGATCTGCGGCCCCCGGCTGACCAATTTGGCGTCGATTATCAGAGCCCGAAGCCGGTCGCCGCGCCGGTAATAGGTCTCGCGGGGAATCTGTTCCGAGGCCGGCAGTAAGGCCTCGGCCCGGCCCAGGTTAACGATGATGTTGCCTTTATCCACGCGTTGCACTATGCCGCTGATTATTTCCCCGACCCGGTCCTTGTAGTCGTCGAAGATCAAATCCCTTTCGGCGTCCTTGAGACGCTGGATGATGACCTGTTTGGCCGACTGGGCGGCGATGCGGCCGAACTCGGCGGTGTCCAGTTTGACGCCCAGTTCCTCACCCAAGTCCGATTCCGGGTCCAACTTCCGGGCCTCCTCCAGAGAAATCTGGCTCTCTGGCGTCTGAACTTCAGCCACCACCTCCTTGTACTGGAAAACCTCGATTTCCCCATTCTCCTCGTGGTAGGAGACTTCGAAATTGTCGCTCATGCCGTATTTCCGCTTGACCGCGGAACGGATGGCCTCCTCCAGGGTGCCGATGAGCACTGACTTGTCAATGCCCTTGTCTCGGCTGACCTGTTCAATTATGCGTTTCAGTTCGCTACTGTTCATATCTGTTTCCTTATGAGAATGATCCGAAGCGGCCGTCCGCCGGGGCTCTCGATTCCTCCAAGACCAGACGGCCAGATATAACCTCCTCCCAGACGAAAGACATCAAGCCGTCTTCCATCAACAAGGCCAGACCTCCAACCTCGCTTAAGGCCAAGCGGCCCCGAAAGACCCGCGGGCCTTCAGACCGACGCAACTTCAACCGGGCCAAGCGGCCCTGGAAACGGCGGCAGTCTTCAGCCTTCAACAGGGGCCGGTCCAGGCCCGGGGAAGATATTTCTAAAACATAGCCGTCCGGCGCTTCAGCTTCCTCGGTCTCCAGAGCTGCCTCCAAAGCGCGGGAGACGGCGGCGCAATCGTCCAGTGATATGGCAGCCAGCCCAAGGTGGCGGTCAATGAAAAGGCGGATGACCGGCCGACCGCCGACCAACGGCGCCTGGGCCAGAACCAACTCCAGCCCCATTCCGGCCAGAATCGGTTCGACCACTTGGATCACCCGGGTCAGAAAGGTCTTGAGGCCGGCTTTATTGACGGAAGCCAGGCCGGTTTTTCTTTTGGTTTTGGCCATAAGCACCCAAAAAAAGCGGGCTGAAACCCGCTTCCCGTAAGGCCGCCCAGCCCTTCCGGCGCCCGCGCGGCGAAAACCAAAGGCCAATAAACCCCAAAAAAAGAAGCGGCCCGAGCCACTCAACTTTTTAAACCTATCATATTCCCGTTTGAAAAGCAACCAAAAAATACAAGCGCTTTTGTCCGGCCCGCTTTTGTTTTGGTGGCCTCAAACAGCGTTAACTTGGTATTACATATTCAACATAAACGCCTGTTCGCTGTTTTGCCGGTCGGCATATTCCAGGAGATCTTGAATCGTGACATCTGAAAGACAGGCTTCAACCGCCTGGTCCAGTTTGTCAAACACCAGCTCTCTTATGGCGGCTTCCGTGGAAGGGGCTTGCCCGAACACCGTGTTATCCGCTTTTTCCATCAGCGTATTTTCAACAGCGGAAAGCACGTTCCAGGCGGTAATCGTGGGCGCTTTCCGCGCGAGTTGATAGCCGCCCCTCGCACCCTTTGTAGATTTAATAATAGTATCCTTTTTTAGAGCCGCGACCGTCTGTTCCAGGAAAATTTTTGATATCCCTAATTTCTCTGAAATGGTGGCTATCGAAACCACCTCGCCGGCCCTGGTCTGCCGCGCAATCTCTATCAAGGCCGCCAAGGCGTACCGCCCTTTGGCCGATATACGCATGGACATTTCCTCTCTGAAAAACCATGTTGACATGGCGAACAAAAAACATATAATACATATATATTTTATAAATTATATCGAAAGGCAAAAATAATGTCAACTAATAATGAGGTGCTTCTTTGTCCAGGGTCCTGGTCGCCTTAAGCGGCGGAGTTGACAGTTCCGTGGCCGCCCTCCTGCTCAAGGAGCAGGGTCATGAGGTCAGCACAATAACGATGAAGCTCTTTGAGGACCAAAGGGCTGACCAGCGGGCCCCTGGCTCCCGGGACGACCTGAAGTGTGCGCGGGCCGCGGCCTTAAGCCTGGGCCTGGACCATCAGGTCGCGGACTTCCGGGATCTGTTCCACCGGGAAGTCATTGACCGTTTCGCTACGGCTTATGCCCAAGGGCTGACCCCCAACCCCTGCCTCGACTGCAACCGCCATATAAAGTTCAGCCTCTTGAGGGACATGGCCGTACGGATGAACTTCGATTTCCTGGCCACCGGTCACTATGTCCGCCGTGAATTCGACGCCCGCCGCAGCCGCTGGCTGCTCAGAACGGCCCGGGACCAGGCCAAAGATCAGGGCTATGCGCTTTACAGCCTGACCCAGGCTCAACTGGCTCGGACCCTGTTCCCACTTGGAGAGATGGACAAGACCGGGGTGCGGGCCCTGGCCGCGGCCCAGGGCCTGATCAATGCCGACAAGCCTGACAGCCAAGATATATGTTTCATCCGCGGAGGAGATTACGCTTCTTTTCTGGAAAAGACCTTGGGCCCCGCTCCGCCTGGTGACTTCATCGACCGGGAGGGCCGGGTACTGGGGCGGCACCGGGGCCTCATCCGCTACACGGTGGGCCAGCGCCGGGGTCTGGGCAGTTTCGGCCGGCCCCTGTATGTGACCGGCCTCAACCTGGCCGACAACACGGTCCGGCTCGGCCCGGAAGAGGAACTGTTCAGTTCTTCGGCCCTGGTGGGGGAAGTCAACCTCATCTCGGAGACGGCCTTGGACCACCCCCTGGAAGTTTCGGTGAAAATACGCTACAATTCTTCAGCCGAGCCGGCGGTCATTGAACCCCACCCGGCCGGCCTCTTGGTCAAATTCAAAACGCCGCGCAAGGCCGTGACTCCGGGCCAGGCCGCGGTCTTTTATCAGGACGATCTGGTTATGGGCGGCGGCGTCATCCTGAAACCGAGCTGCCCATGACAAAAGAAACCCGGTTGAAAGAAATTTTGCGGGGCCTTTCAAGCGCGGCGGTGGCTTTTTCCGGCGGGGTTGATTCCACTTTTCTCTTGAAGGTCGCCAGCGAAATCCTGGGCGACAAGGTGACGGCCGTGACCGGCCGATCCTTAAGTTTCCCCGAACGGGAACTTTCGGCCGCCCGCGGCTTCACCCGGGAACATGGTATAACCCACCTGGAAATAGATTCCGAAGAGTTGGAGGCGCCAGGTTTTGCCGCCAATCCGGTCAACCGTTGCTACCTGTGCAAAAAGGAACTTTTCGCCAAAATATCGAAAGTGGCCGAGACCAGGGGCCTGGAAACGGTAATGGAAGCCTCCAACCTTGACGACGAAGGCGACTTTCGGCCGGGGTTTATGGCCATCCGGGAACTGGGCGTCTTGAGCCCTTTGCGTGAAGCCGGCCTGACCAAGAGCGACATCCGGGCTCTATCCAGGGAACGGGGCCTGTCCACCTGGGACAAGCCTTCCTTCGCCTGCTTGGCCTCCCGTTTCCCATACGGGGAAACCATTACCCCGGAAGGTTTGAAAAAGGTTGACGCAGCCGAAACTTTTCTTCTGTCCCTGGGCTGCCGGCAGGTGCGGGTGCGCTGCCACGACCAGGGCCGCCTGGCCCGCATTGAGGCCGACGAAGCCGGGCTGGATCTCCTGGCCGCGCCGGACCGTCGCCGCCTGGTGGCTGAAAAACTGGCCGATCTTGGCTTCACTTACATCGCCTTGGACCTTCAGGGTTACCGCACCGGCAGCCTGAACGAAACCCTGGCCGATCCGGAACTACAGATAACAGGTGCTTAATCAATAAGAAATATCGGAGACCTGAGATGCTGGAGCAAATTTTAAAAAAGGATAAACTGACCCGGGACGATCTGATCTATGGCCTTAAAGTGACTGACGAGGGGGAGTTGGCCCGGCTTTTTGAAGCGGCCTACGCAGTGAAGACCAGGGAAATCGGCCGCAAGGCCTATTTCCGGGGCCTGTTGGAAATTTCCAACCGCTGCCGCAAGAATTGTTATTACTGCGGCATCCGGGCCGGCAATGACCGGGTGGAGCGTTTCGACATGACCAGGGAGGAAGTCTTGAGCATGGCCCAATGGGCCTTTGACAATCAATACGGCTCCGTGACCTTGCAAAGCGGTGAACGTAGCGACCCGGTCTTCGTGGAATTCATTGACGACCTCCTGGGGGAGATCAAAAAAATCGGCGGAGGATGCCTGGGCGTGACTCTCAGCCTGGGGGAACAGACTGACGAGGTCTATCGGAAATGGTACGATCTCGGCGCCCACCGCTACCTTTTGCGCATTGAGGTCTCCAACCCCGAATTGTATAAAAAAATGCACCCGGCCAATGCCATCCACAGTTACGAAACCAGGGTTGAACGGATCAAAGCCTTAAAGAGGCTGGGTTACCAATTGGGCACCGGGGTTATGATCGGCCTGCCGGGCCAGACCGAGGAGGACCTGGCCGACGACATTCTCTTTTTTGAAAAGATAGATGCCGACATGATCGGCATGGGCCCCTATGTCGTCCACCAGGACACGCCGACAGGTCGGGAAGTGCTGGAGAAAGGCGAAAACGGGCCGGAAGACCAAAAGCGGCGTATGCTGTTGGGCCTTAAGATGATCGCCATGACCCGGCTCTATCTGAAAAACGTCAACATAGCCTCCACGACAGCTCTCCAAGCCCTGGACCCCTTAGGCCGGGAACTGGGGCTCAAGGCCGGGGCCAACATTCTCATGCCCATCATCACTGCGGGGGAATACAAGACCAAGTATCTGCTTTATGATAACAAGCCAGGCGTTGAGGACGACGAGGGAGAAATCCGCGACAGCCTGGTGGAGAGGGTGCGGGCCATAGGCGAGGAAGTGGGGTTCGGTCAGTGGGGGGACTCCCCCCACGCCGCCAAAACCCGGCCCGGCTCTTCAGGTTAGAGTGGATATGCCTAGTACCATGTAACGATTAAAATTGAAAAAATATTGGTATTGATATATAGTGGTGCCACCACCGAACACCTGGGAGGCGCCATGACCACGAAATATTCAGTGATGCTAATCTCTGATGAGCG
>Ga0082212_10003521_pt1 | contig 22118 bp, 20 predicted proteins | sample TergutNt197P3_FD_71548 | JGI IMG/M metagenome (GOLD analysis project Ga0082212, IMG submission 71548) | Neocapritermes taracua P3 segment gut microbial communities from Petit-Saut dam, French Guiana - Nt197 P3 | ecosystem: Host-associated > Arthropoda: Insects > Digestive system > Gut ...
CAATGACTACCGGTGCTTTTAAATTCCCGGGCAAAAGCGGTATAATCGTACTGAGTGCTTTTGGACCTCCTGTAGAAGAAGCGATTGCAACTAGTTTGCCCTGCTTGCCTTGTTTAGATACGATAAGCTTGTCAAGGTTTACCTGCTTTACAATAGGTTGTACCTTTGCCTTAGAAGCACCAAATGATTTTCCTTGCATGGCATCCAGCAAATCAATCACTTGTTTTGCAAACGCATCTCTTTGCAACATGATGTTATTGGGCTTTTTAAGAAAATCAATGGCCCCAAGTTCTAATGTCTGCATTACTGCGTCTGCATCTTCTGACATGCTGCTAAAAACAAATACATTTCTTTGAATCTTTTTTTGATTCATCGCTTTTAAAAGTTCCACGCCATTCATAAGCGGCATATGAATATCTAAAAATATAGCATGAAGATCCTCGAGCTTTTCAATTTTTTCAAGTCCATCCACACCGTTGACAGCCACAGCCGAAACATGATATCTTCCGCTTTCATTAATTATATCAGACAACACCCTTCTCATAAGTGCAGAGTCTTCAATTATTAAAATATTTTTTTTCATTCTCTATCCCACAACCTTTTTTACAGCATCTAAAACCCTTTCAGGTTGAAAAGGTTTTACAATAAAATCTCTTGCGCCAAATTGAATGGATTCAATAACCATTGCCTGTTGTCCCATTGCCGAACACATGACAATATTGGCATTTTGGTCTTTTTCCTTAATTTTTTTTAGTGCTTGAATTCCATCCATTTCCGGCATGGTAATATCCATCAATACCAAATCAGGATGCAATTCACTATATTTTTCAATTGCTTTTACTCCATTTTCGGCTTCACCGGAAATATCATATCCATTCTTCACTAAAATGTCTTTGAGCATCATTCTCATAAAAGCCGCATCGTCACAAATCAACACATTCTTCCCCATATCTCTCTCCCATCCTTAATATAATCATAATTAATAATTTTATAATATCATAGTAACTGTTTCCCTTGCAATCATTAATTCCTCATTCGTAGGAATTACGTACACCTTAACTTTTGAATCCTCCTTAGAAATTTCTATTTCTTCCCCGCGTATTTGATTCACTTCTTCATCAATTGAAAAGCCCAAATAGTTAAGCGAGTCACATACCATTTTACGCACTCCGGAATTATTCTCACCAATACCTGCCGTAAACACAATGGCATCCACGCCGTTCATTGCGGCCGCATACGCACCTACAAAACCCGCAACGCGATATGAAAATACTTCCAATGCTTTTTTTGCCCTTTTATTTCCTTCACCTGCGGCAATATCCAAATCTCTAAAATCACTGGATACACCGGAAATCCCTAATACACCTGACTTCTTATTTAATATATTCATCACTTCTAATGTTGAACAATTTAATTTTTCTTTTAAAAATTCTAATACGGCAGGGTCAACGCTACCGCTCCTCGTTCCCATTACCAAGCCATCAAGCGGCGTAAATCCCATGCTGGTATCAACGGATTCTCCCCCTTTGACTGCACAAATACTGGAACCATTGCCTAGATGGCATACAATTACTTTCGTATCTTCTTTTCTTTTTTTCAAAAGCTCTATACAACGCCTTGACACAAAACTATGACTCGTTCCGTGAAAGCCGTATTTTCTGATTTGATATTGCTCATAATATTCATATGGGATTCCGTATAAATAAGCCTTCGATGGCATCGTCTGATGAAACGCAGTATCAAATACTGCCACCATAGGCACGTTAGGCATAATCGACTTACATGCATGAATGCCGATTAAATTCGCAGGATTATGAAGAGGCGCCAAATCACTGCATTCTTTAATAGCCGCCATGACTTCCTCCGTAATGACAACGGACGCTTCAAATTTTTCTCCTCCATGCACGACCCTGTGTCCGATAGCATCAATTTCATCAAGTGATGAAAGAACGCCATATGATTCATTCACTAATGCTTCCAAAACCATCTGTACTGCCACCTTATGGTCCGGCACGATAACATGCTTTACAATTTCTTCACCCCCGGACGGCTTGTGTTTTAATATGCCGTCAATGGTAATCCGATCACAAATTCCTTTTGCTATGACTTCTTCTGTACTCGAATTAATCAATTGATATTTTAAAGAAGAACTCCCGCAATTTACTACAAATATATTCATACTAAAAAATCCTTTCTATAATGCCTGTGCCTGTACTGCCGTAATGGCAATAACCCCTACAATGTCATCTGCGCAACACCCTCTTGACAAATCATTGACCGGTTTTGCAATTCCTTGCGTAATGGGACCATAAGCTTCTGCCTTTGCAAGACGCTGCACAAGTTTGTAGCCGATATTGCCCGATGCAAGGCCGGGGAAGATCAGCGTATTAACTTTTCCCCTGACCGGGCTGCCCGGCGCTTTCTGGTCGGTTACCGAGGGAACCAGCGCCGCGTCCGCCTGCAATTCGCCGTCAAACACAAAGTTGGGTTTTCTCGCCTTAAGGTTTTCAAACGCCGACTGTACTTTCGCTACAATTTCATTCTGGGCAGAGCCTTTTGTTGAAAAGGACAAAAGCGCGACTACAGGTTCTACGTCAAGAAATTCGCGGCACGACTGGGCGGCGCTTTCCGCAATATCCGCCAGCTGTTCGGCCGTCGGCTCGGGCACTACTGCGCAGTCGGAAAAAACAAGGTTTCCGTTTGCGCCCCATTTCGGATCGAGGCCGGCCATTACAAAACAGGAGGAGGCGACTTTAAGCCCCGGAACGGTACCGATGATTGAAAGCCCCGCCCTCAGCACATTACCCGTTGTGTTTTCGGCGCCTGCTACCATCGCGTCGGCCTCGCCCATGTGTACCATCATAGCCGCCCAACGCAGGGGATCGGCAATGTCGATTCGCGCCTGTTCTTCGGTCATCCCCTTGTTCTTGCGCAGTTCATAATATTCATGGGCGTATTTGGTAAGGTTCGCATCGCCCTGGGGGTATACAATGTTGATGCCATTAAGGTTTACCCCTTCTTTCTCCGCTACTTTCTGGATGTCGGTGGCTTTCCCTATCATGCTGACGCTTGCGGCAAGCTGTTCATCCAGAATAATTCTTGCCGCTATGACTGTTCTGGGTTCAGTCCCTTCAGGCAGAACCAATTTTTTCCTCATTGAAACAGCCTTGGCTTTCATTTTGCATACAAAGTCCATTTCTTGCTCCTTTTTGGCGAAATGCTCAGTCTGGGAATTGCCAAACTTGCAATTTATGATACATTGATATTGCCGGGTCCGCAAGCGTCCCGATAGCATATTTTTTATATTTGTAATATAATTGCGCAGGAGCAAGCGTGATGACCGACGTTCACAGTGATACTATCGAAGAAGAAGATTTTGACACCATACTCTCGCCGGACATTGACTTTTCCGGAACCCTGAACTTTGAAAAACCATTTCTTATCCAGGGCAGAGTTTCCGGCGAGATTAACGCAAAGGGGCTTTTGGTTATCGACGAAGAGGCGGTTGTGCATGCAGACATACATACATCGCGGGTGATAATACGGGGATTTGTAAAGGGAGATGTTACCGCCGCCGAAAAAGTTGAGATTACCGTTACCGGCAAGCTGGAAGGAAATGTTACCGCTCCGGAAATTTATATGGAAACCGGCTGTACATTCAATGGCCGCTGCACAATGACAGGGAGAAGCGCCGAACAATGAACCGTCTGTGTCTTCCCGCCTTTGTCCTTGTTTTTTTTCTGATGGTGTTTCCCGTTTTTTCGCAGTCCGATCCGGACGCTCTGGTTGAATATCGCCAGGGAAATTATGAGCGGGCTATTCAAATCTGCCGCGATGAAATTGCCGTTAACCCGGGTAATCTGGAATCGCATGTGGTTGTCTGCTGGAGCCTTTTGCGCATGGGACGCTACGAGGAGGCGCTGCGTTATGCGCGTACTGCCCGCAGCCTTAGCCGTTATGATGCCAGGGTCGCCGAAATTCTCGGCGAGGTATATTACTATCAGGGGAATAATAACGAAGCCCTGCAGTACTTTCAGGAATATGTAAATCTTGCCCCCGCGGGACAGCGTATAGAAAGCGTGTATTATTTTATCGGGGAGATATATATCCGGATGGGAAAATTCCGCCATGCCGATATTGCCCTTTCTACGGCGGTACACTGGCTGCCGGGCAATGCTGCCTGGTGGACGCGGCTTGCATTTGCCCGCGAAAACGCCGGAGAACTTACAGGGGCGGTTGCCGCATACGAGAAGGCCCTCTCGCTCAATCCCCAGTTTTCAGATGCGCGCCGCGGGCTTGATCGTGTCCGCCAAATTCTCGCCAACAGATAAATATCTTCAGATCAACGAATGACACGAATAAACGCGAATACTATTAAAGCTAATTCATTTTTCTTCATTCGTTTGTATCCGCGCAATTCGTTGACTCTTTTAAAATTTGATGAGGATAAATAATGTTTCCGGTTGCGATTTACACCTTCGGCTGCAAGTTAAACCAGCTTGAAACCGAGGCGCTTGCCGCTTCTTTCAGAAATGCCGGCTTTCCCGTGCTTCCCTGGGAAACCGCAATGGAAGGGCAGGGAATAATCATTATCAACACCTGCACGGTCACGTCAAAAGCCGACCAAAAGTCCCGCCGCATTATACGCAAAGCGCTGCGGGAAAACCCCGAATCCTGCGTTATAGTCACCGGCTGTTATGCGCATCTTGATGCAGGGGAAATTGAATCGCTTGTTTCAGGAGAATCTGCCGGTGCGGCGGGCGTCAGGCGGTTGTTTTTCCCCGGGGCAGGAGGGGAGGATGGCGCCGGGAGCAGCAAGAGCGCCCTTCTGCATTTGCCGCTGTATATACGGGAGGCAATGGCGAATAACGGCTGTGCCGTGAACGGCAGTTTGTCCAATGGCACTCAGCTGCCGGCAATACTCGAATCGTGGATACGCCAGGAAAGGGGAACATCTCCTTTCGGCTTTATGCCCGGCAAATTTACTTTTCATTCACGGGGGTATCTGAAGATTCAGGACGGCTGCGACAGCGCATGCGCCTATTGCCGGGTGCAGCTTGCCCGCGGCCCAAGCCTCAGTCTGCCAGGGGAGGAGGCGCTCAGGGAGCTGCTCGCTTTGGAGGCCGCTGGCTGCGCCGAGCTGATGATAACCGGTGTGAACATAAGCCAGTACCGGTACAATGGCTGTGACCTTGCCGGGCTTTTGGAATACCTGCTTGAAGGCAGCACGAGCATCGCCCTGCGGCTTTCCTCGCTTGAACCCGACATAATCGACGAAAGGCTGGCCGCGGTGCTGGCCCACCCAAGAATACGCCCCCATTTCCATATTGCAGTGCAGTCGCTCAGTGCCGCTGTGCTGAAAAAAATGGGCAGGGCTTACAGCCCGGAAAAAGCAGCGGAAGGGGCGGCTTTGCTGCGCTCGGTTAAGGACAATCCCTTTATCGCCTGCGACATTATCGCGGGGTTTCCCGGCGAGAACGAGGCCGAGTTTGCCCTGACTCTTGAACGCTGTGAAAAAATTCGATTTGCGTGGATACATGCCTTTCCGTTTTCAAAACGGCCGGGAACGGCGGCCTTTTCCTTTGAGGATACAGTCTGTGAACGCGATGTTACGCGCCGGATAGAAGCGTTGAACGGTTTTTCCCGGCGGGGCAGACGGGACTATGCGCACTCCTGGCTGGGAAAGGAATTGACCGCCGTGGCGGAAAAAGGAAAAACGGCGCAGGGGCAGTGCCGGGCCGTTTCCGAAAATTACCTCAAACTTCTTGTTGACTGCGCCGGCGAAGATCCGCTTCCGGGATCATCCATACGCTGCGTTCCTGTTTCGCTGTGTGAAGCCGGCAGCGAATGCGACGCCATAGCGGTCATAAAGTAACGATTACTTTCTCCGGCTGCCTGTTACCGCACCGGTAAGCTGCGCGTTGATTTCGGCCAGTTCCGAACGGGCGGTTCTGCCAAGCCTGAGGGCGTCTTCATAAAGTTCGTCGGAAAACGCAATCTGCGCATCGTCCGCGTCGTTACTCGCCTTGTCAAAATCGTTGTTCAGGGTGGTAAAGTTCAGGGGCAGTCTCGCGGACCGGGCGGCGTCTATTCCCTGCCGGGTTTCGATGATAAGAAGCGGAAGTTCCGAAACAAGCATTGCAGCTTCATCCCTGGCACGGGCAGCGCCGCTGCGGCCTTCGGAGATTGCACGTTCGGCGGCGGCAATCGCTTCGGCGGCGTAGGATTTGGCAGCGTCATATCGCTTGGAAGCCGCTTCGTTCTGCATCCGGGACAGAGCGTCTCTGGCGCGGGCAACCGTGTTTCCGGCGTATGTGACGGCGTCGATGTCATTTTCTGCGCGGGTTACCGCTTCTACGGCGTTGTTCATTTCCTCGGTAGGCGGTTTGGCACAGCCCGTAACCAATGACCCGAAAATAAGCACGGAACACACAAAAACGGTAAGTTTTAGCTTCATAATCACTCCTCAGCTACAATTGTAACAGATTTTCGCCGAAAATAAAAGGGCAAATGTCGGCATTTATCTCAAAAAAACTGTCTCTCATCCTCCTCCTGTGTTCCTGCTGTGCCGCCGCCGGCATTGTTTTTTTGCTCAATTACACCCTCGCCGGGCCGAAACTCGGCTTTTTGTACGAAATTCTTTTGGGCTTCCGCTCCTCGCCGCCGGTTTCCCGCGAGATTCTGCTGATTGAAACCGATGAAAGAATCGAGGTAACCGATGTTTTTTCGGTGCTGATGGCATTGAACGAGATGGGAGGATCGGATTTACTCATAGAGGCGCCGGTTTTGGGGACAGGATCCGCCGGCGCGATGAGCGGGGCGGAGTTTGGCTTTCAGATAAACGATGAATTCAACCTCCTGGGCAGGAATATCCGCAGCCTTTTTGAAGCGATTCGCATGGGGCTTATTTCGCCCATGGAATCTCCGGATTATGTTGAAAATCTTGTGGAAATGGCGCAGCGGGGCAGGGAACGGCTCAACGCGGCGCTTGTTCGTCAGGAAGGAGAGGGAGCGGCAAGGGCCGCGCAGGCCGCTCTTGTTTTCGGCCGGGCGGCGACGGCGGCGGATCTTGGGCCGCAGATACCGGATGACATACCATGGTATTCCCGGCCGCCCCTTGAGCCGGACAGGGCTGTCAGGCGGGCCGCTGTGGTAACGGCCGACGGCATTGAACATATCGTTTACCGCGCCCTTAAGCCCCGCTGGACGGAATCGGTTATTGAGCTAACCGAGGCGGGGTGGGTTCTGATAAACCGCATTGAGGTACAGGAAGAAGAAACCGAATACCGTTTTCACCTGGACAGGAACGGCAATTTGCTTTTTGAAAAGCCGCACCGGAACAGCGGTTTCCGCCGGCTGCCCCTGGAATTTTTCCGCGAATACGACCGGGCGGACAGGGCTATGGCACGGCTGTTGAAAGACGCCGAATCCATGGGAGCCTTTTCTGAAACTATACCCGAACAGATCCCCCTGATTTTGTTTGACTATGCCGAAACCATCAAGGAAGATATGCTTGACGGGGGAGACGCGGAAAAAAAATCCGCATGGGTACAGGCCCGTCTTGAATACATTGCCAGTCTGGAAGAATTCCTCTATGGTCCCTCCGAGATGATCCTCGTTAACGGCTACGAAGAACTCATTGGCGGGGAAGGTCATGAAGAGGAGGGCATTGTCAAGCTGCAGGCCCTTCGTGACGAGTTGATCCGCATGTTTGTCGCCATGCGGGAAAAACACAGCGAACTGCTTGAACTGCGCGCAATGCTCGTGGTTGAACTGGATTCTTCGTTCTGCATTATGGGGCCGGCTTTTTCCGCTTCCGGCGGAGACCTTCCCCCTGAATCTTCGGCGCTTCTTGCAAACGCGCTTATGAACGGCCGCTGTATTACCCCCGGACGATCCGTGTATATTATTTTCTGGTCGCTGGCTGCATCTCTTGTCGTACTGATATGTATTCATGCGATGGGCCCTCTGGCGCTTGCGCTGACGGGACTTGGCGCAGGTGTACTATGCTGGACATTGTTCAGCGCCGCATTTGTCATCGGCGGCTACTGGATAGATCCGGTTATTCCCGCAGCGGCCTGTTTGGGGGGGACTGTGGTTTTGGCGGTTTCCCGCTTCTGCATCGGTTACGGCAGGTCTCTCCGTTTCAGGCTGGCGTACACAGGCTCGGTAAACAACGACACGCTCAGGCAGCTGCTCAAAAAAGGCCGCCCCCTGCTTTCTGAAACAATCTGCGCCAATGCGGCAATCATCGCGGTAAAAAACAACCGGCTGCCCGCAAAAGAAGACAGTGAGCAGCCGCTGGAAGCGGCAAAAGCGGCAAGGGAATTCCGCGAGTCGTTTACCCGCTATTTCAAACAGACGGGGGCGCAGCTTTTGGGTTTTGAAGGCAATACGGCGCTGGCCTGTTTTGGTTCTCCGCTCGATTGTATACATGACGGGATAAATCCCGCGCTGCGGGCGGCGTATTGCCTTTCGGGATTGCTTGGTGACCCGCATTTTGACGAATGCCGTTTCGGCATGGAGTCGGGTGAATGTGTTTTTTCCTGGTCGGATGAGACGGGCTATACGGCAAACGGCAAGGCGGCGGTTCGTGCGAGGATCTATTCCACCCTTGCCGCACGTTACAAGGTAAAGGCAATTATGGGAGAAACGGCAAAGGAAGCATCCGGCCTGGAAGCGCGAAAAATATCCACACTGGGAAATAACGCAAGCGGCGCAGAAAGTGAAAATTTCTACGAACTGACCGATACATTTACCGGTTAGCGCTCGGCCGCACAGCCCTGCCTGCCTTTGATTCTTTCCAGCATATCCCGCGTCATGGCGTCGAGATCGAATTGGGGAGCGAATGCCCATTCTTCTCTGGCAGCCGAGCAATCAAGCGAGTCTGGCCACGAATCCGCAATCGCCTGCCGTACCGGATCTACGTCGTAGGAAAGCTCAAAGTCAGGAATTACTTTCCTAATCGACGCGGCGATACCTTCGGGATCAAAAACCATGCCGGAAACATTGAACGCGTTGCGATGCCTGAGTTTTGACGGGTCGGACTCCATCAGCTTCACTATGGATTCCAGCGCGTCGGGCATATACATCATGTCCATGAAGGTGCCTTTCCCTATATAACTGGTGTATTTCCCTTTTGAGACAGCTTCATAATAGATATGTACCGCATAGTCCGTGGTGCCGCCTCCCGGCAGCGCTTCATGGGAGACAAGGCCGGGAAGCCGCAGACCCCGGATATCCATTCCGTATTTTTTGCAATAGTAATCGCACAGAAGCTCTCCGGCAACTTTGGTAACCCCGTAGATTGTATTGGGCCGCTGGATGGTATCCTGGGGAGTGTTCTTTGGCGGAGTTCCCGGTCCGAATGCCGCGATGGAACTGGGGAAAAAAAGCGCGCAGTTTCGCGGCCGCCCTGCCTCCAGTATGGAATACAGGCCATTGATGTTTGTGTCCCACGCAAGCTGCGCCTCGCCCTCTGCGCGGGCGGAAAGTATCCCCGCCAGGTGCATGATGGTGTCGATTTTTCTTTTGTCCAAAAGAGCGGCTGCGGCATTTGCGTCCCTTACATCAAGAAGATCGAATGGTCCCCCTTCACTTACCGGCCCCGGAACTTTTTTTCGTCCCGTTGCTATGACATTGTCCCCGCCGTATATTTTTCTCAGATACTGAACCAGTTCGACGCCTATCTGGCCGTTGGATCCGGTTACCAATATTTTTTTCATGCTTATTCTTTCAATTCCAGCTGGCTTATCAGCCTGAGCCGTACAACCCTGCCGCCGCCCCGTTCGCTGAAAGCGCGGTAGCGCCTGCCGTCGTCGGAGAAGGGACTTGCCTTTTCCCCGGGGAAAGGGGCAAGGCGCTGCTGTGTCCATCTGATGCCGGGGTCGCTCAGGGAAAGATCGGGTTTGGCAGGATCGAAATAAATGAAAGATTCGTGGACGCCGCGTTCCGGCAGGGGGGCTTCGTCGGTACATTGCAGATAACGGATGACGCCCTTTTCCGTGTCGATGGACTGGATGATCGCAGAGTGCGCCATTTCCCCGTCTTGTCCGCGGAACAGAATAACGTCGGCCGGACGCAGGTTGTTGATGTTGTCATCCACGGAGATTATGTGCGTGGTTCTTGAATTGAAAAACGACGTTCCCGCATACCATGAGGGGTTGCCGTTTGCCGGCACTCCAAGGGCGCGCCTGAGAGCGCTTCCCAAATCCAGCCCGGCCTGCTTTGCCGTATAGGAAAGCACATGCCAGACAAAGCCCGAACAGTCCATACCAACAAGGCCGATGCAGTAAAGGTAATTGTAAACGTCGGTTTCTTCGATTCCCCTGCCTGTCGCAAAAACGTAGGGGCGGTGGGGCAGGCCGCGATACGATCCCGCTTTCATACGGGCGATATCGAACAGGTCGCGCGAGCTTTGCCACCGCTGCGCCGGAATGTCGAATATGATCACCTGTTCGCGTCCGTCGGAAAGGGTTTGGGCGTACTGGGCAAAAAGCGCCGAATCAAGCACTCCCTCAATCACCGGCCAAAGCATGTCGGGGTTTCCCTTGCCGCCGCCGAAGAATTCCCAGCCGGTCTCAATAAGAACATCGCGCTCGTTGTTTTCGGCAAAGGGCATGCGGATGTTCATTACCTTGCCGCCAATAATGCGCGTTTTGAAGCATGCCCGGTAAGCTTCTTCAATAAAGCGTTCTATGCCGTTGCCCCAGATTCTCGCCGGATCGGAAAACGCGCTCAAATGATCCGTTTGGGAAGATTCCTGGGCAGAAAGCGGAATACCGGCAATCAGTAATAGTACGCATAACCATGCGTGTTTAGCCATTTTTGCCTTCCTTGAAACGGGATATTGTTTCACTTTCGATATCCCTGAAATAACGGACTGTCTTTACCGTCATTTCGTCCGTTGCGTCCTCGTCGCAGACGATTATTGAGCGGGGGTGCATTTGCAGGCAGGAAAGCGTCCACATGTGGCTTACGCCGCCTTCCACCACCTCCCGCAGCGCGCGCGCCTTGTTTTTTCCGCTTACGATAATCAGCACCTCGCGCGCGTCCATTACCGTGCCTACGCCGACTGTCAGGGCGGTTTTGGGGACTTTTGCAGCATCGCCGCCGAAGAAGCGGGCGTTGGCGATCCTTGTTTCTTCGATGAGGGTTTTGATCCTTGTCCTTGAATTCAGCGACGATCCCGGTTCGTTAAACGCAACATGCCCGTCGCTGCCCATGCCGCCGAGGAACAGTTCTATGCCGCCTTCTTTGGCGATTGCTTCTTCGTAAAGGCGGCATTCCTCAGCAGGATCCTTCGCCATACCGTCGAGCAGATGGGTGTTTTCCGGCCTGATATTCACCTTGCCAAAGAAATTTTCCTGCATAAAGTAGTGGTAGCTCTGGGGATGATCGGCACGCAGGCCGGCATACTCGTCCATGTTGTAGGTGTGTACATTGGCAAAAGAAACCCTGCCTTCCCCGCACAGTCTTGCCAGTTCGGCGTAGATTCCCAGGGGACTGGAACCGGTGGGAAGCCCCAGCACAAATGGCCTGTCCGCCGCTGCGCCGTAGGCGTTGATTCTGCCGGCAATATAGCCGGCTGCCCAAAGGCTCGCGTCATTGTAATTTTCATGAATTATCAGCCGCATTGTTGTTTCCTTTTACTATTTTTCCGCCTATCATCACCAGGCGAATTTCAAAATTTTTGTCGAACACCGTTATGTCCGCCAGTTGACCGGGGATAATTGATCCCTGCCGCGTATAGCGCATAACCTGGGCGGGGTTGAACGATGCTGTTTTTACCGCGTCCGCGAAACTGAAATCCTGGGCGGTCATATTCTGTATTCCCCTGATCAGGGTATGTCCCGATCCTGCAATAACATCGTCGGATACGCGGTGATATGCCCCGTCATGGCAGATTACCTCTTCTCCGTTGGCAAGCAGCGTCCCTTCCCGCTGTCCAAACGGCTTCAGACAATCCGTTATCTGCACAATTTTGTCGATGGGTTTGTCGCGCTGCAGCAGCCGCAGAAGATCGGGGTGTACATGAAAACCGTCGGCGATAATTTCGCAGGACATTTCGCTGTGGATAAGGATGGCCCCCACGGCGTTGGGGTTCCGGTGATTGAGCCTGCTCATGGCATTGAACAGATGTGTCGAGTGGAGTATTCCCGCCTGCATTCCCTCCACCATGTTTTCGTAATTTGCGTCGGTATGCCCGGCCTGTAAAACAATGCCCTTTTTGATGCAAAACAGGGCAAGCTCGCGCATCCCTTTGAGTTCAGGCGCTACCGTCATGTTGACGATATGCCCTTCAGACGCTTCCCAGAGTTCCTCCATAAACCTGAGGTTTACCGGCATTACCGTTTCCGGCCTCTGCACCCCAAGCCGTGCGGGGGAAATGAACGGCCCTTCAAGATGAAGACCCATGATTCTCGCCCCTTCTTCCCTGCCCATCGCCGAAACCGCCGAGCGAACCGCCTTTAGCATTCGTGCTGGTTCCGCAGGGTACAGGGTCGGGTTGAACGCCGTGACTCCCTCTTGCGCCAGGAGCCGGGATATGGCAAGAACCGATTCGATGCCCACGGCACAAGCGTCGCCGTCTTTGCAAAAAATCGAATCTTCAACGCCGAAGCCGCCTGTTCCGTGAATGTGGGTATCAATAAAACCGGGGGCAATGTACGCGCCGCCGGCATCAATGTATTGGATATGGGAGGAACTCTGCCGCTGTTCAAGGCGTTTTTGGGAAAAGACATCCGTCACCAGGCCGTCTTCGACCAGCACCGCGCAGCGTTCCATTGCGGCAAAGCCGGTCAGCACCGTCCCGTTATGCAAACAGATTGCCCTGTCCATACTGTTAACTATACTGGACAGGAAAGGCGTTTTCAATATACAGTATAATCACCAATGAGTCAGACCATAAACGAATTTCACATTATCCTCCGTTTGTGTCTGGGGTTCGCTGCGGGTGGTATTATCGGTTTTGAACGATCGAGCCGCCGTCAGGTTGCCGGTCTTCGCACCCATATTCTTATCGCCCTTGGCGCGACATGCCTTATGATGCTTTCAATTTGGATACCCCAGCAGTTTAATCCGGGAAACAGCGATCCGGGAAGAATTGCGGCACAGGTTGTCTCCGGCATGGGTTTTCTGGGAGCGGGGGCGATTATCCGCCTGGGCAGCAACATTAGGGGGCTTACCACTGCCGCGTCCCTGTGGCTTGTCGCCGCAATCGGCATGGCCATCGGAGCGGGAATGTATGCCGCGGCGCTTGTTGCTGAAGCGCTGAGTCTTTTTGCCCTGATAGCGCTGAATCGGGTGGAAAGAAGAATCTTCCCCGAAGTGCAGAACAAGATATTGGAAATATACTATAGTCATTCAGCCGAACCCGATACGTCAGCTATTCTGGATATTCTGAAAAAATTCGGTATTGAAAGCCGGTCTCTGAATGTGAATCTGGGCAAAAGCAAGGGAAAAAGTACCAAGGTACGCCTTCTTGTGAGTATCCCTGAAATGATCGATATTTCCGAACTTGCAAAGGCGCTCCGTAGTTCGAATGATATTTCCCGCCTTGAGATAAAAGAAAAAATCTAACGGCTTTACTTTGGAAAATTTATCAGGGGGCGCCGGTGTACCGGTAGTCCCTCGGCATCCGGTGCGGGAACCGAATTGGGGGGAAGGGGAGGATACTCTGTCTTAGCCGCCGGTTTTACCGGGGTTATTTTGGGGGATATGCTTTTTGTTGTTGTTTTTTTTGCGGCGGCAGGTTTTGGGGCCGCGATCTTCTTCTTTGCGGGTGTCTTTGCGGTTTTTTTGGGCGCAGCCGGTTTTTGTGCAGTTTTTACGGCGGCTTTCTTTGGTGTGGTCTTTGCCGGCTTTTTGCCAGCAGACGCGGCTCCCCCCTTTTTCATAGTACCCCCTTGTTGTGAACAGACGCAGTATACTATGTTTTTGAATAAAAAACCACAATTTTTTAATTTTTTTCAATTTTTTGCGGGTGTTGTCTATATTTTACCGGAAAACAACAGACTTTTCCATCTCCATGTGAGCGGGCCGGCCTGAATTCGCTGCCGCAAAGCTCCTTCTATCAGCTCAAAATCACCTGAATCGAGCGTTTTGCCCATAAAACCGCCCCATCGGGAGTTTTTCCGGTCAAACCAGGCGTCGATGTCTTTTGCCCCGATAAGCCGCTCTTCTGTTTGTTCGAGAGTTTCTATTTTTACCCTGAAACCCCGCGATTCAAAGGGGAACTTCAGATGATCGGCATTCCAGTTCCACAATCCCGGCTGTGCGAAAAAGGCGTCCTCGGCCCGGCACAGCTTGTCGGCAAGCGCCTGGTCGCAGCCGCATTCACCGGAAAGTATGCCGGAAATTCGTTGACCCAACAGCGGCGGTGAAAGAAGCATGACCAGACTGCCGCCCTCGTCCAGGAGCGCCTGTGCCTGGGAGGCGAGGCCGGAAAATACCGTTTGGGGGTTTTGATCTTCGGCCTGCTTTGCCAATATTTTTTTCCCCGGTTCGCGGACAAGGATTCGGTCGAAGCGGGGAGTGGAAAACCATTCTTCCGCCTGAGCGGGTGCGGGAAGAAGAGCGTCTTCCAGCACGGCAACCTCCGGCTGTTCAACCTGATCCAGCGCCGAGGCGTAGCGGAGCAATGCTTCCCGCGCCGTTTCGCTGCCGGCCAATGCGGCGCTGAGGCCTTCGGGGCAGCGGCGCAGGCTTTCCCAGAGCAACAGGCCGTCGTTCGCCAGGGGGATGAGCACGCGGTCCTGCCGCCCGGGGGAAGCGGCGGCAAAGATCGCGCCGCGGTCGGCCAGCAATAGCCGGCTTCTGCCTGACTCGAGACGGCGGAACCAGCCTTCTTTTCCCTTTGCCGAGGCCGACCAGCTGAGCAGCTCTCCTTCTGCGGCGGCGCCTTCCGGCCCGCTGCCCAAAACGACGGCAGCCTGCAATTCTCTTTTCTGCAGCACCTCGGCGCGAATCTTCCCCTCGAAGCCGATTTCGGAAGGGATGTAAAAAGTTCTGCCGCGCAGGGCGGTGGGAAGGTACTGCTGCGCCGCCCAGTGATTGCGGAAGGCGTGGGGGTACACATAGCCTTCGCCGTGGCCGAAACTTTCCGCGTCGCGGCTTGCGTCGCGCAGGTGGTTGGGAACTTCGGCGTCTTCGCGGTCAACCTCTTTGAGCGCGTCGAAAAAGGAAAGCGTTGTGTTGGACTTTGGCGCTGTGGCGAGGTACAGGCAGGCATGGGCCAGGGGAAAGTTGCCCTCGGGAAAGCCGATTCGGTCAAAGGCTTCGGCGCAGGAGATGACGACGGACAGCGCATGCGGATCGGCCAGTCCCACATCTTCGCTGGCAAGGATGATCATCCGCCGGAAGATGAAGCTGGGGTCTTCCCCGGCGCGTACCATTTTCGCAAGCCAGTACAGGGCGGCGTCGGGATCGCTGCCCCGGACGCTTTTGATAAAGGCGCTGATGGTGTCGAAGTGGTAGTCGCCGTCGCGGTCGTACAGTACCGCCCGCCGCTGGATGCTTTCCTCGGCGGCTTCCATGGAGATAAAAATTTTTTCCCCTGGCGCTGGCGGCCATTGCGAACCGACTTCACCGGTTCGCTTGGGAGTTTCCCCTTCGGGCAAACTCCATGTACTTGTTTCAACGGCAAGTTCCAGCGCGTTCAACAGGCTGCGGGCATCTCCTCCGGAAACTTCGACCAGGTGCTCAAGAGCGCCCTCCTCAAAATCGATCTTCCAGTTTCCGTATCCGCGCTGTGGATCGGCAATGGCTTTGCGGGCGGTTTCCATAAGGTCATCTGCCGACAGCGATTTGAGCTGAAAGATCCGGCTGCGGCTGACCAGGGCGCGATTTACCTCGAAAAAGGGGTTTTCTGTAGTCGCTCCCACAAGGATCACCGTGCCGTTTTCGACCCAGGGCAAAAGTGCGTCCTGCTGTGCCTTGTTCCAGCGGTGCACTTCATCGACAAACAAAATGGTACGCTTGCTGTACAGCCGCAGCCGCTCGTCGGCTCGGTCGATTGCCGCGCGAATGTCCTTAACCCCGGAAAGTACCGCGTTGAGGCTTTCAAAAGCGGCGCGTGTGGTGTTGGCGATGACACGTGCCAGGCTGGTCTTGCCCGTGCCGGGCGGTCCGTAAAAAATAAGCGAGGAAAGGCGATCGGCCTGGATTGCCCTTCTTAAAAGCCGTCCCGGGCCGACAATGTGGTTCTGACCGATGATATCTTCAAGAACGCGGGGACGCATTCGGTCGGCAAGTGGATTCTGCCCTTGATGGTGTTCTGTGCGGTCGCTTGCCCCCGCAGCGGATTTTGCCGAGAAAAGCTCATCCATGGGACAAGTTTAGTCTTCCGCGTTCCATTGCCAGCCTCCTGGGTTTCTGTCCCTGTATGACCAGAGGCCGGCATTTTGGGTAGCGGCGAAAAATGTTTTGCTGCTGTCAATTTCGGCTGGTGCCTGGTACAAATGGTTTATGGGATGCTTGCCAATGGTCGCCGTGTAGCGGTCTTGTTCATTATCAACAATGGTAAAAAGATTTCCCGCGTTGTGGCGGGAAGAAGCAGTATTTATCGAACCGTCGGAATTCAGATCGAATTCGACATAGCCGTGTGTGTACGATGTTGTAAGGCTGTTGTAAAGCCCCCCCTGTACCCCGGCGACCAGCAATGTTCTGCTGCCGTCGGCATTGGCCCATAACGCAAGCGCGCCGGTGGCGAAACCGCCGGTTTCAATCCCGTCGCCGTTGTCGAACTTCATTCGCGTAAAGCCGGCGCTCTCTACCTTGAAGAACGAGCCGCCGCTGCGCTCTACGGCGATAATTGTCGGCGGTTTCCTTGGCTGCGGCAGTATCGGCGGGTCGGCCATTGCATCCTCAACTACTTCAGCTATTTCATCATCCAGTTTGATCATTCCTATTATGAGGCGGTTTTTATTTCCTTCGCCGCTTGGCAGTTCATCCAACTGTGCAATATCAGGTGAGGTTCCTGTCAAAGAACTTTCGCTGACCCTGAAAATCTGGCCTCCTATAACAATAAGGTCCCTGGTGCTTAAATAGTGAATCCCGTCCAGGAATGCTGTTCCGGAAAGGTATTTGACTTCGCCGGGTAACAGTTTCATTTCGGAATCGTCATCGTGTATATGCCAAATGGCATAGGGGTCGCTGCTGCCGATCCCGGCAAAAAGCCGCGGAGAATCGGGATCGGCGTATATCGACTGGATCATCGAAGAACCGCTGGTATCAGTGATTTCTTTCCAGCTTGTGTCCTCATGCCCCAGGCGTCTGAGTGTTGCCTTTGAATCTCCTGTCATGCACACTGCATACAGGTACTTGGTGGTCGCCGCGAGGGCGGTAACCCTTTCACCCGGCTGGGGACAGGAGTTATTCCAACTGCCGTTCGCGTACCGGTACAGCTTTCCGGACGCGACAAAGAAACCGGGCACTCCGCCGTATTCAAATTTCACTATATTGGTCGGCGACCCTTTGATGATGGGATCCAGCGGAGCAGTTTCCCTGGAGATGGTGTAGAAAATGGGATCCTGGCTGCAGGCGCAAATGGAAAAAAAAGTTAGTGCAAAAATAACGGTGTATATGCGGTCTTTTTTCATTTTCCTTCCTAAAAATGGTATCGTGCAGAAATAGTAAGGCCAAGGATATTGGCGTCTACGTTTTTTTCCGGCTTTGGTTTTTCGTTTTCCATTGGCCATTGGGGATACCAGTTCCAGTCAACATTAAGACCGAATGACCAGTCAGGATTAAACCGGAAGAATACCCCTCCGCCTCCCTTCATAAACAACCCCACATAATTCAGGTTAAGGTATCGCTGGGGCGCGAAACCGATAACCGCAAACAGGGGAAATTCAAAGCGCCGGAATACAAACTGCCAGCCTGCCCGCAGCCCGATGGGTACGAGAAAAATATTACCCTTCGCAAGGGTTCCGTTGATTACCGCCCCAATCTCGCCGCCCAGGAAAAAATGCGCACCCAGAAAATAGGTGTATGCAAGTGATCCTGTTCCGCCTACCGGAGGCTCAAAATGGTGATCGATTGCGTTTCCGTTGTTGAGAAAAACCGTTGGAAAGCTGAACCCCAGGGATATGGTAAAGGTCTGATCCCCCCTGGTGTAGGGATCGGATATATACCCCTCCCAGTCTTCTTCAAAAGGAATCCCTTCGTAGGGAGGCTCTTCATCCCCGCCTTCTTCCTGGGCGTACAGATACGGCGCACCCTGGCAAAAAAACCAGCAAAGCATGAGCAGCAACAAAGCCATGGCCTTTCGCGTCATCGAACAACCTCTATAACTGCCACGTAGCGGCGAAATAAACGAACACCACCAGGGGTGACGTCAACTCCTCTTGTTAATGTATATAAAAACACCGGCTTCTTCAATGGTTTCAGTTTTTATTTTTTTTCCAGCGAGAGGAAATCAAGCAATATGGGGTATTTACTCAATAATTCTCCGTATAGTTCCAGTTCATCAAAACGGCCGTATTGGGTAACCTGTTTTTTTGCTCGTTCCCGGAGGTCGATGGCAATATTTTCCCTCTGTACGGCGATATATTCCTCAAACAGCCCCTTTGTCTGCTTGTACAGGACAAAATCAGGAAGCTGTGCCGACTTTATTACGAGTGAAAATCCGGTAATCTGGGGGAATTGCCGTTCAATCTCGTCTACAAGGGCAGGGTTTTCACCATCAACAAGGAGAGCTTCAATCTGGGATACAAATTCCTCATGTAAGTCCATTCGGCGCTGTATTAGGGTCTGTATTTGGGCGGCAATGCCGTTTTCAAACACCCCCAATTCTTCCTGGCTGCCGATATTATTGGCGTCTACCAGTGCAACCAGGGCTTCCGGCGGGATGCTGAAGGAGAACGCCGCTCTGATTTCCCAGGAAAAATCGCCATCTATGCCAACAAGGGTGGAGTAGGTTTTTCCCGACGGAAGAGTGCCTTTTGCGGAAAATTCGCGGGTTACGGGGCTAAGGCGAAAAATCATTGTTTTGGCGTTGGTGGGGATTAGTTTGTACCAGACCCACCGGAATTCGCCCGGTTGTACCAGACGCGGGTCGGTTCCGTGGGTTTTTGAACGGATAACCCCGCAGGAATCCGGCGGTATTCCTATTTGCGCCCACCCAAAGAAGAATCCGGCTGCGGTAAGGGCAAGGAGGATAAAAAAGGCTGTAAAGAACTTTTTCATATTGGATTTTTATGATAGCCTAAAAATGCTGTAATAGCAACCGAGTCATGGAAAATAGCGATACCACAGACGAAGAGAAACAGACAGAAAAAATGCCCGAAATAACGATTCTGGGCCGCCGCTGGATTTTTTCTGACTTTGTCAGACAGGGGGTTCGCTATGCCCTTATCTTTTCGCTTGGTGTTTTTATTCTGTACACGGCGGGCAGCATGCCTGATCCGGGTTTTCCCGACCGTGTACTGTTTCTGCTTTTGAGGGTGCTGCGGTATTCGTCGCTGGTTAACTGCGCTTTTTCCCTGTTTGCGATGGGGAACAGCGTCCGCCGCCTGGTCTACCATCCGAACTTTCGCAATGTTTTGGCTCTGGGGTTTTATTTTGTTACCGCCATACTTGGCGCAGGTCTCGCCATGTTCGATTCGTTTATAATCGCCGCGACCGAAGGTAATATATGAGCGAAAAACGGCTGCAGGCTCTTCGCGGGGCGACCCAGTGTCTGAACACCGAAGTGGATATTTGCGCTCAGGTTTCCCGTCTCTATGATTCTCTTTTGGAAAAAAATTCCCTTGCCGAAAAAGACATTGTTTCGATAATTTTTTCGCAAACCGCCGATCTTGACGCCATTAACCCCGCCGCCGCGCTGCGTCAGTCGGGCAGGGCGGCAGAGCTTGCCCTCTTTGCCGTTATGGAAGCGCCGGCAATAAATTCCCTGCCCCACATTATCCGCGCCCTTGTCCACTGTTACCTGCCGGTCAAATCGAAACCCTGCCACATTTACTGTAACGGCGCGGAGGTTCTGCGCCCTGACCGAGCGGAATAAAACGATCAACGAATGACGCGAAGATAAGATTACAGATCAACGAATGACGCTAATGGACGCGAATAAATGCTAAAGCTTTTTTCTTCTTCATTCGTTTACATTCGTGTAATTCGTTGACTCTTAGATCAAGTGACACCGGAGTTCGCGGTTCTCCGTGGTTCGCAGCGGGGGCAATTCCTGGAAACATTCCTCTTGTGCTTCGGCGCAGCGGGGGGCAAATGGGCAGCCCGCCGCGTTTTCGCCCAAATCTCCGGCCTTACCCGGAATGGCGGACAGCCGTCCCTGTGTGTAGTGGCTGCCGAAGCGCGGCGAGGAGGCCAACAGCGCCCGGGTGTAGGGGTGCTGTGGGCTGCCGGTAATGTCCGCCGCGCCGGCCGATTCCATTTCCATGCCGCCGTACATCACCATGATGCGGTCTGAAATTTCGGCGACCAGATCGATGTCGTGGCTGATGAAAATGATTGAAATACCCCGCGTCCGGCGCAGTGTTTTTAAGAGTTCAACAATTTGTTTCTGTATGGTAACGTCCAGCGCCGTCGTCGGTTCGTCGGCGATTAGTAGCTCGCAGCCCTGCGCCAGAGCCAGCGCGATGCCGATGCGCTGCAGCTGCCCGCCGGAAAACTGGTGGGGGAAATTGCCCAGCCGTTCCCTGCCGCGTTCAAGCCCCGTTTCCGCAAGCAGCGCCGTCGCCTTTTCCAAAGCTTCCTCCCTGCCAATGTCCGGTTCGCTGTTTCTGAACGTCTCGAAAAACACGCTGCCCATGTTCTGCAGCGGATCGTAGGATCGCCCCGGCTCCTGAAAGATCATGCCGATCTTTTTCCCCCGGTATTCGCGGAGGGCTTTTGTATCCAGAGCGAGCATCTCTTTCCCATCGTAGAGAATCGATCCGGTAACGGAGGCGTTTTTCGGCAGCAGCCCCGGAATCGCCAAGGTGCTGACGCTTTTCCCCGATCCGCTTTCCCCCACAATTCCCAAACACTCGCCTTTTTCCAAAGAGAACGAAAGACCGCGTACAGCTTGGACGGAGGTCAGTTCTTTGCCGCGTAATACGGAAAAATGAACATGAAGATCATTGACTTCCAGTAAAAGATTTTTCTGTAATTTTTCTCTCTCAGAGACGTCGTTTGCTTGCAAACATAGACGCGGAGGAATAAGAGTCGTTTGCATATCCCGAGCCACCCTCTGCGCCTTTGCGACTTTGCGCGAGGTTTTTTTTCTATTATTCTTCGCGAATACCGAGTGGTACGGATCAAAATAATCCCGCAGGGCATCGCCGATGAAATTGAACGCAAGGGTAACACCTAACAGAAACCAGACGGGGTTTATCAGCCACGGGTAGGCCTGGAGGTTCGAGAGGGTCGAAATGTCCCGTTTGATAAGGCTGCCCCAGCTTACCGCCGGGTCGGTAATGCCCAGCCCCAGGTACGAAAGGACGGTCTCGGTCATGATAAAGCCGGGGATGCTCAGGGCGATAGAGACAATCAACAGGCTGGCGATTTGGGGGATGATGTGATTCAGAATGATCAGCGGCGAGGGAATCATCTCCAGCTGGGCGTTAAGGACAAATTCTTCGCGCTTGATTGCGTGTACCATGCCGCGGATTGTGCGCGCCGAACCTGGCCAGCCGACGAGGGACAGGATAATCGTGATCATCATGTAGGACTGGCCGGTGTCCATGGTAGATGCCATGAGCGAGCGGAGGAACAAAATCAGATAGAGGCTGGGGATCAGCATGAGAAATTCGGCAAAGCGCATGATCGACCAGTCTGCCCCGCCGCCGTAATAGCCGGCAAGTCCGCCGAACAGCACCGCCAGCGCAAGCGAGATAAAAGTCGCCACAAAGCCGATGGTCAGCGAGATGCGCGAGCCGTGCACAATGCGGGAGAAAAGGTCTCTGCCGAGCGAGTCCGTTCCCATCAGAAAGAACGGCTGGGAACCGCCTCCGGTGCCGATTACATGGCGTTCGGCGGGTATAATTCCCCAGAGCCGGTATGGCTCGCCTTTCGCGAACAACCGGACGGGCGAATACTGGTCCCGCACGCGGGCATATTTCCATGTGACGGTGTTGGTAATGTGATATTGCTGCGCCTGAAGTTTACCCTGATAAAAACGG
>Ga0082212_10003522_pt1 | contig 22117 bp, 20 predicted proteins | sample TergutNt197P3_FD_71548 | JGI IMG/M metagenome (GOLD analysis project Ga0082212, IMG submission 71548) | Neocapritermes taracua P3 segment gut microbial communities from Petit-Saut dam, French Guiana - Nt197 P3 | ecosystem: Host-associated > Arthropoda: Insects > Digestive system > Gut ...
AACCCATGGTGTAACCGTCCTGCTCCACCGCTTTGGAGGAACTTGCCTCGGCGTACTGGGTAATGGATCTGGTAAAACCGCCGACCTGGCCCAGATCAAGAACAAATTCCTGTCTGACCGGGGTGCCGTCTTCGTTGGGCGTGGCGGTTTGCACGTCATAGGCCACATTCATCTGCACCTGGCCGGAAGCGCCGGAAACATTGCCCGCGCCGTCTTCAGCGGAAAGCAGGGTACCGTTATTGGAAAAGTTTACCATGAACGTGGTCGGCCCACCCGCGGCGGGGGCTTCCTCGCCGAAACCGATAGTGGTGTTGGTGGGGTTCTCGTTTTCGGGATCCACAGTGACCGCCGCGTTCCAACTGTTGGAGGTGCCCGGCACACGGGTAAACTCAACCTGTAAAATATGTCTGTCACCAAAACTGTCGTAGACTTTTATTTGGGTGGACCAGGTGCCTTCGGCTATCTGCCTGCCGGTGGCATCGTCCGGAATTTCCTGAATACGTTTGTCCAGGTTACAGGCGAAATTCACCATGGTAGTGGCTTTGGCGGGGTCTTTTGTCCCGACGGGAATAATCAGATCTTCCACAGGACGGGAAACATCCAGCATGGTGAAACCTTCAACCTCACGGGCCATCCAGCCCTGCACCTTCATACCGTTGGCGGGGTTAACCATAAGGCCGGATTCGTCAACAGTGAAAGCTCCGGCCCGCGTAAAGAGTTGTTGACCCTTGTCGTCCAATATGAAGAAACCGTTGCCCTGAATGGCAAGATCCGTGCCTACGCCGGTGGACTGCAGCATACCCTGGGTGTGGATCGTGTCGATTGAGGCAACACTCATTCCCAGACCGACTTCCTTAGGGTTCACACCGCCGACTGTATCGGTGGGACGGGCCGCGCCCTGCAACTGTTGGTATAAAATATCCTGAAAATTCACCCGGTTCCGTTTAAAGCCGGTTGTATTGATGTTGGCGATGTTATTACCGATAACATCCATTCTTGTCTGATGATTTTGAAGTCCGGAAACGCCGGAAAACAATGATCGCATCATAATGTAATCTCTCCTTATATTTGGGTAACTTTATTCTTCTTCAAAAACCTTGTTTACCTGGTTCCAGTTGTAATACGCGCCGTTTACCAGTATCTGCGGCGTTTCCCCTCTGGTTACCGCCTTAACCGTACCCTGCACCACACGATCACCGTCAATCAGTTCTACATTTTTGCCCAAAGCGGAAGAAGCCTCCGATCCTGTGAACATCGCGGTGAGTTTGGCGAAATCCGCCGCCATGCTGGTCATCTGTTCCAATGAGGAAAACTGGGCCATTTGGGCGATGAATTCCTTGTCCTGCATGGGTGCGGTCGGATCCTGGTGGGAAAGCTGTGTAATTAGCAGTTTGAGAAAATCGTCCTTGCCCAGATGCTGCTGTGGTTTGCGCCCGGGGCTAATTTGGTGGTTAAAATCATGGACTAACTGATTAACCTTGGTTTGTTCTTCCGCGCTCAATTTGAACGCATCCGCTACATTCATACTTTCTCCTTATGCCAGCATATTTACCGCCTGCGTTCCCCATTGATATACATCAAAGGCTGCAGGCATTTCCATCCGCTCGAATGCGGCATCGTAACGGGAGGCAATCAGTCCCGGCGGGAAACGGCTCGCTTCCGCCCCCTGCCACTGCTGATCCGCCCCGCCGTCCGAGGCGAGGGACATCTCAAGACTCGCGCCGTCAAATCCCGAATCCAGGAAGGCCTTTTCAAGGGAGGAAACCTCTCTTTCAAAGGCCCTCAGGACTTCTTCGGTTTCCACGACGATTCGTCCTATTATCTTGTTTTCGGCCATTTCGAGATGTATCTTTACATTACCCAGGCTTTCCGGTTTAAGGGCAAGTCTGATGATCCCCTCGTTCTTTTCACGGAGGATGACGGAGGCGTGGCGGACGATATCGTTATTGAAGTTCTGGTGCAGCTCCCGTGCCAGAAAGTTTTCCATCGCACGTCCCGAATTTGCCTCCCAGGATGTCACGGCAGACGTGGCGGCGGGAGTCGATTCCCGGCCTTGAGGCAGCCGCAGTTCCAGTGTAACTTCCCGTTCGGCCTGACCCGGCAACCGGTTTTCGATGCCTGAAACACGGAAAGGGCCTTCCTTGGCAGCAATTTCGGTCTGAACCCCTGAACCACGGAAATCCCGCACTTCAAATGTCACACCGCGCCGCTTTTCCCTGTTCCTTACCTCTTCGAGTCTGCCCCGTCTTTCCGTGCCGGCTGTGTTTTTCGCTTCAACCTGCCGGGAAAGCCCTTCATCCGTTATTTGTGAGGCGGTTCGGGCATCGTTATACTGGATTTCCGCAGAAAAACGGCCGTTTTTGGCTTTTTCATCGTTTAATTTGGCTTTTTGTCCGACATCCTGCACCGTTTCGGAAGATGCAGCTACCGCCGATGCGACGGTTTCCTCCGGCTGAAGCTTTTTCTGAGCGTCATTCGAAGATCTTTCCAAAGCGGATTTTAAGTAGGCGGCCTCATGATCGGCCTCCTCTACACCCGCCGGGAACAGCCCCGCCTTGCCGGTTTCATCGGACAATTCGACTTCTTCAAGGGAAATTTGGGCCTCGTTTCGGTTAACCAGCCCGCCCAATGAAAAGAGAATGCTTTTTTCCTGTTCCGAAAGTTCCGATTCGGCAACTTTCGTGCCTGATTCGGTTTTTTCGGGTTTTCCCGCACCGTTTTTATCAACCGCAGCCGAAAAAACTTTTTTTACAAGGGATTTTTTTAATTTTCCGGTCGGATCGGTACTTAATTCTCCCGATTCCGCCGTTTCAGTGATTGGGATTTCAGAAACCGCCGTATGGGCGGCCCTATCCCCGGCACCGGTTTTCCTGATCGCCCCCCGGTCTGTAAGACCGGCAAGGATCTTTGCAAAAATACCCAAACCGTTTTTTTCGGCTTTAGATGTCTTTTGCTGATCCGTTTTAGGGGTATCCTGAGGGCTTTGTGCCTGTGATACCGGTTCCGTGCTGGGGGTTGCTTGAATCACCACCCGGACCTCCTCGCCAAACCGTAACGGTTCGGCCGTTTTATTCTCCGGAAGGTGATTCGGTATTACAGGCTCTGCGGCCTCCCGGCCATTTTGCGCTGCAGTTCCGCCGCCCTAACGGCTCCTTCCGGCGTTCCCGCCATCAGTGAAAGCCAATAGGACACAATCGACGAGGTTCCCTCAGCCCGCGCGATATCTTCAGTCTTCCGGAGCACATCGATAACAAGCTGATCGTCCATTGGCGCCATGATGCCCACCGCTCGCTCCGGCGGCATCCCGGTCAACATCCGGGCAATCGCTTCGATGTTTCTGTCCTTATTGTCGGCATCCGCAGCCTGCGCTCTGAGAGAATTTTCCCTTTCATCCAGCGCTTTTTGTCTTTCCTCCAGTTCCTGGGCCATTTGCGCGATTTCGTCGTAACGTAAATCTATATCCCGATGCCGGGTGTTTATTTCCATGTCCCGCAGTTCCAGCGCTTCAAGCCGAACCGCCAACCGTTCCGCATCCAGGTTGATATTTTCGTCCGGAACCGTTTTCGGTTGACTACGCCCGTCGCGTCCGACGAACTTGTACAACGGAGATAAAACAGTTTTCGCGTCAATAATCGTTAAATAATCAAACCAGACTATCCCCCCTGCGGACAGAACCGCAACGAGCAATAACAGAACGATAACTCTGCCTACCATATAGTTCTCCCATCTTATTTTTTACTATAGTTTCAACAAAAAAGCAACATCAATACTCTGTTTTTCATGTTTTTGTCACAATAAATTTCCCTTTTTTGTTGAATAAATCGTCATTTCTATATACAATGTTCCCATGTCGGATATCGGCCCCATCCACCGAAAAGAATACGAATTTAATACCGGCCGTTCCGGGGGGCCATCAGCAGGTAAAAACGGGCAAAATAGCAGTGCCGAGAAGATTGTCATTGCCCGTGCGCCGGGTAGAATACACTTTTTAGGTGAACACAGCGATCCGGGGGCCGGATTGTACCTCTCCGCGGCAATTGACCGCTATATGAACGTTGCGGTAAGCGCCCGAAAGGACAATTCCCTGCGGTTTTTCGCGGCCAATCTGGGCGAACGCAAACGATCCACCCTGGCTAATCTTAAATATAAAAGGGAAGACCGTTGGGCGAATTTTATAAAAGTCGCCGTCTACATCTTTGCGGAAATGGGTTGTCCTGTAAAGGGGTTAAATTTCACCGTCACGGGGGACATTCCTCAACAGATCGGTCTTGCATCGTCATCGGCGATTGAAACCGCCGCCGCAGTTGCCCTAAAGGGAGGGTACCATGTCAAAATATCCGATATGGAACTGGCCCGCCGCTTAAGCGAGGTTCACGCCCTGTTTTTCGGCAACACCCCCGAACCTGCGGACTATATTGCCGGCCTTTTCGCCCGAAAAGACCAGTTCTTGATAATAGACGAAGCAAATCTGACCGTACAAAAGATCAAATCACCCTTTACCTGCTGCAAATTCCTGCTCACCGACTCCCGCGTTCCCCGGCTGGGAATAGACGGTGAATTGGGAACACGGAAAAGAGAACTCCGTACCGCTTTGGATATGCTCTCGCAGAACCGGGACGAGGCCGGTTTTAGAGGATTTGCCGAAACGGACCTGGCGGAATTCGCGGGCAATCTGCCCGAAGAGCTGCGCCGCAGGAGTCTGCATGTGGTTCAGGAGATACGCAGGGTTCAGGATGCCGGGGATTGCCTGTTCCACGCCGATCTGCCGGGTTTTTCACGGTTAATTTTTCATTCCCATGAAAGCCTGCGCGACCTTTTTGAAGTAAGCTGCCCGGAAGTCGACTGGATGGTAAAACGGGCGCAGGAAACCGAAGGCGTTCTTGGGGCGCGTATGACGGGACAGGGTTTCGGGGGCTGCACATACACGATAATAAAAAACGAAGCGGTTGGCGAATACCGGAAACGGGTGGAAGATTACGAGCGGATATTCGGTTTTCGTCCGGGTATTTATGAAGTAAAACTTGCAACGGGAAGCCGTGTGGTGGTTGAATGAAAATTCTGCTGACCAACGATGACGGTGTTTCATCACCCGGAATAACCCTGCTCGCCAAAGCGTTGCGTGAGGCGGGGCACAGGGTTTTTGTGCTCGCCCCCGCCACGGATCATTCCGGAGTCTCCCATTCCGTTTCGTTCTTTTCCGGCCCCTGCAAATTGACACAAGTTGACGAAGACACCTGGTCCTGCGAAGGAACCCCTGCAGACTGCGTTATTATCGCCCTTTTGGGGGGCATTCCCGAGTTGTGCATCATTGCCGATTCGGAAAACGGGACACCGGCTTCTCCCCCTAACGCCGTTCTTTCCGGCATAAACAGAGGGGCGAATCTGGGAACCGACATCATTTATTCCGGTACAGCCGCCGCCGCACGGCAGGGGGGACTCTGTAACATCCCCTCCGCAGCGTTGTCCCTTGTAGAAGGGGAGGATAAAATCTGGAATTGGGAAACGGCTGTATTGTTTACGGTACAAAACCTTGAACAGATACTGGCAAGCTGGAAACCGGACTCCTTTATAAACGTGAATATTCCAAACAGACGGGAAATGCCGGCTTCTTTGGTTCGTGCTTTTCCGTCGATAAGGTATTATAATGATCGTATATGCACATACACGGCTCCCGACGGACATCGTTACTGTTTTTCAAATTCGGGAACAATAGGGGCAAAACCGGAAAGAGGATCCGACTATGACGCGGTGGCCGGGAACAACGCGTCTTTAAGTGAAATTTTTATCTATCCGGTTTTACGGGAATCGGTTATTGGGAGGGGGTAAACGGAATGACATATATCGGGCCGGACGGTGAAAAACCGGTAATCAACGAAGAAATTGACGACCGCTACTTTAGGGAAATGCCTATAAGGCGGCTAACGACTGTCAAGAATAAATTGCCTCAGGACACGGCTCCTGTTAATGCGGAATCCGGGGAAACGGAAAAACCGGCAAAAAAATCACCGCCCGACAGAAACCTTAAAGAAGGTATACGCCTGTTCCGCATGAGGCGCTGGGAAAATTCCCTGCAGGAGCTTCTCCTGGTCAAAGAGGGTAATATAGATGAAGAGGAACAGGCGGAGCTTGCCTACTACTCGGGCCTCTGTTATATGAAACTAGAACGGTATGAAGAAGCGGTTTTTCACCTTGAACGGGTAATAGCCTCCGGATACGATGTCCTGAGGATATACCAGTGCAGATTGACCCTGGCGTATATTTATATACTTACCAAGCGGATCAAAATGGCCGATTATGAATTGGCCCGTCTTCAAAAAAACGGCTTTGAATCGGTGCCGCTGTACAACACCCTGGCCTATTCCGCTTATTTACAAAAACGTTACAGGAACGCCATCGAATATTACGAAAAAGCTTTGGCCATGGATAAGAACAACGCCACCGCCCTGAACAGTATGGGCTTTATTCTCGCCGATACGGGCATTGATAGGGCAAAAGGGCTGCAGTTGTGCCGGAGGGCCGTGGAACGCAGTCCCAAGAGTGCGGCGTATCTCGATTCCCTGGGCTGGGCCCATTTTAAATGCGGAAATTTAACGGAAGCCCGAAACTGGCTAAACCGGGCGGCGGACATCGCCCCGAAGGAAAAGGAAATAAGAGAACATTACAGAATAGTGACAGGGGGGAAGGTGTGGTAAAGAAAACCCTTGCTCCGGGATTTTTGGCCGCCATAATTTTCCTGCTTTGCTTTCCTCCTATCGTTGTCGCACAGGAATCCGATACGAACGGCATGAGGCGGAATTACATAACCGGCGGTGAAGATATTAACGCGATAAACGCCGCAGGGGAATTCCGCATAGGCATCCAGGCGTATAACCGTTACTCGTTTAATGAAGCAATCGTATCTCTTGAACGGGCGCTGTCATTCCGGCCTGGCGAGGCGATCATCATGGACTGGCTGGGCAGGGCCTATTACCGTTCCGGTTTTGAAAATACCGCACTGCGGCAATGGAGGGCTGCGGCCGAAGCCTACGGCAGAAATACGGGCCCCGGAATTATGGCCGGGACCCGAATCGAAATGGTGGCCAACCGCCGTTACCTGCTTCCCGTTGCGGATGACGACGTTCGTTACATTGAATCCGGCCGCTACCCCGGCCGTTACGGGGAGAATACGCTGTACCGTCAGCCGACATCGATCCTCCCGCAAAGCGACGGATCCGTATGGGTAGTTGCCTACGGCAGCAACGAGATTGTAAGGATCGACGTAAACGGAGTTGTAAAGGAACGCAAACGCGGCCCGATTAACGGTTTTGACAGACCTTACGATCTGGTGAGGGGGGACGGGGGACGGATGTACGTCTCCGAATTCAGGGGCAGCAGGGTAAGCGTACTAAACCCCCAGGGAGACTGGCTCTCCTACATCGGCTCAAAGGGAACGGGACAGGAAAATTTCGTCGGGCCTCAAAACATGACTGTTGACGAGGACGGCTATCTTTATGTTGTCGATTACGGTAACCGCCGTATTTCCAAATTTGATCCCGACGGCGTTTTTGTCCTGTCCTTCGGTCAAAAAAGCCCCGAATTTTCCGGCTTTTTGTCACCCACGGGTATCGCCGCCCGAAACAACCGCATTTATGCCGCCGATTCCATTTCAAAACAAATTTTCGCCTTCGACCCCAACGGAAACTACCTGGGCGTTTTTATCAGCGGTCTTTCCGGGCCAGAAAGCCTCCGTTTCATCTCCGACGGCAGACTCCTTATTGCGGACGCTAACAGACTGTTGCTCGTCGATCCCGATTCCGCCATTATCCGTGAATTGGGTACAGCCGGAAATCCGAGGGCCAGGATAGCAGGCGCCGACATTGACGCAAACGGCAACCTCCTGGCGGTAAATTTCGCCGCCGGTGAAGTGTCCGTACTAACCCGTTTCGACGATCTCGCCTCCGGGCTTTTCGTGCAAATCGAACGTATCCACACCGAGCGTTTTCCCCTGGTAACAATGGAAGTTAAAGTTGAGGACAGACTTCGCCGGCCTATAGTCGGGCTTGAAGGGTTGAATTTCCAATTAAGCGAAGGGGGCCGCCTGGTCAGCGAGCAGAATTTTTATACACCGGCCTATCGGATAAACCGCGCCGACGTATCCTTACTGGTGGAACGCTCCCCGCAAACCGCGAATCTCCGTGACGATCTTGCCGCATCGGCAAGGGATATAAACACCGCGCTGGGAACACAGGGGCAGATTGTTTCGGTGATTTCGGCCGGTGAACAGCCCCAGCGTGAACGACACGAAAACGCCCTTGAATCTGCCGTACGGGGGATCAATGCGCCGCACAGCGGCCGGTGGCGTTTTGATCAGGGACTGCGCCTGGCCGCTACCGACCTTATCCCCGGTGAAAAAAAACGTTCGGTGGTGTATATTGGTACCGGCGGACTGGGATCGTTGGCCTTTGAGCAGTACAGCCTTTCCGAAATGGCCGCCTATCTTGCCAATAACGCAATTATTTTTAATGCCGTACTTGTCGGAGGCGGCTCTCCGTCGGAGGACATCCTCTACCTGTGCCGCGAAACAGGTGGTAAAGCCCAGGAGCTATACAGACCGAGGGGAATAAGAGAAATGATAGAGAATATTGCCTTTATCCCCAGCGGTCTATATACTGTAAGCTACAGGTCGCTTATGCCTACTGATTTCGGCAGGGCATGGCTTCCGGTAGAAGCTGAAGCGTATCTAATGGAACGTTCGGGGCGGGATTCCGGCGGATATTTTCCGCCTTTAGAATAATTTTAGGAGAATTGTTATGGTATATCAATGGGACGACAGTCTTGCAACGGGACACGAAAAAATCGACAACCAACACAAACAATTAATTTCGGCGCTTAACAACATCATTGAAGCTTCAAAGCAGGGAAAGGGCAAGGAAGAAATTTTCAAAATACTTGACTTCCTCACCGGTTATACTGTTATGCACTTTTCAACAGAGGAAAAACTAATGAAACAGTACGATTACCCCGATTACCTGAAGCACAAACGCTACCACGACGAATTCAAAGGGACAGTCGGTGAACTGACCCAACAGTTGATTAGCGAGGGCCCCACCGACGAAATGATAGGCCTGGTCACCACGACAGTCGGTAACTGGCTCCTGAATCACATTAAAGGCGACGATTTTAAAATGGCGGCTTTTGTCAAATCCAAGGGAAAATAAAGCCCCGCTTAGAACTCATCTTAAAAAAGGAGAAGATTTAAATTTTTTCTCGCAGAGACGCAGAGAAAAAAAACCACGGATTAACGCAGATTACACCGGGAGTTGTTACCTATATCGGCAACCTAGGGGTTGCCGTTTAGGTAAGGTATTTGTCTCGGGATACTATGTATCCCTCGCATACAATCCGCAATAATCAGCAGAAATCCGTGCTAATCAGTGGACAAATTTAATAGGGTATCAAGTTCCAAGTTTATTTTTTTCGGGAAACGGATGTCGCCGTACTGGAAAGCTGCTGGTTTATAGTAACAAGACCTGAACGGGCCGTCCTGCTCCGATTAGAGGATTCCTGATAGCGTCCTGCAGAAAGAGAGACCTGCGCCTGGTCGGCGTTTGTGCAGGCGGTTTCAAAATCACGGTTCACAGAATCAAAGTCTAAAGGCAACCCGGCCGCCCGGGCGGCGTTTATCCCCTGTTCCGTTTCTATAATGAGCGGCCTTAGATCGGCAAGAAGGGAAGCCGCCTCTTCTCTGGCACGGTTCGCTCCGGTGCGGCCTTCATCAATCGCCCGCTGGGCGGCGGCAACGGCTTCAGCCGCGGAGGACTTTGCCGTATCATAGCGTTTGGAAGCCGCAGCAGTCCTCATACGGGTCAACGCATCCCTGGCACGGGCAAGGGAACTCGCCCCGTAAGTAACAGCGTCTATGTCATTTTCCGCACGGGTTACCATTTCGACAGCATTATCCATTTCAGCTGTAGGCGGCTTGGCACAACCCGTAAAAAGTATTGCCACTGCAAACGCCGTTAAAATTAAGATGATCGGTATCGATTTCATTTTTGTTCTTACTCCTTCTCTGTAAGTATAACCAATTTAGGCCGAAAATAAAAGTGATATGTCGGGTTTTATTACCAAAAAGCTGTCATTCTTCCTCCTTTTAGGTGCCTGGTGCGTCGCCGCGGCAGTTGTTGTTTTGTTCAATTATTTTTTTGCAGGGCCTAAACTCGGCCCGGTATATGACATAGCCCTTGGTTTCCGCCCGGCACCGCCCGTATCCGCAGAGATTCTGCTAATAGAAACCGAAGATATAATCGAACCCGGAGATGTTTTTTCCGTGCTGATGACGTTAAGCGAGGCGGGTGCCACTAGTTTGCTTATCGAAGTACCCGTCCTCGGTACCGGTTCGGGCAGAACAACAAGCGAAACCGAATTAAACCGCCGTGTTACCGACGAATTCGCCCTTCTGGGCAGAAATATCCGCAACCTGTTTGAAGCCATCCGCCTGGGATCGATTCCGCCCGAAGAATCGGACGAATATGTTGAAAACCTGGTGGAACTGTCTGAACGGGGAAGGGACAGGCTGAATGCGGCAATAACCAGCGAAGGAGAGGCGGGATCGATACGGACCGCGCGGGCAGCCGCCGTTTTCGGCAGATCGTTTTCGGCGGTCGATCTGCGGGTACGGCATCAGGAAGAAATCCCCTGGTATTCAAGGCCCGAACCCGACAAAGACGGAATTTTGCGGCGCATCGCCCCTGTCATGATCCGGAGCGAGGCGGAGGGAACCGAACATATTGTCTATCACGCACTCAAAGCACACCGGGAAAAACCGGTATTTGAGCAGACCAAAGACGAATTGGTTGTGAAGAACCTATTCGGCAAACAGGATGAAAAAGTGTACCGTTTTCCCCTGGACAAAGAGGGAAATATCCTTCTTGAAAGGCCGCAAAAAAATACCGTCGATGAAGGCAGTTTCCGCCGCCTGAACATTGATACTTTTCTGTTATACGAAAAAACCGAACGGGAAATGGAGCAATTGCTAAAAGAAGCGGAAGTGTCCGGGGTATATGCCTTCTCTGACCCCGAGGAAATACCTCTCTTCCTGTATACCTTCTCCGAAGAGCTGAAGGAAGAGCTTTTGGCAGCCCCCAATGAAGAAAAACTCCTCGCCTGGAAAAAAGCCCGCGCGGATTATTTTAACAGCCTGGATAAATTCCTGAATGGCCCCTCCGAATCGAATCTGGTAGACGGCTACGAAGAACTTTTCTCTACGGAAGATCTCCATGAAGACGGCATCTCCCGATTAATGGAACTGCAAAACCAGGTGATCCGAACTTTTGCCTCATTGCGGGAAAAACACCGTGAACTTGTTTTGATACGAAATATTTTAACAGAAACACTTTCCTCCTCGTTTTGTATAATGGGGCCGGCGCGCGGAGTCGACGGAGGGACAGGTATTCCCGAATCTTCCGCCCTTTTTGCCAACGCCCTGTTTACCGGGCACTGCATAAAACCGGGCCGTAGTCTGTACATACTGATCTGGTCCCTGGCCGTTTCCTTTGCCGCGCTTGCCTGTATTTTCGCATTTGGACCGGCCACGATTTTAATCGGCGGGACGGCGGCGAGTCTTCTCTGCGGTACGGGTTTCGCCGTCCGTTTTGTATTAACTTCGTACTGGATGGATCCCTTTATTCCCGCCGCCGCCTGTCTGGCGGGAACAATATTTTTGGCAGTGGCGAAGTTCAGTATAGGTTACGGTAAAGTTTTGCGTTTCCGGCTTGTTTTCGGCCCCCTGGTAAACAAAACTACGCTTGGAGTTCTTCTTAAAGCGAGCCGTCCTCTTCTTTCAGAAACCGTGTGCGTTCATGCGGCTGTAATTGTCGTGACGAATCCCGCCCTTCACTTTAATGATGACACTGTAACAACGCTTGAGGCTTCCTCGGCGATCATCGAATTCCGTAAGACATTTACAAAAATATTCAAACAGGCGGGCGCGTTGATCCTCGGTTTCGAGGGCAGCAGCGCGCTGGCATGCTTCGGCTCGCCGCCTGAAAGGATGTATCTGGAAAAGGCAAAAACAGGAATGCGGTACAGTGACGGGCCTGAAGATACCGGAGGGGTAAACCCTGCGGCTAAAGCCGCCCGCTGTGTTACGGAGCTGTTGAACAATCCGGCGGAAACGGAAGAAGGTTCGTCCTGTAACGGCTGGTACTTCGGAATAGAATCAGGCGAATGCGCGTTTTCCCGGTCAGAGGAGACGGGCATTACCGCAAACGGACTTCCGGTAATCCGCGCTAAAATGTACGCCGCCGTTGCGTCGCGCGTCAAAACCCGGGCCGTCATCGGCGAGGCGGTAAAGAACGATGCAATCCTTGCGGTAAGGAAAATCCCCCTGCGTGACAGCGGCGGCGGCACTACCGTTAACTGTTATGTGTTACCGGCCGGGCAAGAGCAATAGATGCTTCTACCGGTTACGACTCAGTTTTTCAATAACCGGTGTCAGGAGATTCAACCGTACCACCCTTCCGCCGCCCTTTTCGCCGAAAGCCCGGTAACGCTCGCCGTCATCGGAAAAGGGGCTGGGTTTTTCGCCGGGAAACGGCGCCTGGCGTTTCTGTGTCCAATGCAGGTTAATATCGCCTAACGAAACATCCGGCAGGGCGGGATCATAATAAATAAACGATTCATGAACACCTCGCTCAGGCAAAGGCGCCTCGTCGGTGCTTTGCAGATAACGGATGATCCCCCTTTCGCGATCCACGGACTGAATCACCGCCGAATGTACCATCGTGCCGTCGGCCCCCCTGAACAGAATTATATCCGCAGGACGCAGATTGCTGATTTTATCGTTAACGGTGTCAATGTACCGGTTCCTTGAGCTAAAGAACGAAGTCCCCGCATACAGGGCGGGATCCGCACCCCTCGGCGCTCCCAGCGTCCGCCTCAGCGTGCCGCCGAGATCGAGTCCGCCCTGACGGGCAACGTATGAAAGCACATGCCAAACAAACCCCGAACAATCCATGCCGATAAGGCCGACGCAATACAGATAATTGTAAATATCGGTTTCTTCGATTCCGTTTCCGGTTGCAAAAACATACGGGCGGTGGGGAAGGCCCCTGTACGATCCGGCCTTCATACGGGCAATATCAAACAGATCGCGGGTGCTTTGCCAGGTCTGGCTGAGAAAATCAAGAATTATTACCTGTTCGCGTCCGTCGCCAAGGGTCTGTACATACAGGTTAAAGTCCTCCGACTCGAGTACGGATTCAATGACCGGCCAAAGTGTTTCCGGGTTCCCCTTGCCTTTGTCGAGAAATTCCCAACCCGTTTCGATTAACAGATCGCGTTCGTTGTTTTCGGCAAACGGCATCCGGATTTTCATTACTTTGCCGCCGATTATCCGCGTCTTAAAACAGGCCCTGTACGCTTCCTCAATAACCCTTTCAATGCCGTTACCCCAAATTCGGGCCGGGTCGGAAAACGCCGCCAGATGATCGATATCTACAAGATCATCGGTTCTTGAACCACCGGTTACTGCAGCGGCATCTTTTTCAGCGGCTGCACCAGTTTCCGTAGCAACAAGCAAAACCGGGCCGAATATTAAAATTACGCATAACGCAATTGTTAATTTATTATTCGTTTTTCGATCTTTCATGGTAGATCTTCATCGTTTCTTTTTCGATATCCATGAAGTACCGGACCGTCCGCACCTTCAATTCACCGATAACGTCTTCATTACATACAATTATTGCCTGGGGGTGGTTTTGCAGTGCCGAAAGTGTCCACATGTGACTCACCCCCCCTTCCACAACCGCCTGTAATGCACGGGCTTTTTTTCTTCCGCTTACAATGATCAGCACTTCACGGGCGTCCATTACGGTACCCACCCCTACGGTTAAAGCTTTTGCCGGAACTTTTGACGGATCGCCGTCAAAAAAACGGGCGTTGGCGATTCTTGTTTCCTCGGTAAGTATTTTCATCCTGGTTCGGGAATTCAGTGAAGACCCCGGCTCGTTGAACGCTATATGCCCGTCACCGCCCATGCCGCCCAGGAACAATTCCACCCCGCCTGCCCGTGCTATCGCCTCTTCGTAGAGACGACATTCATTTTCGAAGTTCTGTGCCGTTCCGTCGGGAATGTGCGTATTTGCCGGATCGATATCAACATATTGAAATAGATTTTCAGTCATGAAACGGCGGTAACTCTGCGGATGATCTCCGGGCAGACCGATATATTCGTCCATATTAAAGGTGTGTACATTTGCAAAGGACAGTTTTTTTTCCTTTACCATTTTTATTAACTCGCGGTAAATCAGGAGCGGGCTGTCGCCCGTGGGAAGTCCGAGAACAAACGGTTTTTTCGGAGTGCATTTGTATGCATTTATTCTGTCGGCGATGTAAAACGCCGCCCACCGGCTTGCATCTTCATGGTTTTTATGAATTAAGAGCCTCATAAATAATATTTCCCCCGATAATAACCATTTTAATTTCAAAATTACCGTTAAAAACAGTAATATCCGCCAGTTTACCGGGAATAATCGCCCCCTGTCCCGTATAGTGCATAATTTGAGCCGGGTTAGATGAAGCTGTTTTTACCGCATCCTCAACACTGAAACCTTCAGAGGCCAGATTTTGAATCCCCCGGATCATGGTAAGACCGGAGCCGGCGATCACATTGTCGCATACACGATGAAAAGCCCCGTCATGAAAAACCACCTCGTCCCCGTTGGCAAAAAACGGCCCTTCCTTCTGCCCGGTCGGTTTAAGTCCGTCTGTTACCAGAACAATTTTATCAACGGATTTGTCCCGGAGCAGCAGCTTGAGCAGGTCAGGGTGAACGTGGAACCCGTCGGCTATTATCTCGCAGGACATTTCGCTGTGGATAAGTATCGCCCCCACGGCGTTTGGATTCCGATGATCCAACTTGCTCATTGCATTGAACAGGTGCGTGGAATGGAGTATCCCAGTCTGCATCCCCTCAACCATATTCTCATAATTGGCATCTGTATGCCCCGCCTGCAAAACAATCCCTTTTTTAATACAAAACAGGGCAAGTTCCCGCATCCCCTTGAGTTCCGGGGCCACCGTCATGTTCACAATGCAACCCCCGGAGGCTTCCCAGAGCTGTTCCATCAGTTCGATATTAACCGGACACACGGTTTCGGGTTTTTGCACACCCAGGCGGAGCGGCGAAATGAAAGGCCCCTCAAGGTGAATGCCCATTATTCTCGCCCCTTCTTCTTTACCCATGCAGGAGGATACGGCCTTTACCGCCCGTAACATTAATTCAGGTTCTGCCGGGTAAAGGGTCGGGTTAAAAGCGGTTACCCCCTGTAAAGCAAGCAAACGCGACATGGCAAGCACCGACTCCCCGGACTTCTCAGGGTTTCCGTAAAAGTAACCGTCCTCGGTCCCGTAACCGCCGCATCCGTGAATATGGGTGTCTATGAAACCGGGGGCAATATACGCGCCTTCTACATCGTAAAAAAGGGTATCGGGATCAAATCTATGCCGTTCAAAACGCTTTTGGGAAAATACATCCGACACAAGACGGTCTTCCGCAAGTACCGCACAGCGTTCCATCGCCGCAAACCCGGTCAACACAGTCCCGTTAAAAAGACATACAGATCCGCTCACACTATCAATATAACAAATTTCCGGGGCTTTTTCCAACGCACTCTGTAAGACAAAGCGTATATTAGTTTGATCTGGCCAAAAGCAGAATACTTTTCCATTTCCAGAGTAAAGGCCCTGCTTGAATCCTCTGCCGCAGTATCTTTTCCGTTTCGGTAAAATCTTCTTCATTGAGAGTTTGTGCCATGAAAGCACCCCATCGTGAATTTTCCCTGTTGAACCATGCGTCAATATCCTTTGGGCCGACAAGCCGCTCTTCCTCCTGCTCGAGGATCTCAATTTTAACCTTGAAATCCTGTGATTCAAATGATTTTGACAAACCGGCGGCGTCCCAACTTTGGAAATCAGGCAAGGAGAAAAAAGTATCTTCGGCTTTGCTTATATTTTCAGCCAACCGTCTGTCGCCGTACTCTTTCGCAACAATCCGGGAAATACGCTGTCCAAGTGCGGGTGGAGAGTAGAGCAGGGCCAGTAAGCCGCCGGGGGCAAGCAGCGGTTTTGCAGAAATGGCGAGGCCGGAAAATATATCCTCCCTGGATTTCCGCTTCGATTCCCGAATCAGAATGTAATCGAAAACCCGTGATGAAAACCATTCGGCAGCCCGTTCCGGTGCCGGCAAGGCCGCCGGCAGGGCATTTTCCTGTACGGCGATTTCGGGGTATTCGGTATCATCCAGGGAAATAGATGTCGCATAACGGAACAGAGCTTCACGGGCGGCCTCGTTTGAAACAAGCGCGGCGGTTAAGCCTTCAGGGCAGCGGCGCAGGCTTTCCCAGAGGAGAAGACCGTCATCCGCAAAAGGGATGAGTATTCTGCTGCTGCGGGAAGGAGAAACAGCGTTAAATATCGCATCACGGTCGGAAAGCAAAAGGGCGCTTCTGCCCGACTCCAGCCGCTTAAACCACCCTTCCCTACCCTTTGCAGCCGCCGACCAGCTTAACAGTTCCCCGTCTGAAGCACCGGTCTTGTCCCCCAGAACAACCGCCGCCTGTAATTCCCTTTTTTGCAGAACCTCATCTCGAATTTTTTCCTCATAGCCAATAGCTGAAGGAATGTAAAAGGTTCTGCCGCGCAGGACCGTAGGAAGATATTGCTGGGCGGCCCAATGGTCACGGTAAGCATGGGGGTAGATGTAACCCTCACCATGACCGAAACTTTCAGCGTCACGGTTTGGATCGCGCAGGTGATTGGGAACCTCCGCGTCTTCACGATCAACCTCTTTCAGCGCGTCAAAAAAGGCCATTGACGTATTGGACTTGGGTGCGGTAGCAAGGTACAGACATGCATGAGCAAGGGGAAAATTCCCTTCGGGAAAGCCGATGCGGTTAAACGCTTCGGCACAGGAAATAACAACGGAAAGGGCGTGGGGATCGGCCAAACCGACATCCTCACTTGCGAGGATGATCATACGCCGGAAGATAAATTTGGGATCCTCCCCGGCGCGTACCATTTTTGCCAGCCAGTACAGGGCCGCATCGGGATCGCTGCCCCGGACACTTTTGATAAAGGCGCTAATCGTGTCAAAATGGTAATCCCCGTCGCGGTCGTACAGGACAGCCCGGTGCTGTATGCTTTCTTCGGCGGCTTCCATGGAAATGAAAATTTCAGCGCCTTCAGGCGGGGGCCAGTGCGAACCGTCTGCGACGGTTCGCTTTGGAGTTTCCCTTTCAGGGAAACTCCTTACATCATTGGAATCCCACGTACTTGTTTCGACGGCAAGTTCAAGCGCGTTTAGAAGCGAACGGGCGTCGCCTCCGGATACCTCCACCAAATGCTCAAGCGCCCCTTCTTCAAAGGTAACCTGCCATTTCCCGTAACCCCGCTCCGTATCCGCCAGGGCGTTACGGGCGGTTTTCATCAAGCCTTCACCGTCGAGCGGCTTAAGCTGAAAAATACGGCTGCGGCTGACAAGGGCGCGGTTTACCTCGAAGAAGGGGTTTTCGGTGGTCGCCCCCACAAGAATTACCGTACCGTTTTCCACCCAGGGCAAAAGCGCATCCTGCTGGGCTTTATTCCAGCGGTGCACCTCATCAACAAACAAAATGGTCCGTTTACTGTAAAGCCGGAACCTTTCGTCGGCGCGGTCAATGGCTTCGCGGATATCCTTAACACCGGACAGTACCGCATTGAGGCTTTCGAAGGCCGCCCTTGTTGTATTAGCTATAACCCGGGCCAGGCTTGTTTTTCCGGTTCCCGGAGGTCCGAAAAAAATAACCGACGAAAGCCGGTCAGCCTGTATCGCCCTTCGAAGAAGCCTGCCCGGGCCGACAATGTGATCCTGACCGACTACCTCTTCCAGTATCCTGGGCCGCATACGGTCTGCAAGGGGGTTTTGACCTTCGCAGTCCTTTGCAGCAGTTCCCGATACCGAAGAATTTTTCGCGGAGAAAAGTTCATCCATAAACTTTTTCAGGCGTTATTCAGCGTTCCACTGCCATCCCCCATTCAACCGATTCCTGTAGGACCATAAGCCGTTATCCTGAGTGGAGGCAAAGAAGGTCATCTTGGAATCGACAGTATCCGGAGCCTGAAACAGATGGTTAATCGGGTGCTTGCCGATGGTCGCCTTATAACGATCGTTACTCGAGACGCTTTTCAGAGTGCCGCTTTCAGAATCGTTGCGGGTTCCCTCCGGCAATTCGTCGGATCCCAAATTAAATTCAACATAGCCGTAGGTATAGGATGAAGAACCAACCCCGCTCTGTATACCGGCGATAAGCAGCAGTTTTTTGGAAGGATCAGAAGGATCCCCCCACAGTGCAAGCGCACCGGAGGGATATCTGCCAACAAATATCGATGCCCGTTCAAACGTAACATCGTCTTTCATCTCATAAAAAGCGCCGAGGGCGTTGCGTTCAATCGCAAGAATTGTGTTGTCTACATCTGTCAGTTTAATCATGCCGAAAAATTTCTTGCCGCTGCTATCGGGAAACAGCGATACGTCCGATTCAGCAACGGCCCCCCCCGCCGTGAGAGAGTCATCGGCAACCCGGAAAGCCCCTCCGCCATTTGTACTCAAATAATGATAGTCATCACCGCTATCTTCCCGGGACACCGCACCAGTAAGCATATTGGTATTACCTTTCAACAAATGTAAAACAGGAGCGGCAGGATTATCCACATACAATATGGCGTAATTATCGATGTTATTCATGTGGGCCCCGGCAAACAGCCGGGTGGATTCAGGATCGGCATGTATTGACTGAATCCTGGGATACCCAACCGCTGACGATCCTAATCTAACACGATTCCAGCTACTTCCGTCATCTGTTTGGTAGAGGATTGTATCCGTGTTATTTCCGATTGACCACAGTACGTACAGATATTCACCGCTACCGCCATCTGTGGTAACGGCAAGGTCCATTACCATTCCCCCGAAAATATTATTTAAATGCCATCTGCCTTCTCTATACCTATAAAGGCCAACACCCGACGCTACATAGAGATGGGAAGTAACACCATCAGGCTTAAACACCACCATTTTAGTAGGGGAGCCGGGTATCTTGGGCTTTTGGGGCTTCACTTCTGTGGCTATGGTATAAAAAATAGGATCCTGATTGCACGAAACGGCAATGAGAAAAACCAATGTCAAAAAAATCACCCGTAAATTTAATACTCTCATTATTCCGTCCTAAAAATGGTAGCGTGCAGAAATGGTAACACTCATCATATTCGCATAGACATCCTTACTGCGAACGCGTCTTCCGTTTTCCTTGGGCCACTGGGGGTACAAGCTCCACTCGGTATTCATGCCAAAAGACCAATTTGGATTAAAACGGTAGTATGCTCCCCCCCCTCCCTTGAGAAACAGACCAAAATAGCCGAGGTCAAGGTAACGCTGGGGCGCAATACCGATCGCTACATTTAAGGGAAACTCAAAACGGCGGACAATAAACTGCCAGCCGGCACGTATTCCTATGGGAATTATAAAAACGGTATTCTGCCCGAGGGTGTGATTGAATTTGACCCCGAGTTCGGCTCCTAGAAAAAAATGAGGACTTAAAAAACGGTTGTACGCCAGCCATCCCGTCCCGCCAACCGGAGGGCTAAATTGATGCGGTATTACCTCTCCTTGATTTAAAAAAACGGTAGGAAAAACAAGCCCCAGGGATATGGTAAAAGTTTGATCCCCTTTTGAATAAACATCGGGTACATAACCGCCCCAATCCGATTCGATGAAGAAACCGTCATAATCATCATCATAATATTCATCACCGGTACGTTCATCTTCAATTTCCCATTCCTGTACTTGCTCCTGTTCTTGTTCCCATTCTTGCTCCTGCTCCCATTCCTGTTCCTGGGCGTATAGAAAGACACCCCGGCCGGAAAACAGGCATAATCCGAGCAGTAATAATATAATGTGCGCCTTTTGCAACCCCGCACCGAGACACTTTGTGTCGAAGGTTCCCCTCTGCATCAAACAAACTCCTCTTTCCCTGATGAATGTAGATAAAAACAACACCCTACCCAATACAACAACAGAAGGAACCTTAAGGTTACCGGCCCTGCTTCCCGCCGCCCTCAATCACCAAATAATCAAGAAGAACAGGATATTTGGTAAGCAGCGCGCCATACTGCTCCAGTTCGCCGAAACGGAGGAAAGTCTCGGCCCGATCTATCGTTTTTTCCTTTAAGTTTTCCGAAATAGATTCCTTTTGCCCGGTAAAAAATTCATCATACAGGCCTTTAATCTGCAAATACAGACTGAAATCGGGAATATCGGCGGATTTTACCCGCAAAGAAAAGCTGGTAACATGGGAAAATTCCCTTATTATCTCCTCTTCCATCTCGGGACTGCTCCCGTTTTTGAGCATATCTTCAATTTGGCCCGTGAATTCACCGCCCAAATTCATCCGGCGCAGAATAAAAGCCTCTATTTGCCCGGCAATATCCCGTTCAAGGGCCGCCAAATCATCCTGTGTACCAATATTATAGTCGGTAACCAGGGGAATTAAGCTATCAGGTTTCAGGCTGAAGGAAAGAACGGCGTTCATTTCCCAGGAAAATCCGCTTCCTATGCCGAAAAAAGCCGAGTACACCTGTCCGGAAGGGAGGCTGTTTTTGGCGAAAAATTCATGATACACCGTATTTAAGCGGAAAATTTCCGTTTTTACATTGGTAGGGATAAGTTTATACCACAACCATCTGAATTCCCCCGCTTTGACAGGACGGGGATCAATACCGTGGGTTTTGGACCGGATAACTCCGACACTGTCAGGGGGAACCTCCATTTGAGTCCATCCGAAGAAGAAAGCCAAAACCGCCGCAATAAAGATGATCAAGAGGGTTGCAAAAAATTTTTTCATATCAATAATGTATGATATCTTAATTGAGATTAAATAGCAACTCCGGGTCAGGAGAGATGCAGGATACAGGGTATTTATGGCTGATATAACAGAAAACGGCGGAAAAGACGGCAACAGACAAAAAAAGAACAAGCCGCATTTCAGGAAAATTATCCGTCACTGGATTTATTCGGTTCTATTCAGAAAAGGGGTATTTTATTCACTTATTATTACTCTGGTGATATTTACCCTGTATTTTATCGGCGGCTTACTCGATCCCGGTATTCCCGACCGTCTATTGTTCCTGCTGCTGCGACTATTGTGGTTTTCGTCTTTACTGCTCTGCATATTTTCCCTTTTCGCCATGGGACACAGGATCCGCCGTTTGGTTTACCATCCTAACCTGCGTAACACACTCGGCCTGTTTCGTTATTTTTTATCCGGGCTGCTTGGAGCCGGCCTGGTAATATTTAATTCGTTTATTATCGCCGCTTCAAGCGGTAACGTATGAACCGACTGTACGCCCTGCGGGGGGCGGTTTGCTGTGAGAATACAGAGGAGGATATCCTGAGCCGGGTCTCCCTGCTCTACGACTCCCTGTTGGAAAAAAACCGTCTTGCCGAGAATGACATTGTTTCCGTCATTTTTTCCCAAACAGACGATTTGAACGCTTTAAACCCCGCCGCCGCCCTGCGTCAGACCGGCAGGGCAAAAGACCTTGCCCTTTTCGCCGTGCGGGAAGCCGAAACAAAGGGTTCCCTCCCCCGTGTCATCCGTACCCTTATTCACTGCTACCTTCCGGAAGGAACAAAACCCCGTTATGTATACCAAAACGGCGCGGAAGTTCTACGGCCGGACCGTAATTAAAAAATTCATTTGTTTTTTAACCGCAGATATCGCGGATGTTGACGGATATTCACTGATAATTTTTTATTTTTATCCGTGTAAATCTGTTTTAATCTGCGTAATCCGCGGTTTCTATGATAACCGGCACCGCAGTTCACGTTCGGCGGCTATTTTCAGCGGCGGTATTTCACCGGAACATTCCGGTACCGCCTGTGTACAGCGGGGGGCGAACGGGCAGCCTGTTCCGCCGGAACTTACCTTACCGGGAATCGCCGCAAGCCGTCCCTGCGAATAATGGCTGCCGAAACGCGGTGAGGCAGCGAGAAGGGCTTTTTTGTACGGGGGTAACGGGGTTCCGGTAACCTCCCCCGAAGTCCCCA
>Ga0082212_10003523_pt1 | contig 22116 bp, 18 predicted proteins | sample TergutNt197P3_FD_71548 | JGI IMG/M metagenome (GOLD analysis project Ga0082212, IMG submission 71548) | Neocapritermes taracua P3 segment gut microbial communities from Petit-Saut dam, French Guiana - Nt197 P3 | ecosystem: Host-associated > Arthropoda: Insects > Digestive system > Gut ...
CTTCCTGATAGGTGACTCCAAACCAGGAAGCGTTGGTGACAAGCATCTGTACTGACGTTTGTTGTGTTTGTATCAAATGGTTTGCAATGGTGGGGATATAGAATTCCGATTTGAGGTCTTCTCCCTGCTCACGGATGAATCTGTGAAAAGCGTTTCGGGTGTGGCCAAAGAAATCAGGCGTAAAGCCCCAAAAGTTCATTGAGACCGGGGTTTCAGGCGCCACTTCTGTGAGGCCCTGCTCAGTTTCAAAAACGATTTTGTTTTTGGAAATAGCGCGAATTTTATGACGTTCAATCACTTCAGTAAGAAAGCCTTGGTTGTTGGCATTGCATATTCCACGAGAAACGCCACCGGAATCGGAGAGGGTATTCCAAATTTGGTAACCCACCATTGCGTAGTGGTTTTGCGTGATACCGTTGGGAGAAACAACGCTGCGTAAAAAGATTCCCATGGCTTCAAAAGCCTCTTTACCATAAAAATCGTCTGCATTGATCACGGCAAAAGGGGACGTGGTTTCGGGCTCTGCCATGAGCATGGCGTGGGCGGTACCCCAGGGCTTGGTACGCTCCTGCGGAGGCAGAAAACCTTTTGGCAACTCTTTTTCAGGTTCCTGCTCTACAAAAGCAACCTCAATGGCGTTTCCGTACCGTTTGGAGAAGGTCTCTTCAAACGCTTCGCGAAAGTGTTTGCGGATGATGAAGACCACCTTCCCAAATCCAGCACGCACAGCATCATAAACGGAGAAGTCCATAATGGTCTCTCCATTAGGCCCTATGCTATCTAACTGTTTGAGGCCGCCATATCGACTCCCCATTCCTGCTGCTAAAACAATAAGTGTAGGTTTCATGTGTTTATTTTTTATCTTTAAATTAAGGTCACATTGAATATTCGTGATAATCATTTTGCTTTGTGATATTTTGGTATCATGGATATTTCATAATTTTTTATAATTTTGCGCAAAAATAAGCGATGAAACGCAATTCTATTCTACTGTCGTTCATAAAAGTTTTTAAGAATAAATTTTTTGTCACGGGAATCCTCTTTTTAATATGGATCATCTTCTTTGATCAGAGCAACTTACTTGATTGGAAAAAGGCAAAGAAGGATGTAAAACGCCAGAAAATGGAAAGGCAATATTATCAAGAGGAGATTGCCCACACGCGTGAAAAACTGAGGGAACTCCGATCCAATCGCGATAGTTTAGAAAAATTTGCACGGGAGCAATACTACTACTTGCAGGATGGGGAGGAGATTTTTATTGTGGAAGATGCAGCCCAAAAGCGGTAGCAAATTGATGCTTCTTGCTCAGTGATTCGTAGAATGCAGTAAAAGGTGTTTAAGATCTAACAACGTGTCTGATTCGTAAGTGGGGCCGCCGTTGCAGGGAATATGGTGGGGGTTGTAGTAAAACTGATCGATCCCAAACACCTGTGCCCCTTCGATATCTTTGGCAAAATCGTCTCCCACCATCAGGCACTCGCTCTTTGGATCGTTAAAGGCGGAAAGTGCGGCGCGGAAGATTTCGGGATGGGGCTTATGCACTCCCACCTCTTCCGAAATAAAAACGTGCTGAAAAAAGTCGCGAATACCGGAACGTTCTAATTTGGTGTATTGTACTTGTTTAAATCCGTTTGAGAGGATTGCCATCCGGCATCCGTTCATATGCAGGTACTCCAAAACTTCTTTAGCGTGAGGCATTAATGCGGTGCAGGTAGGCATTTTTTCCAAATAGGCCTCCCCAAATTTGGAAGCCAATTCGCTATCTTGAATTCCAAACTCCTGCAGCGTTACATCAAAACGTAAACTGCGCAACACACTTTGACTCAACACTCCCTTTTCGTACTCATCCCACAGCCGAAGGTTGTGAGACGTATAAAGACGATAAAATTCCTCAACATCCCCAACCTTATCATTGAGTTGAAAATGATGTAACAGTGAAATAACGGAGTCGTGGGCATTGGCCTCAAAGTCCCACAACGTTCTATCCAAATCGAACAAAAAAACGCGATACTTTTTCATCGTCCCGTGTAGGTTTGTGGAGACAACTTCCGCAGTTCCTCCTTTACCGAATCAGCCACCTCCAACGTATCAATAAATTGTAAAATAGCCTCTTTTGTAATGTGTTGGTTGGTTCTGGTAAGGGTTTTTAGCGCTTCGTAGGGTTGCGGATAACGCTCCCGCCTCAAAATCGTTTGGATTCCTTCGGCAACTACCGCCCAATTTGTTTCCAAATCGCGTTGCAAGGCGGATTCATTCAAGATTAACTTACCCAACCCTTTTTTTAGCGACTTAAATGCCAAAAGCGTGTGCGCCAATGGCACCCCAATGTTGCGTAATACGGTGGAGTCGGTCAAATCTCGCTGTAAACGCGAAATGGGAAGTTTTGACGATAGATGAATAAAGAGCGCATTAGCCACGCCTAAGTTCCCTTCGGCATTTTCAAAGTCAATGGGATTCACCTTGTGCGGCATGGCCGAGGAGCCTACCTCCCCCGCTTTGATCTTTTGACGAAAGTATTCCATGGAGATGTATGACCAAAAGTCTCTGCACAAATCAATAAGAATGGTATTGATTCGTTTCAGCCCATCGCAGAGGGCGGCTGTATGGTCGTAGTGTTCAATTTGGGTAGTGGGGAAGGAGCGTTTGAGTCGAAATTGCTCCTCCACAAACTGTTGGGCAAATGAGTGCCAATCTATGTGGGGATATGCGGCGTAGTGGGCGTTCATGTTTCCTGTAGCGCCTCCAAACTTGGCCGCGATGGGAATTTGCCAAAGCAGCGCCATTTGCTCTTTCAATCGTACCGCAAAAACTTCCACCTCTTTGCCCAGACGGGTGGGAGAGGCGGGTTGCCCGTGGGTAAACGCAAGCATGGGTATCTCTTTCCACTCTAACGCAAATTGAGAGAGCGTCTGTTTCATTTGATGCAGTTCGGGAAAATAGACCTCTTCCAACGCCTCCAACAAAGAGAGAGGAACAGCAGTATTGTTGATGTCCTGAGAGGTTAATCCAAAGTGAACAAATTCACCATAATCAGAGAGCCCCATAGAATGGAAACGCTCTTTGAGAAAGTATTCCACCGCTTTTACGTCGTGGTTGGTGGTCTTTTCCATCTCTTTTACGGTAATTGCGTCATCTTCAGTGAATTGCCGGTAGATCTCCTGTAATTTGGGAAATACCTCAGAAGACAAATTCGATAATTGAGGCAGCGGCAGACGGCAGAGGGCAATAAAATACTCCACCTCCACCTGTACGCGGTATCGAATCAGCGCATATTCAGAGAAGTAGTTTGCCATTGATTCTACCTGCTTCCTGTAGCGGCCGTCAATAGGGGAGATGGCAGAGAGGGGGGAGAGTTCCATTTTGAGGTCAAGGTAAGAGGCCATAACAGTTTCTTAATGGTTAAAATAGGTTACAAAGATAATAGTTCTCTTTGAATATGCTTCCATAGTTGCACAACTTGTAGCGCCTCAGCCACGTCGTGTACCCTCAAAATATCGACTCTTTGTTGCAGGGCGAAGAGGTGAAGGGCGGAAGTGGCAGGTAGCGCTTTTTGGACTGTGATAGATAGTGGTTTATAGACCATTGATTTGCGCGAAATGCCGATGAGTCGGGGCACATTAGGAAAGTTGAACACGTTAGAGAGGTTAGAGAGGAGTTGATAGTTCTGCTCTGTGGTTTTGGCAAAACCAAAACCGGGGTCAAGGATGATTTGCCCAACGCCCACCTCTTTGGCACGTAACAACGTTGATGCAAAGTATGTGCGTACTTCTGTTACAATATCGTTATAATATGTGAATTGTTGCATGGTTTGTGGCGTTCCTCGTTTGTGCATGGCAATCAAGGGTAGCCGTAGCCGTGCGGCTACGGAGAACATAGAAGGGTCGTCTTCTCCGGCAGAAATGTCGTTGATGATAAAGGGACCAATCAGGTCGTTCGCCTGCCCCACTAAGGCGCTGTGGGCGGTATCTACGGAGATAAGGGCGTTGGGGAAGTGTCTCCTGAGTTCGGAAAGTACAGGAACAAGGCGCTCCCACTCTTGAGCAGCAGAAAGCGTTGCGGCGCCGGGGCGGGATGAAGCGGCTCCTATGTCGATGATGTTTGCTCCCTCTGCCATCATCCGTTCTATTGTGGTAAATACCTCAATGGATGTTGTATGGCGACTCTTAGAATAGAAGGAGTCGGGCGTGATATTTACAATCCCCATGACCACAGGTGAATCAAATTTTTCTATTTGATTTCCGATTTTTAACTCCATGCCGTAAAAAATAGTTACCTTTGGCAAAGATACGGATTTTTCTATGTTTATTGTATTAGAAGGTTTGGATGGAGCGGGAAAGTCAACGCAAATCAGGTATTTGCAAGATTTTTTTGAGGCACAAAATCGAAAGTCGCAGTTGATACACTTTCCGCGCTTTGATGCACCGGTGTATGGACCCTTAATCGCTCAATTTTTGCGTGGTGAGTTGGGTGCGATGGATGAGGTTTCGCCCACGTTGGTTGCGCTCCTCTTTGCAGGCGATCGCTACCACGCCGCGCCGCAGATTCTCAGTTGGTTGTCGTATGGATATGTGGTGATTGCCGATAGGTACGTTTATTCCAACATTGCGTATCAGTGCGCCAAAGAGGAAGACGAGGTGAGGCGGGAGCGCCTGAGAAATTGGATTTTGCAAACGGAATTTGGTGATTTTAACCTCCCCAGACCTGATTTGAATCTCTTTTTGGATGTGCCGCTTGATTTTGTGGCGCAGAAACTCAACGCTCCGCGAGATGGTGAAGACAGAGCGTATCTGAAGGGGAAGTCCGACATTCACGAATCGAACCTCTCTTTTCAGAAGTTGGTGCGTCAAGTTTATCTTGCCCAAAGCGAGATGGATCCAAACTTTACCGTCATCCCCTGCGCAGATACAAACGGCGCCATGCTTCCCGCTTCGGAAATATTTCTCCTCCTTAGAAACTGTTTGCATTTAGAAACTGTTTAAACTTATGAAACTCATTCTTTCCACTCCCTCTCTCTTCATTTTCAATTTTCCACTCTCAATTTTCAACTATAAATGAAACATCTCTGTACTTTTTCACGCTTCCTGCTTGGGGTTGTCTTTATTGTTTCGGGACTCACCAAGGTGATCGACCCGGTGGGTACCGGTTTTGTGATTACCGAGTACCTCCATGCCCTTGGGCTCAGTTTTTTTACCTCCTTTTCCGTCTCCATAGGCGTATTGCAATCGGTGTTTGAACTTGTTCTGGGAGTGGCGTTGTTGGTGGGGTTGCAGTTGCGCCTTTCTGCCATTCTTACCGCGCTGATTATGGTCTTTTTCCTCTTCTTTACCCTATGGATTGCGATGTATAATCCGGTACAGCATTGCGGCTGTTTTGGAGACGCTATCCGTCTTTCCAACTGGGAGACATTCTTAAAGAACTTGATACTCACTCCATTTTCCATTCTATTGTTCCTAAAGCGAAAACACTATCGACCCCTCTCGCTGAACCTTTCGGAGTGGAGTGTTATCGCCCTCTTTAGCGTTGCCTCAGCGCTTCTTGCCATTTTCTGTTTTCGACACCTTCCGTTGATTGAATTTACGGGGTATAAAGTGGGCAACAATATTCCTCAGGCGATGACCATTCCCGAAGACGCCCCCAGACGTCAATACGAAACCACTTTCGTCTTTAAAAGGGGCAAAGAGACCAAAAAATTCTCCTTTGAGAACCTGCCCGACTCTTCATGGAGTTTTGTTTCGACCAAAACAAAGTTGATACATCGCGGCACCATTCCTGAGATACCCGGCTTAGAAGTGAGCACCTACCGAGGCAGATACATTACCGACTCCCTCTTATCTATCAAGGGGGCGCTGTTGATTTTCACCGTTCCATACGCAGACAAGGCAAACGCAAAGGCATTTGAACAGGCAGGCGCTGTTTATCGGGAGGTATCCGGGCGGATGGACATTTCCTTTATTGTTGTCTCGGGTTCCCATGAGGAGATGACCTTGGCGGCGCTTGCCCCCCACAATATAACTGCTCCCCGCTACTTATCCGACCCCAAGACCCTCTATACCATGGTGCGCTCCAATCCGGGGCTGATGCTCTGGTACGATGCCAATGTGGTGGCAAAATGGAGTGCGTATGATTTTCCTTCCTATCAGGAAATCAAAGATATTTTGGAACAAGATTGGGAGATAGTCTCTACGAAATCGCGTATGATGGTTTCGTTGAGCACTAAATTATATGGCATCGTTCTGATACTTCTGTTGGCAGGATTGTGTCGGGTCTTTCGCCGCTCCGCAAAGTATGGCGAGACGGGCAACGTTCAACGACGATATTTTAAACTTCAAGATAGTGTTTCAAAGTAAGTTTCGTCTCAAAGAGTACAATACCTTTGGTATTGAAGCGACCGCCCGATACTTTGCCGCGCCCTCTTTGGTAGAGGAAGCCGTAGAGGTTGTTGCAGAGGCGAATCGTTTGGCGCTCCCCCTCTTTGTGTTGGGTGGAGGAAGCAACGTTCTCTTTACAAAAGATTTTGAAGGATTGGTGATTAAGCCGATGTTTTCGGGGATTGAGGCGATAGCGCAATACGCAGACAAGGTGTGTGTCGCCGCCGGCGCGGGTGAAGCGTGGGACGACTTGGTGGCATGGTGTGTTGAACGCAATTGGGGCGGTTTGGAAAATTTGTCCCATATCCCCGGTACGGTGGGTGCCGCACCGGTGCAAAATATAGGCGCTTACGGAGTTGAGGCAAAGGATACGATATCCGTGGTTGAGGGCTTCTTCTTAGATACGCTGGAGCGTTTCTCCATTTCCGGCGCTGACTGTGCCTTTGGTTATCGGACCAGCCTCTTTAAAACAGAACTCAAAAAGAGGGTTATGATTACCCGTGTTCTCTTCTCCCTCTCCACTGTTCCGCAACCCAACACCGACTACGGTAGAATTGAACAAGAACTTCAAAATCAGCCAGACAGATCTATTCAAAGTGTTCGACAAGCCGTCATTGCCATTCGCAACCAAAAGTTACCTGACCCAAAAAAATTGGGCAACGCCGGCAGTTTTTTTAAGAATCCTTACGTAGATGATTTTTTGGTGCAGAAAATTAAATCGTTATATCCGGATATTCCGGTATATGGGTCTGATTTGGTCGGTTGTTCCAAACTTCCCGCCGCTTTTTTGATAGACAAGTGCGGATGGAAGGGGAGAAGCGTGGGGCGTGTGGGTGTTCACTCCGAGCAACCCTTAGTGCTGGTGGCTTACGAAGGCGCCGAAGGTACCCACGTGCTCGAACTCTCCAAACAAATTCAAAATTCTGTAAGAGAGAAGTTTGGTGTAATACTTGAGCCGGAAGTGGATGTGTTGTGATCCCCTTATTGCAGTTTGCGTTTGATTTCAACAATAGTGTAAGCCTCAACGGTGTCCCCAACCTTGATGTCGTTGTATCCGTCTATATTAAGCCCACAGTCGTACCCTGACGCAACCTCCTTGACATCATCCTTAAAGCGCTTGAGGGAGCCAAGTGTGCCGGTATGCACCACAATTCCATCCCTGATTACGCGGATTTTGGCATGGCGGGTAATCTTACCCTCTTTGACCATACATCCGGCAATGGTGCCCACCTTGGAGATTTTAAAGGTTTCGCGCACCTCTACGCTGGCGGTAATCTCTTCCTTCTCTTCGGGTGCAAGCATTCCCTCAATACCGCTTTTCACCTCGTTGATGGCGTCGTAGATCACAGAGTAGAGTCGGATCTCTATCTCCTCTTTTTCGGCTAATTTGCGTGCTGCAGAAGATGGGCGCACCTGAAAACCAATGATAATGGCATTGGAAGCGGCTGCCAAAAGTACGTCCGATTCGGAGATGCCGCCTACCGCCTTGTGAATCACCTCAACCTGTATCTCCTCAGTAGAGAGTTTAATCAGAGAGTCGGAGAGCGCTTCCACCGAGCCGTCCACGTCTCCTTTGACAATGATATTGAGTTGCTGGAAGTTGCCAATGGCGATGCGTCGTCCAATCTCTTCCAAAGTGATGTGCTTTTGCGTTCTGATGTTTTGAATACGCTGCAACTGTTCCCGCTTGTTGGCAATCTCGCGCGCCTCCTTTTCGTCGTTGACCACGTTAAAGATTTCGCCGGCGGTAGGCGCTCCGTTCAGCCCCAAAATGGAAGCAGGCGTAGAGGGTCCCGCTTCATCAATTTTTTGTCCCCGCTCGTTGAACATCGCCTTGACGCGACCCGAAAAGATACCGCTAAGGGTGGCATCTCCTATCCGCAACGTTCCGGATTGTACCAAAATGGTTGCCAAATAGCCTCGTCCCTTGTCTAATGACGATTCAATGACGGTGCCTATGGCGTGTTTATTTGGATTTGCCTTGAGTTCCAGTAAATCGGCTTCGAGCAACACTTTTTCGAGTAATTTATCTACATTTACTCCCTGTTTTGCAGAGATTTCTTGACATTGATACTTCCCCCCCCAATCTTCAACCAAGTAGTTCATGTTTGCCAGTTGCTCCCGTATTTTTTCGGGATTGGCACCCGGTTTGTCGATTTTGTTAATGGCAAAAATCATGGGCACGCCTGCGGCTACGGCGTGGTTAATTGCCTCTATGGTTTGGGGCATGACGGCGTCATCGGCAGCCACAATAATGATCGCCAAGTCGGTGATCTTTGCTCCGCGGGCACGCATGGCGGTAAAGGCTTCGTGTCCGGGGGTGTCTAAGAAGGTAATTTGTCTATCGTTAGAGAGGTGCACATTGTAGGCGCCAATGTGTTGCGTTATTCCGCCCGCTTCCCCTGCAATGACGTTGGTTTTACGAACGTAGTCTAAAAGAGAGGTTTTTCCATGGTCAACGTGCCCCATCACCGTTACAATAGGCGGACGGAGAAGCAGATCCTCTTCGGCATCCTCCTCCTGCTCTACCGCATCCTGTATCCCTACGCTCACAAATTTTACCTCAAAACCGAACTCTTCGGCAACCAAAACCATTGCTTCCGCATCGAGTCGTTGATTGATGGAGACCATCAGTCCCAAATTCATACACGCCTCAATCACTTTAACCACAGGAAGGTTCATCATGGTTGCCAACTCGTTTACCGTAACAAACTCTGTAACTTCTAAAATGTTGGTTTCCAATTCTCTACGCACCTGCTCCTCTTGATGGCGCTGGCTTGCCAAGTCGCGTTTCTCGCGACGATATTTTGAACCTTTGGTTTTGCCTTTCCCCTCTATCATACGGGCGTAGGTCTCCTTAATCTGTTTTTGTACGGCGTCTTCATCAACTTCAACACGAACAGGTTTGGGGCGTTCTCTCCCTTTTGCTCCCTTTCCTCCTTGACCTTGGGGGCGATTTTTTCCTGAGGACACCTTTGTTACGTCCACCTTTGTACGCTGTCCTTTTTGAATTCTTTCGCGCTTCCCTTTGTGGTGTTGTTGGGAAGCGTGCTCCGGAGTCGTTTTTTTCTTTTCAAATTGGGAGAGGTCGAGACTACCTGTGATGGTGGGACCCGATAACTTTTGAACTTTGGTTGCGATGTGCTCAATCGGTGCAGGGGGCGCTTCACGCGCTCCTTTTTCTTGATATGCCTCTTTCTGCTTCTGTTGGGAGGGTGGCTTGGGTGTTTTGCGGATGACAGGCGCGGCGCCCTTTGCCTGCTTATCTCTCCTTCCCGATCTCTTCTTTTTGGATTTGGACTCAAGTTCAATTTTTCCTACCACTTTGATGGCGGGAGTTTTCTCTTCGGGCGTATCCCCAGCAGGCTCTGCGGACGCGAACTCTGTGGTCTCTTTTTTAGATTCAATTACGGGAGCAACCACTTTTTTCTGTTCGGGAGCAGAGACGACCACAGGCTGGACGGGAGCGTGTGCAGGTGGAGCAGGTGGAGCAGGTGGAGCAGGTGGGGCAGGCGGAACAGGTGGAACAGGAGGAGGGGAGGAGGGGGCGGGAATAGGCATGGAGGTATGAGAAACAGGCTCCGGCTCTACTATTTTAAAAACAATTTTTTTCGACTGCTCTTTTAAAAGAAACTCTTTATCAAACTCCTTTTGCGCCAACAAATAGGCTTCAGTCGATATTTTGCTGTTGGGAGAAGGGTCCACTTCAATTCCTTTCTTCTTCAAAAAATCGACCAAAGTGCCGATACCAATGTTCAGCTCCTTAACCACTTTGTTTATTCTAATCGTCTCGTTATCTACCATATATTTCTCTCCCTATAAGTTGTTCGTCTTTTCACATTCTTTTCACATTCCGCCCTCATGCCTTGTTACTCGAATTCGGATTTTAACACCCTAACCACTTCGGTAACTGTTTCCTCTTCCAAATCGGCGCGTTTTACAATCTCCGACACCGGAATAGCCAGCACGCTCTTGGCGGTGTCGCATCCCATCTGTTTTAGCGCATCTATAATCCACTGTTCGATTTCGTCGCTAAATTCGTCCAAGAGCACATCTTCCTCATCTTCTTCAACTTCACGGAATACATCAATTTCGTAACCCACCAACATTCCGGCTAATTTGATATTGCTTCCTCCTTTTCCAATTGCCAAAGAGACTTCGCCCGGTTTGAGATATACCCCTGCTCGTTTGTTCTCCTCGTCAATCTTTATCGACGATATTTTGGCGGGAGAGAGCGCCCTCTGAATAAGCAGTTGAGGATTGCTTGTCCAGTTGATAATGTCAATATTTTCATTTCGCAACTCCCGAACAATACCGTGGATGCGGGTCCCCTTTACCCCAACGCAAGCCCCAACCGGATCAATCCTGTCATCATAAGACTCTACCGCCACTTTTGCCCGCTCGCCGGGCATACGGACAATCTTCTTGATGGTAATCAAACCATCGAAGATTTCGGGAACTTCCTGCTCAAAGAGTCGCTCCAAAAAGAGCGGCGAAGTGCGAGAGAGGGTGATTAAGGGGTTGTTGTTTCTCAACTCTACATGGGAAATCACGGCACGCACGGTGTCTCCTTTGCGGAAAAAGTCGGAGGGGATCTGTTCGCCTTTGGGGAGTACCAACTCATTTCCATCTTCATCCAGAACCAACACTTCCTTTTTCCACACCTGATACACCTCTCCAATCATCACGTCTCCAATTCTGTCGTGATATTTGGTGTAGAGATTTGCCTTCTCAATATCAAGGATGCGACCTGCCAAATTTTGGCGCAGGCTCAATATTCCTCGCCGACCAAAAGCGGACAGTTTTACCTCTTCGGCGTACTCTTCCCCCACTTCATAGGAGTTGTCAACTTTAGAGACCTCTGCCAAAGAGATTTGGGTATTGCTATCTTCTACTTCGTGAACCACCTCTCTGTTTCGCCAAATTTCAAAGTCCCCTTTATCAATGTTGATGATGATGTCAAAATTATCGGCAGTTCCATACATTTTAATGAGTTGGCTGCGAAAAACATCCTCCAGAACGCCAATCATGGTGGGACGGTCAATGTTCTTGAGTTCCTTAAACTCGGCAAATGTGCTGATTAAATTTAGTCCTTCCATATTTGTAACTTACTATTTTTCTTTTAAATAAACACCTGTCAACAAACAAGGGGACATTCGTCCCCTTGCACTGCTCCCGATTTTCGGGGGCAAAGTTACGAAAATTCACTATATTGACAAATATTTTGAGAAAAATCTTACTTTTGCGGAATGAATGTATCTGCCAAAATAGTAGCCGACCACTTGGGCGGGACGGTGATAGGAAACCCTGACACTGTAATATCGAGTGTTGCCCGAATAGAGCAAGGGAAAGCCGGTCAACTCTGTTTTTTAGCAAATCCTAAATATGAACACCATCTTTACACCACAAAGGCGAGCGTTATATTGGTCAGTAATAAATTGTTGCCTCAAAAGGAAGTCTCAGCCACCCTGATTGGCGTAGAGGATGCCTATCAGGGTATTGCATCGTTGTTGGAACTCTTCAACACCCTTAAATTGCAAAACAGAAAGGGACGTTCGTGGTGGGCGGGTATCTCGTGGCGTGCAAGATTGGGCAAGGGGGTATATGTAGGTCCTTTTGCCTGCATTTCCAAGGGAGTGGTGCTTGGAGACGGCGTGCAAATCTACCCCCGGGTCTATATTGGAGAGGGGGTAACTGTTGGAGCGCACACGACCATCTACCCCGGAGTAACCGTCTATCGGGGTTGTGTTGTCGGGGCGCGTTGCACTATTCATGCCGGAGCGGTCATCGGCTCAGACGGTTTTGGTTTTGCTCCTGTTGCAGATGGTTCGTATAAAAAAATCCCTCAAATTGGCAATGTAGTGATTGAGGATGATGTTGAAATTGGGGCAAATACAGTAATCGACAGAGCCACTATGGGATCCACTATCATTCGAAAAGGCGCAAAGTTAGATAACCTCATTCAAATAGGGCACAACGTAGAAGTGGGAGGGGATACGGTCATTGCCGCCCAATCGGGCGTAGCAGGCTCCTCCAAAATAGGGAAAAATTGCCAGTTGGGTGGTCAGGTTGGAATTACAGGGCACATTACGGTGGCAGACGGAACCAAGGTGGGGGCGCAGAGTGGCGTTTCAGGCAACACAAAACCAAATGAAATCCTCATGGGTTCCCCTGCGATTGACTATCGCACCTATTACAAGGCGTATGCGATTTTCAAAGCGCAACCCCGACAAAAAGATGTTGTCAAATAGGGGTTTTTATTTACCTTTGCGCGAAATTGACAAAGCCAATCTATGCAAATACATCAGAAAACCATCTGTAAGTCGCTTGTTTTCAATGGAAAAGGACTGCATACCGGTTTATCGGTTACGATGACTATTGTTCCGGCTCCCGAAGGGCACGGAATTAAGTTTCAAAGGGTTGATTTAGATGAGATGCCGATAATTCCGGCGATTACCGATTACGTTACCGCCACATCACGAGGAACCACTCTGGAACAGAATGGGGTAAAGGTGTGTACCATTGAACACGTTTTGGCAGCCCTCTCCGCTATGGGTGTCGATAATGCCTTAGTCAAGATAGATGCACCCGAAGTGCCAATTTTGGATGGAAGCGCCCGCCTTTATGCCCAAGAGATTTCCAAAGTGGGACTACAGGAACAGGGCGCCCCAAAGTGCTTTTTTGAACTGAAAGATAAAATATCTTATAAAGACCCCAAGAGTGGAGCCGAAATCACCTTGTTGCCTGACTCTGACTTTTCGGTGGACTTGATGATAGACTTTAATTCTCAGGTGCTTGGTCATCAGTGTGCCCGTTATCACGCAGACGTTGATTTCTCCACAGCGTTGGCTCCTTGTCGCACCTTTGTCTTTTTACATGAATTGATGCCATTGTTTAACAACAACTTAATTCGTGGAGGAGATTTGGATAATGCCATTGTGATTGTAGAGGAAGCCGTTTCTCAAGAGGAGTTAGACAAGATTGCGACCCTCTTTAATAAGCCCTCCGTTTCCCGCTGCCCTGCAGGATACCTCAATCACTTGAGCCTTCGTTTTTCCAACGAGTGCGCTCGCCACAAATTGCTTGATCTACTCGGAGATTTTGCTTTGATTGGATACCCTATTAAGGCAAAGGTAATAGCCAATAAACCGGGGCACGCCTTGAACACTGCGGTGGCAAAAATAGTTCGCAAAGCAGCTAAAGATTTTTTTTCCAAGCCTGTAGCTCCTCAGGTAGATTTGAATAAAGAGCCGGTACTCGATGTACGGGCAATTCAAAAGTTGTTGCCGCACCGCGCACCCTTTTTGATGGTGGATAAAGTGGTGGAATTATCGCAAAGTCGCGTAGTGGGGATTAAGAATGTGGGAATCAATGAGTGGTTTTTTGCAGGACACTTTCCGCTTGAACCTGTGATGCCCGGGGTGCTGATTGTGGAGGCGATGGCGCAGACCGGAGGATTGTTGGTGATGGATGGTTTGGAGGAGCCTGAGCGTTGGTCAACCTATTTCCTAAAGATTGACGGAGTAAAGTTTAAGCGTAAGGTGGTGCCGGGAGATACATTGACGTTGGTAATGGAGATAGTTACCCCGTTGCGCAGGAATGTGGTTACCATGCGTGGTATGGCTTTTGTGGGAGAACAGTTGGCGTGTGAAGGAGAGTATATGGCGCAGGTGATAAAGAGTAGATAGAATTACCTGAATTATAAAATCAATAAGATAGCGTATGGCAATGAATAAAATACATCCGAACGCCAAATTGGGCGAAAATGTGGTGGTGGAGGATTTCACGACCATTGCGGAACACGTTGAAATTGGGGAAGGTTCGTGGATTGGGGCAAATGTTACTATTTGTGATTATGTGAAGTTGGGAAAAAATTGCAAAGTGTTTCCGGGGGCGGTTGTGGGAGGAGTACCTCAAGACTTGAAGTTTTGCGGAGAGGTAACTTATGTTGAGGTTGGGGACAATGTAACCATAAGGGAGTGCGCAACCATCAACCGAGGTACCGCAGCAAGTGGTAAAGGGATTACCCGAATAGGGGATAATTGTTTGATTATGTCTTATGTGCACATAGCGCATGATTGTAGAATCGGCAACAATGTGGTGTTGGTAAGCGCTGTGGCGTTGGCGGGCGAATCCGATGTGGACGATTGGGCTATCATTGGGGGTATTTCGGGAGTGCATCAATTTTCGCGAATCGGTGCGCACGTAATGTTGTCGGGAGGCTCGATGGTCTCTAAGGATGTACCGCCGTATATCCTTGCAGGACACCGTCCGTTGGTCTATGGCGGATTGAATGTTGTGGGATTGCGGCGCAGGGGCTTTACCCATGAGCAGATAGATTTGATTCGGGACATCTATCGGATTGTTTATCAATCGGGACTGAATACTGCGGAAGCGTGCAATAAGGTAGAAGCGGCTTTTCCTCCAAGCAACGAGAGGGACAACATCCTTGACTTTATTCGTTCCTCCAAGCGCGGGATTATCAGGGCAAAAACCTCGGACGAACAAATCGATGAGTGATGGCGCTCTTCTCTACGGCGTACTGGGCTCCTCTATCGTATTACCAGTTGGCGGCGCAGAGTGAGGTTGTACTTATAGAGCAACATGAACGTTACCAAAAGCAGAGTTACCGCAACAGGTGTACCATTTTGTCTGCCAATGGACCCCTTTCGTTGGTCGTTCCGGTGTTGCGTCCGCACGAATGTGGAATAAGAGAGATTCGGATTGATTATTCAAAGCCTTGGCAAAAAGTCCATTGGCGAGCAATAGAGGCAGCATATCGCTCTTCTCCCTTTTTTGAGGAGTACAGCGAAGATGTTTACGCCATATACAAAGTGGCGTTCACTTTTTTGTTTGACCTGAACACAAAGGTATGGGAAACTTCGCAGATGTTGTTGGGGGTGTCGTTTCCGTGGGGCTTGACGGAGCGCTTTGCACCGCCATTTAAGAAGGACTCTCTGGAATGCCCGTGTGATGACTATAGGTATCTCCTTCATCCAAAAGCAAAACGCAAACCGGATGAGTTTGCGTTTACGCCGTACTTTCAGGTTTTTGGGCACAAGTTCGGGTTTGTGCCTCACCTGAGTGTATTGGATGCTATCTTTAATGTTGGGACGTTGGAGGCTGTTTCTTAGAAGCGAAAACCTAAACTCAGAAGTAATTTCCAGTTAGAGGTGGTTTGTGTTCCCACGGGCGCCGGATATACCACCGCGGAACCCTCCATAACATCGTCATACAGAGAGAAATTCTCTTTTTGAGCAAATTGTTGCATAAATGCAAAATCGGTAAAAAAGGATCCTGTTTGCAACCCAATACCCAAAGAAGCGATATGGGTATGGGTGCCCCAATTCTTTTCGGGATTTCCGTAAAAAGCGTAGCCACCGCGCAGAGAAAACTCGCTGTTTAAATTGAGTTCCAATCCGGCTCGAAGGTTGCTCGCCCGGGTGAACTCTCTCTTTATAAATATATTTTCGTCATAAAACGGGTTAGACATACTTGATTCCGCCGAGGACATCTCTATTTTGTTGTAGGCGACCTTCTCGTAGTCCACGCTGATTGCCCCGTACGCCCCAAAAGTATAAGCCATTCCAACATTCCATCGGAATGGCGTATTCACTCTGTACTCATACTCTCCAAGGGGCGATTGAAGCAGTTGACTCCAACCATCCGAAAAGTTTGCAGCGATGCTCTCCTCCCACTCCTCGTTCAGTGTCATCCAGGTGGGGGTAGAGATGCTGGCGCCCAACCGCAAATTGTCAACAGGTACAAGTATGGCGCCCACCTTGAGGTTTACTCCTGTACCGATTGTCTTTTGATGATATGTATGTGTAAAGTTGTTAAATTGCGTTTGGAAGAAGTCGTCAGGATGGACCACAGTCTCGGAATAGCGTTCACGTGTTTCGTAGTTGATTGATTGAACGCCCAAGTTGGCGCCCAAAAAGAGGCGATGAGAGATGTTCAATCCGAAATTAAAGACATACTCACCGGAGTTGCCCACACTCTTGCGATAGAAATCTTGACGAATATTTCCGGGAATACCAAGTTCGTTTCCAAAGAAAGCCTCAGTAGCGCCAACGTACTCTCTTCCACCCGTTCCCGGAATGGTGTCAAGGAGGGAGGTATTCCACGCCAAAAGCGTCCTCCATGGAGCGGAAGAGGAGTTAAAAGGGTTTTGGTAGTCGTTCCAATCCATATTGGTGGAGTTAATACCGCTTGTGTTGCAGGCAAGAGCGGCAAGCCAACTCGACTGGTTGGTTACCCCTGAGAGAGAGAGACGATGGGTATAGTTGTTTAAGCCATTGTATCCAATGCCAAAACTTATCCCCACCACTCCGCTATAATTGGACGTTTTGCGAGAGCCAACATAGCCGATATTGCTAATTCCCAATCGGGTGAGACTTTCATCATAAGAGGCGCCCAAATAGTCCGCTTGCACAACGGAGTTGTGTAGAGAGGGTGTAAAGACAAATTCGGAGTAGGGATACACGGCGGAGCCGGCAGGGTTCATGGAGATGGAACCAAAGTCTCCTCCCAGAGCGGTTACGGCATTTCCCATTGCCGCTGAACGAGCGGTTCCTGTGTAAAAGTTCTGGGAATATCGTAAAGCGTCGAACGCCGATTGCCCCTGCACAAGGAGCGGAATCGCTGCAATAAATGCGACTATGGATATTTTTTTCATGATAATGAACGATTAAAAACAGTTTCTTATGGTCTTCTGGTGGAAGACCCTGTTGATGTGCTGCCGGAAGAGGTTCTGGAGGCTGAAGAACCTGAGGAGGCGCTCGAACTTGTTGTTGCGGAGTTGCTCGTTCCGGTGGTGTTCCTCGTGGGGGGAGAGTAATTTTGCGTATTGGTACCGGTAGAGCGGACGGTTGTCGCGGTATTGCCCCTTGATGTTGAGGTTGATGTCGAGGAGTTTTGTCCGTTGCTGTTTACCACAGGTTGCGAAGGTCGTGCACTCCCTGTGGAGTAGAATTGACGGGTGGTTGTCTCCGGAGGAGTGTATTGTTGGGTAGCCGTTCCGGTAGCCTGATTTTGGGTGGTGGTAGTTGCGCGGCGATAAAGGGCGTTGTTTGGGGTAGTACCGCTTTGCACCACCGAATTGTTATATACGGCGGTTCCTGTGGTAGTGGTAGTTCTACGGTATGTGGTGGCGGTATTGGTAGAAGCGTTGTTTTGGGTGGTATTATTCTGGGTGGCGTTATTTTGAGTATTTCGGGCGTTATTGCCCTGTACCGTTTGGTTGTTATTTACCGTAGTGGTAGCGGTGGCACCGGTGGCGGTTCTTCGGTAGGTAGAGGAGTTGTTCTGCTGCACAGATTGTGCATTATTGGCGGTATTGGGATTTCTCCCCGATACCTGTTGCACATTTGCTGGTTCTCTGCGGTAGGTGCTACCGGAGCGTATGGACGAAGTTCCGCTGTTTGAAGCGTAGGTTGGGGTAGAGCGGACGGCGTCTCTCCGTCCATAGTAACTGTCGCGCGGGTTAGTGTATCTTGAAGAGCCGTAATATCCATAGGAGCCGTAGTAGGGGTAGTGAGTGTAGTATGGGTAGTACCACGGATCGTAATACCAGGGGGATCCCCATCCATATCCGTACCAACCGTATGAGCCGCCCCAATACCACGGGTCATAATACCAGCGGTTCCAGCCTGACCATCCATACCAACCGTAGTGATAGTGATACCTTGGACTGTACCAGCTGCTGTATGGACCCCACCACGGATTGTACCACGGATCTGCCCAACTGTCATAATTCATGTTGAGATTGATGGAAACTGAATAGCGAGGGTCGTCAAACATTTGAAGACGCCGTGCGTATGAGTCGTCGTCTTCGAGGATGATATAGGTCATGTCGGGCTGCAGATTGATTTCGGCAAATCCGCCGGCGTCAACATAGACGGTCTCTACATTTTGCGGCGAAGTTGTTCTTGCCTGTAATTCTTGCAGCGTTGGGTTGTTTTTATCGACAATCACCTGAGCCGTAACCACGGGTTGTCCGTAAATTCCATTACGGTAATTGTATGAAGCGGTTTGATTTCCAACCGCACATCCGCTAAGGATGCTACATATAGTCAGAATAATAAATGGATGTAATTTCATGATGCACCTCCGTTTTTTCTAAATTTTTGTATTTTTGCACTTCAAAACAGGTAATTAATTTTAATACAAAGATAAACAAAAATCGTACCAACAAACAAATTTTATGGCAAAAGAGGTAAGCAATCGAGAAGAAAATTATGCGCAATGGTATAACAACTTGGTTATAAAGGCGGGACTTGCAGAAAATTCAGCAGTCAGGGGGTGTATGGTCATCAAGCCATACGGCTATGCGCTATGGGAGAAAATGCAGGCTGATTTGGACAGGCGTTTTAAGGCGACAGGGCATGTAAATGCCTATTTCCCAATATTTATTCCAAAGTCATTTTTAAGCAGGGAGGCGGAGCATGTCGAAGGTTTTGCCAAGGAGTGCGCTGTGGTAACGCACCACCGTTTGATGGCAAATCCCAACGGTTCGGGGGTCGTGATCGACCCCAGCGCCCGATTGGAGGAGGAGTTGGTGATACGTCCCACCTCTGAGACCATTATTTGGAATACCTATCGCGATTGGATAAAATCTTATAGAGACCTCCCTGTATTGTGCAACCAGTGGGCTAATGTGGTGCGTTGGGAGATGCGTACCCGTCTTTTTTTGAGAACAGCGGAATTTCTTTGGCAGGAGGGGCATACGGCTCATGCCCATAAAGAGGAGGCAATCGAAGAGACCAACCGAATTGTGGAGATATATGCTTCGTTTGCAAGAGAGATGATGGCATTGCCTGTGATTGTGGGTAGAAAAAGTGATAGTGAACGCTTTGCGGGAGCGGTAGATACGTTGTGTATTGAAGCGATGATGCAAGATGGAAAGGCGCTTCAGGCAGGAACCTCTCATTTTTTGGGACAAAATTTTGCCAAAGCCTTTGATGTAAAGTATGCTTCCAAAGAGGGCGTTTTGGAGTATGTTTGGGCAACTTCATGGGGGGTCTCCACACGCTTGGTGGGTGCTTTGGTGATGGCGCATGGCGATAATAACGGATTGATACTTCCTCCGAAGTTAGCCCCCATTCAGGTGGTGATGGTTCCTATATACAAAGGGGACGAAGAGAGGTCGATGATACTTTCCCAAATGGAAAAGATCAAGAAAGAGTTGGAGGCAAAGGATATATCGGTAAAGGTCGATGACAGGGACCATCTTCGTTCGGGATTTAAGTTTGCGGAGTGGGAACTCATGGGCGTCCCTCTGCGCGTGGCAATGGGTCCCAGAGACTTGGAGCAGGGTACTGTGGAGTTTGCCCGGCGTGATACGTTGGAAAAAATCGCCTGCCCTCAAAGCGAATTGGTGCACCGTATCCCTGTTTTGCTCTCTGAAATTCAGGAGAATATCTATAAAAAAGCGTTAGACTTCAGAGAGAAGAACACCCATAAGGTGGACAATTACGACGAGTTCAAAGAGCGAATCGAAGAGGGGGGCTTCTTCCTGTGCCACTGGGATGGAACGGCTGAGACGGAAGAGAAGATTAAAAACGAAACAAAGGCAACCATTCGAGTGATTCCCTTTGAGCGAGACGATGAGGAGGGCGTGTGTATGGTTTCAGGAAAACCCTCCGCGCAACGGGTGGTCTTTTCAAGGGCGTATTAGGGTGGAGAGGGGACGATTGATGTGTTGCAACGGGATGTGTGGTAAAAGGGCTTTTACATTGCGGAGTTCCTATTCTTCGGTAGGTGGTTGGTTGGCATGTTTTCAAAAGTAAGTTCAATCGAAAAATGCAACTTTAGGTTAAGAAACCTCATTCGGGGTATGTCTCCGAATGAGGTTTTAACCTTAATGATTGTTGGATAATAATATTTGAAATGAAAACGAAAAATTTAGTAATAATCCTGTTCTTTATATTTCTTATACAAAGTTGTAAGACAAAGGAGGGCGCAGTTGTTTTTCAACTTTCAGAAAAAGTCACTTGTGAGCGGATTGATACGATATATATAGGAGTACCTCTTAACATGACTATCTGTGGAGATGATTTGTTCATTGGGGATTTTCGCGAGCCGATGATTATTCATTATCACTTAAAAGACAGAAAAACAGACAGGTTTCTCTCTAAGGGTAGGGGACCGGGAGAAACACAGCCCCCTGTCCAGTTGTACGCAAATCCTTTGGGAGGTAATAAATTATACCGACATAGCAAACAAGCATATGATATAGGCTTTTACTCGCTTGATTCTCTATCCGTATTTGTCCCATTGTTCAAAGTTCCGTATGAATATTTTAATGTTTTCCCTTATGAAAAAGACCGGTTTCTCTGCTCTGGAAGGTTTAATGACGGATATCGATACAGATCTATCAATGAAGAGGGGCTCGTTGTGAGTTGCTTTGGCGATTATCCCGATTTTTTGGACGGAGAAAATTTAATTCCCCTTGATGCAAGAGGAATGTTTCATCAAGTTAGGTTAGCAAATAATTATCGTAAAAAGAAAGTTGTTGCTGCAAGCAGTCATGTTCTTGATATCATTGACTACTCTTTGGATATCTCAAAAGAATTGATTAAAAGAGTTTTATTGGCGTCTTATGATTATGAATATGAGTCAACTCGTAGCGGGTCAACTCATAATATATGGGCTCAGGGAAAGAGAGGCACAATCCAAGGAGAAACTTCTGCTGCCTGTGACGATACATATATTTATCTTTTGTTTGATCCCGGATTTGTTCGCGAAGAGAATCAAGAGGTAAAAAAAGAAATTTGGATACTTGATTGGGATGGACACCCTGTGAAAAAGATGATACTTGATGCAGATGTGAAACAAATTACAGCCGACTCTTTTAGCGATAATCATACTGTTTATGGTTTAGCCTATGAAAATCACAATAATGATGAGCATTACATAATTGTAAAAGTAAATGTAAAACTTTAACATGAGCAGATACCGGTTTATATCAGTTATTTTTGTCGTTTTACTTCTTTGGTCATGTAACAACAATGGAATTGTCAAAGATATTGAAGAGTTCAAGGGGCAACAAATCATTATTTCAAGGGATTGGCATACCGTTTGGAAAGGGAAAGATACCCTTCTATACAAATTTACAGAAGCCCCAATTAAATTGATGGTTTGGTATGATTCACTTAGTTGTGCTTCTTGCCAAATAGTTAGCATGTATGAATGGGACGATATTATTAAGCAAGCCCATTTATTTGAAAAATGGTTGAATATTATCTTTCTGTTCACACTCAGTAGAGAAGATATTTATGAAGCAGGTATGATGTTCAAAAGAATATCGTTTCATTATCCGGTATTCATTGATCAAAATGGCACCTTTGTCAAACAAAATCCCAATCTTCCTCAAAATAAGCAGTTACATATTTTTTTGTTGGACAAAAACAACAAAGTTGTGATGGCGGGTAATCCGCTGCGTAATCCAAAACTGTGGGAACTTTATAAAAGCACCATACAAAAAATGATTGAAAATGACGGTATCTACATAGGAAAATAAACGTTTACAACAAACTTATGAGAATACATATTTTGATGTTGGCATTCACGGTGGTGCTTTGTGCTTGTTCTCCTACATCACCCGTTTTCCTCGAAAGAGGGGAAGTACGCATACAATATGAAGCCATGCGTATTACGGATACCGTCCGGCGGCTTGGCGAAGGCGGGGGGCTCACCAAACCAAACACGAAGGTACAACTTTTTCTTTCACCACCAAACTGTCGAG
>Ga0082212_10003524_pt1 | contig 22109 bp, 23 predicted proteins | sample TergutNt197P3_FD_71548 | JGI IMG/M metagenome (GOLD analysis project Ga0082212, IMG submission 71548) | Neocapritermes taracua P3 segment gut microbial communities from Petit-Saut dam, French Guiana - Nt197 P3 | ecosystem: Host-associated > Arthropoda: Insects > Digestive system > Gut ...
TTTAACTATTCCGTCCAATATATGCTGGACAGCACTGGGGGCAAAAACACAAAAATATTCCGAGGTGGGCAACCTCATCTTGAAATTGTTGCTTTCAGGAATGTAAGTGCTGTAGAATCAACAACGATTATGCGGTTTTACGCTGTTTTGGACAGGTGTGGCTAAAATTATAGACAAAAACAGAACCGAGTTAGAGAAGTATACGACCGAACTCATAGCAAAACTTATAGCAGAAAGTAAAATCAAATCATCGATTCCGCCCCAAGATAATTATAATGATAACAATAAAAACGAGAATGACGAAACAAACGAGAGTCGTAAAAACACTATGCCAGATAATATTTTTATATCACGTAATATTCTTGACGTTATAGGTTTGAAGATCAGTTTAGATAATTGCCTTGCCAACATTATAGCCAAAAACAGAACCGAAATATCTACTATGCCTAAAGCCGAATTACAAACCTGGTATGATAAGATTAATAAAAAGCTTAACAAAATATCTCGTAATATTTTTAAAACAATAGACCGCCTCTTAATGCTAGCAAATACAATCCTAAACGTAAAAAGGGAAGAGTCAGGAATTTCCAATGTGTACCTGTGGTTGGTGCGACGAATAAGCTGCATTTTCGTTTCAAACGTTAATACGGTGCAGGGTAGGCGGAAGCCCTGCCTACCCTACCGCAGTTTTTTCAAAAACAGCTTTCATTATACGGATTTCGGCTATAAAATCAATTTTTGTGTGTCGCAAGTGGATTCCAAACCGAAAAGTTGACATAAGCTGTCATTATCGGAAGTAAAAATACCGGAGACCGGAAAGAAAAACGCAGGTTATAGTTCCTATCCGTCCGTTAATTTTGTGTTTTATTCTTCATATACTTTGCAATTTTGGCGCATGAAACTGGCCGTTTGCGTTGGCTTTGGCGCAAACCGACAATCTCATCAATAAATGGCTCCGTAAACACGATTGGTACGGTGTTCCTTTACTCACGTATTCTTCCTTTGCGAAATGTTTGTCAAAACCTTTACAAGTCCCTGTCAATTCCTTTACAACTCCTTGTCAGTTCCTTGTCAAAACGTTCAAAATAGCGCGTTTTGACAAGGAGTTGTAAGGTTGTTGTTAAAAACCGCGTCCCGGTCGCGGGGTATTGTGTCTGTCATTGGAAAGGGTAAGATTCTCTTTTCAATGGCCAGAATTTCCAGCACCACGCGCGGCGTCCTGCACGACGCGATTGTGGCGGTTCTCCGCAACCGCCGCGACACGGGACAAAATACAAGGGCGCGAAGTCCCCTTGTGCTTTGTCCCGTGTCTTGAGAATATGCCCGATTATTATTCATATTCGCGCTCCATGCCGCTTGCGGTTTGCGGGGTTAAACCGTTCGATGAACGGAATGGATACGGAATATACGCAAAGCAAAACACCCGTGAAATGCGGTCAAAACCACATGAAATACATCGTATGCGCGTTTTCGCAGGCTTCTGTGAGTTATTGTAATTTACGAATTGTATCGCTACTCCCCCCTCTGTGGTTTTTTAATTTCCTATACATCCAGAAGCATAAAAGGAATTAGAACCATACCCTTGAACGTAGTAATTCCAAGCATATTTCTAAATACATGTCAATAGTAAAATCAAAATATTTCTCGGACTACCCTGAATCAATAAGGATTCTTTGTATTTGATGTGATTATTCTCTGATAAAATGACGATGTTTTATAGAGTTAAAAATATGAGTGTAGCGACTGTTTACAGGAAAATTCTTGCGCCGGAAACACGCCGGACGGTTATTGACATTCCAGAGGAATTTCGTGGGCGATCCGTGGAAATAATCGTTTTGCCGGTTGTGGAAAATCATGAATCGGAACAAAAGCCGGATGCGTCCAAAGACGCACTGCTCCGGTTCACGAAAGCGCAAATTGACGAATGGGTAAAATCGCCGGAACTACAGGCGCTTTCTGGAGTCTTGAAAAACGCCGGTCTGCCGGATGATATTGATATGAAAAAAATCCGGGCAATGCGGACGGCGGAAAAATACGGCGCATGAAAATCCTTATAGATACAAATATCGCGCTTCCATAAAATCCAGGTTTTATATCCATACTATAATTTCAGCGCGTTATTTTGAACAGGACGGAAAAGCCTTATGGACGGTACTGAAAAGAAAGAACGAAAGCAGCGGAAACGCCGAACGGTTGAAATGCCTGGCGATGATGGTATACCCGCGTTGCTCCCGCCTTACGACGATCGTATATTCAAGCTGATCATGACACACGCGGATGCGGAGCCGGTGTTGAAAGACGTGGTTTCAGCCGTAATAGGCCGTAAGGTGCGAAAAGTCCTGTTGCGGAACAATGAGATTCCCGCCACGGATATTTTTGAGAAGCAGGAACGGCTTGACGTGAACTGCGTTACCGACGACGGCGAGCAAATAGATTTGGAAATGCAGGCGTCAAGGATAGAGGAAACTGGCGACGGCGGCCACGTCAATCTGAAGCGCAAGAGTCTTTATTACCTCTGCGACCTTCATTCATCGCAGGGATTGAAGGGGAAATCATACGCGCAACTTGCGCGGACGTGGCAGGTGACATTTTGCGCTTACACGGTTTTTCCTGGCGACAGGAAATATTTCCGCGCGGCAAAAATGCGGGATGAAAACGGGAATGTATTGACTGACGACATCACAATGGCGTTTGTTGAACTTGGCAAGGCGGCAGATTTCGCCAAAAAACCGGTGAATGAACTGACGCCGCTCGAAATGTGGACGCTTTTCTTTGGTTACGCAAACCGCCCGGAATACGGTAAAATAATAGACGCGATATTCAGGAAGAAGAAGGAGGTAGATATGGCGGGAACATTGTTGAAATCCATAAGCAAGGACGAACGTGAACGCGCCCATTTCCGCAGTCGGCGCATGTTCCAGACCGACATGGAACACAACCTTATTACGGCAAAGCAAAACGGCATCAAGATCGGCGAAGAGCGCGGCGAGAAACGCGGTGAAGAACGCGCGTTGAAACGCTATAAGGAAGAACGTGAAGAATCTGCAAGAACGCTTATATCTAATGGCGTCCCTGTGGAAGTTATTGTGAAGTCGATGAAGCTGACGCCTGATGAAACAAAGGCTCTGGGCTTGCAACCTGAAAAAAAGCGGGCAAAAAAGACGCCGCTTTCATAGGCCGGAATACTATTCAAGCACAAACGGCCTGACCGAAAACGAGTACAGTCTTGTCGAATTTTTGAATTTTTTTCAATGAAATTTTTCGGGCGTTTCGCTTGCCATGTTGTCCAATTAAGTTCGATACCGGCTATTGTGAGCCATAAAAAACGTTGGTAGATTTGTTGGTATGCCGTGTTTTGGAAAATGTTAAATGATTTATTTATCAATATGTTACGCGAATACTTCGAGTCTCCCCTTCGCACCAATACCTCTTTATTTTCAACAACTTACAGCCGTTTTTGAAAAACACCCGCCATCTTACCCATCAATAAAACATGAATTTCATCGGACATTTTTAGACTATTTCAATCAAAATTTTTCAATTCCACGGATATTTTCTATCCGTGTCGCCCGCGCCTGATTCGTTCATTTGACGGCAGGCAGAGAAACAAACGCCCCTTGCCCTTTCCAGTCTGCTTGATTCTGAGGCTTTACGGAAGCCATAATCGGTATTTTGGGAAGGTAAAGCCGATGGATTCAGATAAAGGCAGTTTGAAATAAAAACTTTCCAGCAAAATAACTAATAAATACAGGTGTTTGGATAACATATTAGATAATACAATATTTGATAACAGATTTTCACACAATAAAAAATGTTTTTGTGCGTAACAAACAACCGTTGACATAAAAACTAAATTCCTACGAAATCCGCGAAAATCGCGCCTGTGGCGTAACCCATGTAGAAATTCTTCCTAAGCAGGAAGGAATGAACTACAGTTTTACTAAGTTTCGCCGGGAAATCGAATGAAGCGGGAAGGTTCTGACAGTTTACGTTGACCACTTGCGAATGGAATATTACAATGTGTCTGCGTTGAAAAACGCACGGGTTTAGTAGCCCGATCTTATTGGCGGACAACCGCTGAAAAGCGGTTTGTCCGTTATGGTCTCCTTTGTGAGTGGCCATGCAGGGAGTCGTAAGGCTCGCCGGATCCAATAAGCCGGTCTACTAACCTGCGTGGCTGTTACAATATGCCGTTAAAACGTTGTATTACAATTTGTTACAAAACTACATTTTCCTATATACCGTCGTATCTACCGTCATTATATCGTTGCTTGAATTTTTTACCGGAAACTTTGACGGAGATTTTACGTTTATTGCATGGATATTTCATAGAGCTTTACCTTCGACGCTGTTTCCCCCAGCGTGGTCGGTCTGGTGAGTTTATGGCGGGTGAATACGCGGGCTATCGCGTGGACAATCACAGACCCGCCGTTTGCGAATTGGGTATCCAAAAAGGCTTGCTTTTTCTCATGCAAGAACTGAATAAACAGCGGCATATCATCGGGAGCAGACGCCGGATGTACAGGCTTGTGCGTATCCCTTATCAGCAGATTGGACAACATAAACCCCGCGCCTTCATTGGGAAGCTGTTCAAGCGCGGAGCGGACGCAATCGTTACCCGAAATGTAGATAAAACCCTGCGCAATAGCACCAGACACGCATCAACAAAGCCCTCATCTCCGCATACATGAAAAGTTCTCCCAAGAATTGCGTGACGGCGTTGACAGGCTGGAAACAGAACGTTATTGTTATATCGTAAATATTCGATATGACGTAAGAGAGTTAAGGGTTCTGAATGAAATCAACGCATCGAAAAAACGCAAAGATATTTAAAGCGTTCTGCGACGAAACACGGCTCACCGTGTTGGAATTGCTTCAAAGCGGTGAAAAATGCGCCTGTGTGCTGTTAGAAAAAGTGGACGTTTGCCAATCAACACTATCTCATCACATGAAAGTGCTTGTTGAAAGCGGAATCGTCAATGCCCGCGAATCAGGCAAATGGACATACTATTCCATTAATGAGCAGCAAAGCCAGAAAGCGATAGCACTGTTAACCCGGCTTACAACCGTTACGGAAACGGCGGACTCCATCAATGAAAAATGTTGTAAATAATGAAAAAGGGGGATTCAATGAGCGAAATACACGATTCTTTGCAAGAGTATTACGGAAAAACCATCCACAACACAAATGATTTGAAAACAAAGGCGTGTATGTGTACGCCAGACGCCCATTCCAATGAAGTCCGCGCCGTGATGCCTCTGATTGCGGATGAAATCATATCTAAATTTTATGGCTGCGGATCGCCCATTCCGCCACTCCTTGAAGGCAAAACGATTCTCGACCTGGGCTGCGGTACGGGAAGGGACGTGTATATAACGGCAAAGCTGGCGGGCGAAAGCGGGCGCGCCATCGGTGTGGATATGACCGAAGAACAGCTTGCCGTCGCCCGCAAGTTTGAAGACGAACAGCGTATTCGTTTCGGATTTTCAAAGTCCAACGTTGTTTTCCACAAAGGCTATATCGAAGACCTTGCGGCGCTCGGTATCGGCGATGAAACGGTCGATGTTGTTATCTCGAATTGCGTTATAAACCTTTCTCCTTACAAAGAAACGGTATTCAGGGAAATCTACAGGGTATTGAAACCGGGCGGGGAGCTTTTCTTTTCCGATGTTTTTGCCGACAGGCGTATTCCTGAAGCCATTTCTGTTGATCCCATTCTTCGTGGCGAATGCCTAAGCGGAGCAATATATGTTGAAGATTTCCGCCGTATAATGCAACGGACGGGCTGGGCGGATTTCCGTACAATGAGCGTTCGCTCTATTTCTCCGGACAATGAGGGCATTGAAAATAAAGTCGGATTTGTTCAATTTTCGGAACGTACTGTCCGCGCATTTAAGATCGACAGTCTTGAGGATATTTGCGAGGATTACGGACAAGTGGCGTACTACGACGGCAATATAGCGGGTTATCCGCATTTCCTTGATCTTGACGACCATCATCGTTTCCATACGGGAAAACCGATGCTTGTTTGCGGAAATACCGCCGCTATGCTTGAACAAACCCGTTTCGCCAAAGCGTTCCGCGTCGTTGGGGATAGAACTGTGCATTACGGGGCATTTAACTGTTCCGGGGTAAGCTGTTCAGATGGAGATTCTACGGCTGCGGGATCGTGTTGTTAATGCTTATTGAAAGTCAGCATAAACACATATTAAACGGGGGTTAATTGCTATGAAAAGAAGGGCTTTATTAAAAAGTCTACCGGCGGGCGCCGTCGCCGTGCTGGCTTCCGGCAATTTGCCGGCGCAGACTACGCATAGCACGCCGGACGACGGAAATCAGAAGATCACCGTGCTGAATCCCGCTATTACTGAAAAGCCTGCGGAAAGAGTGCCACTGACGGCACGGCTGAATACGTTGGAAGGTAAAACCATTTACCTTTGTAAAAGAGAAAATTTATTGCAGATACCGGCTGAATAGTTAAAAAATGCAACCACGGAATAGCACAGAATTTTTTGAAAAGTATTATTTTTTCACTATCTGAAAATTCTGTGCCTCCGTGGTTCTCTCCTTTCTGCGATTTAATTTCCCTAACGGCGTGCGCCGTGAAAGCAGCGAATCACCATGAATATCCGGCGAGCGCGTTTACTTAAACACAATGACGCCGGTCTTCTTCCATGTTTCGCCTTTGGCGTTTTCCATTCCGAGAATTTTTGAACCGTCCGCATCGTTGGCAAGAAAAAGTTCGCGTTTGGATTTGGCGAGTTCTGAAAGGATTCTGTCGTTGTCGGAAATCATGCGGACATAATCGGCACGCGCTTCTTCAATCCGCCGTTCGCTTCGGGAATAGAAAAATCCCCATGTGCCAAGAACCGCGAATATGAACGTGAGCGCGAAACCCGTTGCGAGCGTGCCAAAACGCGCCCGTCGGACTGTCTTGACGTTTTCCCGCAGTTCAGCGGACGCATGTTTGCTTTCCTTAATTGCGGCGGAAAAAGTTTTACCCGCTTCCTTGAGGTCAGACAGCGGCATGGCCTTTTTCAGAGCGTCAGACAGCAATTCCGTCATGCGTTCCGATACCGTGGCCGCCGCCTTTTCAGTACCCGCTTTGACGCTCGAATTTATGTTTTCCAGAGATTCATCCACGCGCGATAATTCCTGACTGATGCGTGTACGGGACATTTCAGCGTTTTGCGCGCTCTGTCCCGCTTGTCTGGTCAGTTTTTCGATTTCCGCTTTAAGCTGCGCCACATCTCCCACAGGCTTCTGAAAGTCAGCCGTGGCTTTTTGTATGGCTTTCTGAAAGAAGGCCGTCGCTTCATCTATGCTTTCTGGAATCTTTTTGTAAAGTTCGATATAGGTTTGCAAAGCCAGAAAAAACTTTGACAATACCAAGTCGGACTCTACAGAGATTCCATGCTCGTTCAGAATACGCAGAAAAACTACTTTCTGCGCATCGGTCAATTTTCCCGCGAGTTTTTCAAAATTGTCGGTCATGATTTTTCCTTTATTCATTCAATATGTTGAGGACAGGTTGAAACTGGCTGAAGATTTTGTTTTGGAAATCTTCAAGACGGGCGCGAACCAACAGATTCTTGAGTTCCAGACTGATTTCTTTGCCAGCAGGGGTTTTGTCGGCGTTTGCGTCCGCGTCAAGCGAGTCAAGGACTTCCGTTACGGTCAGATTCAATCTTTCGAGTTCGGTCATGTACCGTTTGAAATCGGGGATGATGACTTCATACAGCTTTTCCGTGGTTTCGTGAAAGCGGATACCTTCAAAACTTTCCTCGTAATCGGCGCAAATAACGCCGTCCCGCTTGTTCTTGCAGACGATATACGCGACGCGGTTTTGAAGCGTATTTGCCCAGTTAAAGAATGATTGAACGCTGTCCGGCGAATTGTTAATAGAGGCAAGGCAGATAAACCTGATGTGAGATAATCTGCTAAACGGCAGTTTCGACCACCAGTCAAGCGTGCCTCTGCCAGTTCCGGCTTTAAGGTCAGCGACAACCAGTTTTTCACCTTCAAGGGCTTTATTGATTAACACGTCGTTTGAATATTCATCGTGCGAATATTCGCCGTCTATGTCGATAATATCGAGTTTAACCTGCTCGGCTTCCGGGAAGAAACGTGAAAGCGTTCTGTTTTCATTATCCATGTCCAGAAGCAAAGGTTTTAACCCCTGTTTCCGGAGGAAGTTGGTTAGTAAACATATAGCGGTTGATTTTCCCGTACCGCCCTTTGCGCCTGCAGCGAAAATAATTGTAGACATACTTAATTCTCCTTCTGTGGGTTGTTATTGTTGTTTAAGTTTTTCGTTTCTAAGATATTGACGGTATGCTTCGCGTTCTTCATCCGTGTTTGGTCTATGCAGATTCCATGTCGGACTGTATTCCGTAACTTCTACCTTTGATGGATCAAACGATGAAACTTCTGTTTTTGGTTTAGCTTCAATGGCTGAAACCTTCGGTTTTGATGTTTGCAATGCCATTTGTTTTTGCGCTTGCGGCGTTTCTGTAGACGGCTGATTATTCGCGTTAATGTTCCATGCGTATTTACAGGATTTGAAACCTTTCGCGCGGACTTTGACAAATCTGAAAATGTTTTCCCTGCGAATCGTAATCTGATATTTCTCCCGCAATATCTCCGCAATCCGGGCATATGAAACGGGCGGTTTTTTCCGGCGCAAAGAAATAATTTCAACTTCGTAAGGAATCAGACAGGATTGAAACGGTTTGTAAATCATGTGCGTTATCTCCTTTAATATCGTTTTTCAGCCTGCAACAAAGCCGCAACAGAGTTGACACGAACCTGCAACAAACACGCAACATGTTGTGGCTTTGTTGCGGGCTTGTTGCGGGCTTGTTGCAGGTTCGCGCAATTCCAAGATTCGGCAGCGAGGTATTGCGTCTGTCTTTTTTGAGGGTGGAACACCCGACGAAAAGACAGAATTTCCATCACGATATGCGGCGGTTTCGCCCTACGCATCTTTGCTCTCCAGGTCGAATGCTTCAACGGATGGCATTGGGACATGAATAATGTTCGTGACAAAAGGACTGTTTTTAGCATCTGCCGCCTTTCTATCGTCAGCAGGACGGGCAACCTTAATCACGCCAAGTTTTCCGATAGTTGCATCGTTATAAATAGAATCGAGACGATAGCCTGAAATATCTATAACGCAGGATGAATAACAGAACCGCAACAAAGTTGAATCGTTTTGAAGTTTCATGCTGTTAAGGTAATGATCCGGAATAACCCGGCAAGAACCATTAGCAGAGATGAATACTCCGCCGATACTATTTGAACTGCGCGATTCGTAACAAGATTTGTAGTTCATTAGTGTTTCCTCCTATAGACTGAAACCGTTTGTGTGTTTGTAATTGGTTACGTGATTTATGCTGTTTGTATGGCCGAAATCGTTTTCATACTTATTAACGTTATTAAAAGTCTTGTGCCGCGCCGCGTCTTTACCTGCCTGTCTATGCGCGTCTAATTCATCATTGCGCCATAAAGCAGTACGTATTTTGCTAATAACGTCATAAGCGGCTGGCCTATCTACAGGCGTTCCGAGATTCTTAAAAAGATTCTCTTTATCAGGCGTAAAAACATTTATTGATTTTCTTCCGCGTGAACACGCGACGTAAGCGGATTTAGCGTCAAGTTTTTCAGCGGCGATTACTTCATAATCATGCGTCCGCCCCTGCGACTTATAGCTGGTAACAACATAACCATGCGAGAAATGTCTGTAGTCCGCAGGTACATGAAACCTCTTTCCGTCTTTATCGCGGGTGTCGATAGAACCATCGGTGTTTATATTCTCCACAGTAAGGACTGTGCCGTTGATAAGCCCGGCTTGTTTGTGATTACGCCGGATAAGGATTTTGTCGCCGTCGGCAATTTCTATTGTTCGTGGAAGCGAAACGGAAAACTTATCCGCATGGGCTTTCGCGTTTAACGGCTTGTCATGCCCTTTAAGCCAAAGATCGCCGGATTCAATCCTTTCAACCTCAAGCGTTTTTCCGTGCGGGATTGATTTGATATTCGAGTTGAAAGTTACCAACATACCGGGGCGGTAGTTCGCGGCGGTTTTCCTTTGTTCCGCCGTCCAGTCAAGCTGATGGCATACGTCAAGTGAAACGCCCTTATCAAGCAACTGCCGTTCTTTCAGTTTCCGCCGGATGGCGTCGGTAAAACGATGGTTCTCATCCCATGTCGGGGAGATTGCTATACAGCGGTTAAGATCAGTGCCTTCGGCGGTCGCGGTAAGGTAGGCGTTGGCTGCCTGTTCTATGTACGTTCCGCGCCCTTCCTTCAAATAACCTAAATCATCAAGCTGTTTCATGCCGCCTGCGGCGTCGCCATTCGACATGGCGCGGACTGCGGCGTTATACTCCTTTGCCGTTACCAAGTCCTGACGGCGGATATCCTTCAGTTCGGAGTACCGTAGTTTTGAATGTTGTTCCAATACACGCAGAAAATCTCCGGCTTCTACTGAAACGTGCTGGCGGGTATCGCCGACAAATAGAAAACGGGCATTGGGGGCGGATTGCAATACTGCCGCGCCCATTGCGTTTGATTGCAGGCTGGCTTCGTCGATGATAACAACGGCGTCGCGTATATCGGATTTCTTATTCTTTAGAAAACTGTCAACCGTTGTAGTGTTGGTGAAACCGTCTTTTTTGAGAACCTCAACCGCTGATGATGTCGGCGCAAGGTATATGGCGGTTCTGCCCGCCGCTTCAAGTCCCTTGCGGATTTCCGATATACAGGTTGTTTTGCCTGTTCCAGCGCGGCCACGTATCGCGTACACCCTATCTTTGTTATTCAGGGTTTCGAGTACGGTTTTTCGCTGTTCGTCTGATTTGAAATCGAACGCGACGTTTTCAGTTTCGCCAAGCGGTCTGCAACAATCCTGCGTCTGATTAACAAATTCAATGGCGTACCGTTCAAGGCGGAGGCCGCGCCGTGATGTCCATTGTGAAGATTCCAGAGGGTTCTTTTCGTTCTGTGTTAATCGGATTATGCCGTTATACTCGTTTGTCATATAGCGGCGCAGAGCGTCAATGTTGATAAAGCCAAGATTGCGGTTTAGTGCTTCGGCCATAATCTCGTGGCCGTTTACCACTGATTTACGCTCGAAAATGTGTTCTACAGCCCGCTGAACGGCTTTCCACGCGGAATCCATAGCAACGCCTGTTTTAGTCACGGCTTGCCGTTTAACGGTTTTTAGCGCGGATAGTTCATCGTCGGATAATTGCGCTCGTTGTTGGTCACGGACTTCCGGCGTTGTGATCTCCTGCATTTTGACGTTGCGCGTTTCACGGGTGATGACATGGATTTCCTGCTTTGTCGGCATCCTGCCTTTTTCATGTTGAAACCTTTCTATTCCAGCTTCTACTTCCGCGCGGCGCTTGCTGTACCGTTCCCGGATTTCTTCTGATACTCCAGCGATTTCAAAGCCTTCGATAACGCCTTTGCCGTTACGAATGTGTTCAATTTCGTATCCCAGACGGCGGCACTCTAAAGCAAGCTCGTTTTGGTAGACTTTACCGGCGTAGCGGATGGCTTTGAACATCTCGCATGTATCAAGCGCAAGCCAGCGGTTTTTCTTTTCATCCCATGTAGCGTTAGCTACCACGAAATGCGTGTGAATCTGGGGATCGAGTGAGCGGCTGGCGTCATGTCTGAACGCGGCGGCGCATAGATTTCCGCTTATCTCCGCCTCTCGTGATTTGCCGGAACGGAAAGCGGCGAAACGCTCCAGTTCGGCAAAGGCTTTAACTGACGCGCGGTCGTGCGCGTCAGTTAACCGCTGATCGTCCATGACAACGGCCATTACGGAAACGCTTTTCTGTGCGGAACATTGAAAATCAAAGAAGCGGATACCTTCTTCTTTGCGTAAAGGCGTTAATCTGCCGTTTCCATACGGCAAACGGTTTTGCCGTAACGCTTCAAAAGCGGCGTCGCCCGCGCCGATGGCGTGTCCCTCAATTCCAAGACGTTCAGCCGCAAGCCCTACCCATTTGCCATAAACATTTTCGTTTTCGCAGTAGTAGTCATTGGCCGTCAGGTGACTGCCAAGATATGTGCTTCCGTTCCGAATCTTCGCGCAAGTAAACATATCAGGGAAGCTCCATTTCTTGCCGAGCTTCCGGCCTGCATACTTGCCCAAATTTCTCATACTTGCCCAACAAATTTTCTTGGGCAAGTATGGGGTTTTCTGGGCAAGTATGTATTTTGGGGGTGTTTGAACCGTCAGGTTTTGGCAGGCTCCAAACTGACTTGCCGCCCTTGCCGAAACCATCACGCGAAACATTTACTTTCAAGGCTTCACGCGCCCGGCGAAGCGTCTTTTCACTGATACCAACGGCTTCGGCTTCTTCTTTTACGTTGTTCGCTGAAACCGGCTCGCCATTCAGAATATCCAGAATGAAGCGCATTGCCTCGCCCAGCGCACCGCTGCCGGTACTGTCCGCCTCTGTCCATTCCGCTTGCGCCAGAATATCCCGCGCTTCACCCTCTATGGCTTTTCCCCATTCCACGTATGAAGCGGTAATTTCTGGATGGTCGGGCAAAGATTCCTGTTTCAACTCATATTCAAAACCGTCGCTGTCCGCGCCGATATTCGATTTCGCGCGGCAAAAAACGTGCGTTCCATCTTCCTCATTCTTTGTCGCAACCAATACAATCCGCGCCGCCGCGCCATACGCAAGCGAACCCGTTACACGGTCAACAGGATCTTTGCCAATAGAATTTTTTGAAAAGTGAGTGACGCCCAACACTGCCACGTCTTCCGCCGCCGCTAAATCAGCAAGAGGCTGTAAACTCCGGCGAACCGTGCCGTTTTTGTGGTCGTCGCCCCTGATTATGGAAACAAGCGGGTCGATGATTAATAACCTGACGTTGCCGATACGCCTGATTTCACGGCGCAGAGGCTCTATATCGGTAGATGGGTCAAATTCACGATGACCATCAATATCTGTGATTCCACGTACAAAATAAACATGGTCTGTTTTCGCGCCTGACAGAACTAAACGCGGGATAAGCGTGTCGGCGGGGTCGTCCTCGCCGCTCCAGACAACAACATTGCCCGGTTCGGACGTAGAACCGTCCGGCCATTTCTCCCCAGTGGTTATGGTCGATGACAACTTCAACGCTACTGTGGTTTTCCCACATCCCGGACGCCCGCAAAGAATGTGAAGTTTTCCCGTTGCCAGATAGCCGAACCACAACCAATCAACGGCTTTGATAATAAAATTCGATGCCTTGACGGTGTTTACGGTTGCTTCTACTATCGGCGGTTTACTGGTTTCCTGCCGTGGTGCGCTATCTGTATTTTTCAAGCCTGATTCAAAGCCTGAACGGAAAGTTCTTTGCAGTCTTGTTTCATCGCCGGGTTTTGCCGTGCCGGTTTCACGCGCCGCCTGTTTTAACTGCTCGCCGGCGGCGTCCGGAAGTTCACCACCCGCCACAAGCTGGCCGAAACGAAACGCTACAGTATTTAACGTGTCATTCCAGTTTCCATCCACTGCGCTGCGCATTTGTCCGATAAGTCCGGCAAATGCCGCTTTACCGTATTGCGTACCGTCAATATTTACCGGCGGCAACGTTGATGATTGTTTTGTCTCTCGCGTTGGCTTTACCAGAAGTTTAATAAGCCAGTCGGGAGCTTTGGCGGGGGCTTTATTACAAATAACCGTATATCCCGGCGACGGTGGGACGATTACGTAGCCGCCTTCACCGCGAATATCCAGACCGATACCATATTTTCCCGTGGAGTTGCCTATTCCCGGCTCCATCGTAAAATACATGTGCCGACCGCCGCGCCGGGTGCGGATGTTTTTTGTATCCGGCAAGCCGCCATATCGCGCGACGAGATTAGAAAGACTTTGCTCGCCGTCAACACCACGCGCCGGGTCAATATCCACGTCAACTACAAAGATTCCCGTTCCCTCTCCTGTGGGCATACCAATAAGCGCGTCAGGCCATTTATTCCACCATGAGTGAATTTGCTCAGGGTCTTTTGAAGCGGCCTTAAATCCGCCCGGAATAAGAGGCGCTTTGTCTTTAACGCGGCAGGGGAAAACCGGTTTTCCTGACACGGCGTAAGAAAGCGCGGCCTGTAAAAGAAAGTTGTTTTTATTCATAATACTCTCCAAAACAATCGCCGCCATAAACTGCTCATTTGCTTTGTTCCTGGTTGTAAAAACATAGTTACCCCTTGTTCCCGAAATAAAGTTCCGGCCTTTCAATAACTTTCATAACGTCGGCGGATTTCCAAACTGTGGTTTTATTCCCAAGTTTAATAGGCGCGGGAAGTTTCCCAAGTTTTACCAGTCGCCATAGATAAGACCTCGATATTGACAATAACTCCGCAACCTGTTTGTCCCTGAAAAGCCGTGGCATGTCGTTACTAATCTTTTTCATACATTCCCTCCTGTTTCCTTTTGTTCAAACACACGGAGACATTACGACGAAAATTTCGGGCAGAATAGATCGTCATTTCGGGCAGAACTCCCCTTTTTCGAGCAGAAATGTCCGAAACGGTTAAATCCGGTAATAATGAAGTTAAATCAGGCTATTTGAATGGGCGGGGCAAAGCAGATAAGTCTTTTATTTATTAACGGTTGCAGATTCTTAAAATTCTGCCCGAAAAAAGGGAGTTCTGCCCGAAAAAAAGGGGATTTTCCGATGATTTTTTATTTTTTCGGGCCAGGTCTATCGTCCCAATTAGCGATTCGAGCCAAGCGTTTTATACTGTCATTCGATAGCGGCTTGTCTTCGTCGGCAAGATGCCAACTCTCCGCATGTCTTTCAAGACATGCTTCTATGGCTTCTTTAGTTTTATCGTATTTTTTATAAAAGTATTCACTTTGGGGATTGGTTGCTTCTCGCCATGCTCTTATAAGAGCAGCAAGTTTTGGCGCAAAAAAGTCGCCTCCAGGGTTAAGTATGTCCCAGTATTCATCCTCTGGTTTTTCGGGAACCGGATTATAATATTTATCATGAACTTTACTGTATTTCAACCATGCCTTGATACCTTCAGTTTTAACTTCAAGGCATCCTATTGAAGCATCCTGCTTATATGATACAGGGTGAAAATAGAAAAAGTCCGGCTTGGTTTCTTCATCTGGGGTGAACTGCGGCACAAGGCCATATTTGTCAGCTTCGATCATTATAGCATTTAATATAACCATAAATATCGCCCGTGCTTTTTTAGTTTCTTCATCTAATTCAGGGCGTTTATATCCCGCGATATTTTCCAAATCAGTCACAGTTGTATTGCAGACCAAGTACATCCCGTACTCAGTATGAAGACCTAAATATATTTCACGAAAAGTTTTATATGTATCTACGTCAAAATAATAAATGCGTTGAATCGCCGCTATTAACCCCTCTGCTACATCCTGAGATTTTTTATCAGGATATTTCGTCATTATTTCCTCGCTTATATATTCGTTATTTTTAACCCATTCAAACACGTCCCCTAATTTCATCCGGGTTTGCAAGTGCTCTTCGACTTTATACGCTTCATCGTACAACGCTTTGTACACTTCTTGAATCTTCTCGTTTTCGCGCCATTCTTCGCCTTTGACAACCCGGCCTAATGCAATACGCGAAGCCGCCGATTCAATGGTGATCCACGGATTATGAAAAGCATTTTGTTCGGATTCAGTAATTATTTTTTCTATGGTTTTATCAGCCATGTCATTATCGCCTTTCGTATTCATGCCTTAAATACCGCGCTGGCCGGGTAAGGAGTTCCCGGTTTTCTCCTCGCGCGGGATAGGCGCGGCAAGGTCATTATTTCAGCGGTCAGTCTTTATGCGCCGTCGCTCTCTTTTAAAAGCCGCTGCTTTAAATTCCTGGCGTTAAGTTTACTGACAGCGGGTTTCCCTGATCGCTTTTCAAGTTGTACGCGAGCGACTTTCGCGACTTCCGCGCCTTCTTTGGCAACTTCCGCGCTTTCTTTGAACCCGCTCGGCTGACGGGCTATTGATATATCCGTCGCGGAAACCTCGGCGAGCATATTCAATACCAGTTCGGTATTGGTCATGTTGTCGCGCAGACTTTCCTTTTTTAATCCCTTGTGCTGTTTATACTCGCGGGAGTTCATGCCGCTCCATGTCTTTGTCATTAAATCGGTCAGAACGGCGTATTCCCGGCCTTCCTCGACGCCACTTTTGTCCCATTCATCCGTCAGCGCCTTGCGGACTTCAATGGATTTGATACGTTGGTTTATCCAGTTTTCACTGTAACCAAGTCGGCGGTAGTTCTGAATCGCGCGGTCAATGGACAGCTCGGGGTCAACAGATTCATCAATGCGTTCGCTTCCGACTTTGGCAAGCCAAAGTTTGAAAGGCTCCGCTTTTTTACTCGGAATGGACTGAATGAGGCGTAAAACCTGCTCCGTGTCGGCTACGTCAGTCAGATATTTCTTACCGTCAGCGGCTTCCATTTTCAGTTGGTTAGTATTGCTAACCAACTCGCTTCCTTCGTCTTTTAACTTGTTTTTCAGCCATTTCCAGTAATTTCTAACTTTCGTATAGTCTGGCTGGTCTGTCAAAATACCGATAATGTCTAAAATCGAAAACCACCACTTTTCAGCTTCCGCATCCCATACCGTCCGTACCTGCTTTTCTTCAAACAACTTTATTTTGTCTTTAGATTCGCTCATATAGTTCCTTTCCTTCGTTGCATGGCAATTATATCGCTTTCTGAAACGAGACTACTTTTGAAAATCCGTCTTTTTAAGATCGTCCAAGTAATCGCTCCAGGCTTGCATCATGCGCCGACGGTCGTCAATAAATTGCGCCCTGTCGTATGCCATGCCCAGCGGGTTTTTCGTTGTGTGCGATAATTGAAACTCAATTATTTCGCTGTCAAATCGCAGTTTTTCCCGTAACAGCGTCCTCGCCATCGCACGGAAGCCATGCGTAGTTATTTCTTCCTGCGTATTATAACCCATTGACTGCATTGCGCGGTTAAGCGTCCCTACGCTTATCGCCCGATCTTTTCGCAATCCGGGAAATACGAAATTCCCCGCGCCGGTCAAAATGTGTAAATCTCGGAGAATTTCTACCGCCTGCCGCGCCAGCGGAACAATCATATCCTTCCGTTTCTTTGTAGACGTATACCGCCATTCAGCCGCGTCAAGGTCAATGTCCGCCCATTTCGCATTCCGCAGTTCCCCGGGGCGGGCAAAAACCATCGGCGCGAGGCGAAGCGCCGCGCGGACTACCACCCCGCCGTGGTAAGCATCAATCGCCCGTAGCAGCTCGCCTACTTTCGCAGGGTCTGTGAATGCCGAAAAGTGTTTCGCCTGTGGTCTTGGCTGTAATGCGCCGCGTAAATCAGGAACCGGATCGCGCTCCGCCCGGCCAGTTGCGATAGCGTACCGGAATACTTGTGAGGCAATGATTTTTACACGATGCGCCGTGTTAATTGCGCCGCGTTCCTCGATGCGCCGCAATACCAACAAGATTTCCGGCGCTGATATTTCGGCAATCGGCCTTTTGCCTATGTACGGGAGAATAAATTTTTCCAGCATGGAAAATGACCATGCGACCGTACCGGATACCTTGTCCGCTTTCCATCGGTCAAACCATTCTCGCGCGATTACTTCAAAGCTATTGGCGGCGCGTTCCTTTCCCGCCGCCTTCTGCGCCTTTTTCGCCGCCATGGGGTCAATGCCTTTCGCCAGTTGTTTTCGCGCTTCCTGATGCCGCTCGCGTGCATCATGCAATGACACGTCGGGATATTTTCCAAGCGCAAGCAACTTTTGTTTTCCATCGAACCTGTATTGATATCTCCACAGCTTCCCCCCGGTCGGTGCGATTTCTATATATAGTCCGCCGCCGTCAAACAGTTTACGCGCCTTTTCGCCCGGTTTAACCTTTTCGATTGTTACCGTTGTTAGTGCCATATTGTCTCCAATGCTGCTTTCCGCTGTTTATGCGGGTATTTCCGCCGTTCGTGACGGTAGCCTATTTCACACTGCCTGATATGCCGTTTATTATACCGTCATAATACCGTCTATTTATAAATAACACAATGGACGTATAAAGACAAATGATTTTATAATACCCGTATGAATATTGATTTATATGTATATTATAGCCGTAATATATGCGTTATTATTGGTGATTATGCGGTATATATGATTGAATATCTGCTATTTATCGTATTATGCGGTGTCCATATTTGTCCAACAATATCCACTTTTACAGACTGCGTGGCTGCTCGCCCTGTTGTGAGGGTGAGCAGAAAACGACCAGACAAAGGAGCTAGACATGTCCGATTCATTAAAAACTGACGAGTCCGTTAATATAATCAGGAAGGCAATCATTCTTGACACTTCTGGAACGGCTTTGATTGTTTTTGTCTTATTTATGGCATTGGATTGGAAGTTTGTTATTATCCCTATCGTAGGCATTGTTTTTAAAGTTGTCGCACGAATAAAATTTTCAATTCGTTATGAATATTCAAATGATAGTGAAATATTAAATGCACACGTCCGGCGTATTAAGGCATGGCTTGTATTATCAGAGTGTAAGATGATATGGCAGGTAATTCATAAAAGCAACGTATCGAATCGTAAAAAAAATGCAGGAGCCGGGCTTAACATCAATCGTGTAATTTGTTCGATAGAAAAATCAAAGCCTTTTTACATTAACGGTATATTTGACGCTATTCAAATCAAACTTAATAAAGAAAAAGTAATATTGTTGCCTGAGTATGTATTGATTATAAAAAACATCAATATTAAAATTCTTAGCTACGATGATATCAATATTCATTCTTCGCATGGAAGTTTTATTGAAAGTGAATCGGTTCCAAAAGACGCTATCGTGATTCGCTCTACATGGCAATATGTGAATAAAAATGGTTCACCCGATAAGCGTTATAAAGATAATCGTCAGATACCTGTTTGTCAGTATGGCAATGTGCGTGTTTCGTCTGAGCTTGGGCTTAATATAGAAATGTACGCTTCTAATGTCAATAAGTCAAATGAATTTGATAAATTGATACGCATTAGTAAAAAGAATGATACCGGTGATTCTAAAAATTCTACAGGCCTTTATAATAATTGGTTATTTGATTTTGTTGGTCAAAAAACATCAAATGCAAATTTTATAGACGATTGTTTACTGGAGGAAATAAAAAATCTTGGTTTTATGGGACAATTTGTAAAATCAAACTCTGGCGATTGGGTTCTTTTGTGGGACGATTATGACGAGGTTAGTCGGCGGGGAGGTGCTCGTGAAAACGGCAATGGACACTATGCTTTGTGCAATACGAAAAGCAATACTGTTTTGGTGGACGGAAGGAGTCTGGAACGCCCAAATAACGGGTGTATTTCGGAAAATGGAAATTTTTCGCTTGAAGATTGGCATTTCTCCAGTGGATCAAATGGCACGTTTTACATATTTTCGCCCGACGGTGCTGTATTATTATCGCGAAAATATTCCGCAAATATTACCAAGAGCAAAATTTCACCAAGTGGTAAATACGCGGTTTGTCAAACTGCTGGCAGTCCATCTGATGACGGAAACAAGTTGACTCTTTTTGACATTGAAAGTAAAAACTATATTTTTATCAATCCAGAAATATGGGCTCATGATTACAAATTTAATGAAGACAAACGTGAGCTCGTTGTCGTCAGTCATCTCGGTGAGTTTCGGTATAGCTTTACTGGGGAATTTCTTGACAGCAAGGCTCTTTCAGAGGCGCAATTAAACTTTAAAAAGGTAATAAATGTAAAAACAAGGAAATAGGATTATGGCAAAGCGTAGAAGGGGCACAAACACCGGAATACCCGGCGTTTCGTTTTCATGGAAACGGGCGCTCGGCATTACAAGAGCAAAGCAAAGATTCGCTCGTGCTACCGGAATCCCCACGACAAGATCGGGGCGGCAACGAAAAGTTGGGAAGGCAGCGGGATGTGGTTGTATGTTGCCAGCGCTGGGCTTTTTGGTGGTTATCCTTGTGTTTATGCTATTTTTTTGAATAGAACTCGATAAATAATTACAAAGAGTGAAAAAGATTTTTTTTGGCAAACAAAAGATTGATAAAAATTGGTTGGGAAAGCCTATTATTCAAACAAATAAAACGACATTTAGTGGTTGTGCTGTAGTTCAGTTATGTTCGTATTAGTGATGATTATTTTGTTTGTCAAATTTATTTTGTGATTCTATTAGGTTTTTTATCTGTGTTAACAAATAGGAGATGATTTCATGAAAAGATTGAGCAAAATATTCAAGATTATTTCGTTTTTTGACGATTGCAGGTGGTCAAAAAAGGGAAATTACAATTCAATTAATTTTTTCAGTAATAATTTAGATGCTGATTCTAAATTATTAACTCACTGGTTGTGTTATATTTCAGACCGGCAAATGTCTTTTGAAATTATTTGGGATGTTGGAGGATTTATTTTTTCTGAAATTGTCCAAGAGATTAAACAGTTAAAAAATATTGCCATATTAGACCATTCATTGGAAAGTTCTTATGTGAAAGAAGGCGATGGCGGAAAATATTATTTCATAAGCAAAGAAAATGCAAACGGGCGAATTGTTGATGAATATGAAAACTATATTAATCGAAACAAGGTTCGATTTAAACCAAGATTTTTGCCATCTGATTACATGTGCATTTTATCAACATTGGTAACACTGGAAAATTTTGATTATAGTTTATCAAAATACATACATTTTAATTTTATAAAAAACAAAGACGAAAATGATATAATCACAAGGTTGCTTTTTTCATTGTATCTGCTTACTTATTATGAAATTGGACAGTATAAAAGCGCCGATTTGTCAAAGTTTAAAACAAACTGTGACTGTGCCAAGCGGAGAAATGATTCTGTAATGGCAATACTAAATAATAAGCAAAAGTTCGATAGTGAACTACAAAAATTCAAGAAGGATAAAATATTCCGGCAAAAACGAGCATGGTGCAGTTTTAGAGATTTTATTAAATCGCCTGAATTTCATCCTTATTTTAAAAAAGCTATGTTGCAGCATCAGGATATAACGAATAGTGACATAGAATCATTAAAAACAAAAAAAAGTTTGGAACAATTTGTTTTACCGGGTGATGTATGGAACAACAATTCAATATTTGGCAAATGTATTCTTTCAAAAACTCATTATGAAAATAACTCTAAAAGTCTGAATGTTATTTTAGATGAATATTTCAAAAAAGAGCGTCCGGAAATTGGTTACTCGGAACAATTTGATGTCACTTTTGATTTTGTGCCTAGAATGTGCGAAAAAAAGAATTGTGATATATGTCCAATAAAAAATATTGATTTAAAAAACGACATTGAAAAATTATGTGCAAATAATAAAGAAAAATATTGTACTGTAGCGTTATGTTCGTGTAACTATAAAAGTGATTGTGTGGGCAGGGATAATTGTAAACTATTTAATTAGATTCGACGTGAGTTTTCAATATCAATATCCTGTGGCGAACACTGAAAAAATGGGCGATTTTATGCGGTTTCGGAATCGCCTATGCGGATGTGAAACCGAAAAGATACCGAACAAACGCGCAACAAATACGCAACAACGGCGCACCAGACGCGCACCAAGCACGCACCAAACGCGAGTTCCGCGAAACCTTAGCCGGAGGCGTAAGGGATGGTGTCTCCCTTATTCTAATATTTGATTCCGTCCAGCATTGTCCGTATATCCTTCTGATATAAAGAGATTTACGAAATCACTCGTCCGGCAACGTTCAGTAAAATACCTTATAAATCACTTTTCTATTGTATACAGGATAGTATGCGTGATATAGTGATATCCGAACGAAAAAAAAGAAAAAGGAAAGTGAACACTTCATGCCAAAAAAAGCTAAAGAACTAAAACCATTGGAAATTTCAAGAATCAAAAAAGAAGGCGTTCACGCCGTCGGCGGTGTTCCGGGCTTGTATATCCGTATCATCGGCAATTCCCGCGCATGGATGTTTCGCGCCAAGTTTGGCGGCAAGGGGCGCAATATGGGGCTTGGAAGCTGTGAAATTGTAACGCTTGCCGAAGCGCGGGAAAAAGCGCGTGAGTTGCATAAAAAAATCATGGACGGCATAAACCCGATAGAGGAACGAAGG